>VTLG01011133.1_pt1 | contig 35257 bp, 39 predicted proteins | sample 4694571 | NCBI WGS metagenome assembly VTLG01 (sample SAMN12604809, study PRJNA352737) | marine metagenome | biome: ENVO:00000447; feature: ENVO:00000209|ENVO:00000569|ENVO:01000036; material: ENVO:00002151; isolation source: viral sequences binned using virsorter ...
GTCTTCATAGGCATTTGAACTTTTGCTTCGTCTGAAATTTTAAGTGTCATTTTAGTTACAATTCATTTTATCTAGATCTGCTGGTACTTCTTTTGTAAACCAGATCCAAGATTCAATTTTTGTTCCTTCTTGAGTGTAAGTACATTTTTTACCTACTGAAACACAAGAGGCCAATGTAACTAATGCTAGTAATAAAAATATTTTTTTCATTAGTTATAACTATATCCTGTTGAGGGTTGATTATCTTCTAAAACTTTAAATAATTTTTTATGTTGTTCCATGATCTCTTCATCAGAGTCCATCATTTCATCCATCTGTTCTTCTAGTTTTAAAACTTGGGCTTGAATTCTTTGTACTTTATCTTCGTGTACTGCCTGGATAGTTGAGAGTTCAAAAGTTCTAGATAGACTCCAGCCAGCTAATGCTAATAAAATTCCTACCAGCATTGTCATTAATTTTTCAATCATTGTTTCTCCCATTTCCAGCTCTGACTAATAGACTTTTTTTGTTGTAGTTTATCATTTTTAGAGTCTGTTTCCGTTGTACCATACTCTATTTTTGTCTCATTTGGAACCATTCTATAACGACAGCTTGATAAACCTATAAAAATAAGCACAACTATTATAATGATAGCCGCCCATTTCTCCCATTCATTATGAAATAATCTCATTTTAGCTACATCCAGCTAAAAGAACTATGACCAAGGCTAGGCCAATTATCAAAACCTGTACCGCTTGTTCAGTTGTTCTGATTCTTTTTCTTGCCTCTCTTCTTCTTCTTAACAGTTTTAATGTCCTGAATTTCATTTTCAATCCTCGAGACTTTTTCTTTGATAAGAACCATGTCTTGGGACAGTGAGAATGTACGACTGAGAGTCCACCCGCCGAGTGCAAGAAGACACGCGAGTAGCGCTGTGATAATTTTGTCATTTATCATTGACAGCTTTCACATTCCCCTGTGTCATCAATAACTAATCCTCCGTTATTTTCATAAGTGGAATCTTCTTCTCTGTTGCCACAATCACAATTAGTACATTCCTCTTCACTACCTGCTTGTGTGCAGTGACACATTTTATTACATTTTTTACACCATCGTTCAGACATCGTTTACCTTTTACTAAAATAGTATAGCGCCGATAATAACACCGACAGCAAAACCAACAATATATTCTCTATATAATAGAGACCATTCTTGTAATTTAACTTTTATTTTTTCCATTTTTTTCCTCCAAGTTTGTATAATGGTAGTCATAACTACCCTCCTCATGTTCATCCGTGATCCACTTCGAAGTGTTTTCAACAGACCAGGTTTTTGTATTTACTAACCTGTTTATTAAGTTCTCCGATGGATCTGCAGCTAACGATGGGTCAAATGCTCGTAACCTATTGTTGGGCTGTATTGCATAATTGCCATCATCTAATTCTATTACATGACCGCACTTATGTTGATCAGGTTTATCTGAATAACCGAAGTTTAATTCATTATAATCCCCTGGGCACCAATCAATGGTGAACAAATAAGTTCCTTCTCTTTTCACTTTGCGTCTAGATATATACGTCATCTTAGCACCTTTTAAGTGATAAAAAGTTGTAACACTTACATTATAGCTGAAACTGTCCCACATTACCAGCTCATTTAATGGTAATTCTTTTACTCCTGGTTTAGTGCAAAATGCTGATATAGGGGCTCCCCACCAAAGGCCTCCATCTTCCATCATAAAATGAAACAGAGGAACTTGACCTGGTAAAGATCTTACTCCAAATATAACACAAGAAAAATATTTATCGTGGGAGTCTTTTTGATCTCGGAGAAAGTTTCCACGAACGTAGCATTCTATTATGGGTATGTTGGCATTTAAGTACATAATTAATCATTTATCTCCCCCCAGTTATCGCCCGATTCATAGTCAACTTTGTTAGGCACTTCGAGTGTAACCGCGTTTTCCATAATCTCGATGACTCTTTTAGCTTGTGCTTCGTTCTCGATAGACAAATCTAATTCATCGTGAATCTGTATATGCGGTATTATTCCCTCTTTGTAAAGCTCTAACATAGATTTTTTTGTCATGTCGGCAGCTGATCCCTGGATTAGTTTATTTAATGCTTTGTATGTGTAAGCTCTCCTGATCCCCGGTCCATGTTCCCTGAGTGCTTCTTCGTGAGGTAATGCTTTATGCATCCCAAATTGATTTGGTTCCCATAGATGGAAGCGACAAAGTCGACCAAGAAGAGTTCTTATCTGTCCCCTGTCTTGTGCTCTGTTAGAAGCTTTCTCCATTAACTGTTTAACAAACGGTACTCGTTGGTGATAGGTGTTAAATAAATCTGCAGCTTTTTCTTTAGTAACACCTAATTCTGCTTGAAGTTTAGCCTTACCCATTCCGTAGAATAGTCCAAGGTTAATTGTCTTCGCTTGTGAACGTGGTATCTGAGCCATGTCTGCTACTGTTTGGTGGAAATCTGCGCTTGAGTTTGTATTATATGCATCGATCACGTCATAGACAGATGGTAGTTTATATAAAGATGCATAGTGTACTACTAATCTTGGTTCTTGTTGTGAATAGTCAAAGACTCCCCACTTACAACCTTCTTCAGGAATAAATAATGATCTAATCTTAGGTCCAAGATCCTTGTTTCGTGCAGGAATTTGCTGGAGGTTAGGATTCTGATAAGAAAATCTTCCAGTTACTGTACCTCCTCCTGCATTTCTTAATTGGTTTATCTCTGCATGTATTCTTCCTTTATGTTCATATCTTAAAATAGAATCAATAAAAGTTGTGTGGGCCTTATTAATTTCTCTTGCTTTAGCAATCATATTTACAACAGGATGTTTATGTTCTTGTAAAAAATTTTTAGTGAATGATGGAGCTTCAGTTTTTTCTGTACGTGGATACTCTAATCTTAATACATCAAATACATTAGCAATACTTCTTGCCGCCCATATCTGCGTGTCAATATTTGTTTCTCCTTTTATCTTATGTAATAGTTCTTGTTCTGCTTTTTTAAATTCTGTTTTCATTGCATGAGCTTTTTCAATATCAACTCTCACACCCTTGAATCTCATGTCAACCAGGCAAGGAAATAAATCAGATTCCAAATCAAATATATCTTCTAGGTCCTGACTAATAATTTCTTTTTTCATCTCTTGCCATAGACCAAAAGTTACTTCAGCATCTCTTTCTGCATAAGATCCAACATGCATAGCAGGAAGTTTGTACATCTCAGCTTTAGGATCAATACCCCATTCAGATGCAGCTTCTGCTAGTGCTGCTTCGTTTTTACCATAACCCAGATAATGCCAGGATAAACTATTGAGATCATAGCGAAATCTGTTCTCATCAGTTATTGCTGATGCAATCATAGTACATGCTATGTCGCCATTAATCTTAAAGCCCATCGCTCTTAACCAACAGACATCGTAAATAGCATTGTGAAAAATTTTTGTAGATGGTGCTTCTAATATATCTTTTAACCAAGATAAAACTCTTGCCTTGTCCATGTTACCACCACCTTCGTGAGCAATTGGAAAATATCCTTTGTAATGTTTTGTAGCAACTGCGATACCAATAACTTCTCCATTACCAATAACAGAACCAGATCCTTTTTTAATTAAATCAGGGTCCCTTGTCTCTAAATCAATTGCAATTTCATCTACCTGGCGTAAGTCTGGAAATTCTGTAGGTTTAACCCATTCAGTTTGTGCTTCAAACTTAGGAATCTTCATCTATTATCCCCCATGAATTTTTTTGAGATTCTACTTTTGATGTAAAGGTTTGGCTTTTTTGTGCTTCATCTCCATAATCTCTTTCAATAATCATTTCAATAAAGTGAATAGCTTTTTCCAAATCTTGTCTTTTTCCTTTCATCCGGTGACGGATTATGTATTTTATAGCACACCCTTCTGGGTAGAGCAACTCATTTTCAACCACAAATTTACTTGGCTGAATTTTAAATTTCTGATAATGTTGTCCGCCGATTTGTTTATCCCAAACTTTCGATGTCATATCCTCTGTCCTCCCTTTTTGCTGTCATTATGTACAGGTTTTGTTTTGTACGCGTAACACCAACGTACCACACTCTTTGTTCTTCATCATATTTATCCTGACTTTTTTCCTGGGCTTCTCTAATTGTTTTTGTATTATCTAAAATTAATAATATGTTTGTAGCTTGCCCACCTTTTGCAGAATGAATTGTAGATAATTGTACTCTCGCATCTTTATATAATTCTTCTTCCTGTCTTAACATTTCTCTAATATATAAACATTCATCTGGATTTGTTTTAAATACATCATACCATCGTTGGGTATTACTAAATCCAAACTCTGTTAAATCATAAAGCCTTTCTTCCTTCACTTTATGATGCGATTGAGTATATTCAAAGATATCCCTTAATTCACTCAATGATAATTTATCGTTTTTGTTTTGCCATCTAGTATAGTTTAGAATACTTCTAAACAAGGAAGCAGTAAAACTTTTACGCCCCTTAAATTGAAAATAAATTCCCATATCTTTTAAAATAGGTTTGAGTTTTTCTAATCTATCATTAGTTCTGGCTAGTACTAGCCAGTCTCCTTTATGTAATGGAGCATCTTCAATTGAAGTTATATGGCTGACTAATCCTTCTTCGTCTCGTGCTTTCCAATTCTTTTTAACTCTTCTATCAGCTGGAATCCTGTCTAAAATTTTATCAGCTATGTTTTGTATGCTTCTAGGAACTCTGTAAGATTGTGGCAAAATAATGTCTTTTTTAGCCTGTGTAGCTATAAATTTAAGTACATCTGCACCGGCCCAGCCATAAATAGCTTGATCATCGTCGCCAGCTAGTATAACATATTTGGAATTTTCCCGCAGAATATCTACCATTTTCCACTGTATTGGGGATAAATCTTGTGTTTCATCAATAAATACTACGTCATATTTCGGACACAATTTAGCCACATTAAACTTTTTAATCATGTCGGTAAAATCATAGAGCTTAAATGATTCTTTGTAGTTATTTAATTCTTGTTCTAAAATATGTAATAAGTTTTTTTCTAATTCATAAGAATACATTCCCGTATTATATTCATCTTGAATAGAGCTCTCTTTAATTCTGGCTGCATTTATCAAATTAAAATATTCACTATTAGAATCTACAAACCCTGTATTTTCGTGCCCATTAGAATATACGGTCACCTCAATTCCTACTTTTCTACCTATATCTTCATAATGTTCGTCTTGCATAACTTGTGCTTTTTTCATACCCAATCTATTAAAAGCAAGAGAATGTAAGGTTCTAAAATGTTTTAAATCTTTTTTCTGTAAATGTTTATATGTATCTAACATCCTATTAATAGCTTCTGTTGCTGCTTTAGTAGTAAATGCAAAGTAACCAATCTTATCCAAAGGTGTTCCAAGTTTATAAAATGTTTTAACATAATTAATAAGTTTAGTTGTTTTCCCTGTTCCCGGAGGCCCATATATTTTTCGACTAATCACATTATCTCCGTCTTATGTTTTATTTTAGTATGGTATATCGGCACTTCTTCAAATGACTTTATGTTTATCTGTACCACGTTCTTGGTAGAAGAATTATATTTTCCAGACTCTTTAGATGGAAATCTTTTTTGATCTAAGAACTGAATATCGCACTCTCTATATGCAGTTTCCATTATACGCCCTGTTTTTTCTTCTTTATATTTCCAATCTTTAGCTCTTAATCTGTCGTAAAACTTTTCAAATTTAAAGAATGCATAGTCATTCTCTATTAATACTGAACCACTTTTGAATGCTGCATCAGTAGATGCTTTAGGTCCATTTATTTTTGCATGTAATACATCATGTAGTTTTTCTTTAGGAGATGTACCAATAGGTGGTTGCACAGCTTTTTGTGTTTTATATAACTCATCCATTACTGTTTGTTCCTCTTCACCTTTAATAAGTGGTGGTAAAAATCCTGCTGCTTTTGCTATGGCATTTCTACGTTTACGTTGATCGTTTAAATGTTCAATTGATTTACAATGTACTGTTGCTGTTGCGATACCATCTGGTTTAGTGACATCAAATTCGTATTCAGGTTCTTCAAAAATTTCTATCTTTCTTAAGTTGGTCAGTATTGGATATGACCCTTTAGACCCGGCCAGTACCCCAAATCTTTTTTTAACACAAATACCTTTTTTACAAAAATCAGCTAGGGGACTTTGGGTACAGGTATATCCTTTATCTGATCTCTTCCAGGATTTTAATTTTGCACTTAATATTTTATCATCCCACGCATTTGCATGTCGTTCTTCAAAGAATTTAACTGGAGCATTCTTAACTTTCTGTTCCCATCCATCAGGGTATTTCATTTTAGCAAAGACATGATAATTGTACATAAATCTGTCTTTACCATCAAAGCCATCTTTATTAGATATTTTAGATATTTCAGCTAAACATGGTGGTCCATCTACTAAATCCCCATCAACTCCTTGATATATTTTTTGATCTATATTTTCTGTAATCTTTGTTAGGTCTTCTTTAGAAACTAGATTAGCTTCCACTACTGTTAAAAATTTTTCCAAATCAAAGGGCGTTCCATCTACATTTAATGCCCTTCTCTTACCACCATAATAGGGAAGATTAATAAACTGTCCTGGTTTTAAGTTCCCTGTTTCCTCGTCAGTTGTTAGTTCGGTTTGTTTTGGAAAGACTTCACAGTCTGGTTTTAATTTAAATAATGGTAATAGATTACTTAAGAAAGATTTAACTGCTTTTGCATCTGTAAAGTGATCCATAAATAAACATAAATGTAATCCACCACTTTTAGATTCAACAGGTATTAGAGGTAATTGATAATTTTGTATTACATCTATAAAAAATTTTTTATTAAAGTCATCGTAGTCTTTAGGGTCAACATCCACGACTCCAAATCTTACTTCTTTATTCTCATTACAAGGCTGAATTCCTATTGATAAACTGCCTTTTATATGAGCTTCATAAACCTTTTCAGTTAAAGGTTCGTAATTCCATCTGTATACTGGCTTCTTCTTTCCGCTTTCTGGATCTACAAATGCCTTCGGATCATCGAAGTCAGCTAGACCATACGCTGCCCTATAGCCATCAAAATATTTTATATATCTTTTATCCATAACTTTATCTTGTGTGGGCCTGCCACTCTCGCTTTCGGCCCACACTGTGCACTCATTCTCTTAGAGAATTAGATAATGCTTTGATCCTTTGGTTTATCTTCACCGTGTTTCGCCTTAACTGCACCTTTAGAGATGCTTTCAGAAAACGATTTCGCTTGTTGATAAAGTTGTTGATCAGTTATGGGTCCAACCTTACTTACTTCCCAACCAAACCAAGTGCCTTTATCATTTGACATTTGGGTTGTTTTTAGTCTGTAAATATGGCTAAAAGATGCCGGTGTAAATAAACCGTTCTTACCTTTTAGTTTAATCCCCGACATCATTGAATTCCATTTTCTACTAATTTTTAATTGAGTAGATTTCATAGATATCAATGCAGTCGATGGACTGTCACCTGTGATGATTACAAAATGCGATGCAGTCTTTTCGATATAATTACCATTAGATAATCTATCTTTATAGTTTGCATCTGGTTTTGTTTTGGACATAATATCAGAAGATGAATCATAGATTGCAACTGGTGCACCTGGTCCTTCTCCTCTATCTTTCCATTCGATATATTCAAGTTTATAAAATGCAGGAATGACATTTATGCCCTTCACTCCATCGTATAACTCTCCAGAGACAGAATTGAAAATCATTCCTGGCTCCGCACCTTCGACATACTTACCATCACGTTTGTTAACTTCTGGTGAAAGTTGTCCAAGGATTTTAAGAAAAGGAAGAGCTAGATCTTCTTGACCTATTTTGCCCAGTCCTTTTGCTGCATCTTCTTCAAAGATATTTGAAGGAAGTCCTGCAGTCTTTTTTTCTGCTACTTGGTTCATGTTTATTTGTTCCTTGTTATTTTTGTTCTGTTGCCCGTGAACAGGTTAAAAAGATCAGAGGGCATCTCTTGTCCAGACTCAAGACGCTCCCTGACCAATGCTTTAAGTGTCATTGGTTCAACCTTTAATTTCTGGATAGGTTGGTACCCTTGACCTTGCGCAAGGACAGCATATTGCTGTGCCTTGTTATCTTCGTCACGACCGAAGGCAACAGTGATTTCATTTTTAATCAAATCACCTAGGCCGTTATCTCGAAGCCATTTAAATGCTTCTTCCTTACTCTTGGTAGGAATGGAAGCACCGTAGACGGGTTTTACTTCTACCGAAGTTCCGTCTGCTAATTTTAATGTAGAGATGTTCATTTCCTGCATCATTGTAGGAATAACTTCTCCTGAAACTAGTTCCACTTTTCTTTTCAGCTCTTTTAGTTCCTCTTCTTTAGCTAGAAGTTCTCCTTCTAACCTTTGTAGTTTTACAACTTGATCAGATAATTTGTTGGCATCATTTGCACCATCCAAATCTGCACGTTGGTCTTGTTCAAAGTTAATACTATTCATCTATTTTTCCTTTCTCGTTTAAATTAATTTCTATAGGATAATAAAGTCTATCTTGTTTATCCCATTTCAATAAATTGTATTTTCCATTTGTAAATTCAGAAACAATAGAACACGCAACTCCTATGATTGCAGGATCACCAGTTAATAATAAGTAATCTTTTATTGTATACTCCTTTAAAAGATTTCTTAATTTAAAAATTAATGGTCCTGGAGAAAAAATAATTTGAGAAAATTCTGGTAACAGAAATTTAAACTCTCCAAATTTAGAAGCACTCATAATATTAATTTTAGGAGTGCCAGCTTTTGTACCAGGTAGTTCCTGTAATACATAAACTTTGGACTTATAATTATTTTTTATATTCTCGTATTTTATGCTTTCTGACATCTTGACAATAGATATAGGATAGTCTATATAAGAAGTCAATACAGAAAGAATAAAATATTATGGACTACAAATTTAAAACGAAGCCCTACGCGCATCAATTAAAAGCGTTAGAGCTTTCTTGTGACAAGGAGTACTTTGCCTATTTTATGGAGATGGGTACTGGTAAATCAAAGGTACTGATAGACAATATTGCTATGTTGTACGATAAAGGCAAGATCAATGGTGTCTTAATTGTGGCACCAAAAGGTGTTGTGAAGACTTGGTACGAACAAGAAATACCTACTCATATGCCCGATCATGTAGAACATACTGATGTTTTATGGCAGGCTATGATTAATAAAAAACAACAAAAAGAATTAGATAAGCTTTTTAAACTTGGGGAAGAGCTTCATATTTTAATTATGAATGTAGAAGCTCTTTCAACTAAAAAGGGTGTAGAATTTGCAGCTAAATTTTTAAGCTGCCATAGGACTATGATGGCTATTGATGAGTCTACTACTATTAAAAACCCGGATGCTAAAAGAACAAGACATATCTGTTCTTTGGGAAGCTACGCGCTTTATAGAAGAATTTTAACGGGTTCTCCTGTTACTAAATCTCCATTAGATTTATATAAACAATGTGAGTTTCTTAAAAAAGAATTATTGGGGCATGTCTCTTATTATTCTTTTAGGACTAGATATGCGGTTGTTAGAACTATGCATCTTCCTAGTCATTCTACTCAAATAGTAGTGGGATACCAGAATTTAGGGGAATTATCTGAAAAATTAAAACCTTTTTCACATAGAGTTTTAAAGGATGATTGCTTAGATCTTCCAGAAAAGACATATATAAAGAGGACGGTTCAATTAACCTCAGATCAGCTTAAGTTATATAAACAAATGAAAGTTTTAGCACTTGCGCAGATGAATGGTAAGATGATGAGCACAGCAACCGTTCTTACTCAATTAATGAGATTACAACAAATTACGTGTGGTCACTTTACAGCGGATGATGGTACTTTTCAGGATGTTGCATCAAATAGGCTTCCTGAGCTAATGGACGTATTAGAAGAAGTAGAAGGAAAGGTCGTTATATGGGCACATTGGCAGAAAGATGTTAATAGGATAATCCGGGAGATATCGAAAAAATTTGGCCAAAATAGTTTTGTTGATTATTTCGGTTTAACCCCTATGGCCGACCGTCAGAAAAATATCGAAAAATTCCAGAATAACCCTGAATGCAGATTCTTTATTGGTACTACTCAAACAGGTGGTTATGGTATTACATTAACCGCAGCTTCTACTATGATATATTATTCTAATGGTTATGATCTTGAAAAAAGACAACAATCAGAAGCAAGAATAGATAGGATAGGACAAAAATATCCAATGACCTATATAGATATTATGTGTGAGAAAACTGTTGATGAAAGAATTGTTAAAGCTCTAAAAGAAAAAGTTAATATTGCAACTCAAATTATGGGCGAAGAATTAAAGGCTTGGATTTAACCTACAACTTTTCCACCAGACCATTTCATTTCCGGTAAACCGTTGTCGTAACTTTTACCATCATAAGTGAGAACTTGTTTTCTATTAGCACCTTTTTCATTGTAGCTTACGTGCACCCAACCACCAGCTGGATCATCTTTTTTATAGAACTCTAAAATTAATTGATCAAAGTCACAGTTGTTTTGAATCCAATAAGCCGTTTTAATATTTGGAACGCCACCTATTTCAAAGTCAACCGCCTGGCCCTTTGCATGTTGCGACGTTTTTTTGCTGCCGATCGCTTCACACAGCGCCTCGCTGCGGTAGCCCGAGGTCACCGTAATTGGGCGGTCAAAATGGGCACGAACTGGTTCTAGTATTTCATAACATACGTTCTCTAAGTTTTTAATGTCCCCGGCCCCTGGTGAATTGTCAATACCTTTCCGAGTTGCCGTCATACTCTTGGTCATCTCTTCAAGTTTAAAATGTTTTGATAATTGCATGATTTTTTATTGTAAGATTAAAGTAAATATAACATATCCCATACCCGTAATCAACGCCCCAGTAGATAGTAATAAGATACTTTCTATACGGTTTATTTGACGTTCAAGTTTATGTATCTTGTCATGCGTTTGCTTTTGCATAATTCTGCAAAGCTTTTCATGATCCTCTATTTTTTGTAGTGCGTTTTTTGCCATGATATTAATTGCCAAATAATAAATCTATTTTTTGTGCTGTTGTCAAGTTATTATAATTACTTTGATTCACCTGTTGTGACACCAATTGACCATCAATATTAGGTAGATTTAATGACGTAGGTGTGATAGGCGTGTCCTGCATTATTGGAAGTAAAGGGTTCTCGAACACTGGGAATTCAGGAAGTGTTAAAGATAACTCACTCATTAGTTGTTGTAATTCTGAAATTGCATCAGATGCATCCTCATAAGGATTTCCCATCCCCATCTTAGCTGCATTGGCGGCAAATGCATTTCTAATATCTTGTGAAATTGTAATAGGTCTAAACATATTATTATCAATAGAATTAATTTCTATGTTAGAAATTCCACCTAGGGCATCGTTAAAACCTTCTTCAGATATGTTTAATAATCTTGCAGCATCCATGTCTTCTTTTAAAGTTTTTTTTACATCAAACAATGCACGGTTAGCATTAAGATATGCATCTACAATTTCTCTTGGTTCAATTGGTCCACCTTTTAAAGTGATCCTTGTAAATAATGATCTTGAATCTCTGGCACCTTGTTTGTAGTCAGATACTTTAAACTTCATCGTTCTATCTGGATTAATTTCTACTGCTCTAAAACCAAATAGCCCTTGGAACTCATCACCAAATTCATAAGCTTGACCATACTCATCATACTTTCCACCAGTTATAACTGAGATAGGTTCTATAGTTCTTCCTAATCTTCTAAGTTGAGGTGCAGAGAAAGGCATCTGTGCTTTAACTAAGTGTTCAAATATTTTCATGGCTTTATCTCCATCAGTGTCTTGTGGACTATATATTTGGAAGCCCTCTCTAGATTCTCCTTTTCTAGCTATGATATCTAACACAGCTTCTGTCCAAATAGATTCTGATATAAATGGTTGACCAAATTCTGCCATGGCTGTGAACATACCTTTAGCAAAGTCATCCATCATACCATCTTCATCTGTTCTACCATCTTGAACTGCGTTGATAACTGCTTGAATAGGTCTAATTAAAGTATCGTATGCATTAGCATGACTGAAATCTATGTATTTAAATGTACCATCTTCTTGTTTAATAGGTAAAATTGTAGAGTTCTTAGACCAAGGAGCTACAAATCTTCTAAGTGCTTCTCTTTCCTCGTCTGTGACGTCGTATAGGGCCTGGAATGCTGCTGTTGTAGCCATAGGTACTGCTGCTACTGTAGTACCAAAGCCAAACAATCTAGTGTAACCTATGTTTTGAAATGGTTTAACAACAGTTCCATCAGCCAGTGTTATAGTTTCATTAATTTCTCTTAGTGCTCGTCTAACAATGTTAGTTCCTGTTCTTGCTATTTCTGCCGGGAAAGATACGAAGTTTCCTATCGGCATTTTTCTTAAGCCTTTTATAAAATCAGATACATAATCATAGTTAGGTATATTATTTTTAACTACGTCTGCAGCTTCTCTTTTTAAAAATGTGTCGTCAAGTTTTATGTCTACACCATTTCTTTTAAACCATTGTCCTCTAACTATACCAGATCTCTCAAAAGCTTTTTCAATTCTACCTTTTTCAATAGCCCATGAATATATTTTCCAGAAGTCATCTTCAGCTGTGTATAAATCTTGACCAATAGATTTTAATTTTGATAAAGGTCTTAATAATAATCTCATTCCTTTGTCTGCTGTCATTGTTGCACCAAAGTTAACGTCTTCCATTAGCTTAGATAGATCTCCTAGTCTAACGTTAGAATTTACTACACCAAGTTCTAATAGTTCCTGATACAATTCATTCTGTTGTCTTGTTCCTTTTAATCCTGTTTGTAGTGCTTGGTATGCTTGTTTAATTGCAGCAGGATCAGCAGCTGGAATAATACCATTAGCTGCAGCGAAAGCTCCAGCACTTACAAAGTTTCTTAAGTGTGTAACTGGTGATAAAATTGTTTTAGCAATTTGTGATGCTGCTTTAGGATACAATACTAAACTATCATACAATCTTCCAACAGGTCCTCTGTCTCCTTTAACAAAACTTGTTCCTTCAATAGCCTCTGCTACTGCATTTCTTGCATAATAAGTACTATCAACCTTAAATGGAGTTGTTGCCCCTGCTTTTACTGATACTTGAAGTCTTTGTGCTTGATCAATAGGTTCTATTTTTCTCCAGGCTTCATCCTTACCAAAAAATACTCTGGCTTCGTCTTCTGATCTTGCAAACATAGGTTGTGCCACAGATCTTTTATCGGTAGCTGCCATCCAGTTATTAATTACTTCTTCATTCTTTTTAAATACATCTCTGTAAAATAAATTACGTCTAGTAACCATAGAAAGTTTAGCCATACCACCTATCATAGTTTGCATAGGGTTTTGTTGCTTGCCAAACAACTCATCAAATACTCTTCTTAATTCTTTTGATTCCGTTGAATCAGGTTTATTTTTAATAGCCAATTGTTCTACAGAAGCTCTATATTCTCCTGTTCTACCTAGTGCCTGGTTAGCATCATCTAATACCGTTCTATTTACAAAAAATTTAGGTATCTTAAAATAAATTTGAGAAGGTCTATCCATTCTCATACCTTTTGGTAGTCCAATGTTTTGTGGTTTTAAAATGCCTGCAACAATTTCTTCTGCTTCTAAGTCTGTAATAGGTGAGCCTGCTTCGTCAGCACTTTGTTTAAATACATTTTTAGCATTTTCAATTGCTTCTGCCGCTGGTTTATATCTCATCCAAGGAATGATACTTTGGTTTTGAAAAATATCATAACTAGATCCTAGATAATTTTTAAATTTATTACCAAATAAACTTTTAAAATTAGCAATCTCTTCCTTACTTAACGTTCCTCCAAGATGTGAAAATAATTCTGCCCATTTATCTCTCATCGTTCTCATGTTAGATAGCATTTGTTCTTCTATCCGTGCAGCTGCTTCTTTAGATGGTGCATGTTTTGCAATCTTATCTCTAACTCTTTGAACTAATTGCTCATCCATTGCTCCAAAAGTTGTAAGACCGTCATCACCTAGTCTTGCTTCTCCAGATAACAAAGCCTCATTAACTTCTCCTAAAAATTTTGTTCTTTCTTTTTGTGCCATTTTGTTTCCAATATTTCTAAAGAAAGGAAACATTTGATCTATATTTAATTCTAAATTTCTAGCTAAGTTTTGTGCAACGTTCGTGTCTTGTGCTTTTAAACCAATGCTCTGACGCTCCAAGTCAAATAGCTCTTGAGTTTTACCACTTCTAGCTCTAAAAGCTGAAGCAACTTTATCAATCCATCTATCCATTGCAGAATTGGCAGTGTCTAATTGTTTATTTCTATTTGCAATTTTTTTAATAACAGAACCTGCTCCACCTAAAACTCCTGTGAACAATGCTCCTTCAGTTCCAAACTTAACTCTGTTTAATATTTCTCTGACAGCATCAGTATCAGGTGCTCTATCTATTGCTGTTGGTCCACCTAATAAATCTCCAAAAGATCCTACGTCTTCTGCATCTCCTACGAATACACCTTCTGCTAAACCACCACCCAAAGCTCCAGCAATAAACTGTCTGCCTTTACCTTTGGCTGTTAGTTCTAATGCTTCATCAGCAGCTTTAACTAAATTAGGATTATTTAATTTTACATACTTACCATTTCGGGCTGCTTGCATAGCAGCTTTTGACATACCACTAGCAGCTTTAAAAGCCATACCACCAGGTATACCAATGTTAACTAATATTTCTGTAAGTTTTCCAGCAGCTGTTGCTTCTGCTTTCTCATCTAATTCTGTAAGATCATCGAACCATGCTTCAACTTTAGCTGCCTTACCACTGTCAACACCTAAGTCCATAAGACTTGCGCCTAAAGAAAATAAACCTTTTGGAATTGCAATTAAACCAGAACCTACACCTGCTAGCATAGATTCAAACGTGCCTATTTTATTGTTGTTGTTTTTTGAATAATCAGGCGTGTCATATATAGAAGCCATTTATCCTCCTATAAAAGTGGGGTTATATTGCCCTGTTCATCAACTATAAGTACTCTATTACTTATTACAACTGCTCCTGGTTGTAGTGTTCCATCTTTTTTAGCTTGTGCTACTTCCTTTGTTAAAAATGAAACTGGATCTTCGCCCTTACCAAGTTTGGTAGAAGGTATGACTTTAGCATCTATACCTTTTGTTGCACGAAGAATAGTTGCTAGGGTGCTTCCTGTTGGAGCATCTCCTTTTTTAATTCTTTCCGTAATAATTTCTTCAAAAGTATCTCCCGCTAATGTTTTATCTGCTATTTGTATTTGTTTTTGTTTAAGTAAATTAGCCAATGCATTCTCTTCTTTATTTAAATCTTTTTTAAGTTCGTTTTGAAGTATAAGAGTGTTAATAGCATCGCTAGTTTTAGCTGGTTTATCAAACTGTTTACTAGCTGCTTGAATAACTTGGTTAATTAACTTACCTGATCTAATATCACCTTTAAAGTCTCCTGACTCTTGAATTAATTTACTAGCATCAATTAAAGATTTGTATGCAGCTTCTTTATTCATGCCTTTAATGTCCATGATGTCTCTGTACTTTTTAATTCTATTGTTAAATTCTTTTTGTTTAGCAATGTTAGCTTCCTTCTCAGCTTGTGCTGCGAACCATGAACCATCGCCCATCATTTCTGGGTCTCCTCCTCCTGGTGCTCCAGAAGTTCCTACTTTACCTCCTAATGTAACATTTTGGTTTGGTGGTGGAACTTCTTCACCTGCTTTATTAAAAAATTTACCATTAGCATATATTAATCCAGTTGCTACCCCAGTTGGAGATAACACTATTCTACCTGCTTTTTGTATAATGCCTTTACTTGTAGGGCTTGTAAGCCCTTGTATAATTTTACCCCCTGTGGCTATAATTGGATCTCTTCCTAAATAGTTAGGGTTAAATTTAGCTGGATTAAATGTTACCGGAGTATAGCTTCCTACTGCCCCAGATACTCTAGGTCCACCTTTTGTAAATTTAGCAGGTGTTGTAGTACCAAACATTCTTTTAGCTCCTTGAAATATTCTAGGTAAATATCTCATGGCTGCTGCTCTTGCAGCTGTAAAAGCTGTTGGAACTCCTGCTAATGCTACAAAACCGTGATGTTCTCTTCCATCTGTTTTAGGATAAACTGGATTACCAACCAAAGCTGCCTTCATCGCACCACCACTTCTTTTAGGTTCCCTGATCCCTGACATGACACCCTCTTTAATAGGGCCGCCGTATCTAAACATTGGTCTATTTAAAGTTCTCATATTAATCCTATGTTAAATTGCCTAGTGTAATCTGAGTAGGTTTTCTAAATATCTGTCCGTATAATCCACCAAGACCTGTAATTGTTCCTAATGCAGTTTGCCATGGACTTTGTGTTGGTGCATCTTGATATTGTGGTGCAGCCATTCCGCCAGCAAGACCAGTAATACCTGATGCATACTGTGATAGTCTTCCATAAGGCTCGTAAGCTTGTGCTTGTAATTGTTGTTGCTGTGCATTTAACAATGCTTGTTGGTATCCTTGTTTCATTGAACCAAGATTTCCTAGTGCCTGTATATCTGCACCCATTCCAGTTCTTGCAAAATCAGATAGACCCATTTGAGCTGAACCTAATCCTAATTGTTGTTTAGCAATTGCTGATTGATTCATTAAATTTTGTTGTCTTTGTCCTAAAGCATCCGTGTAACCTTGTTGTAATAATCCTGCTCTAATTCCAGCTCTGTTAGCTAGAGAGTCTGCATCGTATTGTCCAAGCATTGCACCTTCTCTACCACCACCAAAGTTTCCAGTTCCAACAGCAGCATCTTGAATAGATTGTCTGCCGCCTTGTCTTGATATGTCGTACTGTCTTAAAGTCTCATCGATAACTGCTCCTTGATATGGAGATGTGTAATCTGCTAATTGTTGACCAGTCATTGGTCCTGTTAAAGCACCTAGTCCACCAACAGTAGTTGCTGCTTGACCTGCTGCAGTCTGTGCTGCAGTTAAATAAGGTTGATAAGAACCAACACCTTGTGTTGCTAAACCATATGCTGCTGTTTGTGCAGGATCTTGTCCAGCTACAAACTGTGAACCCATAAACGTAGACGTATCAAGTGGTGCCGAATACGACGCCGTCATTTGACGGGCTAAATCTTTTCCTGTGTCTTGTAAATAATCTGGTAATGCCATTATGCTATCCTCGATTGTAACATTTGTTGTTGATCATACATTGCTTGTGCTCCTTCTAAGCCTTGCGACTCTTCAGAAATTTCTCCACCTGCTTCTAAGTTATCCATCATATTTTGCATAACTTCTGAACCAGCGTCAATGTCTCCACCGCCAGCAGCTCTCACTGCATCAGCTGTAAAAACAAATTCATTTTTGCTCAATCTAGCTGGTACATCATCTGCTCGCTCTTTTCCACCTATTTCTACAAAGCCACCAGTCTCTCTATAGTCTTTTTCTTGACCACCTAGGTCAATCATTTCTGATGCTTCTTCAGTTTCCATGATCCCACCTTCTTGTTTACCGGGTCTTTTGTACATACGCATAGCTGCTTGAGGGTTATAAGCATACTCATCTTCGTCTTCACTCATGGGTCCTCCAGCATACGCACCTATTCTTCCACCCTTAGCAGCCATAGCTACTTCTTGTGGTTGCTCCATACCAGCACCTTCTGGTTGCTGTTGTTGTGCCTGCATTACTGCTTGTACAAATTCTTCAAAAGATAATGTGCCACCTTGGTTTTTATATTTTACATATTCTGCCATAAGCATTTGTTCTATTTGTTCTTGGCCTGCTTCTCCGCCATTTAATAATCCAACTCTTCCACCATCAGCTGCATAAAAATTTTGATCTACAAATTGTTTATTAGGCATGAAAGCTAAAGTGCTTGCGCCTGGATTTGTGTAATAATTTCTTGCTTGATTTCTTATGTCTGCAATACTTGAAGGAACTGACGTCCATGATTCTTCAATTTCTTCTTCTTCATCACCTTTACCCATTAAGAATGGTAGTGCTGTTGCTGCTGCACTTAAACCAAGAAAACCAGCTTGACCTGGATTTGCTTTTGCCCATCCCCATGCTTTACCGCCAGCGCCTTTAATTGCATTCCAAATTCCACCACCTGTACCTTTAGACATTAGGCCTTTAAGAAAACCCGCACCTTTCATTCCTGAGAAAGGACCTGCTCCCATACCATACATACCTAAGCCACCAAGGATGGCAGCTTTACCTATAGGGCTTTTAACAATTTTCTTAACACCACGAACAGCTTTCTTAACTAGCTTACCTAATCCATAGTTTTGTCTAGGGACATCTAAGCTTCTTAAGCCACGTTGTATTTGTTGGGGTTCTTGCATTCTTGAAATTGCCATAATTTTACCTTAATCTCCTAGCTTATTACGTTTTGCTTATTAAATCAAGAGGTGGCATGATGACTTTTACATCTTGTGCCATGTCCTCATTCTTATAACCTTTAGTTTCCCAGTCTTTTCTTTCCTGAAAAAGCTCGCCAGTTTCCTTGTGTCTGTAGGTTAATTCAATCGTTGCATTCTTTATTTCCATTAGTCAGTTTTCTCCTTTTTAATGTTTAAATAACTGATGGTAATAACTACCCCATCACTTACCGTTCCTGCTGTAGTAGCAGCTAATACCTTGCCTCCTTCTACTATCATAGGATTTGTTAGTATTTCTACACTAGCTGCAGTGGATAATGTTTGAGTATGTATTACTTCAAAAGCATTATTCGTAATAGTTATAGTAGGTGCATTCGATCCTGATTTATTAGTAACATGTAAAGACTTAACAATAATAGTTTCATTATCTCCTGGCTCTAAAAGATTATTACTTTCAGCTGCCGTTACTGTTTTACCATAAAATTTATATTCGTTTACTACTGCCATTATGAATCTAGAAAGAAGCTTTTAGCTTCTATCTCTTGTTTAACTTCATCTTGAAATGAAGAGTTTAATTTTGTGATCACACCATCAAGGTCCCTGACCAATGATTGTAGATTAGATCTGCTATATTCTTCTTCAGCTCTAGTTAATGATTGTACGATCTTTGCCATTATAATATACTTGCTATGCCTCCATGTTTAAAGGTCTTATAATAGTTAATCCCAAATGTGGGCTCTCCTGTTATTGCATCATAATTAATACCTGCATTCCAATTATTGTTAGTAATTGTAGCATTAATATTTTGTGCATCATCAGAATAAGTTGCATTAATATCTACCGGCCCTATGTTACCTTGGTAGTCTAACGTTGGCTCTACGTCGTCTCCCCTTATATAATTTTTTAAATTAGCTGTTGCTTTAAGTTTTCCAAAGGGAGTTAAAGCGTCAAACCCAAACACTCCTGTCGGGACTATTGAATTCCATTTTCTATCAATAACCGGAGAGACGGTAAGTTTCTTTGTGCCTTGATTGTCTCCGCCCCCTTGACCAATACTCATTCCACCACCAAATTGATCAGGAGCTGCAGCTCTCATCTCAGCAGCTGTTTGATGTGCGTGGCCACCCATTGGATCTTGTCTTCCTTTACCACCTGTTTTAAAACCTACTCTTCCACCAGTTGCCATTAACTCTTTTCCACCTATTCCTCCGGGTCTACTTCTCCTTTCCTCACTTCTATCTTGAACCATATTGTCAACTATTTCATTATAAGTCATTCCCCCAGTTGCCGTAGGTGTATTTTCATTATCATATTTCATTTTGTCGGCAATTGCTTTGTTAGCAGCCAAATAATTGTCCTCGTCAATTTCTTTTTGTAACTCTATATCAGCTTGTTTATCTTTTTCTTGTTTATAGTTACGCATTTTTGCGGCTTCTATCATTTGTTTGTATTTAAATCCTAAATTTCCCTTATGTATTGCAGAATGTCGTTTTCCTTCTTCATCTATGGCTTCTTGTATTTCTGCATCAGTCATCTGATCAAAACCAAATCCTTTTGCTAATTCTTCTTGTCCTTCAAAATATCCTTTAGCTCCAAAGTTTTTACCTGTTAAAGTTTTAAGTCCACTAGGGCCTTCAAATAACATTCCTTCACCTGCTAATTGATTATAGGCCCCTTTTTCTATCTCATCCAGACCACCCATTTTATATCCTGAAAGGACTCCTCTATTTTTATTCATTATTTGATTTTCTATAAAATCTAATCCAAAATTTCCGCCGGGAATAAAAGTTGCAGCGGCTCTTACCCATCCAGGCACTTCTTTTTTGTAGCTATATGTTTCTCCGGTTGGACTAGCTGAAGGATCTTCAAATTGTCTTCCCACACCATACTGTTGAATATTACCAGGAAGGCCTCCTTCATATCCGGGTGCACCATATTGACCATATGCAACGGGCTTTATGGCAGTACCATAACCAAAAACATTTCCACTAGGGTTAAAAGAACGCGCACTATTAGTAAAAGCATTAGTATTAGTTATTCCAAAAGATTGAGGAGGTAACTGTGAGTCATAGGAAAGATTCTTTTGTTCGTAAGGATTTAATCTAAATTGTTCCATAGGAACATATTTATCTCCTCCTTCATATATACTTTTATCAACTCCTGTATAAAAAGTAGCCATTATCTTCTTCCTCCTGGATGTATGTCTAATCTAAACGTACCTAGTTTCCAGTCTTCAGACGTTGCTGTATTTGCAACTGTCATAGCAATTGATCTTGCTCTTAATCTTGTGTCTTTTTTAGTTGTAGTTTTACTCACACTGTAGTCGGTAGTAGTTCCGGAACTATGTGGATAGTCTCTAGTTGTAAAACTAATTTGTGTATTACCTGTTTGTGAAATAAAATCTGGTATAAATCTGCTTATTCTCATTATAAATTCTCCATCTCCTCTAAGGTCAGGCATACCTACAATTTGTCCACCGCCTCTAGCTGACTTTTGAGTAATGTCAAAATCCCCTGAGGTAATGGTTCCAATCACAGCAGTGGTAACACCACCGGCTACTACTTGATCGGTCCCTGTATCGTGTTTATAATATATAGTACTTCCATCCGTATTACCAGTAACATCGAACGAAGCATTATCACTTGCGTTATAGTATGTAGCATGTGGTTTATTAAAAACAGAGGAATCGGACCATGCCGTTCTCGGTAGAGTACCTGTTGTCCAGATAGGTCTTTTAAGGGTTGAGTCTAAGTAGTTATAAGTAACCACTCTATCAACCGCATCCGAAGCTGAAGTACAATAAAACCATTGGATTTCTCCAAACAAATTATTTAATCCTGCATTAACTAGGTCTCTAGAAGTTGAGTTTAAGTCGTCATAAACATGGTCCTCTACTAAACAAGGTAGTGATTTTAACTGACCATCGTATGCAAAGAATCCATTTTCCGACATCCAATAGGCTGTACCATCCACCTCCATACAAGCATTTTTACCAAACAATCCACAGTTAGTTCCCACCTGTTCAAATGAGAAAGTAAAGGGTTGACCAACGAATTTCATCAGGAACAATGCAGTATCTGTCCATACATAGATTGCATCCCTACCTTTGATAGCCCCCATAATTTTAGAACCATCTGCAAGTCTTTGTGTACCTGCGGTATTGTTTGCTTTAACTGTATAAGAATCTGTTGCGTCAATACTCTCTTGAGAAGAGAATCTAATATACATATCGTCTTGAGTTGATGTTGTTCCAATTGTTGTTTCAGTTCCAAAGAACACTAAGTGTCTGTCCGGTGTAGATACTAGTACATGACGCGATGCGGTAGGTGCATTTGCTAAGATGGTAGCTCTTGTAGAAACAGCACCGGCTGCCGCTGCGTCCCATTCAAAACATGCTCCATTATATATTAGTGCAATTAATTTTGTTCCATAGTTATCTAATACCCATAAACCAGGGTCAATTGTAAAGTCAGCAGAAGAAGCTTCGCCCCATGCTACATAGTCTGATATGTTTAAAACACTAGCGCCTCCACTATGTGTTGCTTTGGTTGTGCCATTAACTTCTCTAGCGCCTCCGCTTAAAATATTAGTTGTCGTATTATTAGATGTAAAACTTATATCTTCTGATCCAATTCTAATCTCACCTGTAGTTGGAAAAGCCGCAGAATTGGTTAAAGGAATATCGGTTACAGTATCATTAATAGTAGAAGCTAGTGTTGTAGTTGCTGGTCCTAAAGCTGTACCGCCCCATAATGCTGTACCCCAACCATAACCACCTAACTGTTGTGCCGGTCCTACAGGATAATAACATAATACAGAAGCACTTCCACTTAACGATAAAGCTGTCCCTGATTCCGCAGTATCCATTGTAATTGTAAAAGTAGCTGTTGTAGGAACAGACGTTACCATAAATTTTATGTCTTCAAAACTAGCGTCGGTATAAGTAGACCCTACAGCAGTGACCCCACTTACGTTGTCAAACTTAACAATATCATTTTCACCTAGACCATGAGATCCAGTACACGTTACCGTAACTGATTTCTGTGAAGAAGTACTTGTAAATTTTGCACCTGTTAAAGTAGTTCTAAGAGGATGGATGTCATAAAAAACTCCACCTGAATAAACATATAAAATTCTATTAGTTCCTATAGCTGCGTATTTAATACCAGCGTTATCATCCCAATGATGAAGAGCTCTGGCTGCACCGGTTAACTTGTCGTCACCTAGTTGAATCCAACCACCTATTTTTTCTGGGGTACCATATCTAAAACGAACATTGTCGCCATCATACCATTGTCCCTCGGCCCCGGTCTGGGTAACTTGTTTGTTGAATCCAGGTAAAAAACCTAATTTTTGTAACATATAACTCCATATTATGTATTCCTTATTGGTGGAATACCTAACATCGGCCTTTTGTCGAACCTGTTCTTTTCAGCAAAAGGACCATTTACATGGTTATAATGAAGAAATACTTGTCCGCAAGTATTACCTTCAAACGGTTCTCTCCAATGCTCTAATTCACATCCACTATATACTAGCATATCGCCAACATCAAGCAGGACTTTTGTGCCTGGAGGGGCATTAGGTTTATGTATTTGTTTGTGTTCATCTATAACTGTGTCAGCTCCTGTCCCATCTATAAATATAGGCCAAGGGTCACCACCTAGATGTAATGTTGTAGATATTTCACAGCTCGGTCTGTCCTTATGTTTTTTTAAAATATCTCCATTTTTGTATAGTCTTGCGTAAGAATACGTAGGAATTAAATTTAACCCTGTCTCTTTAGCCATTACTGGAAGCATCTTAACTAACAATGTTTCCATAGCAAAGTCTGCATAGCAAGAAAACGTATTAGGTATTTGTTGATCGGTCCAGGTGCCCAGCATACCATTGTCATAGGTTATGTTGTTTTTATACATCCAATCTACGGCATCTCGTTTAAGAAGAAAATAGTTAAAGATAAAATTAGCTAGCTCGTAGCTAAGTGCCCCTTTAATTACTTGATATTTATTAAATTGTTCCATGTCTCTGTGGGTTCTTTGGCATTACTTCATATATAACACCATCTTCTTTTTTTATGAGCAGGCCTTCCTTACTATAAAACAAGTCAATTATCTCTTGTTCATTGTTAATAGGTCTTCCTTCTATATCATTATTAGTGGGATCCAATAGTCGGACAATAGCACGTATTAATTTTAAACCTAATTTTTTAGCAATAACCATTCTATTATTACCCACTGTAACTTTTAAAGTTCCATTGTTTAATTGATTAATAAAAACAGGGTCCCTCATTCCATATGTTTTAATAGACATTAATAAAGCACTATAAAATTTTTGTTCTTGCCCATTAATAAACTCTGGTCTTGTAAGATGACTAATATTTTCTATTGGTAATTCTTTATAAACTAAACCTGTCATTGAAACCCATCTTGTATAAAATTAAAACTTATGGATATTCTATTTTCATTAGATTGATTAGGTTCAACTGAATGCCACAACCAAGCTGGAAAAATTATTGCTCTATTTTCTTGAGGCTGTAGGTGTACATCTCTCCATAAATATTTAGGAATTTCTACTTTTTTTCTAGTAGGCATACAAGTTTGAATACCTGGTCTAGGGTCTTGACATATTAAACGACCACAATTAGGGGGTGTCTTTACATAATACACACCACTAAATAAAGCATTAGGATGAACATGGGGTTTATTATATCCACCTTGATAATTTATATTAGCCCACATATTACCTAGTACAGCTTGTTTATCTAAAAACTCTTCATTAAAGACTTGATGAACCATTTTAAATAACTCATCTACTAAAGGTTTATACTCAGGTTTTTTATGCATCTCAGTTTCACTATGCCATCCATTAACATTTGTTTTTTGAACCCCTTCATTTTCCTTAGACCAATTAATTATGTTTTGAGCTAGCTCATCAGTATTTAATTTAAAATCTTCAGCGTATATAAGTGTGGGAAAAAATCCTTCTTTAATCATCTAAAAGGTTTACCTCCAAACCAGACAACCAATGACTGCCTCATTCCACGTTTAACTGGGTTAACCCTATGATTTAAAAAAGATGCAAAACAAATTGCATGTCCTTGTTTTAAAGGTGCATACTTTCCTGGTCCCATTAATTCTAAATCACCACCTTCAAACTCTGATGGGTCGTTTAATAATAATGTCATAGATATTTTTCTAACAGGTGGTTCATGCTGCATGTGTACATCACAATCCATATGCCAATCATAGAATCCTCCTTCAGGATATTCTGTAAATTGAGCGTTTTCTGTTATTCGTATATCGCCAAAACCAAAATGATTTTCATTTGCTTTTTGTATAAAGTTATTAAGGTCTGTATACATATGTCCCATTTCCTTAAACGGAATCCAACTAATTGTTGTAACTCTTTTCTTTGTATCTGTTCCACCACCAGGCTTACCCATACCAATTTGTGCTGTTCGTGGTTTCTGTGCCCTGCCTGATGCAATAATCTCGTTGCATTGTGCAGGAGTAAAGAGTGGTGTCGTAGTTTGTATTATCCAACTCTTCCATTTAGGTTCGGTAATGTGTCTATTTTCGTACATTAAGTTGCTCCTCTATTTCTAATCGGATCATATTGTACATCCATATTTGCTGCTAGTGTTCTTCTATAACCTGGTCCATTAAATGGATAAACACAATGTCTCATATCATATGGAAAAATATAAAAATCTCTTTCTTTAATATCGGGTTGATAATCTATGTTTGCAAACATACCTGAAGCTGAACCTAACATTTGTAGTCTTCCATTTTGTGGTTGCTCAGGGGATGAATATTCTACTCCATAAGACTCTGGTAATTTTAAAATCATTACACTTGATAGACCTGTAAATAATGTTCCTTGATGCACGTGCACTGGATTATATTCATGTTCAAACATAGTATTAACCCAGATAGAATTTAAATGCATCTTATACTCTTTTACTTTATTCCAATCTAAATAGTGACGAAACTTTTGTTCAAACCACCCCAATACATTACTAGGTAAATGATTGTGTTTAGTCATTTTAGGACCATCTTCCCCACTAAAAAATAAACTATGTTCTTTTTCAATCTTACCAACTAATTGTTTGTTAGCTGGTTTTAATTCAGGATATTTGGTTTCATATATCTGATTAATTATATTATATACATCAAGGGGTACTTGATATCTCAATACTGATTGACCTAAAAATACAAACCTAAAATCTGATGTGTCCATATTTATCTCTTATTCTTTGTGGTATTTTTTCTATGTAGGGGTTATACTCTTTCACAATTTCTCCTGTTTTTATAGTATGCATATTTTTTCCAACTATGCTATCATTATATCCCATTCCATTAATATTAATTTGATTTAGATTAATAAATCTATGATTAAAATAAGGCTCATCTAAAAATTTATATACCTTTTTAATCTCTTCTTGAGGGTTTGTCGTAAGGTCATCATATTTAATAAAGTGACACATATCAGGATAGTTAAATGAATTTTTAATCGCGTCTAAATCCTTTGCAACCGCTCCTTTATTATTCATTATAATACTTAATTTTTTTTCATCAGTATCTGCATATCTATTAACAAATGCATCAGGATTTTCTGTATACCATTTCATATAACTAGCTAATACATCTAAAGTGTTTCGGAGTAATACAATACATTTAAAAGATCTTTTAAAATGTTTTTCCATTAATCGTAAGTTAACTTTGGTTGTTACAGGTCCACGATCAATGATTATTCTCTGGGGCCAATCTTTGTAATAATTATCATACACAGAATTTAACACATTATCTAAAGACTTGTGATCAGGATAGTTTTGAAACACATCCGTGTCTTTAAGTAAGGACACATCCTTCATTATCTCTAATGTAATAGAGTTAGGTGTGCACACTATTTCAGGATTCTGATTCATAATACTTGTAAATAAAGTATTGCCCGATCTAGGTTGTGCTACTAAAAATAAAAGTTGTTTACTTGTCTTTGGCTCCGAGATCATGAGACAACTGTTCTTTCTTGTTATAAATCATTTCACCTGATTTTTTAACTCTTTCTATAGTTTTTAATTGACCTAATACATTAAACACTTCTGGTTGTGATGAACCTTGGGTTAATGTCTCTGCTTTGTTTTTCATTATCTGATGATAAGATTCTAGTTGGTGTCTATTGACATCCTTGTCATTAAAAGAACCATCGTTAAATTCTTTTTTAAGAGTTGACCATAGTTTAATTTCTCTCATTCTATCTCTAGCTACCAATTGCATGTTAGCTAAACCATATCGAGCTTCATCAAGATCTATTTTATATTTTTCTAATTTGTATTCGTCTTTTTCTGTTTCTATTTTTTTTTCTAACCACTTAAGTTTTGCTTCTGATCTTCTACAATCAAAGGATAAACTCATTAAATTTTCTAAAAAAACATTCTGTTCTCTAACGCATTGCCAGTACTTTGAAGCCTTTGTTGGATACTTGGCGTCCTGTAATACAGACATTCTCATTTCTGTTTCAGTTCTAAATACTTGTTTCTTGGTCCATGTGTCACGAAGTTCGGAAGTCATTGCCTTAAACTCTTTGACGTCTTCTGGATCCAATAAATTATTTAAGCTTGGTGCTTCTTTTACAATTAATTCATGTATATTACGTTTTTCTGTCATATTGCTCCTTTATACTTTCTAATATAACTATTTTTAACCAGTTGTCAATGTACTCGCTGTAACTGTTGATATTTCTCCAGTAAACTCTTCTACTATAGTTGCAGCCGGATTATTTCCAGCAGCTATTGCAGCTGTGTTAGTTCCAAACCCTGCAAAATATGATCTTCCTGTTGATAGACTAGGTCTTGCTGACCAAGATGTTCCATCATAACCAAGAGTTTGAGTTCCTGTAGAAGCACCACCAAAAGTTAATGCTGCATCTTGAGTGCCAGCCCCTTGATTTGATTTGTTTACAGCTGTCATATTTCCACCTGCAGTCCATGACGAACCATTATATTCTTCTGTTGAATTTACTGCCGGAGGTGTTGCTCCACCAAAAGCTAAAGCTGCAGTTTGAGTTCCAGTTCCACCCAAAGCAAATCTAACGGTGCTTAAATCTCCTGATTCACTCCATGAACTTCCATTGAATTCTTCAGTTAAACCAAAACCAGCAGGGGGAGAAGGGGGTGCATATCCACCAAAAGCTAATCCTGCCGTTGTTGTACCAGCTCCTGCTAAATATCTTCTTCCTGTACCTAAAGCTCCACTACTTGTCCAATTACTTCCATCATATTTTTCTGTTGTTGTTTGTTGATCATGTCCTCCAGCCATTACTGCAGCTGTTTGAATTCCAAAACCACATGCTGAACCTCTTCCTGTATTTAAATTAGGTCCTTCTGTCCAAGAACTACCATTATATTCTTCTGATTCATTATTAGTTGGATAACCACCAAAAACTAATCCTGCAGTTGTTGTACCAGCTCCAGATAAACCAGTTCTGGGAGTGTTGATAGCAGTACCACTAGCCCATGCTGCGGCCGTTATTACATTTATTGAACTATCATATTCTTCTGTTTTATTTGAGGGTCCACTTCCATCTACTACGATAGCAGCCGAACTTGAGCCTCCTCCAGTTGTATTACTTCTTCCTGTCCCCAGCGTAGCCGGAACAGTCATCCATGAAGTGCCATCGTATTCTTCTATTACATCATCAGAACCAGGATTGCCTCCTAAAATAACCATACTACTGGCGCTATCTGTAGCACCTGCAGCATATCCTCTTTTTGTATTAAGAATATCTCCAGCACTCCAAGAAGTTCCATTATAATCGTAAGTGCTAGTAGTATTAGGTGATCCTCCATAACCAAGCGCAGCTGTTTGAATTCCTGCACCTGCCATCCCTTTACTTGCTACAAGTAAATCACTTCCTTCTGACCAACTTGCACCATTATATTCTTCTGAATGAGTTTGTGCTGTGTTGCCCGGTATACGACAACCTCCAAAAACTAAACCTGCTGTAGTGGTTCCACAACCGCCAAGATAACCTCTTGCAGTATTTAAAGCTGGTATACCTGTCCAACTACTTCCATTATATGTATTAGCGGCACTATAAAATTGAGGGGGTGATCCGGGTCCTCCACCTGCTCCAATTGCAGCTGTCTGAGTACCGAGTCCTACTCCTACTTTTGTACTTGCTGGCCAATTACCACCTGCACTCCAAGATATACTATCATATTCTTCAGTTGAATTTGTTGCAGGTTCACCACCCATAACTAAATTAGCGGCTTGAGTTCCACACCCGCCTCTGTATTGTTTTGAGTTCGAAGTATTGGCTCCACTTGAAACCGCTTTAATTTTTACTACACCTTTAAGCGTACCTGTAGTAGAGTTATACCACACCTGTCCCTCATTTGCTGCAGACAGCGTGGGGTCAGATGAAACTACCTCTACACGTTTTCCGTATATTTCCTCGTAAGTTGCCATTTAAAAATTCCTTATGGAAGAGTTACGTCGCCTGGTCTATTATTATTTGGTTGAGCTTTTTCTTCGTCAGTTTGAGCATCCCAAGCAGCTTGACCAGCTTCAACTTCAGCTGTAATCAAAGCTTGTGCTTCTGACTTAGTTTTTTCAACACCATTCTTTTCAGCTAACCACATAGCGCCATCGACATTGTTTCCAATCATCCAGACGTCTGCGGGATAACCTCTAAGAAAGAATTTTCTTCTATCCTCTGCAGTAAAAAATCCTTTTCCAGTGTTAGTAGCTACTCCATATATAAAGTGTGCCATAGTTTAGTCCTCCTTTTTAATTTTGTATATCATAATTTTTAACTTTGCGTAAGTGTTTTTACGTTTATAGCCGTTGATCCAACTACATACTCTTCTGCTTTATTTGAAAAATTAGTTCCTGGTCCATATCCTCCAGCTGCTATATGTGAAGTCGTTGGTCCTGATACAGATGCACCATTTCTAGGCTCACCTAAACCGGCACCTGTTATCCAAGAAGTCCCATCATAAGTTTGTAAAAAACCTGCACTTCCTGGTGATCCACCCGGTGCTGCATTGGCACCACACATCATTCCTGCTGTTTGTGTTCCACCTGTAGCAGTGGCTTCGCCTACGTGTCCTGACGCTAAATTTCCACCTGATGTCCAAGAAGATCCATTAAATTCTTCACATTCACCGGCTGGTTGGTTAGGTCCTCCACATGCTAATGTTGCAGTTTGTGTTCCAGCATTACCAGCAAAACTTCTTCCAGAACTCATAGAAGGATTACTAGTCCATGAAGAACCATCATAATCTTGACTAGTTGTAGTATTACTTCCACCTCCAGCCGTTATTGCTGCCGTTTGAGTTCCAGCAGTAGCTACCGAATATTGAGATACTGGATAAGCTCCACCGCCAGTCCATGACGAACCATTATATTCAGCTACTGTGTTTACATTAGATCCCGTAGAATCAAAACCGGCCACACCCAATGCTGCTGGTTCAACTCCTGTTCCTCCAACGTGTCTAGCTGTTTCTGGATAATTTGGAGTTGCGCTCCAAGCAGATCCATTAAATTCTACTGAAGTGTTTGAAAAACCTGATCCACCACACCAATTCATAGCCGCTGTTGTGCTTCCATTTTTTGATCCAGCTCCTTCAGCATTTCTAGCTCCAGGCATATTAGCTACTGCTGAATAAGCGGAAGCTGTAATAGCATTTACGGTATTATTATATTCTTCTGTGTTATTTGAACTTATAGCAGGAGAACCTCCTAAACCTAGTGCTGCTGTAGATGTTCCACATCCAGTTAAATATCTGGCAGTGGCTAAAGTAGCTGGGTTCGTAGCCCAGTTTGTACCATCATAAATTTGAGTAGCCGTTGTAACTGGAGGTGTATATCCCCCAAAAGCTATAGCAGCTGTTTGATCACCGTCACCTCCACCCATATAGGTTGCCGTCACCATAGCATTTGCATTTGTCCAAGAAGTACCATCATAGTCTTCGGTATTTCCAACTACAGTTGTTGTGTATCCACTAAACATAATTCCTGCTGTTAGTGTTCCACCACCTGCTGCTGATTGTCTACCTGTGTTTAAAGTTCCGCCAGCTGTCCAACTGGAACCGCCATATTCTTCACTTCCAGTAAAAGCAGGTGCAGGGGGTTCAGCATTACCACCAGCCGCTACAGCTGCAGTTTGAATTCCAAATCCTGCTATAAGATGTCTTGCTGTACTTAAAGTACCTCCAGCTGTCCAACTAGAGCCATCGTACTCTTCCGCTTTATTTGATTGACCAGGTTCTTGACCACCAAATATTAATCCTGATGTTTGAGTGCCAGCACTGCCATTCCCTAAATCTTTTCTTGCTGTATTTAAAGATCCTCCAGCTACCCAACCAGTTCCATTATATTCTTCTGCTACACTTTGAACACCTGTTGGTTCTTGACCAGCAGCGTATACAGCTGCAGTTTGGATTCCAAATCCTGTTCCTTGTTCTCTAGGATGACCCAAACTACTTCCAGCTGTCCATGCTGATGAATTAACAATACTTTTAAAAGTATCGCTTGTTGTATTATACCAAATCTGTCCTGCATCTGTTGTTGCAGATGGATCAGTGCCAAGTGACTTAAGTGCTTTACCGTGTATTTCTCTATATGTACTCATAATTAACTCGTTGTAAAATTCTCTATATTAATTGCTGTTGTTGCTGGTGTAAATTCTTCGACGGCTGTTGAATATCCTGGCGCTCTTCCTGAAGTGCATAAAGCAGCAGTAACCGTTCCACATCCTCCTACAGAGGTCCTTGCAGTTCCTAAAGAAGGTCTTGTTGACCAATTAGTTCCATCATATCCATATACAGTTCCATTTGTTGATAAACCACCCATTCCAAAAATAATAAAATCACTTCCTGTTCCAGCAGCTCCTCCATTTCCATTTGAGGATTCTAGCATAGCATTCCCTGTTGTCCATCCAGTACCATTATATTCTTCCGTAACATCCACTTCAGCTGTTGCACCAGGACTAGGCCAGATATTTCCAGTGGTAATTGTTGACGCTGTTTGAGTTCCTGCTCCTAAAAAACTTGCTCTAGATGTATTTAAATTTCCACCAGATGTCCACGATCCACTCGCATACTCATTTGTTGTATTAAATACAGTTCCTGAAACATTTCCCCCTGTAACTAAACCTGCAGGTACTGTTCCTGTAGAACAACACTCATACACTGATATAGGATAAACTGTGCCTGTTGTCCAAGAAGCGCCATTGTATGTTGCACTAATATTAGTAGAAGGAGGGGTACCCCCTACTGAAAAGGCAGCTGTTTGAGTTCCTGCGGTTGAAATGTTTATGAAACCCGCAGGATAAGCTCCTCCTGCAGTCCAAGACGCTCCATCATATTCTTCTGTTGCCGTTGTATTAGGACCCCCAGATGTTTCTCCTCCGACTACAGCTGCGGCAGTCTGTGTTCCAAATGCACTTCCTGATTGTCTAGCTGTAGAGATAGATCCACCAGCAGCCCATGCTGCGGCTGTAACTACGTTGAGTGATTTATTATATTCTTCTGTTAAATTAGATATCGGTGGTGTAGTTCCACCAAAAGCAAGAGCTGCAGATGTAGTTCCTGCTCCTCCTAAACCGGATCTTGCTGTAGCGAGGGTAGCAGGACTTGTAGTCCAACTACTTCCATCATATTCTTCTGTTGCTGCTATTCTTGTTGTTGTTTGTCCCGAGATAGCTAGTGCTGCAGTTAAAATGCCTGCTCCTGCTAAGGCATAACGTGCAGTATTTAAACTTCCTCCAGCTGTCCAACTTGATCCATTCCATTCTTCGCTTGCGGTTGTTGGAGTAGTTGGGGGTGTTGATGTATAACCTCCAAAAACTATTGCAGCAGTTTCTGTTGCTCCTGCACCACCAGGTCCTACTCTACCTGTACTCAGAGCAGTCTCTGCTGTCCAAGTCGATCCATTATAAGATTCAGCGTTATCTTTTACTCCTGGTTGTCCTCCAGCTGCTAAAGCCGAAGTTTGTATACCGGCACCGGCCAAACTATTCCTGCCGGCATTCATAGCTCCAGTAGCTGTCCAAGATGAACCATTCCATTCTTCAGTATTTGTTGCTGAAGCAAATCCTCCAAAAACTACTCCGGCAGTTACTATTCCTGCTCCTGCTAATGCTCTATTTGCAGTATTCATCGCAGTTTTAGTTAGCCACCCTGTACCATTATATTCTTCAGTATTTCCAACGGCAGTCGTGGTTTCTCCACCTGCACATAATGCTGCAGTTTGAGTTCCAAAACCTGTTGTACCTTCTCTAGCTACGTTTAAAGCCGCGGCAGAAGACCATGCTTCAATAATTGCTGTTGCTCTTAAAGTTCCTCTAGTTGAATTGTACCATATTTCTCCATCAAGACCTGATGAAGGATCAGACGATACTTTTTTAATTTTTTTTCCTACAATTTCTCTATAAGTTGACACTCCAACTCCTATTAATTATTTTTCAATAACCAACCTTGAGTAGTATCTGTGTAGACTAAAGTATTAGCAGCTCTTTCTGTAGCAACAGTCAAATCTGATGCTGCTCCATTAATATTTTTACCGTTTCTTGCAACGGTTAAATTATTGGTGTCGAAAGTACCTGCATAATCCACAAACGAAATCTCATCTCCTATGGTTGGCGATCCGGGTAGAGTTAAAGTGATGGCTCCAGAAGTAGTATTCATAAAATATCCTGCTCCTGCTGCACCAGATACAGGAGAATCTCCTGTTACTTTTACTGCTGCCCATGAAGTTCCACCTGAAATTTCGCCCCAAGATAAAACTCCACCTGTTGTTGATTTTAGAACGTAGTCGTTTCCTCCGGCTACGCCTGCTGGCCACGTAATAGTATAATCCGTGGTACCATTAGATGCTTTCATACCTACATATTCTGAACCTGAGTCGTCCTGTAGTCTTAATTCTTTCGAAGTTCCAATGTTCAATCCTGTTGATGCATTCCAAATTAAATTTGCATCTCCACCAAATGCTCCTGAATTATTATATTGAACTTGTGTATCTGAACCGCCTGGTAATCCACCAAGGGTTGCTTCTGCTATGTCTGGATTAGTTCCATCATTTTTTGTAGCATAAATAATTTTCCAACCTTTATCAGCAACTGCCCAAGTAACAGAATCACCTGTTCCTGTAGCATATTTAAATTGAACTGTGTAAGAACCACTTGTACTATTTTTTACTAAGTACCAGTTTTCTATATCATTTGGAATAGTTACAATTTTATTTCCTGAAATTGTTTGAGCACTTTCTGCTCCTAAAATAACAACTCTATTACACGCAGTTCCTGTTAATGCGCCATCATCTACATCTAAAGCTGTTGTGTTAGCTCCTGCACCAGCAGCATTTAAAGTTTGAACAAGATAACCACCAGTTAACTGTTCAAAAAGCTGTAAATTAGTATTTGTTTTTGTTCCCCAGGTACCAGCGTTTTCGCCAGTTACCATTAGTTCAACACCAAGTGCCGTATATGATGATGCCATAAATTTTTTCTCCTAAGCCACGTGCGTTACATCTGTATACGATGTTTCGCCACTGACGTCAACATCGGAATAACTTGCACTATTATTTTTATTAACGTCACTATAACTTGTATTTCCACTAATATCAATATCTCCATATCCTAAACCTGCAGGATCTCCTACGCTAGCTGTAGCTACTTGCCCTGTTAATCCCAGAACATCTGCAGGGGTAATTGATCCAATTGCAGAAGTAGCAGATACTCCACTAATTCCTACGACATCAGCAGGTAAGATAATACCTACATTTGTAGTTCCAACTCCACCAGATCCTAGAACTGTTACTACAGTATCAGTAATGATAAAATCTGGTCCTACACTAGCTGTAGCAGAAACTCCACTAAGCCCTATTACATCAGCAGGTAAAATAGACCCTACAGCACCTGTGGCTACTAAACTTGCTAAACCTTGAACATGGTCTGAACCATTATTAATATTTAATTGACCTTCTGAAACTATTGCTGATTGACCATCAGGTGTAATTGTAGGTGCTATAACAAAACTAATTCCTGTACCTACACTAGATGTTAAACCTGATGGGGCTGTTAGTCCTACAATATCTGCAGGTGTAATTGCTCCAACACTTGAAGTTGCTTGAAGACCAATTAAATTTTCAATTCCTTCGTCAACACTACCCCAACCATTTTCACCCCAGTTAAGAGTACCCCAACCAGGTCTTATTTCTACTTCAGGTGTTCCAATAGAAGTTGTAGCTGATAGTCCAGAAAGTGTGACGATAGGCGCATCACCGTAAGCTTGTTTACCCCAACCAAGACGTCCCCATCCTTGTTGAATGGTGGTTGCTTGGCCATAACCAGCCTGTCCCCAGGTTAGTCGGCCCCATCCTTCTGAAACGTCGGGCACTATGACCCTCCTATGCTATTCGAACGATAGCTGTAGTAGCTGCTGCAGCAGGAAATTGAATTGTAAAAGTTCCAGAAGAAACAGACTTGTCTCCTCCGAAAGCTACAGAACAAACTGCTTTATTAGATGCACTAGAATTATAAATTAAACATGCATTAGCAGTAAATGTTGAAGAGGTCCAAGAAATATCTCCAAAGTCACAGACTGCTGTAGCTGAATCTAAAACAGGTGTTACACTCGTTAAAGTTTTTCCACCAGCTGTATAACCAGTTCCCGTTATTTCTTCCGAAGTAGCGTAAGCTGTTGTGCCTGCTCCTAAAGTTGCACTTGAATCAAATAAAGCTAGTTTAAAAGTATTTCCAGTCGAAGCTGTAAAATTGTGTGTTGCTACTAATATCTCTTGTTTGAAAGAGTTACAAATTGCTGATGTATTAGCCATAAAATTTTCTCCTCAT
>VTLG01002368.1_pt1 | contig 35238 bp, 52 predicted proteins | sample 4694571 | NCBI WGS metagenome assembly VTLG01 (sample SAMN12604809, study PRJNA352737) | marine metagenome | biome: ENVO:00000447; feature: ENVO:00000209|ENVO:00000569|ENVO:01000036; material: ENVO:00002151; isolation source: viral sequences binned using virsorter ...
CAAGGAAATCCAGGCGGTGCTTATGCATCTTCAGGTGCCAGTGCTGCAGGTGGCGGAGGTGGCGCAGCAGCTGCAGGCAGTAATGCACCAGGTAATACAGTAGGAGGTGATGGTGGAGCAGGAGCAACAACTTCTATTAACGCATCACCAGTTCAAAGAGCAGGTGGTGGTGGAGGTTCTGCATATCCAGGAAACACAGGCGGTAATGGTGGAGCTGGTGGAGGAGGAAGTGGTGGGAAATCACCAAATAATTCACCCCCAGCAGGAGCTGCAGGAACAGTAAACACAGGTGGCGGTGGTGGAGGATCAAATGCTAATCCAGGAAATCCAGCAGTAGGTGGCGCTGGTGGTTCAGGTATAGTAATATTAAGATATCAATTTCAATAGTTGAAATAGGCTAAAAAATATAATATAAGGAGAACATTATGGCACATTACGCAAAACTAGGAGCAAACAATAAAGTTATCGGCGTCGAAGTTGTAGCTGATAAAGATTGTCAAAATGCTGATGGTGTTGAAGATGAAGAAGTAGGAAGACAGTTTTTGGAAAGAATCCATAGCTGGCCTCTTTGGAAAAAAACATCTTACAATACACAAGGCGGACAACACAAATTAGGCGGAACACCTTTAAGAGGTAACTACGCAGGTATAGGTATGATTTATGATGAGGACAATGATTTGTTTTTACCTCAAAAACCTTATGCTAGTTGGGTCTTAAATACATCAGAAGCAAGATGGCAATCACCTATTGGTGATGAACCAGCATTAACAGAGGAACAAACTTCACAAAACGAAGCCGGAACTCACAAATGGTATTACGTCTGGAATGAGTCTGGTCAATCTTGGGGTATAGAAAATAGCTTAACTTAATTTATGCAGAAGGTGGTACTGTCGGAGATTAGTTTAACTCATGGTTCTGTTGCCATGCCTAAAGGTTTTGAAATTGACAGAGATAGAATAAGAAACGACATTATAGAATCTTTTATAAAAAAAAATAGAGTCAACACTAATCCAAAAGCTTATGCTTTTGATGATTATATTGTGCCTTTTTCTCAACCTCTACAATGGATGCAAGATTACGTTAGAGATCATTGGAGAGTTGAATATGGTCCCACACTAGTGCACAAAAATATGCACGGTAATGTTATGCATCCTAAAGAAAAGTCTTGGACAAGAAATCAAGTTGAACCTGTTGATTTACGTAACTCACCAGACTACACACTAATATATGGTGTTGATGTTAAAGAAGGATCTTCAGAGTGTATCATCGAATATGATGACAACAGAAGAAAAAACAGAACTTGGCATTTACCTATAAAGAATAATGAATTTATAATGTTTCCTGCTACTAATAAATATTCTTTTTCACCTAATACTTCTAACGGTTTAAATATAATTTTAACAATTAACTATGAATATATCTAATTACTATTGGTACTTTGAATCTGCAATACCACCAAGAATATGTGATCTTATTGTGCAATACGGTAGAGCAGAAAAACAAAGAGAGATTATGGCTATTACAGGTGGCTTTGGGAGAGATAGAGATTTAAATAAACAACCTCTTAATAAAGATGAAATAAAAAATTTACAAAAGAAAAGAGATTCAAATATTATATGGATGAACGATCATTGGATATATAAAGAAATACACCCTTATGTACATCAAGCTAATAAAAATGCAGGTTGGAATTTTAATTGGGATTGGTCAGAGTCTTGTCAATTTACTATATATAAAAAAGGACAATACTATGATTGGCATTGTGATAGTTGGGATAAACCTTATATGGAAGAAGGACCCACAAAAGGCAAAGTAAGAAAATTATCTGTAACCGTAACGTTAACAGATCCAAAAGAATACAAAGGTGGAGAATTAGAGTTTGATTTAAGGAATGAAGATCCTGATAAAAAACCTAATTTAAGAACGTGTACAGAAATATTACCAAAAGGCTCTTTGGTTGTATTCCCTTCATTTGTATGGCATAGAGTCAAACCCGTAACAAAAGGAGAGAGGAATAGTCTAGTGATATGGAATCTAGGTTACCCATTTAAATAATATGAATGATATAAAACAAGGCGGAAGTAGTAAACCTAAAGGACATGTAGATTTTAAATCTGCGTTTTATTTTCAAACACCGGTGTGGACTGCGGAAGCACCAATGTTTTTAAAAAATGCAATTAAAGTAACAGATAAATATATTAAAAAAGCTGACAAGCTTCTTAAAGATAAATTAAAAAACGAACCTAAATGGAAAAAAGATATAGGTACATTTGGTTTATCAAAACATAGCGAAAGTTTTTCTAGTGATCCTAAAGTAAAAGACTTAGTTCAATTTATAGGTCAACGATCTTATGAGTTTTTAGATTGGCAGGGATTTAATTTACAAAACCACAGCTTACATTTTACAGAATTTTGGGTACAAGAATTTAGTGAAAAAGGTGGAGGTCATCATTCTACACACCAACATTGGAATCAACATGTATCAGGATTTTATTTTTTAAAATGTAGTGAAAAAACATCTTATCCAATATTCCATGAACCAAGACCTGGTGCAGAGATGACAAAGTTACCTTTAAAAAATCAATCACAAATTACAATGGGAACTAATCAAGTGCATTACAAACCTCAACCAGGAACAATGATTATTTTTCCTGGTTATGTTCCACACGAGTTTTCAGTGGATGCAGGACTAGAACCATTTAGATTTATACATTGGAATATAAAAGTTGTTGAAACAGCAATATCAAAAGAAAGGAGTCAAAAAGATGAGCTTCAAAAAAAATAAATATATAGTTATTAAGGAAGCTGTACCTAAAGACATAGCGGAGTTTTGTTATAATTATTTTTTACTTAAAAGACAGGTAGCAAGAACTTTGTTTGATCAAAGATACGTATCAAAGTTTACAGAGGAATGGGGAACGTGGGCAGATGAACAAGTTCCAAATACTTATTCTCACTATGCAGATATTGCTATGGAAACTTTGTTGATGAGAACTTTACCTGTAATGGAGAAGAAAACAGGACTTAAATTAAACCCAACATATTCTTATGCTAGAATATATAAACCCGGCGATATCTTACATAGACATAAAGATAGATTTAGCTGTGAAATATCTACAACATTAAATCTTGGAGGAGATCCTTGGCCAATACATTTGGAGCCAAAGAAAAATGTAGGTGTACCCGATGGTAAAAAAATAACTGTATCTAGTCAAAATAAAGGTATTTTAGTTAATCTAAAACCTGGAGATATGCTGGTTTATAGAGGTATGGAATTAGAACATTGGAGAGAAGAATTTCAAGGAGATAACTGTGCTCAAGTATTTTTACACTATAATGATCAAAAATCCAAAAATGCCAATCAAAATGTAAATGATCGAAGACCTCATTTAGGACTTCCAGCTTGGTTTAAAAAGTGATATATCCTTATACTGGGGAGAGTGTCACCACCATAACACCACACTCTCTCCTGTTTAAGGATAAATTATGTTAGGATTAAGTGCATTTTCAGAGTTTCCGTTTGCAACAGCAGGCGAAGATAGAAACGTAACTATTACAGTTACAAAGAACGAATTAACATTATCGATCGGTAGCATAGGTATTACCGCAGACTCTATTACGGAGGATGCTACAGCAAACCCGTTAACACTTGGTTTTGGTACTTTATCCATAACTGGACAGGCTAATTTAAGCGCTACAGGCAGTCCATTGACCCTGGCTACCGGAACAGCTGTGGTTTCAGCAGCAGCCAATATGTCTGTTTCTGGAAACGCATTGACTATGGCCACAGGTACTGTTACAGTAACTGCAGCGGCAAATGTAGACGTCACTGGTAGTGGACTAACGTTAGCTACGAAAGACGCTACAGCGATAACATGGAGTGCAGTAGTGCCAGGCGCGACTATGGTCTGGACACCAATAGAACCTTATTAATATGGCATCAAGTTTTTCTACAGATACAAAATTAGAACTTATAGCAACCGGTGAAAAAGCTGGTCTATGGGGAACAATAACAAATACTAATCTACAGATATTAGAGCAATCAGCTACAGGATATTTAAGTCAATCTATGGCATCTGGAGATGTTACACTTACCTTAACTAATGGTGCGACTTCTGATGGTAAGAATGCTTTTTATGAATTAACTGGAACTTTAACTAATAATAGAACTTTAATTATGCCTAGCGGTGCAGAAAGATCTATTATTGTAAAAGACTCTACAACTAGAGGTAGCGGTTCCACATTATTTTCTTTATCTGTACAAACAGCTAGTGGAACTAGTGTTCCTATACCAATAGGTTCATCTGTTGCAGTCGTGTCAGATGGCACGAATATGAAACTAGGATTATTATCCAAAGGTTATGGAACTGTAAATTCATCTTCAGTAACGACATATATTGCAGTAGCTGGTGATCAACTTTTAACAAATACAACAACTGCAGGAATTACAATTACATTACCTACTTCAGCTGCAACTGGCGATGAAGTGACAATAGTAGATGCTAGAGGAACTTTTAATTCTAATAATTTAACTGTAAACAGAAACGGTCACAATATTAATAGTGCTACTAATAACTTAATTTTATCAACAAATGGTCAAGCTATTACTTTAGTTTATGTCGATACAACTCGTGGCTGGGCTTATAAAACAAACACCGCGTAGGAGGATGAACTATGCCTCTTACAAGAGTTAACTTCGCACCTGGAATAGACAAACAAAACACAACTGTCGGAGCAGAGGGACGTTGGGTTGATTGTGATAATGTAAGATTTAGATACCAATTACCAGAAAAAGTAGGTGGTTGGTCTTCTTTAGTCACAGACACTATTGTTGGTGTATCTAGAAAAATGTTTCCGTTTGTAGATTTAGATGGAAATAGATACGTAGCAATTGGAACAGATAAACTTTTATTATTATATTTTGAAGGTCAGCTTTACGACATAACACCATTAGACACTACAATAGAAAATGCAACTATACAAACATTTGTAAGTTCTAATTTAGTAACAATTACAACTAGCGCTGCCCATGGTTTAGAACCCGGTGACATTGTTTTTTTAGGTGACACTACGTTACCAGGCAGTAGTGGTTATTCTACTTCTGATTTTGATGATAAAAATTTTCAAGTTACATCTGTTTTAAACGCTACACAATTTCAAGTAACAGTAACAACTTCAGGTACGCCAGCAAACGCTGGCCCTGGTGGTAGTATAGATATCTCACCCTACGTTAGAATTGGTCCAGCTGCACAATCTTATGGCTATGGTTGGGGCATATCCGAGTGGCAGGGATCTGTATCTGGTGCTGCAACATCAACTTTAAATGGTGCACTATTAAATGATACAAACGGTACAGGTGGATCAGGAACTAATGTTACATTGGCTTCAACAACAAACTTTACTTCTGCAGGAAGAATTTTAGTTGAGTCAGAGTTAATATCGTATGCATCTATTGCAGGTGCTAACTTAGCGAGTATTGTAAGAGGGGTGAACGGAACAGACAAAGCTGCTCACTCAGATGGCACAGCTGTAACAGATGCTACAAACTTTTCTGATTGGGGTGAAGCTACAGTTGCATCAACTGTACAACTAGAACCAGGACTTTGGTCACTTGATAATTTTGGACAAGTGTTAGTAGCAACAATTGCTAATGGTAAAACATTTACTTGGGATGCGGGAGGTACATTACCTTTAACAACAAGAGCTGCAACAACTACTTCTGGTTTTGCAACAGGCAATAACCCTACTGCAACAAGAGCCAGCTTAATATCTCCAACAACAAGACACTTAATTCATCTTGGAACAGAAACAACAATAGGTGATCCTACAACACAAGATGATATGTTTATAAGATTTTCTGATCAAGAAGATATAAATACATATGCTCCGTCTGTAACAAATGCTGCAGGCACACAAAGACTACAAGATGGTAGTAGAATTATTGGATCTTTAAAAGCTAAAGAAACTATTTTGATTTGGACCGATAATGCTCTTTACACTATGAAATTTTTAGGAGCACCTTTTACATTTGGTTTTGAACAGGTGGGTACAAACTGTGGACTCATAGGTAAAAACGCTGCAGTTGAAGTAGATGGTGTTGCATATTGGATGAGCCCTAATGGCTTCTTCTTATACGATGGTACAGTTAAAACTTTAACATGTTCTGTTGAAGACTATGTGTACGACCAATTAGATATTACAAAAGGTCAACAAGTTATGGCTGGGTTAAATAATTTATTTGGAGAAGTGACTTGGTACTATCCTACTACTTCGTCAACATACAATGATCAATACGTAGTTTATAACTATGGTGAGAGCGGAGCTAGACTTCCTATTTGGTATATAGGATCGGAGGCTAGAACAAGTTGGATAGACGGAACAATTTATCCAAAACCTTTTGGCACTAAATTTAACCCTAGTACAGAGGGTACTTTTCCTACAATAGTTGGTGTATCTGGATTAGGACAAACTACATTATTTGAACATGAGATAGGCACAGATCAAATTAACCCTGATGGAACAACTACAACTGTTGCATCAAATATAACATCATTTGATTTTGATTTAGATTTAGAAGGCACATCAGGCCAATTCTTTTTATTTATGCGAAGAATATTACCAGACTTTAAAAATCTTGTAGGAGATGCTAAGATAACCATGTCAGTAAAAAGATTTCCACAGCAAGCTGATACTGCGACCACGTTAAGTCCTTTTACAATTACGTCATCAACTAATAAGATTGATACTAGAACAAGAGGACGATACGCAAATATTAAAATAGAAAACGATGGAACTAGTCAATCATGGAGATTTGGTACGATAACACTAGACTTACAATTGGATGGTAGAAGATAATGTCAATTAGAGATACTAAACAAGCAAAAAGATTAATAGAGGCAATGGCACCTGAAGGCGAGTTTCTTGCTTTTATAAATCAAAGAGAAGCACAGATGTTAAAAGATGCTGGTGGTTCTGGTCTTATGACTCTTGCAGGTATTCCAAGCTTTGTTGAATACGGTGATATTTCTGGAGCTACTGCATCTCAAGATCAAGTGGATAGTTTTAGTGGAGGGGATAATAGTCCAAACATATTTGATGAAGTAGCACTAACTAGAGGACCTACAGTTGTTACTGGACCAGATCAAGAAGAAGACAATATTAGAATGATGCAAGCTTTAGGCATACCACCAGGAACAACGTTTACTGGAGGAGATAATCTTATAAATCCTGGTCGTGGTCCGTCTATAAAAAATTTAGGAATAAATGCTGTTCTCTATAATTTAGCTACAAAAAATCCTAAAGCTTTTGCTGCAATTCAATTAGGTTTAGCTGCAAAAGGAGTCCTTAATCAATTTAAAAATCCTGATCTTGGTTTAAATTTAACAAAAAGAGAGGAAAGAGAATTAGCAACTTTAAAAACAGGTAAAGAAGTTGGTTTAAATAATGCTGCACAAAACGAAAGATTACAAGAATTAGAAAACAAAAAAGCAGAAGAGGAGAAAAAGTAATGGCAAAGATAGTAGTAAGATTACCAGAACCAAAACAAGAATATGACCTCTCTAATCAAAAACAGATTAACAGAGCTTTGGCTACAGTTGTGGAACAACTTAACTCAACGTTTTTAGAAACAGAAAAAGAGGAGCAACAAAGATTTAATTTCTTTTTATCGTAATGGCAAATGTTTATAAAAATATACAAGCAACAATTAATTCGGGTGGGTCAGATGTAAGTATGTATACCTCTCCAACAGCTACAACATCTATTGTAAAGACCATAAGACTGTTTAATACACATGGTTCCGCTTTGACTGTTACGACTAAAGTTAGAGATAGCTCGACTAGCACTGACTTTGAGTTTAGCACAAACGTAGTGAATGCTAGCGATAGCGCGGATATGTTAACATTTAATAATATTTTAATTTTAGAAGAAGGTGATATACTAAAAATGCAAGCTGCAACTACTAATGTTATAAAGATGACAGCTTCAATACTACAGATAACGAGGACATAATGCCATTTATTGAACAAGAAGCATCATTGAGATACGAAGAGATTAACGGTAAAAGAGTGCCTATTATTACACCTCAGAGTGAGGTAACTCTTACAAATACTGTAACAGGTAAAGAATATATATCTGATGCAGAGGCCCTGGCCGATGTAAGCGACCCAAATACTGAGACTAAATCAGAACATCTAAGAAGAGATGTTAAAATAACAGTAGAAGCATTGCCTTTAGGCGGTGATTCTAAGTTGTAAACTATGAAAAAATGGAATAAAACGATATTATGGGATTCTTAAAGAAAATAACCAGACCTTTTAAAAAAGTAATACAAAAGGTAGTACCAAAAGAAATTGCAGGTATTATGCAAGTTGCGGCACCTTTTACAGGGCCAGCTGCACCTTTTGTTTATGCAGCCGGAGCAATTAAACAAAGAGGCACTCTTGGACCTAGAGATTTATTAGCTGCTGCTACTTTAGGATTACCTTACGCAGGAACAACTGGTGGTATTCGTGGACTTAGATATGGAAATTTAAGTAAACTTGGTCAAGCTGGAGTTGATTTTAAAACAGCTAGAGATTTATTAAAATTAAGAGATGCAACAGGTATAAGAGGACAAGCAGAGAGATTTTTATTTGGTAGAGCAGGCGTTGAAGGTGGTCCTGTATATGATGTGGACGATGCAGGTTCTTTTGCAGGAACGTTTAAAGGCGTAGAACCTACACAAGGTATACTAGGAGTTGGAGGTGATTTTGATTTGAAAGGTAGCAAACTACTATCTGGAAAAGATGGAAAATTATCTTATGCTAAAGTAGGAGCTGCTGCATCAGCAGGTTTATCGTTGACACAAACACAAGAACAGATAGAAGAAGAGGGTGAAGAGGTAGGATTATCTTCATCTGAGATAGCTAGATTACAAGCAGAAGCAGCTGAAATGTGGGAAGATTTTGACACCACACAATTTAGACCTAAAGTGGCAAAGGGTGGTTTGATGAGAACAAACTATGCCCTTGGATCAATGCCCACGGAACAAGAAAGTGGTTTAGGAGGGCTTCCAATTGAAGCAGATATGAGGTACAGTGGTGGCTTCATGCCATACGGTGCAAAAGAAAAAGCCGATGACGTGCCTGCTAGACTTAGCAAAAACGAGTTTGTATTTACAGCTGATGCTGTAAGAGGTGCTGGAGGTGGAGACATTAACACTGGTGCAAAAAATATGTATCAAAGTATGAAACAATTAGAACAAATGGGTAAAAGAGCATAATGGCTGAACAAACTACAATAACAAGACCATCACCGATAATAGAAGAAGCACAAAAAAATTATTTAGAATCTTTACGAGATCAAGTTGGAACTGCCATTGATACTAGTAAATTTGCTCCAGGTGTAGCAGAAGTTAGTGCATTACAACAAGCTGCACAACAACAAGCTGCAACACAAGCAGGACTTGGTGCATTATCTTTTGATCCAACAACAGGAACAGTAACAGGTGTGGGTGCTGGCACAGGTGTCGGAGGTTTTCAACCATTTTTAGATTCAGCACAAGCTGCAACAGGAGCTGATGCGTTTAGAGCATTTGAATCTCCGTATCAACAAGCAGTTAGAGATGCTACATTAACAGAATTTGATAGAACTAGAGGAGCAGGAGAACAAGCTATTGCAGACGCTGCAGTTAGATCTGGAGCTTTTGGTGGTGGAAGAGAAGGAGTACAATTAGCAGAGTATCAAACTAAATCAGATTTAGACAGAGCAAGATTATTAGCACAATTAAACCAAGCAGGATTTACACAAGCACAACAATTAGCTGCACAACAGTTTGGACAGCAATCACAACTAGCACAACTACAACCTAATTTAGCAATGCAAAATATTGGTATAGCTGGTGGTATAGGACAACAAGATTTTCAAGTAAGACAAGCTATTGATGATGCAACGAGACAAGGATCAAGACTTCAACAATTTGAAGCAATAGAAAGATTAGGCAGATTAGGACAAGGTATAGCGGGTATAACACCAGGTGGTGGATCAATTCAAACTGTGCAAGGTATAGCACAACCAGGACCAAGTCCAATAGGATCTGCGTTAACAGCAGGATTAGGGGCGTTTAGTTTAGGAAAACTATTCGGAATAGGTTAATGAATCCAAAAATAATGAAAAGACCTATGTTTAAATTAGGTGGCCCAGCTAGAGTTGATTTTAACACTGGGGGTCTAGGAGAAATAGAAGAATTAATTAAAAAAAGAGCCGCACTTAGAGATCAAACTTTAGATAGTGTAAGTAGTTTGTTACCTCTTCAAGTTTTAGCAAATCAACCAGGTTTATCCACTATTAGAAGTCCAAGAGATGTATTAAACATACTGTCAGGTTTAGGTACAGATCCAAACACTTTTGGTGCACTTTCTAAACTAAAACAAGTAGACCTTAAAAAAACAGAAGGAGAATTGGCTGATAAGTTAGCTTTAGCTAAAATAAGAGGTAAACTTTCAGGATCTAGCACCAGATTAAAATCTGAAGCAGCCATAAGAAGAATTAAAGATAATATAACAAAACTAGAAACTCAAAGAGATCTTTTAAATGAAGATAGTCCTACTTACAAAAAAGATTTAACAGATGTTAATAATCAATTAAAAACAGAGAAGGCTGCTTTAAGAGCTTACTATAATGATAATTTAAGAGAACAAGCATATAAGATTCTTAAAGGAACCCCACAGTTCTCTTATGCTGAACCTTCTGAAGAAGATATACAAAGAACTATGAAATCATTATCTGGAAATGCCATGGGTGGCACACCAAACAGAAGAATAGATTTTCAAGATGGAACACCTAATCCTGAGTTTACAATGCCAGAGCCAAAACCAAGAGAAGCTGTACAGGACAGGCAATTAGATACACTTATGCAAGCAGCGCCTGCATTAGAAAATCCTAACGAAGCAAAAAGCATGAGCGAGAAAGACATGTATGGAGCTTTAAGAAGAAGATTACCACAAGAAATTACAGACGATGTAGTTAGACTAATAGCTTATAACCCAGAAGCATTTGCTGACTTTGCAGATATACAAGATCAATCAGACGTAGATTCTTTCAACCAAAAATACAACGTACAATTAGTATTACCAGTTGAAAACGTAACTTAGGAGGCACCATGTCGGAAGATAGAAGGCAGCCTTTTCTAAAACGAGCACAGGGTAAATCATCAGAAGATAGAACTTTTTTTGAAAAGATAGCTGTAGGTATTTATGGTGAAGAGAAAGAACTTTTACCAGATCTTCAACTAGATGATAACTTTGAAGATTTAATTACACAACTACCTTTAGATGTACAAGACGATGTGCTTAGATATAAAAATATATTTAGAGCAACTCCTGAAGTATTAGAAAATTATTTAGAAGAATATAGAGACAAAGGTTTTTCAGACTACATAGAGAAATCTAGATTTTATGATGATGGTATAAAGTTAGCTGACCAAGACCAGGCTAGATTTCAAGACTATAATTTTTTAGGCAAAGGAGTATATGATGCAGCTTACAGAAAAGACAAAGCTGGTGACAAAGCAAAACAGATAATTAAAGAGTCCATACCAGGACAGTTAGCTGTTGGTGTAACCACAGGTTTAGGCACAGCTGTTAGAGGAACAGCAGAACTTATAGCATCATTATCTGATTTATATTTAGATACAGAGATACTAGATAACGTAGAACAGGCATTAGGGGATGTGGATATTAATAAAATATACGAAGGTGATGCAGGCACACTAGCTAGATTTACATCTATACTTACACAATACGGCACAGGTTTTGCTGTAGCACAAAAAATAGTTAAAAAAATATCAGGCAAAGCTATTAAAACAAGGTTGGCAGAAAAAACAGCACAAAAATTAGCGCTATCAGAGGGTGGTAAAAACTTAGCAAAGTTTGGTGGCTATTACATGCTACCAGCAGGTATTGCGGACACTGTGGTGTCAACATCGGATCAACAATCACTGGGTGAAATATTTGGTAAAGATGACGGAAACGTTGTACAAAATATTTTATACAACACATCTCTTGAAGATTTAGAAGGACTATCAGGTAAAGAAAGAGCTGCAGCTTTACTACGTAATAAATTAAAATTTGGAGCTGAAGGCACAGCATTTATGGGCACACTAAAATTAGTCGGTCCTGCTATAAAAGGCACAGCAAAGGGAGCAGGTGTAATATTAAACAATGTAGTGGGTCCTACACTAACAGGTGCAGCAAAAGTTGTAACTTATAAAGATATATTACCAGGTGCGTTTAGAGCTATCGGTAAAGGTTTTGATAAAGCAGTTACAAAAGCTGGTATACCAGACTCAGATCTTTGGAAGTTTGGTGATTTTCAATCTGGTGTAAAATCTGGAGTGTTTAGAGGATTAGATGAAGTGGTATCAAGATTAAAATCCGGTGGTAAGTTTGATGTACAAACTAGAAATGAATTAAAAAAAATAGAAGGTTTAAACAAAAGCGCAAAGAAAGATTTTGATATATTTGCAAAAGCATTAGACAAATCTATGTATAAGTTAGTTAACTCTGGTTTTGATGACGTGTTATTTAACACATCAACAGCACAAAGAGCCATGACATATTGGGATGATGTATTAAAGTATATGCGTGGTGAACTTAAACTTAACCAATTACCAAAACCATTACGAGAATATTCTTTGGCAACTAGAAAACTTATAGATCAACAACAAGAAAAAATAGTTCCTATCTTAAAAGATATGAAAATTAAAGATGACACCATTAAAAATATGGGTAAATATTTTAAAACAAGTTATGAAATATTTAAGAACAGCAAATTTAGAGCACCAAAAGAAGATTATCAAACAGCTATAAAATACTTTGAACAGCTTATGAAAAGAGCTGGTAAAACTTATAAAGATATTCCAAAAGGATCTACGTTATATAATCAAAAGATAAACAAAGACGCCATACAGACAGTAAACAAAGTTTTAGAAATAGGTAGATCTGAAGGCACAACACCAGCCCAAAGACTAAAAGCTATTGTTAGTGTCATGGATGGTGAAAAAATACCCAAAAATACTTTTGCTAAATTTTTTTCAAAAGAACAATTATTACCAGATGAAATAGCAACTCTATTAGGAAGAGTTGATGACCCTAAATCTATCATTATGGATACAATCGCAGAGCAAGCATACATTGTAAATAATTATAACGCATACAAAGACATAGCAGAGTTTGGTTTAGGTAAATTTTTATTTAGAAATACCGATGAGTTTCAAAACTTTTTAATTAAAAATGGTGTAGCCGGATCTAGAGTCTTGTCACCAATAAAATTAAGTAAACCTTACAACATTGACTTTGACCAATTATTTAAAGGACCTGATGGTAAACCACTATTAACTTTACCTGAAATGGCAAAAGCCATGAAAGACTCCACAGTATTTATGGATACTATTTTAAAAATACCAGGCATGAAATCTTTATTAGCCGTAAAAGCTACTGTGCAGATGAACAAAACAGTTTTATCTTTGATGACACAAATGCGTAACATAACAACAGCTGCTATGTTTGCTACAGCAAACGGACACATAGGAGCTGGAGCTAGTGTGTCTGATACATTTAAATATTTATTTGATGACTTAATTGGTAAAACCAAAAATCCAAAAGAATTACGAAACATGTTAAAAGAAGCCATGGACAATGGTGCCATAGATACATCTACAATAGCACAAGAACTTCAGCAAATGATACCAGAACTTATGGGTTCTGCAAAAGTTGCAGGTAGAACTTTATACGAAGGTAAAACATCAGATCAAATATTTCAATATTTATTTACAAATAAAGGAGCACTAGGAAAAGTTGTGCAAAAAGCTATCGAGTCATATCAAATGGGTGATAACTTATGGAAGTTGTATGGTTACAATTTTACAAAATCACAACTAAGACCAGCCATAAAAAATATGACTGATGTTAAAAAATATTTTAGAGAAATAGAAGGTTATGAATTTAGACCATTAAAAGCAGATGGCTCAAAGAAAACTTTAGAAGATGCATTACAAGAAATAGCAGGTATACAAGTGAGAGATGTATATCCTAACTACTCTATGATACCTACGTTTGTATTAAACGTTCGTAAGTTTCCATTAGCAGGAAACTTCGTAGCTTTCGTGTCGGAGATGTATCGTAATTCTTTTCAAATATTAAGAAGAGGTTTACGTGAGATGAAATCAACAAATCCATACTTGCAACAAATAGGAGCAAGAAGATTGTTAGGATATACAACAACTGTGGGTGTTGCTTTACCAATGATGAAAAAAATGGGTACATTAGCAACAGAGGTAAGTGATGAAATATTAGACGCATACTCAAGTAGATTTGCACCAGAGTTTGAGAAAGGACATACGATGGTTCCTGTGGAGGCACAAGATGAAAAAACAAAAGCGTGGAAATCAACAGATATGTCTACGATGGTGCCATACGCTGATATACTTACACCTTTTAAAACAGGTATGCAGACTATCATCACAGGTAAAAATCCAGATCAAACATCATTAGATCTTTACACAAGAGCGTTTACAGATTTTATAAAAAGAACACTAGAACCATTCCTTGCACCATCTATAGCTGCAGAGACAGCTTTAGAATTAATACCTAAAAACGGACAGTTTAGAACTAAACAAGGTGGTTTGATAGCAGATATAAAAAACGATGACGATTGGTGGGGTAAAGTTATGTATCACGCATATAAAAAATTAACACCAACCACGATACGAAGTGGTGAAGAGATTGCACAAGCCATTGGTGGAGATTTATCAAAAGCTGGTATTAAAAGAGATCTGTACGATACAGTATTAAAAGTGTTAACTGGTTTTGGTATTAGAAGACAAGATCCGTATCAAGGTTTTAGATTTAAACTTGGTAGATATTCAAAAGAAATCGGTAATGCAAAAGCTGCGTTTACTACCGACATCACAAACGCAAAAAACATACAAAGAGACGTTAGACTTGTAGAGCGAAATCTACCGCCAGAGTATTTTAATTCTGAATTTGAAAAATTACAGTCTAATAAATATAGAATTATGTCTGAGATATACAAAGACATAGAAGCTCTTAGAATTATAGGTTTTAAAGATACTGAAATAGCAACTATGATGAAAGGTAGAAGAGCTGTTTCTAAAAATGATATAAACGCTTTATTATTAGGAATATTTGAACCCGATAAGCCACCTACATTTAGACAAGACTCTGGTATTATAAAAGCTGTTGAGCAGATTAACAGAGAACTTGGAACTAATTACACTATTAATGACTTTATTGATTTTAATGGTCTAACAAGTATTGCTCAAAAATACAGTCAGATTCCTTTAGGTCTATCAGAATCTGAAAGACAAGAATTTTTAAAAACAACACAAAAAGGTAAACAGGAAAAAGTTATACAGCCTGCCATTAAAGATTTACAAGAGAGAATAAAAGATCAACAAGGCAGTTTACCAAAACCACAAATACCATTACCAAACGTACCAATGCCAAACGTGTCACCGGTTATGGCATCTGTAGACCCGACTACAAACTTGACAAGAACAGAAACTGCGTTATTGTCCCCAGAAGAACAAGTCATCGCTCAAAAAGGAAGAAGCGGTGGAATAATGGATTTAGTATAATGGCTATCGAACCTAAAACAACAAGAGAACACATTCTATCCCTGTATGGACACATATCAGGTGTTAAAAAGAATATACATCACATGCACAAAGGTATTCATGAATTGGGCGGCAAGATAGACAAAATCTATTGGGTTCTTTTAGCAGCGGTGGGGACCGTTGCCATACTTCTACTGGAGAGGTTTATTACTTAAATCCATTCCTTTAATTCTTCACCCATAACTTTAGAAGCAATATTAATTTTTTTACGTAAAGCTTTTCTAATCTTTTCATCTATAGTGTCTGGTGCTATAAAGTCTATATATGTCACTTTTTTCTTTTGCCCTATTCTGTGTGCTCTGTCTTCTGATTGCATTCTTTTTTCAAGATCATATCCGTTAGAGTAATAGATTACAGTGCTAGCCTGCACTAATGTGATACCATAACCACCAGTTGCAGGTGTGCCTACAAAAAATCTTACCTTGTCGTTGTCTTTAAAATTTTTGATAGCATAGTCTCTTTGTTCAGGCAGCGTTTTGCCATAATAATGGACCGCGGAACCTGGACCATACTTGTCCTCTAACAGTTTAAATATGTTTTTAACATCGTGTTGATAGTGAGCCCATATGATAGCTTTACCCTCTGTCTCATCCAACACGTCTAACAGCTCTGCTAGTCTATTGTTTTTTATTTCTTGTATACTACCATCGTCTGCAGCAAAGTGACCACAAGTTATTTGATGTAGTCTCATCAGCTGTGTAAGAGCAGTCATGGTTGTTACAGTTTTACCATTTAATGTAGCTAAAGCCTCTTGTCTCATCTGTTCGTAAAGTCTTTCTTGTTCTGATGTAAGCTGTATTTCTCTTTCCATATATATTTTATTTGGTAAATCTAAGCAGTTTTCCTTTAATATTCTGTATGAAAAAGCTTTTAAAGACTCTGAAAGCTCCTCTAAATGTCTAAAACCACCGACCACTTGTACAGATCTACCCGATAAAAACATGGTCTTCATTTCGGCATATCTATTTCTAAAAGCATAGTAAGACGGAAAGTTTAAATGTTTAGGATCTAAAAACTCACATTGTGAATACAGATCTAATGGGTTTCTTGTTACAGGAGAACCTGTCATTATTCTTCTATACTTTGCAGCTTTAGATAAAAGTAAAATATTTTTTGTTCTTTTTGCTTTTGGGTTTTTTACTGTTGTAGACTCGTCGATAGCCATCATAGCCTTATGTGAAGTTAAAAATTTTTCAGCATACGAGAAACCTTTTTGTGTGCTGAAAGCCTCGACGTTCATTATTAATATATGAAGACCTTCTTTTTCAAAATTTAATTTTTCTTTTTGTTTTTTATTTATATTAGATTGCCACAATACGGTCATATTTTTGACACGTTCTGGTAAATGTGTAGGCAACTCTTGATTAAACCAAGTACCTACTACACCTTTAGGTGCAACAATTAATGCGCCATCTACTTTATTTTTTTCATAAAGCAACGCTAGGTTGTCTATTAAAACTTTTGTTTTACCTGTACCCATTTCCATAAAGTATGCAAATGAATCTCTGTTCCAAGATTTTTCTAAAGCATCTTTTTGATGCTGGTAAGGTTTTGTTTTAAATTTATAATCCATAACACTTGACTTGTTTATAGGATTTTGCTAATTAGTGCAAGTGTTTTTTAAACACGGAAAAGAGGAACAATGATAGATTTTGAAAAGGATCAAGTAGAAGTAATAGATAAAACAAAAAACGTAAACAAGCTTGCAGATAAAATAAAAGAGATGCAAGCACTCCAACAACAACTCCAACTACAAGAAGAATCAGTCAAGCAAAGAAAAAAAGAAATAGAATACCTTTCTGGTGAAGTTATACCAACGATGTTATCAGAGATGGGACTTTCTTTTTTAAAACTTGCAGACGGTTCATCAATAGAAGTTAAAACAAATTATAGAGCACATATCAAAGAAGATAATAAAGAACGTGCTTTCAACTGGCTTCGCGAAAATGGCTTGGGCGATATAATCAAAAACGAGATATCCGTATCGTTCGGTCGTAACGAAGATAACAAGGCGGCTGGTTATGCCGAACTTGCAAAGAGTCAAGGACTCAATCCCATGCAAAAGCTTAAGGTTGAGCCTATGACTCTTAAAGCGCTAGTCCGTGAGCGTATCGAGGCGGGTAAAGAACTGCCAACGGAACTTTTCGGTGTTTACACTGAAAATAAAACTACAGTAAAAAGGAAACAATAAAGAGGAAAAAATAAAATGGAAAAAAATGTAGAGAAAAAAACAAATAGTGGTGCTTTGGCTACAATTAATTTTGAAGCTGATGCTGACCATGCATTAAAGTTAAGGCAAGAAGATGTTGCTTTACCTTTTTTAAAACTTTTGGGACAGTTGTCTCCGGAAGTAAATAAGAGAGATGGTAAGTATGTCGAAGGTGCACAACCTGGAATGATACTTAACACAGTCACACAAGAGTTGTTTGATGGTGAGAAGGGTATAGAAGTATTACCTGTCATTAATCAAACTCAATATCTTGAGTGGCAAGATAGAGGGGAGAGTCAAGGTGCTCCGGTAAAAGTATATGAAGCTGGAGACGATCTACCATCAAGTACAAGAGATAAGTTTAACAAAGATAGATTAGCTAATGGTAATTATCTTGAGAAAACTGGTAACATGTACGTGGTTGTACTGGGTAAATCACCTAGCACTGCATTGCTTCCAATGAAATCTACACAATTAAAAGTGTATAGAACATGGAACTCAATGATAGATGGTCTTAAAATGAAGGGTAAAACAGGAAATGTTTATACTCCGGCACCATATAGCCACATTTATAGATTAAAAACTGTGCCAATGTCTAATGATAAAGGTAGTTGGTATGGTTGGTCTGTATCTAGAAAAGGACCTATTGAAGATGTAGCTTCTTATAATATCGCTAAGAATTTTAGGAACAATCTTGAAAAAGGTTTGGTTAAAACTAGAACACCTGACGTAGAATCCAAATCCGATTCACCGTACTAAAGACTTCCATTGGAAGATAGTGGGCCGGGGATGGGAGACTGGATCCGGCCCCAAAAACAATTATGGAAGAATTTAAAAAAATATTTACAGGATTAAAGCGTGCTCATGGTTGTACTTTTGTAGACAAGAAGGGTGCAGATGGGCTTAAGATAAAAGGTACTTCTTTTGTAAAAAGAGAACCAGTAACAGATCAGCTTTGGGAAAATCATTTAAATGGTATAGAACCTAGTCTTGGTGTCATACCCATTAACGAAGATAACGAGTGTAGATGGGGATGCATTGACGTAGATAAATATACCTTAGATCACAGAGAAATAATTAAAAAAATAGATCAATTTGCAATACCACTATCTGTTTGTAGATCTAAAAGCGGTGGTGCACATATATTTTTATTTACGACAGACTTTGTTCCTGCAAAACTAATGCGAGATAAACTTATGTCTATAAGTGCTATACTTGGATTTGGTAATGCAGAGGTGTTTCCGAAACAAATTGAATTAAAATCGCAAGATGATACAGGAAATTTTCTAAACTTGCCATACTTTAATTGTAAAAATACAACAAGATATTGCTTTGATTCTATTGGTAAAGCAATTAAAATAGATGCTTTTTTAGAAAGCGTAAAAGTCAGCGCTCTCACACCAAAAGAATTACAAGACTTGCAAATAAAAAGACCACCATCAGAGTTTGACGATGGACCACCTTGCCTTGAATCATTAACAAAAGAAAAATTAGATGATGGTAGAGACAGAGTCATGTTTCAATATAGAGTTTATGCAAAAAAGAAATGGCCCGATAGTTGGACTGACAAGTTAGATGAATTTAATTTTAAACATTTTGTAAATCCATTTAGGCATGACGAGATTACAAAATTTAGAAAAGACAACAAGGATTATGGTTTTAAATGCACAGAAGAACCCATGTGTAATCACTGCGATAAGCAGTTATGTAAAACTAGAAAGTATGGTATTGGTACACAGAGTATGTTTCCACAACTATCAGATCTACAGATTGTAGAATTAGATCCAAAGATATTTAGATTAAACGTAGATGGTGAAAGAGTAGAATTAAAAGCAGAGGAACTACAGGAACAAAGACTCTTTGTAAGAGCTTGTATGAATCAGATACATAAGTTTCCTCCAACGATAAAACCAAAAGACTACAAAGACATGGTTTCCATGTTAATGTTAAGTCCAGAAATTATAGAGGCGCCTACAGGTGCATCTAAACTAGAACAATTAGCACAACATTTAGAAAACTATTGCACGAGTAGAACAGCAGAGGGGTCAACAAAAGAAGACATGGAGTCGGGTAACGTTTGGAATAAAGACGAACACCATCATTTTATCTTTACACATTTTTATCACAAATTTTTACATAGACATAAGTGGACAGAGAAGTATGACATTACAATACTTTGGTTACTGGAACACTGTGGTTGTGACCATATTAGAATGAACATAGGTAAGAAAAAACTATCTGTAATAAAATTACAACAGTTTGAAAAAGAACAGATAAAAATTAAAGAGAGAAAATTTAAGAAGGAGGATGCATTTTGAAAACTATCGTATTGGGTCCGCCTGGTACAGGTAAGACCACCACACTCCTTAATGAAGTTGATAAATATTTAAAACAAACTGATCCCGATAAGATTGGTTATTTTTCTTTTACACAAAAGGCTGCACACGAGGCTAGAGACAGGGCTATGTCTAAATTTAATTTAAGCGAAGGTGACTTGCCTTATTTTAGAACTCTTCACTCTTTGGCATTTAGAAGATTAGGTATTAAAAAAGAAAATGTACTACAACGTAGACACTATGAAGATTTAGGAAAGAAGACAGGATATAGTTTAGATTATAACGAATACGATAATGAACATACAGGATTGTTTACAACCAAAAGTGATTTATTACGTATTATACAATTAGCTAAACTACGTGATATCACACCAGAACAACAATACAATTTAAAAGAACACACACAAGACATAGAAATAGGACAACTTAAACAGTTTGTATACGATCTTAATCAATACAAAAAAGAATATAACTTAATAGATTTTACGGACATGATTACAGAATTTGTTAAATCAGGTAAATCACCAAACTTTGATGTTGTATTTATAGATGAAGCACAGGATCTATCGCTATCTCAATGGGACATGGCAAGATCAATATGGGATAAAACAGGTGATACTTTTATTGCAGGTGATGATGATCAGGCTATATTTAGATGGGCAGGTGCAGACGTGGATAGTTTTATAACACAAACGGGTAAGATAATGCAGTTGACACAGTCATACCGAATACCGCAGGTAGTTCATGATGTGGCATCGCGTATAGTAAATAAGATACAAAACCGACTACCAAAAGAGTGGAGACCAAAAACGCAAAGAGGATTACTTTCATATTATGATGACTTTGAACAAATTAACATGAAAAAAGGTAATTGGCTAGTGTTAGCAAGAACTAGATTTATGTTAAATGAACTAGAAGACCAACTATACTCTAGAGGATTGTATTATGAGAACAAATTTAAAACAAATAAAGAACATGATTTGTACAAAGCGATAACAGACTGGGAAAATCTACGTAAAGATGTGGATATTAATTATGATCAAGTTGCAAGAATAGCATCATACATGACGCAAAATCATTTTGAAAAACAATCTCTTAAATACATGGACAAAGATACAAACTATAAAATGTCTGGACTCATTGAAAGGGGTTGGCTGAAAACAAATAAAATTTGGTTTGAAGCTTTTGATGATGCGCCGCAGAAAAAAGTAAGGTATATAAGACGTATGAGGGAAAACGGTGAGAAATTAAATTCTACTCCAAGAATAAATCTATCTACAATACATGGAGTAAAAGGTGGTGAACAAGATAACGTAGTTCTCTTGACAGATCTATCTAGAAACACACAAAGAAACTACGAAAATAATCCTGATGATGAAAATAGATTGTTCTATGTTGGTGCAACTAGAACAAAAAGTCATTTGCATATCATCAGACCAAAAGACATTTATAAAGGATATAAAATATGAAAACAGAAGAAGCGTTACAGCTAGCAAAAGAATTAATTGCTGGACCTAGAGCAAAAACATACGGAGATAAAATACAAAATCATTGCAACATAGCAAAACTGTGGACAGCATATTTAGACAAAGAGATTACGGCACACGACGCAGCTGTCATGATGGCTTTGTTAAAAGTGGCAAGAACTAAATTCGGTCAACCAACTAGCGACACGTATGTGGACGCCGCTGCCTATATGGCAATAGCAGGAGAATGTAAACATGAAAATGATATTTAAACCACAAACAGAGTGGTTACCTCCGACAGACTTTCCTGATCTATCAAAGTATGATGAGATCGCTGTCGACTTAGAAACAAAAGATCCAAACCTAAACGAGAGAATGGGATCTGGGTCTGTTGTAGGTGTTGGAGAGGTAGTTGGTATATCGTTGGCTACGCAAGATTGGTGTGCGTACTATCCTATTGCACACGAGGGTGGTGGTAATATGGATCGTAAGATGGTTTTAGAATGGTTTCAAGACCAGATGAAAACAAACTCCACAAAAATATTTCACAATGCAATGTACGACGTATGTTGGTTGAGAAGATTGGGTATAGATATACAGGGACAAATAGTAGATACCATGATAGCTGCATCATTGGTTGACGAGAATAGATTTAGATATGATTTGAATGGTTGTGGTAGAGATTATGTTGGTAAAGGTAAAGACGAAACAGCGTTGTATGAAGCAGCAAAGTCTTGGGGTGTAGATCCAAAAGCAGAGATGTATAAACTACCAGCCATGTACGTTGGAGCTTACGCGGAGCGTGACGCCCAACTCACATTGGAGTTGTGGCAAGAATTAAAAAAAGAAATTTTACACCAGGACATAGAAGCTATATTCGCTATGGAAACTAAACTGTTTCCTGTTCTTGTGGACATGAGATATCTTGGTGTGCGTGTAGACCAAGACAAAGCAGCCATTGAAAAGAAAAGAATGGTTGAAGATGAGAAAAGATTATTAGGTGGTATATATGCAGAGACAGGGATAGATGTGCAGTTGTTTGCTGCAAGATCCATTGCAAGGATATTTGATAAATTAGGATTACCATACGACAGAACAGAAAAAACAAAAGCACCAAGCTTTACTAAAAACTTTCTAGCTAATCATCCACACAAGATTGTGCAAGCGATTGCAAAAGCAAGAGAGATTAACAAAGCACATACAACATTTATAGATACAATATTAAAACATTCTCACAAAGGCAGAATACATGCAGAGATAAACCAATTACGTGGTGATAGTGGTGGCACTGTGACAGGCAGGTTCAGTATGAACAATCCAAACTTACAACAGATTCCAGCAAGGAACAAAGACCTCGGACCACGGATCAGAAGTCTTTTCATTCCGGAGGAGGGTTGTAAGTGGGGCTGCTTTGATTACAATCAACAAGAACCAAGACTACTGGTGCACTATGCATCATTACAGGGATTCTTTTCTGTAGAGGATGTTGTGGAAGCATATAAGAATGAGAACGCAGACTTCCATCAAATCGTAGCAGACATGGCCAATATACCTAGATTTCAAGCCAAGACAATTAATCTTGGTATGTTTTATGGTATGGGTAAAAATAAATTACAGGCAGAGCTTGGTGTAAATAAATTACAAGCTGAAGAATTGTTTAAACAATATCATGGCAAGGTGCCTTTTGTTAAACAGATGATGAACGCTGTTATGGACAGAGCCCAAAGTGCTGGTAAAGTTAGAACGTTACTAGGTAGATTATGCAGGTTTCATTTGTGGGAGCCAAACCAATTCGGTATTCATAAACCATTGCCTCACGATGCAGCACTCTCGGAACACGGACCAGGGATTAGAAGAGCATATACCTACAAAGCTTTGAATAGATTAATACAAGGATCTGCAGCAGACATGACTAAACAAGCTATGATAGATCTACATGCAGAAGGTATTATACCTCACCTTCAGGTTCATGATGAGCTAGATATTTCTGTACAAAATAAGAAGGAAGCTGATAAGATAAAACAAATTATGGAGTCAACGGTCACACTTGAAGTACCTAACAAAGTAGATTATGAAGAGGGTGATAATTGGGGCAACATAAAATGAGGATTTACTATGGCATATCTGAACGCAAACATACCGCCGGAGTACGCACAAATAAGGAGAGAATATCTCTATGACCTTAAGAAACATCATGGAGAAGTTGAAGACTGCATTATTTTTGGTCTATCGGCTCTTACAGGGCGTAGTATCCTTTTTCATTGTATTATGGAAAATGGAGCTGTCTACTATCGTCTCCCGATATCTGCGTTCATTCAAAGAGGCTTTAAGCCAGAAGAAGTACCTAGACGTAGACTTGACGAGTTACAGCTTTGGAATTGTTTCAGTTATTATCCTGCTGTTACTTCTTGGGATATTTTAGAAGCACAAGCCGGTAAATACATAGGAAAAGACAAAAAATGGCATTACGGTAAGTATTTATTTACGGTTGACTTTGCCCATCCTGAAGCTAATATATTGGACACGGACCATTCGGAGATACCGCACGAGCACAAATGTGCTCACATCATAGCCCTAGATGATGGGAACTATGCAGCACAACCTAACAACAGATGTATTTGGGATATACCTTCATTTACAGTGAAAGATAATATTCCAGATTGGAAAGTGCAAACTTCTGAGTGGAATGTAGAAAATACAAGTAAGTGGAAGACAGAGGACACAGATAACTTCTTCTACGAAATTGAGGAGAAAAAACATGAAGAGACCTAAAATTCAAAAAATTAAAGACAGAGTAATTTATACTTGGAAAAAAATTACAGACTGGATAGTTAATCAATATAATAAATTTTTACCTTAGTTTATGGCAAAACAAAAAACTAAAAGTAAATTATCTAGATTTGAGTGGGTAAAAAAGAATATTGTAATTGTTCCTGTGGTAGCAGCAATACTAGCAGGAACATTTACATCTGTTAGATATGTATTAAGTCTAACTGATACTATTGAAGCTAATAAACAAACTATTATTAATTTATCACGGGATCTAACGGTAGCAGAAGATAAGTTGACTGAAGTTGCAACTAGATTATCTGCAGCTGAAGCAACGTGGGAGATGGCAGAAAATTTATATAGACAATTAGCAGACCAGGTAAGAGAACATGCATACGATATCAAAGATCTTAACAGGTAATCTATTCTGGATTATCTTTTTTCTGATTGTAGCAACATCAGCACAAGCACGTAACGAATATTTACAAAACGGAACAAATACATGTAGTCGAGGTAGTTTTGATGTTTCTATTGAACAAAGAGACGATCAATATAATTATAATCATAATAGTCCTACTAATAATTATGAAGGTACTGATGACGATAGAATGTTGAGATTTACTTGGAGAAAATATCTAGGTTCAGCATGTACAGATGAGTTTATTGCAGAACAAGAAAAACAAATGAAGATTAAAACACAATTAGAAGTTATTAAAGAGTGTAAAAGAGTGCCTAGAATTAATCCTCCACCACCAGAATTTGCCGAACTAATCAATATGTGTATGAAAGTCGGTGTGATGTCATCATCTGAATTTGCTGGCGACAGAGATTTTAATCCTAAAGTGAGTTATTGGACAGAATTAAAAGAGAAGTATATGGAAGAAAACCCTGATATAATAACATTGGATAATTATAAAAATGACAAACAAACCAATTAAGATATCTGAAGAAGCATCTGTGCAGATGCCTTTTAAAACGGTTGCCAGTTTGATCGCGATGGTCGCCATTGGAACCTGGGCTTATTTTGGTCTGCATGAGACACTCAACACTCACGCTACAAAAATAGAACTAATGCAAAAGGATCTAGAACAAAACACAGAGTTTAGAATTAAATATCCAAGAGGTGAGTTAGGTCAATCAGCTGGCGAAGCAGAATTATTTATGATTGTAGAACATGTCAGTGGTTTACTAGAGGATGTAGAAGCAGAGATTAAGGGTATGAGAAACAATGCCGTTAACATAGAATTTTTAAAAAAAAGAACTGAGAAGTTAACTGAAGACGTAGAGAAAATAATTAGAAACGGAAATGGCCATCAATGATAGAAACTGTATTCGCACTTATATTAACTTTAAACGGTCAAATGATAGAGCATGTATATAAACCGAATCTCAGCGATTGTTTGAAATCTAAGCGTATCGCGCAGAACGAGGTAAATCCTGAAAGAGTTGTATTTACTTGTAAAAAAGTAGAGGCTCAAACAGAGATATACATGGACCGAAAGAAAATAGTTAAAATATTAAAATAATGGAACCTTTCATACCAGTAAATACAATCATAGCTTTTGTCTTGCTTTGTGTTGTAATTTATATAGGCTTAAAAAATAAATGAAGTTAACAGCTAACATAACTTTAGACGAGCTTACCAAAAGCCAAACGGCTGAACGTAAAGGTATCAATAACAACCCTAATCCAAAACAAATTGACAATATAAAAGCTTTGGCTGTTAATATATTACAGCCGGTGCGATCTCATTTTGACAAACCACTTATCATATCCAGCGGATTCCGTTGTGCTCAGCTGTGCATAGAGATAGGTAGCGTACCCACCAGCCAGCACGTAGCAGATGATAATGCAGCTGCAGCAGACTTTGAGATACCTGGTGTAGATAATAGAGAATTAGCAAAGTGGATCAGATCAGAGCTAGAATTTGACCAGCTCATCTTAGAATTTTACAAAGACAATGAACCAACGTCAGGATGGATTCATTGTAGTTATTCCACAGATCATAACAGGCATCAATCATTGCGAGCTATGAGAGAAGATGGTAAGGTAGTTTACAAACCATGGCTAGAATAGGACAACTCACATCACAGATTGTAACCGGACAATGTCCAGAGTGTAACACAGAAACTCTTCTTGTGTCTTTTGAACCATACTTATATAGATGCGTAAATTGTGGTTATGACCTAGAACAGAAAGTAAATGGTGTAATTAAATACGTTGTTGCAAACGAAGAAACAAAATTTAAAAAAGCTAGTATACTAGACGATGGCCAAGAAACTTCCTAAGTTTGGTGTTAATAACTATCACAAACAGACGCCCAAGAAACGTCCAGGTCGTCATACAAAAAGACTAAATAAGAGAAAACCTCATCGTAAAAAATATATTGGCCAAGGCCGGTAGTTTAGAATCATTCTAATATGAAACCTATAATGATTACACTGATGTATTTAACTTTTGGTGGAGACATCAAACTAGATACGTTTGAAATTAATGCAGAATGTAGTGGTTGGTTTCATACTAACGTAAAAGTAGAAGAGAATAGAAAAAGAACTCTGTTTAGTAGTCACACATATCATGTATACAAAGGTAAAAAGGTTATTGGCTACATATGTGGTGGGGAAGAACCACAATAAACGAACCTATTTCTACGAGGGAAATGAGAAATAGGTTTTAAAGGTGAGAAAAGTAGTTTATTTTTGCCACAATTATAACACAATGTCAAGTCTCGTTGGCCTGTTTACATTTAAACGTAACGTATATCTTATTTGAGTTAACTAAATCAGGACCCATTTCGGCCATCGCACTACCCGTGTTGATTGTGCCGTTGGCTGCGCAATCAAACCAAGTATTAAATGTTCCTGCGTTGTAGTCCGGTAAACAATCACCATGGACCGCGGAACAAATTTTCATAATTAAAATATATTTTATCATTGACAATCCTATGTGAAAATCCTATAAAATAACTTATGACAGACACAACTAAATACAGAAACGTCTCTCTATCACACGCAACATACAAGAAATTAGAAACATTATCTAGAAATATTGTTCCTGATGTCACTTTGTCCATATCAAAGACAATTGAGGTGATGGCGAGCGAAAAAGCGAGAAAGTTAAATGGGAAAATATCGGACACCGTTCGCAAATAACGAAGCGATACATTTAATTGATAGAAACAAAGAACCAGAACACAAATTATGGATTGCTGTTTTGGCTAAAGCATTCGACGATGCTTTTAAATCAACTGACGAAAGAGCAGCATTAGATGCTCTACGTTGGATAAGACACGGACTAGACTTTAATTATGTTTGCCAACTTGCAGGAAGAGATGGTGATTACGTTAAGTCTAGAATGTTAGAAAAGGTAAAGCAGAGAGAGGCAACAATATTAGAAAAACAGGTGCATATAAAAAATACTAGTAAACCTGTTGTTATGCCTGAAAAACCAAAGAAGCCATATATAAGAAAAGTTTATGATTATAAATGGCTTCCTAAACAAACACATGACTACATCGACAGGTAGAAAAATATGTCCCGAATGCAAAGGCAACGGACATTTAAGAACTGAGATGAATACGATCGTACAGTGTTTAAACTGTTGGTCAGAAGGAGAGATTGATGAAAAAATTTGGGCTAGGGATTATACTCCTGTTATTCCTGATGAGTTGCAGTCAACACAAAAAGACGATTGACAAAGTTTGGTTTGATCCAGTCAAAGGTCTTTTTAGGATAACGTATGGCATCAGTAAGTGAGGATTTTGCTTATCTTGCTGGTCTACTTGATGGTGAAGGTTGCATTACATACAAAAAATACTGGGATCTCAAACGAAAAGATAGACCACGTAAATATTTTTGTTGGAGAATACAGATGGAAATAGTCATGACACACAAGCCGACGATACAATGGTGTGCTGACAAGTTTGGTGGCAAGGTATACGAGAAGCCACGTAAAGAACACAAGATGCAGTATAGATGGCGAAGAAGTTTTAGAGATGCGTTAGAAATAGCCAAAGCTATCGTGCCCTATTCTGTTACAAAGAAGGATAAGTTACAACAAGTTATAAATCATTATGGCGATAAAGCATAAAATAAAATTTAAGAATGAAGACCGAGATAGGGGTACAAGTCCTGCAGTATTGCGTTCCTCTGAACCTAAGCAACGACCTGAAAGGGTAGCGACGAAGCTCGGCGTTAGTGGGGAGAGTGCTAGACGTAGTGTCCCCGCTGACGATAATGTATTTAACGATAAGACTGTAAGCGATGACTATAAAAGTGGTGGTGCATACAAGGCTATAATAAATATGTTTGCTGAACAACTAGACGATGAGAAGTTTGCAGCGCACTGTAAGAAATTTTTTAAAGGAGAAGATGAAAACAATACCTGATTTAATAGACGATATAAAACGAGGTTGGAAAAAAACTAAAGATCCGTGGTTCGGGTTTCTTGAACACTGGTCTAGTAAAATAAACTCTTATGCGTGGCGTAAGAGATGGAGAAATAGAAGAGAAGGAACAGGATATAGTGATGAAGAAAAGCGATAAATATAGCTACATAGGTGGCACAAGGTACATGGACAACGGATCACGGAACTATGACGTGGCAGGCTACAGGCTACCGTCAGTAACGACTATCTTGGGTAAAACTAAAGACGACACGTTCCTAAAAGATTGGATTAAGAAAAAAGGCAAAAAAGAGGCAGAGCGTATTAAGAATGCAAGTGCAGTGCGAGGGACTAGTATGCACAAGTATTTAGAGAACTATGTATTAGGTAAGGGTTATGAGGATCTAACTGACTTAGGACAAGAGACTAAACGTATGGCTGAGAAGGTCATAGAGGTGGGTCTAGCGCCCGTTTCAGAATATTTCGGGTCTGAGGTCACATTATACTACCCAGGCCTCTATGCAGGCTCAACGGATTTGGTTGGGATACACAACGGCAAAGAGACAGTAATTGACTTCAAGCAAGCTAATAGACCAAAGAGAGAAGAATGGATTGGTGATTACAAACTACAGGCTGGTGCATATGCCATGGCACATGATCATGTTCATGGCTCTAACATTGAACAATGTGTAATTATGGTATGTACTCCTGACCTATACTATCAAGAATTTAAAGTTGATGGAGCAGAATTGCGTAAAGCAAAACATGATTTCTTAAGAAGATTAGACAGGTATCACGAAATATTAAGAGAAGAGGAGGAGAAACCAACATATGGCACATAAAGTTATATACGATGCTTTAATGAAAAAATACGAAGCAGACATTGCCGACGCTAGTGCAAAGATAACTATCTTGATGACTGACACCAGAATCATACCAGAACACATAGATGTTACTGGTGAGATTGATAAACTGTTAGGCAAGATAGAAGAGGCCGAGTCAAGAATGGCAATATTGCAGCGAGTTTATGGCGTAAATGTGGCAATTAATTAGACACTATAGTAATTATTTTCATAAATTTTTTATTTTTTTAAAAAAAATATTACTGTGTAAAATGTCCAAACTGCAAAAAAGTCAATAACGACGTAGAAATATGGGCATTAGGTGGACATTTTAGGGGTGGAATTGGACATTTTATGGTAAAAAATACTATATGAGAAGAAAAAAGAGATACAAACACGCAACGATTGGTAAGAAGAAATATTACTTCTATAAAATTATTTGGTTAGATCCTTGCGGGGATGCTGGTCATGCAGACATAGACGAAGTGAAAAAGTTATTGCCAGCTACAATGATTTCTCAAGCCTACATTTTTGCAAAAGATAAAAAACATGTGTGGACGTTTTCTTCTTATGATTCTGATGCGGCAGTGTTTTCTGATCGTAATTGTTTCCCTAGATCTATTATTAAAAAAATGGAGAGGATTACTCTTTGATCTTTTTGGGTTCAGGGGTGATGTTAATTATTTGTGAATAGTCGTCTAAAATTTGTTTCATCTTTGCTTCTAGTTCTTGTTCTGATAGGTCCTCTAGCTTTCCTGTTTTTATTATTTTTCGGTCTATATATAGTCCTGCTGCTTTCCCTCTGTTTGTTTCCGCATTCACAGCCGCACTCCAAGCACCCTTCTTCAAAGCAGCGTCTTTAATTCGCCCTAATTCTGCCACATGACTGGCGTAATTCACTTCATACTTTTTAAGTCTTTCTTCTTTGAGTTCACCTATGTATTTTACAACTAAAGGATTCAATTTTGGGTTGGTTAGTTCTGACCCTTCTTGTCTGCATCTCTTCTCACTATAGCCAGCTATCTTGGCTGCCTCTGATTTGGTTACAGGCCCATCAGGTCCACCAAATACTAATAGTTCGGCAAACCTTTTTTGCATTTCTGTCAATCTCTTTGGTAGTCCCATATTGACTTTTTAGAGTAACAGTCCTATAATGTCAAGTAAATGGTAACATCAAATAAAGATGCAGAGAGGATATGGAAAATGATAGAAGACATTAAAAGTTCTGATAATACACCAGACAGAGGGCCTAACGACTTAGAAGAAAGAATAGAAGACTTGATGAAGATAAACCTATCTCATCAAAACTTAAATGCTGATTTAAGGAAAGAAATATCTTACTTGAGAGATCATCTTAGTTTTTACAAAAGTCAAACAGATCAACTTAAGAAAGAGAACCAACAGTTAAGGGGTAAACAAAAAGACTTCATTAATGAGTTCAGAAACAAAGGTGACATGTAGTGTTTGTTAAACATCTACAACAATACTTAGATAGGTTTACACAGGGTGAAAACGGCAGACAAGGTAATGCTGTTAGTAACGCTAGAGTGTATATGCAAGTTGGTGGACACCTTGAAGAGATCAAAAGAATAGAAGTTCAAGAGAGTAATATTATAGGAGATATGTCAATCAGAGTAGTGTTGAAACCACAAAAAGAAAGATTAATTATAGCTCCTAACACTCCAGAGTAACTCTGAAAAAATGCGTGGTCCAGAGGCAAAACTTTATCAAAAATTAAAGAAGATAACTCCGACTATTTGTTGGAATAGAATAGAAAATTTAAGCCTTATTGGCATGCCAGATGCGTTGGCCTACACAAAATATAATCATTTTTTTACTGTTGAGTTTAAAGTCACGAAGGGTAACAAGATTAGATTTTCACCTCATCAAATTGCTTGGCATATGCGCCATCCGTACAATACTTTCATCTGCGTTGAGGCCCTCGGTCCAGGCACCGTGAGACTTTATGAAGGGTCCGAGATCCGGGAGCTTGTTGCTTGTGGCTTGGAGCTTGAACCTTGTAGCTTGGGGCTTGAAGCTTGTGGCTTGCGGCTCACGCAGCTTGGAGCTTGAAGCTTTAGAAGAGAAGAAAAAGAAATCAGGGAACTGGGTATCCCGGGCCCCACCTGCAATCCCGGCTTTATCATGGTGTTGATACCAGATCCTGATCGCTCGCATTGAGCTGCAGACTGTGCCTGCATAGGTCCTATAATATCCCAGATCCACGGTCCTGTCAAGCCTGAAGCTTGTGGCTTGAGGCTTGAAGCTCGGGCCCTTGGCCCGGTATGTATGGGTACGCTAGTACCCATACATCTCTTCGCAATAATCGTTTAGTCCCATGTTGTCCTGAAAGTACCATTGTACACGGTCCGTGCCCCACCAGCCGGTGACCTGCTCCCTGAACGTGTCCACCCAGATTGTGGGCCCACCTCCAGCTACCAGGATCTCGGCGCCAAGGAACATCTTGTTCTGGTCCACTAGGTACCTGATGTCATACGTGTTGTCCATCCATTTGGCGGCGTCTCCTTCTCCGCTGGTGATGTCGTTGGCAATGTCTTTTACCATTCTCCTGAGCTGCTCTTCGCAGGTCTCGCCTCTCCTGTTTCTTGATTTCTTTAGCGGCGTACCGCTCTCTTCAAATTTTACTTGCATGTATACCTTTCTGTTTAGTTAGTTGCCTTGTGCAGAACGTCCAGATATTCTGTTTCGCTCATCATTAAATTATTCAAGCAAAAATGGTGCCTGTCCGCCTGAGTCTCCATGATTGGAGCTTTTAAATACTCTACAGCTTTATCCAAAAGTTCCTGCCTTCTAGATCCTCCTGGCTGCCATTCAGGTTTGATGGTTTTCTTTTTTGCTTCTTCTGTACTGATTGTTTTTTTCATTATGTCCTTTCAGTTAGTGTTACGCCCTGTTGAAGTTTTGAATAGCGCGACAGGGCAACGGGCTAATGTGTGTATCCTATAATATCCTTCAATCATTGTCAAATCTTTTTTTGCTTGAAGCTTGTTGCTTGCCTGAAGCTTGCTGCTTGCGGCTTGAAGCTTTTTTCTTGATCCAATATTTGGCATCCATGCGCAGCGTCTTTTGCGCGGCTAATTCTTTAAATGTTAATGTGGTCCATTTCATAATTTTCCTTTCTGTCAAGTGCTTGACCCCAGGTCCCTCTTCCCAACACATCACCGTATACGTCGGATGGCCAGTAATAGAGACCAGGGCTCAAGGTGGATCCAAGACTAGTCGGTCTTATCATCCACATTGACCCGAAAGGACTAGCGAAGCTGTTCTGGTCGCTAAGCAACGCTTATGAACAAAACCTCAACTCGCTATTCCTAACTCAATATAATGATTGACAAATTAATTGTCAAGGGATAATATAGGATTTTATTAACAACAACTGAAAGGACATAATGTCTAAAATAAGAATGAATACCGAGTACAGAAACAAGTTATTCAATAGAATAAAAGATGTTTTTGAAAAGGAAGAAACGCAAGAACGACAAGGTTTTTTAGAGGCGAGAGAAAACTTTGAAAATCAGCAAACAACTGCGTTTGAACTTGCAAGACAAGTTGTAGAGAGGTCTTACCCAATGGAAGATGTAAATACTCTACGACAATTCAAGAAAAAGTATGGCGACCCATGTGATGTAGTTGCTAAAGATAAGTGCTTTTACTTCTCACACTCGGAAGATGTTGATGAAGATGGCGATAAAAAAGAAACGCAATCACACTTTGATTTTAGTTTGTTCGGCAATCTCAATGGTAATGAGTATGGCGATAGTGATGACCGAGATAGTTTTGCTCACGCATATTATCGTGAAGAACTAAAAGAGGGTGGTTGCAATCCCGATATTATTGCTCAACAGCAAGGTAAAGACAGCAACCCACATAAGACCAAACACATAGACGCGAATAATAAGTTTCTAGGTAAAGGTCGTTATGATGACGGAATTGGTTTGACTAAAAAGTTTGACGATCAGTTTCAACTTGATGTCATTGGAACTTCTCATTGTAGATCAAGAGCAATAGCTTGTACTAAAAATGAGTATGAACAATTTGAACAATGGCGTATGGCAAAAGCCAATGTTGTTTCCAAACACCAAACTTGGATTGATAGTATCACAAAACAATGCGATCAATTAAAAATCGGATTGAAAGCATACAGATATCTAAGTGAGGGCATAGAACTTGCAACAGAACTTGGAATAGAAGTTGATGAGGCAGAATTAGTTAGAACTAATTCTACTGGTTTAACAATCTACAACCCAAGCAATCTTGCTAGTATGATTAAAGGCATGAAGAATAAAAATCAGACTAGAGAAGATAAGATTAAGGCAAGACTACAATACGAAAAACAAAGTGTAAATTAACGTTTGACAAGTATGGGATTATCTTATAGGATAATCCCATAACAGAAAGGACGAAATGTTTTACATAACTTACTACGCAAAAAAACACTCAAAGTTTATCACTAGAAAAGGTCAGTATGATAAACCCGACGGAACGAAAGGAAAATCTTTTGTATCTAAACAAGGAACTCCGTGTTTAGTTTATTGGGACTTAGATAATGATGGTTGGAGAATGGCTGTCGGAGAGGCAAAGGTCAGAACATGAATATATATAATTTAATCTTATACATAGGACTAGCGCTCATGGCGCTAGGACTAGTATCGTTCTTTGTTTCATGTATCATGGAACGATATTACGAAACAAAGTTACACGAGTTAAATGAAAGACTCAGAAAAGATGACAAGTGGAGGAACAAATGAGTTATTATTGGTGCCATGGTCCGAAGTGCCATACTTACTCAACGCAAGACAGGGTTCGAGGAACTAAAGGTTCTAAAGTTCTAAGAACTAAAAAGATAAAACAACATACCGATAGTGAATACTATGATGTAAATCGTGCGTGGAATTATTTTTGCAGTCAAGGTTGTCAGAACGATTTTTGGGAAACGCACGGCAATGCAATCAGACAGATAGCGCCACGACACGAGCCGCTCGAAACACCGATCGAGGACCCAGTACGAGAGAAACATACTAGCAACTATTCTTTTGGCGAACATAGTTATTACACTACCACAATAAATAAGATTGACACAGATAACAATGTAGGATAATCTAGGAACATGGAAACAAACGAAAAGAGAAAGAAACAAATGTCAGTACCTGCTGACAACAATGACCACACTAGACGTAATAGATTTACGGGTGAAGTTATTGAACTAACAAAAGAGGAATGCGAGAAACATGACGCAATATTTTTTCATGAGGCTCTCGCTACTCTTGATGATAAGACTGTGGGCGAGGGCGCATCTAAACACTGGGACATTGTACGTAAGAATTTAAATTGGTTTAGAAGTAAGAACGCTAAAGCTTACATGGTATTATTAGACTAAACAAAGAACCTCGGGCCCCCTGCGGGGGCCCGAGGGGTCCCAACACAAAACCAATAATCAATAATAATTAAACCCCACCCCCCTTAAGTTGCAAAAAGGGGTCCCACTGCTTTTGCATATATTGCTTGATTTAGACACCCACCCAGGTTAAAAACGTT
>VTLG01004142.1_pt1 | contig 35232 bp, 54 predicted proteins | sample 4694571 | NCBI WGS metagenome assembly VTLG01 (sample SAMN12604809, study PRJNA352737) | marine metagenome | biome: ENVO:00000447; feature: ENVO:00000209|ENVO:00000569|ENVO:01000036; material: ENVO:00002151; isolation source: viral sequences binned using virsorter ...
TATTAGCTTCACTATAAGATAAAGTAATATGGTAATTTTTAGGCATTGGTTTAGCTACTCTATTATACACTTTTGAATAGTCATAAAACTGAACGTTCGGATACTCCTCTATTATGTCGTAAAAGTTATAATCACTTGTGCCATTTAATCGTATCACTGGTATTAAGTTCTTTTTTTCAGCATAGTTTACAAACTTATGAATATCTTTCCTTAATTGCCTGTAAAACTCTTGTTTGTTGTCTTTTAGCAGCTTAGATTTACGTTGTCGAGCAGCCTTGACACTGTTGAAACTACCACGACCAGCAGAGACTAAGCAGGGCTTGTGACAGCCAGCAACCTTAGACATGGGGCATAAATATATCTCAGGCTTCATATAAATTATAGCCGTCAAATACTCTTTTCCATCGCCCTTAATTGTCTTAGCGTTGTTTCCAACATTAAACAGATAATAACTCATTTTTGATACTCCTTTTAGTAAGTAAATCCGATAATAACTTTTGTGTTAGATTTTAGAAATATTTCCTTACCTATATTTTCATAGTTCACACAAGTATACTTTTTAATGTCTCTGTTGTAATGCTCTCTTGTGTAGACTACTTTTGAATCTTTCTTACGTCTAAAAAATTCACCTTGAGGCAAATCTTTTAAGAGAGCGTATCCATTCTCATCTAAAGGTATCAACTTACCTTTGCTACCACGCTTTCTAACATTCGAGATAACACTAGTTTGGTTAGGACTAAAGAATTGATCTAATTCAGTAAGTAAAGCCATGTTAAAAACTCCAATTTAAAGTTAAATATATACAACTCTAATCTAATAGTGTTCTTATGTCAACTTAATTCAGCAGCTATATCAGGATTAAAACTTGATTAAAACTCCATTAAAACTCGATTAAAACTCCATTAAAACTCGATTAAAACTTTTCACGTATAACAGCCATAAATGACCATGTAGAACAATTATAAATTTGTATACTTTACTATCTGGAGTGTCCTTATCGTTAGCTGGTGACGAAGACAAAAGGTGAACAAAGTGTTGTAAAAATGTGACAATGGTGTTGCACGAATACATCATGCTTTTTTAATCATTACAAATATTTATGATTTAATAGATGTTGTCTATGCACTCACTCACACTTTTCAAAATTATTCCAACATTGTAAACAACACTGAACCAATGTAGAAAAGAAACAAACAACACTGAACCAATGTAGAATTAATATTGTCACTGTTATGTTATAACATTACACTTCAACTTTGTTCCTGTTTTGTTCCACTCCAACTTTGTTCCTGTTTTGTTCTACCGCAGCCCCCCCACCGTATACAAAAGAGTATATAGTTCTTTGCGTTCATTTTTGGGGACAATTTTAAAATCTTAGGGTTGACAACACTGTAACAAAGTAGTATAATGAGATATACCCTTGTTTTTAGAGGGAGGAGGAAATATTTTTGAGAAAACCAAACAATCCATATACAGGTTTGTATGCTTCTTTAGAAGAACCAAAGTCACTGGATAAAGAGCTTACAGAGAAAGAACATAATTTTATTATAAACCTTGTAGATCACAATTTAGAACCAAAGGAAGCATTTCTCAAAGCAGGATATACAGCTAATCGCACAAGTCTTGGTAATAGATCAAAACGATTACAAAGACATTTATTTAGACATATAGAAAAACGTATAAGCGAGAGAGTCGGTGAAACGGCTACTCTTGCTTTGTCTGTTTTAGAGTCTCTGATGAGAACAGCAGATTCAGAGAACGTCAAACTTAACGCTGCGAGAGATATTCTCAGTAGAGCAGGGTATGACGCTATACAGAAGCAAGAAACAACAATCAAAGAAGTTTCTGAACTTAGCGATGAAGAACTGGATGAACAGATAAAACGTCTTAGCAACGTGGTAAAGTTTAGTGCCAAGCAGTAAACAGCAAGTATTAAAACTATTACAGGAAAAACAACGTAGAATTGATACAAACCAGATTAACCTCTACGAACCTTATAAGTATCAATCTAAGTTTCACAAAGATGGCGAGGACTGTAGACAAAGAATTTTAATGGCAGCGAACCGCGTAGGTAAGACTTTTTGCGGTGCTGTCGAAACTACCTATCACTTAACAGGTAACTACCCTGAATGGTGGAAGGGGAGGAAATTTAACAAACCTGTTAGAGTATGGGTAGCAGGTGAGAGTAACGATACAACGAGAGACATTATTCAAAAGGAGTTATTCGGAAATCCTCAAGACCCTAGTAAAAAAGGCACAGGAGCAATACCGCTAAAAAACATCGTAGAAACCATTAGAAAACCAGGTGTTCCAAATGCGTTTTCAAGTGCATTGGTAAAACACAAAAGCGGTGGAAACTCTATAGTTACCTTTAAGGCATACGAGCAAGGTTTTGAGAAATTTATGGGAGAAGCGATAGACGTTGTTTGGCTTGACGAAGAACCGAAGCAAGAGATTTTTTCTCAGTGTATAACCAGAACAGCCGATACAAACGGAATTGTCTACATGACGTTCACTCCAGAGCGAGGCATGACCAACGTAGTAAGCAGTTTTTTAAACGATCTCAAACCTGGACAAAGCCTAACAACAGCCACTTGGGAAGATGTAGAACATTTAGACGAATCTACAAAAAACCAGCTATTATCCGTATACAGCCCTGCCGAGCGAGATATGCGGAGCAAGGGCATACCAGTTTTTGGAAGCGGTCTGGTCTATCCAGTATCTGAGGAAGACGTAGTTTGCGAAGACTTTGACTTGCCAGAACATTTTATAAGGCTGGCAGCTATAGATTTTGGATTTGACCATCCGACAGCAGTTAGTTGGGTAGCGTTTGACGCAGACAATGATATAATTTATATTTACGATGAATACAGGAGAAGCAAAGAAACACCTTTAACTCACGCAGCAGTTTTAAACGCTAGAACACCTGGTATACCTGTAGCTTTTCCACACGATGGTCTACAGCACGATAAGGGTTCTGGCGTTCAGCTTGCTCAACAATACAGAGATTTAGGTGTCTATATGTTAGCAGAACATTTTAAAAACCCACCAGTAGAGGGAGAACTAAATGGTAACAATTCTGTGGAAGCGGGTATTAGCATGTTGTTACAACGCTTTGAAACGGGTCGTCTTCTTATTTTTAAATCCTGTATACATACCCTTGAAGAGCTTCGTCTCTATCATAGAAAGAATGGTAAAGTGGTCGCAATCAAAGATGATTGTCTAAGTGCTATGAGATACGCTGCTTTATCAGTACAACGCTTTGGAGAAAAGCAAGAATCAAAGACACTTTACCGTAAGTATGGTTTTGATAAAGAAATTGAATACTCAAACGCAGGGATAGTTTAAAATGGCTTATGGAGTCTATGGAGGATTTGGAGGAGGATATGCTCCCTACGGAGGAAAGGGAGTAATTAGCGGTGGAGCTAAAAGTGCAGATATTTCTAGTCGTATTAGCGAAGGAACAAAAGCTGGTTATAGTAATTTTTCAATAGACGATGCTGGTAATCTCATAGGAACTAAAAAAACAGCTACGCAAATAGACCCTAGAGGGTTTCAAACTAGTGTTATAGGAGACCCGAATAGTACGTTTGGAAAAGCTGTAAGTGCAATAGCAGGATTTTTACCTGCAACAACAGGTCTTATAGGAACAATCGCAAACATTTCAAATAATATACGATCTGGAAAAGGATTGCTAGGACTAGGATTATTAGATATAGGAACAGTCGGTGAAGGAGGTGAAGGAAATATTAATCCAACATCTGAGCGTAGTTTTATAGATCAACAACCTATAATGAGCGAGGGTATAGAAAGAATAGAAACTCCTGCTGGTGCTAGGTTTAAAATCGGAAACCAAGTGTTTGCTACTTTACAAGACGCTGAAAACTTTAAATTTTCTACAATGCCTAGAGTGCAAGATACTATTCCTATAGTGAATAATCAACAGAGTTTTACACCTAATATAAGCGGATATACGTCTTTAACACCTGGCATACCTCCAAGTCCAGAAGAACGAGAAGCAGCTTTAAAACTATTTAGAGAAAGCATACTAGCACAGCAACGAAACTTACAACCTGTAGCTTCTACTGCTGGTGTTAAAAGTTTACTGTAAGAGGAAAGCATGGCAAGAGAACTAGACGATCAAGAAATTATTTCTTTAGTAGAAAGCGAAATAAACGGAAGTTCAGACTATCTTGACTCTGAAATAAGTGCTCAACAAGCAAAAGCTATGGAGTATTTCTACGGTGAACCTTTTGGTAACGAGGAAGAAGGAAGATCACAGGTAGTTATTACAGACGTGCAAGATACGTTAATGTGGATGATGCCAAGTCTGATGCGTATTTTCACAGCAGGGGATAGCGTTGTAAGATTTGTACCCGAAGAACCAGAAGATGAAGCGGTAGCAGAACAAGCAACTAAGTATGTCAACCATGTGTTCTATAAACAGAACAATGGATTTATGATTTTATATAATATGTTTTTAGACGCACTAATGCAAAAAGTAGGTGTCGTTAAACATTATTGGGAAGAGCTTGAAAAAGTAACAACAGAAAGCTACGAAAACCTCACAGAGCAAGAATACTCTGTATTGACTCAAGACGAAGAACTGGAAATAATAGAACACGAAGAAATTTCAAAAACACAGGAATATATGAATCCCCAAACAGGATTGATGGAAGAAATAGAAGAAATATTCCATAATGTAACATTTGCAAGAACTTCGTTAGACGGAAAAGTTACTATAGAAAATGTACCGCCCGAAGAGTTTTTGATTAACAGAGGTGCTAAAACTTTAGAAGACGCTAGATTTATTTGTCACAAGTCGCATAAATCTAAAAGCGATTTGATTAAAATGGGATATGACCCTGAGATAGTCGAAAGTTTATCAGGATATTCTTCGGAAGCAGACTCTATTACAACTAGTCAAGAATACATGGCTAGACATTCTTACGACTCTACAGACGTATATCCTAATCAATCTTCTAGCGATTCTGAAACAATGGTAGTGGTAAATGAGTCGTATGTTAAGTTAGACATAGATGGAACAGGCGTAAGTGTATTGCACAAAGTCTGTCACTCTGGTTCAGAAATACTTGATTTAGAACCAATCGACTATATACCCTTTAGCACAGTTTGTCCTATTCCAATACCACATAAGTTTTATGGACTAAGCGTAGCAGAAACAGTAGAAGACATTCAGTTAATTAGATCAACTTTAACTCGTAATCTTTTAGATAATATGTATCTTGCGAATAACGGAAGATTCCAAGTTGTAGAAGGTCAGGTAAACGTAGACGATCTATTAACTAACAGACCAGGAGGAATTGTTAGAACACGATCTCCAAATGCTTTAACACCCATACAAACACCTAGCTTACAACCTTATAGTTTCCAAATGTTACAATATTGGGAAGATATTAAATCTGGTCGTACAGGTGTAAATCCGCAGACTCAAGGTTTATCCGCAGATGTTCTTAAATCTCACGTTACTCAAGGAGCAGCTAACGCAGCGTTAACAAACTCTCAAGGTCGGTTAGAACTTATAGCTAGAATATTTGCGGATACAGGTGTTCGTAATATATTTAAAAATATATACAATCTTATACAACGATACGAAAACAGAAAAAAAGTAGTAAGATTAAATAATACTTATTTTCCGATAGACCCTTCTAGCTGGAGAGAAGATTTAGACGTAGACATAGAAGTAGGAATAGGCTACGGAGATCAGGACATTAGATTGCAAAACTTAAACAACTTTGCTTTACTAATGGAAAAGGTAGGTCAGCAAACGCAGGGTATTATACAACCTAATAATGTATATAATTTAATGCGTGAAGTAGCTGACGAAATGGGAATTAAAAATGTAGATAAATTTGTTTCTCAACCTAGTAACCAACCGCCTCCTCCTGGAGCACAAGAACAGTTAGCTCAAGTGCAAGCTCAAGCTATGATGACACAGGCTAAAGCTACTCAACTAGAAGCAGAAGTTAAAGCTAAAAAACTTGAAATAGATGCTGCAAAATTAGAACTTGAACGTATGGAAACTCAACATGAAATGGCTATGAAACAAGAAGAGCTTAGATTAAAGAGTATAGAGCTAGGCTTTGAAATGAACTCAGATAGAAACATTAAAGCATAAGGAAAGTAAAATGGCAATCGGAAGACAAAATAATTTTTACCGTGTTAATTCCAGCGAAAACTTAGCAGCAGGAACTAGCACAGGAACAACTCGTTCAGGAGCGTGTCCTGCACAAGTTACAAAGGCTCGTATATCTTCATCTGCTCTAGCATATGTAGCTTGTTCTGGGGGACAAGGTGCTACTCCAACTGCTACTGTAGCTGCAGGAGTGCAGGTAAACGTAGGAGAACCTGTTACAGTAACAGTAGTAGAAGGTGATAAAATTGCTGCTATTACTGCAAGTGGTAGTGCTACAGTTAACATAAGCTGGCTTGAAGGTTGATTGAATCCATAGGAGAATAAGTTAATGGCAACTAACAAAAAAATCACAGAACTTACGGAACTAGTTGAAGCTGATTTGGCTAATGACGATGTTCTTCCTATTGTGGATGTTAGTGCTGGAACGACACATAAAGTTAGAAAAGATACTTTGTCTTCTGCTTTGTCAGGTGTGTCTAGTCTTAGTGCTACTTCTCCTATAGCTGTAAATCAATCTACAGGGGCTGTAACAGCTAGTATTTCTACAACTCCTTCTTTTTCTACAGTTAGTGTTACTGGAGATACGTCTGCTGGAGATGATGCAAAAATAGGATATACCGCAGCAGAAGGTATTATTATAACAGGTCAAGGTTCTACAAACGATGTAACTATAAAAAACGATGCAGACCAAGATGTTTTAGAAATACCTACTGGAACTACAAATGTAACTGTAGTTGGTTCTGTAACAGGAGCGTCTTTTGCAGGTTCAGGTTCGGGATTAACAGCAGGAACAACACCTATAACAACATTGGACATAGACGGTGGTACTGACATTGGAGAAGCTATAGTAGATGCAGACCTGTTAATTATCGACAATGGTGCAGGTGGAACAAACCGTAAAACAGAAGCATCTCGTTTAAAAACATATATTAACTCTGCTGCTTACTCAGACCCTTTAACAACTAGAGGTGATGTACTTAAAAGAGGTGCAAGTGCTTCCGAAAGATTAGCCATAGGTTCTGCTAATACTGTTTTAACTACAGATGGAACAGACCCTGCATGGTCTACTGTAACTAACGCTATGCTTGCAGGTTCGATTGATTTAACAAGTAAAGTTACAGGAGCTTTACCAGTAGCTAACGGAGGAACAGGAGCAAGTTCTTTAACAGATGGTCATGTATTATTAGGTTCAGGAACAGGAGCTGTTACTCCTTTAGACGTAACTGCTAAAGGTTCTATTCTTGTTGGAGACGGAACTACAGACCCTAGAGCTTTAGCAGTAGGAACTAATACTCATGTTTTAACAGCCGATAGTGCTCAAACCGAAGGTATTAAATGGGCTGCTTTACCTTCTTCTGGAAAACTTACAGGAGAATTTATTTCCAGTGCAACTTCTATAACAGCAGATTCTGTTCATACTTTTGCACATTCTTTAGGAGCAAGACCATCTGTTGTAACAATTTATATTAAATGCACCAGTGCAGATGCTAACTATGCTGTAGGTGATTATTTACGTCTTGATGGTGGTGGAACAGGTGGTTCAATAGATTGTGGCTACATGGTACAAGCAGATGCAACTAATGTTGAAATTATCATGGGAGCGTGTTTAAGAGCACATAATCAATCTACCTTTAACGAAGTTTCGCTAAACTTAAACGATTGGGATTGGGTTGTTTGTGCTTATAAAGGAGGAACTGTCTAAATGACAACAAAACATTATAGAGATAGTAGCGGAAACTATATAGGTAGTTTTATCGTAGATGGTTCAGGAAATCATCCTAACTTACCAGAGGGAGCAATAGAGTCTCCTAAACCTCCAAGTGGAAAAGCAAAGTGGGTTGACGGAGCATGGGCGTTTACCACTCCATATAAGTCAGCAAGACGAGTTTTATACGGTGCTGCTGGTGTAAGTGACGAAGAACGCCTAGATGCTCTCTGGGATAAAATCATGGAAGGTTCTAATACTAAAGCTGATGATTTGAAAACAAAACGAGATGCGGTTAGGTCTGCAAGTAATTTTCCTCCAAAAGCATAGGTTGACAAAAACAGTTAATAATGTTAAAATAGAAAAAGGACTATAACAAATGGCAGTAGAATCAGCCAGCTATATCAGCCAACTTAATACATCTAATCCAGCAGCTAGTGATAATATCTCTGAGGGTGACGATCATCTTAGGCTTATAAAAACTGTTTTGCAAACTCAGTTTCCTAATTTGTCTACTACGGCTGTAACCCAAACTTCAGCACAAATGAATAAGTTAGGTCACGAAACTGGAAGCGTTGTTATGTTTGCTTCTAACTCAGCACCTACTACAGAAACAATTAGCGGTATTAGAGATTGGCTATTGTGTGACGGAACTGCTTATTCAACATCTACCTACTCAGCTTTATATGCAATTATAGGAACGGTATTCGGAACATCTGGTTCTGACTTTAGGGTTCCAGATTATAGGACATATTTTCCAGTAGGAGTAGGTTCTGGATTTTCTTTAGGAACAGCAGTAAGTGCAAGTGCAGCTTCTGGCTCTGCTGTATTAAAAGCACAGCCTATAAACTTTTTGATAAAAACATGAGTATTAACTACAGAGGTGAAAGATTTTCGGGGTATAACAAACCTAAACGTACTCCTGGTAAAAGTAAAAAGTTTGCTGTATTAGCAAAACAAAACGATACCGTAAAACTTATTCGTTTTGGAGACCCTAATATGACAATTAAAAAAGAACAGCCAAAGAGACGTAAAAGTTTTAGGGCTAGGCATAAGTGTGATACTAACCCTCCTAGTAAATTAACAGCAAGATATTGGTCTTGTAAAAAATGGTAACGAAAGGAAATTAAGATGCCAAAAGAATACTCAGGTCATGTAATAGGAACAGTGGGTAATAGAAGCAACCCTCCTTCTGGTGGGAACAGTCCTACTATTCCTCCTAAACCTTCTGGTAATAGGTTTGCTAAAGGAGAAATTGCTGGTAATTCTCATCAAAACTTAAATAAATCAAAATCAATAAAGTATTAAACTTTGAACTCTAGAGAAAAAGCTAACCAAGCAAGTGCTATCTTGAATAACAAAGTGTTTAAGGAAGTTATAAAAAACATACAACAAAGTTTAATATCTAAATGGACTATAGCAGAAACTATTGACGAAAGAGAACAATGTTGGTCAAAGTTAGATGCTTTGCGTTCTATAACAGAAGATTTAGAAGCGTTAATACATAATGACAAAATTGAAAACAACTAGAAAGGAAAATAGATGAGTGAGGCACAGACTAATCCTGAAAAGGAAGTCACTAAGCCGCAGCTTAATATGTTCGATGTTATGTTTGGAAGTGAGGAAACCACCAATCCAGAACAGGCTGTCGAAAACCCCGCAAGCAAAGTTAAATCAGAAACTGAATTAGTTTCACAGTTACAAGAAGAAACTGAGGAAGTAGAAGAAGAAGTAGTTGAAGAAGAAAATATTCTTGAATCTGCGGAAGAAACTGAGCTTGAGGAAGAAGTAGAGGTAGAAGAGGAAGTAGTTGAAATAGAAACCCCTAGCACTTATACTATTAAAGTAGACGGTGAAGAACACGAGGTTACTCTGGATGAACTACGAAACGGATACCAGCGTCAAGCGGATTACACCCGTAAATCTCAATCTTTAGCGGAACAACGAAAGGCTTATGAGTCTAATTTAGAAGCTGTTCAAAAAGAAAGGAATCAGTACGATCAAGCATTACAGGTTTTAGCACAAAATCAACATGCTCAACTTAAAGAGTTTGAAAACATAGATTGGAAAACTCTTAAACAGGATGACCCTGTAGAATACATGGAGAAGCGTGTAGAGTATCAAGATGCTAAAGAAAAAATCAGTCAAGTCCAAGTTGAACAACAGAGAGTACGTCAACAGACTCAGACTGAAATGCAACAAATAGTACAAGAAAAAATTAAAAAAGAATCTGAACTTCTTGTGCAAAAGTTGCCTGAATATGCTGACCCATCATCAGGATTAAAAGAAGAATTAAGACAGTATACAATGAATCTTGGTTTTTCGGAAGATGATGTTAATGGAATAACCGATCATCGCGTAGTTCTTGTATTGCATAAAGCTATGTTGCAGGATAAAGGTGCAAAGGCTTCCGTTAAAAAAACTAAGACTGTTCCTAAAGTTGTTAAGGCAGGTAATCCTCAAACTAAAAATCAAAAAGTAAAGAGGACACGACAGGCTAAACGCGAAAGATTGTCGAAAACAGGTCATCATCGAGACGCAGCAAATGTTTTTCTGGACTTGTTAGAGTCTTAACTTTCAACTATAAGGAACTAAAATAATGGCACAACCAACAGGAGTATACGTTACATTCTCCGCAAGAGGTCTTCGTGAAGACTTGGAAAATGTAATTTACGACATCTCTCCTACAGATACACCTTTTATGTCAATGGGTGGTAGGTCAGATGCGATTGCAGTAAACCATGAGTGGCAAACTGACGCTCTTACTGCTGCAGCTACCAATAACCATCACGAAGAAGGTTCTACGCTTACTGCTGCTGAACCTTCGGCTACTACTCGTCTTGGCAACATTTGTCAGATCAGCTTGAAAACTACACTTGTTTCTGGTACACTTGATGCTGTATCAAAAGCAGGTCGTAAAGAAGAGCTTGCCTATCAAATGTCCAAACGTGCTAAAGAATTAAAGCGTGATATGGAATCAACATTAGTAGGTGCTAATACCGCTAAAACTGCCATGTCTGCCGATTCTACTGTACGTAAACTTGGAAGTCTTACCTCGTGGGTTGCTACGAATGTAAGTGCTGGTAGTGGCGGTTCTGGTGCAGGTGCTGGTGCTGCTCGTACCGATGGTACTCAGCGAGCTTTTACCGAAACCTTGCTTAAAGCAGTTATCCTAACTTCCTACAACAACGGTGCTGACATCAAGTATCTAATGATGGCACCAGCACAGAAGCAGACCTTTTCTAGCTTCGTGGGCGTTGGTGGAGCATCAGGAGTTTCTAACTTTGTTGATGTTGCTGACCAGCGTATTGTCGGTGGTATGGATGTATATGTAAGTGACTTTGGCGAAATGGCTGTTGTCCCTAACCGCCTACAGCGTTCACGGGATGTCTGGCTTCTTGACCCTGAGTATTACAAACTTGCTTACTTGCGACCATTCTTCCAGCGTGAAGTAGCATCAACTTCAGATGGTGAGCAGAGAGCTATTGTTACCGAGTACACCTTACAGGTGGACAACGAAAAAGCTCACGGTGCTGTTTACGATCTAAGCTAAGTTGTTTTTTAAAAGGGGAGAGCTGTAACGGTTCTCCCCACTTTAAAGAGATATAAAATGTCAACTGCTAAAAAAAGTAATCCTAAATTATGGGAAAAGTCTAAAGCAAAAGCAAAAGCTGAAATGGGTGGTAAACACTCTGCAAGAGCGATGCAATTAGCTGTAAAGTATTATAAGGATGCAGGTGGAAAATACGAAGGTAAAAAGAAAAAGTCTAATAAACTTTCCAAATGGAGTAAAGAAAGATGGAGAACAAAATCAGGTAAACCATCTGGTAAAACAGGTGAAAGATACTTACCTGAAAAAGCTATAAAAAATTTATCTGCTAAAGAATATAGTCAAACTACTGCTAAAAAAAGAAAAGATACTAAAGAAGGTAAACAGTTTAGTAAGCAACCTAAGAGTATTGCTAAAAAAACAAAAAAGTATAGGACATAATAAATGACTGATTCTCCAATTAAACGTAAAACTACCTATGATACAGATGGAGACAAACTTGTTCAACATTCTGTTCAAGATGTTTCTCCGTTAATTGAACTTAACAAAAAAGAATTTAATAAAGATTATATACACGGTGGCGTAGAAACTCAAGGCGGTATGCGTAAAGTTGCTAGTATTCCTCTTATTATTATTGAAAAGTGGAAAACTGAACACGGTGTAGACATTATGAATAAAGACCATTGGGACAAAGTTAAAAAACTTCTCAATGACCCTGAATATAGATTTTTACGGACACATGAAAGTAATATCTAATGAGTCTTTCAACATACTCAGAATTAAAAACAAGCGTAGCTAATTATCTCAATAGAGATGATTTGACAAGTCTTATTCCTACATTTATACAGTTGACAGAAACTCGTTTAAATAGGGAATTAAGAGTTAGAGCTAATATGGTTAGGGCTGAAACTACAACTACTGCTAGTACAGCTTTTTATAATTTGCCATCTGATCTTATAGAGCTTAGAAATATTACATACGAAACTTCTGATAGTAATAGCTATGCTTTAAATTATTTGTCTCCAGAATCTGGAACAAGAGAGTATGGTTCTTATACAAGTGGATACCCTAGAGCATATACAAACTTAGGTAAAAATATAAAACTATATCCTTCTCCAGATGCTACATATACTATAGGTATAAATTACTTTCAAAAATTAACTCCTCTTTCAGATAGTGTTTCTACTAATAATATATTAGACGAATTTTCTGATTTGTATTTATTTGGTTCTTGTTTAGAAGGAGCTATATATTTAAACGATACAGAACAAACTCAAAGATTTGCAAGTATTTTTACTGATACTTTAAACAATGCTCAAGAAGCAGAAGAAAAAGCTAGATACAGTGGAACAGTTATGCAAATGACTGTTCAAGGTGATCCTGGTTCGCTAGTTCGTAGAGGTGTTTAATGCCTACTAATTGGGTAATAGATCAGTTTAATATGTTGCAAGAATCTGGAGGAAATATACTTACAGAAGATTCTAAATATATTGCGTTAGAAGAGTATAACTCGACTACATGGACAGAGCAAACTTCAACTGGTAGTGGTTAATGGCTAAAGAATTATTTGATATAAACGGTCAACAAGCTCCAAGATTTAGTATTAATACAGACTTATCTCCTTACGATATGCCTCCTTCTTATTTTAGCTATGGCAATAACGTAAGATTTTTAGACGGTAAAGCTGGTAAGATACAAGGTCACATACAAATTTTTGGAGCACCTGGTTCTAGTAATAATCCCTATTGGGCTACAAGTTGGCTTCAAGGTAGCACAGAGTTGTGGATATACGGAACAGCAACAGGTCTTAGAAAGATTACAGGAACTACCCACGCAGATGTTACACGCTCTAGCGGTGCGTATACGACTATTGCCAGCACTACTAATAACTGGCAGGGAGGCGTATTAGGCGGTGTTCTTATAGCTTGTAACGGTATAGATGCTCCTCAGAGTTTTACTCAAGGTGGTTCGCAGTTTGCAGACCTTACTAATTTTCCAGCTACGTTAAAGTGCAAAGCGATTGTTCCTTTTCGTAATCATCTTGTAGCTCTTAATCTTACAGATAGTGCTAGTGGTTCGGCAGTATCAAAACCGTTTACTATACGGTGGAGCGATGCTATACCAGTAGGAACAGATAACAACGGTACTAACACTTGGGTTACTTCTGCATCTGCTTCGGAAGCTGCTGAAACTTCTTTGATGGGTACAAAGGGACATATACTTAACGCTGTTCAACTTGGAAATGTGTTAATGATATATAAAGAGGATAGTGTATATTCTCTTGACTATGTAGGTGGTGCATTTACTTTTAATGTAAGAGATGTTTTTAAAGATACAGGATTGTTTAGTAGAGATGCAGTTGTAGATTTAGGAACAGGACAGCACGTTATGGTTACAACTAACGATGTTGTTGTACACAACGGTAATTCTATTCGTAGCGTTATAGACGATCAGATGAAAACATTTTTGTTTTCCAAGATAGATTCTACTTACTATTATAAAACATTCTTAGCTCATAACAAAATTAAAAACGAAGTATGGATTTGTTTTCCTGCTACTGGAGCAAGCGGTGGTTATCCAGACACAGCTTTAATATGGAACTATATTGAAAACACTTGGGCTACGAGAGATTTACCAAGTGTAAACTATATAGCAAAAGGTTTGGTAAATCCTGTGCTAACAAATACATGGGCTGCAGCTACAGGAACATGGGAAGCTAATACTCTTAATTGGGGGCAGCAAGAATATAACCCATCTATAGATTCTTTGTTAATGTGTGGAACATCTGATAATAAATTCTACCTTGCAGACTCTGGAGTTACGTTTGACGGTACATCTTTTACAAGCACCTTAGAACGCAGAGGATTAAATGCTGGTAGAACAGATGCTGTTAAAAGTATTACTAAAGTGTATCCTAGAATAGAAGGAACAGGGACTGTTAATATCAGTATAGGAGCAGAGATGTCTCCAGGTTCTGGTGTAAACTATAATGACCCTGTATCGTTTACAATAGGGACAGATAATAAAGTAGATTGTAGAGCGAAAGGTAGATACGCAGCTATAAAAATAGAAAGTGCTACAGCTTCTCAGTTTAGATTATCTGGATATGCTATAGAAGCAGAGGTTGTATCAGACAGATGAGCAGAGAATTTTTAAGATTTAATCCTGGCATTTGTCCTACAGAAATAAACGATATACCTCGTTACATAGATTCTATGTTATTAGAAATAAGAACTGTATTGGATTTAGTAAGAGATGGTCATTTAGACGTAAGCAACGTAGAACCTAGTAATCCACAGCAAGGAGATATAAGGTATGCTGATGGCAGTAACTGGAACCCAGGAAGTGGAGGAGAAGGAATTTATTTTTACAACTCCTCTGGAGTATGGACTAAGTTATAAGTTAGTAAATAATAATAGTATAGTTGTATTAAAATATTTAACAGAGTGTTTAGAATATTTAAAAAATACTATAAAAAAAGGTAACGTAGATTATTTATATAATGCAGAAGACTTAGCAGACAGGGTTATTAAAAAAGCGTCAGACTTATGGTTGTCTGTAGATAAAAAAGATAATATAAAAGGATGTGTAGTTATAGGGTTTTGTTTTTACCCTAGAACAAAAGGAATTTTAGCAGAAGCTGTAGGTGGAGAGTTTGATTTTTCAGAATTGATTCCAGTGTTGGAAAAGTATTATAAAAATATTGGGTATGATTTTTTTGAAATGACAGGTCGTAAAGGATGGGAAAGAAAAATGAAACCGTTAGGATACGACTTTAAATATATAACACTTAGAAAGAATTTGTAACATGACTAGTTTATTTTCAAGACCTGACCCTAAAATTATTCAAGTACCGTTTCAGTCTACTTCGGACTCAACTGCAAAGATACAACCGTATGCTCCTGTAGAACCTTACCTACAGTTTTTACTGCCAGAGATAGCTGGGCAGTTTACCGATGCTCCTCAGTTGTATACAGGTAGTCTTGTTCCAGACGATTCTGCTCAGACGTTAGCTGCTAGAAACATCTACGGTCAGGTCGGAGAAGCAGCGTCAGGTTTAGCTCCATCGTTTCAAAATTTGTTTTCAGCAGATTTAGCGAGAGCACAGGCAGACCCTACAACAGACCCTATTTATCAGGCTCAAGTAAACTCTATTGCTCAACAAGCTAGAGATATGACAGAGCGTGATAAGCTAACAGCACAGCAACAGGCTATACAAGCAGGTCAATTTGGACTAGGTAGTACAGCTTTGAGAGAAATGGAATTTGCTCAACAACAAAAAAGAGAAGAGTTAGCTCAAAGACAAATAGCTTCTGCTTTAGAAGCTGCGGAAGCTAGACGTATAGCTGCTGGACAACGTGCTCCAGGATTTGCACAACAAGCACTACAAGCTCAGATAACACCAGCTACATTACAGGAAGGTATAGGGCAACAGGTCGAAGCTAAACAAGCTGCTCAACTTTCAGATTCAGCTAGACTTGCACAACAACAGCAAGAAGCTGAGAGAGCACAGCTTGTTACTCTATCTAACTTATTAGGTGGTTTAGCTGGTCTAGGTAGTCAGACTCAATTAACAGGAACTAATACTGGATTTGGCGGTCAAGCGTTTTCTGCTGGAGCTAGTCCCTTTGTGCAAGGTTTAGGTTTAGCTGGTACTCTTGCAAAAGGAGGGTTCTTTGGATGATTGATAATTTTTTAAGTAGCCTTTTTAACTCTGCTGGTGAATATGTAGACGATGCAATTTCGTCTTTTGGCTCTAGTTCTCTTTTTGACAATACTCTAAGTGACATTTCTTTAGAAAAAAATTATGAAGAAATAACAGATGAAGCAGAGATAGAAAAAATTTCTAAAGATTTATCTAATTTTCAAAGTGGTTTTGGACTAGGTACAGATTCTCCAGAAGCTTACGATGCTTTTAAAGATAAAACAGGTATTATTGTTAAAGACGGAAAGTATTATAAAGAAAAACCTACTCAAGCTCCTGCTGCTCCTGTAGAAAAACAAGGAGCTTTAACAGGAGTGCAAGGTAGAATTTCTTCTGGACAATCTGCACCAACTCCAGGAATAAGTTATGGCAGGGATGTATCTACTTCTCCCTATACAACTCCAAGTTACTTAGTAAACTCTCAAGTATATAATCAAGCTGTAGGTAAACTTCTTACAGGATTGTTAAATCAACAAACACGAAATCCATCTATTACTACATTAATATAGGATAAGGAAATGGCTGAACTAGATAGATCAAACCCTTTTGCTTTTGCTGGAGAGTCTGCTAGAGATGTTTTTAACTCACCAACTCCCGAAGAAACAAATCAAGTGCAAAATTTTTTAAATGCTATTTCTCAGTATAGGTCAATGGCTGATGCTGTAAGAACTGATACTGTTCCACAACAAATTACAAGAGAATTTACTACAACGCCAAGAGCAGCAAGTGAAGCTAATCCAGCAAATGTTCTTGGATATGACATTAATAATAAATTGTTTAACTATGATAAAAAAGAAGTTCCAAATTTTCAACTTCTTATAGAAACAAAAAAAGTAGAAAATGCTGTTAAACGAGGAGACATAACTCGACAAGAAGGAAATAGACTTATATCAAACTACGAACAATATCTTGGTCTTTCTCCAGAGTCTTTAGGAATGGTAGATAGAGCAAAAGAAAGAATTGGAAAAGAATTAGAATCTGCATATGGAGATACTTCTGCAACTTTTAACAGCAATCCAATACGATCTGCATATGATGACACTTCTGGAAGTATGTCAAGAGGAGGTTTTACAGATAACTATTCAAGTATTGTAAACAAAGCTATTACCGAAGGTGAATTTATAGCAAATAACCAAAACGATAAAGCTACTACGCAGTCTTTACTTGGCTCTATAAATTGGGGAGCGTTGTTAGATGTTTTTGCTCAACCTGCTTTCCTTGCGGATAATCAATCTCCTGCTGAAGCGTTTGTAGCTGGATACCAGCAGAAACAACAGAGAGAACAAGTTGCAGAACAACAGCAAGCTAAAGCTGATTTAGAACAGGCTAATAAAACTAGGGACTATGAACTTGATGTTGCAGAATATCAACTAAACAAAGCAATAGCAGAATCGAGAGCAAATGAACCTACTAAGTTAAAATCAGCTAGTGTAGCAGACATGAATAATTTTTATAAATTGTTGAAAAACAATGAAACGGTATTTGATAGAGTAAAAAAACACTATGAAAATACCGATAATAAATTTGGAAAAAATCATCATTCTTTAGTGTTAATGACTCGTTTACAAAATACTCACCCTTTTGCAACACTTGATGAGATTGTTAACAAAGCTATTAATATGTTAGAAGCAGGGTCTACAGGTTCAGAAACTTCTTATGGTAAGTATGATAACACAATAGTTAATAAAAATGACTGACAATAATATTACAGAATTAAGAATAGATGATATAACTAACTCTCCTAGATTATTAGAGTTGGGAGCAACTGTTGGTGACAAAATTAAATATGACGAACAGGGCATACCAAATCTTATCAGAGTGTGGTCTAATCCAGAAGACGCTCGAACTCCTGTAGAACGTATTACTAGACTTGATATATTTAATAGTAAAAGGTTACAAGAATTAGGAGTAGAGGAAGGAGATTTATATAGACCTAGCGATGATACAATATTGAAACAAGATTCTGATAGTTTTTGGAAACAGTTTGCTTACGGTGCAGATAAGTCAAAGTCAGATTTAGAGTATGCTAACGATTGGTTAGAAAGTAATTTTAATCCTGGAGGTAGAATTACGTTTGACTATGACGCAGGTTTCGGATGGGCTAGTGACGAAGAATTATTTGGAAGTGATTTTAGAGATGCTTCTCCAGAAAGACGTAGAGAACTAATACAGATGTATGACGAAAGAACTCTCTTGGATACTTACGGTGGATACTTTGAACCTAGTCCTTCTAGTGCTGGCGGTATAGTAGGAGGTTTATTCGGGTCTTTAATAAGTCCAACAAGTCTTGTTCCTCTTTCTGCTCCTGTTAAAATTGCATCTCAGTTTCCCAAATTAGGTAGAGCTTTGGGAGTAGCTGACGATTTAACAAGAAGTCAAAAAATACTTAGAAGAGGTGCAGTTGGAGGAGGCGTAGGTGGAGCGTTAGGTGCTGAGTATAGTATACTACAAGATTTAGCTACTCCTTCTCAAGAAATAGATTTTGGAAAATTAGGATTATCTACAGCAGCAGGAACTGGTTTAGGATTTATAGCAGGTGGAGCAGGTTCTGAAATGGTTAGCTCTGTTGCTAAAGCTATGGCTGATTCAAAATTTAGGAAAACTGGTCAAAGTATTAATGCTAGAAATCAAATAAATAAATTTAATAAGTCTTTTGACGAAGCTATTGACGAAGGATTTTCTAGGACAGATGCTTCTGCTAGAGCTTTAAACAAATCTAAAATTTACACATATGAAAAACTAAGATCGTTAGAACAAACAGGTCAACAGGCATCTAGGCTTCCTGATATTGTTATTACTCCTGTTCAGGGTAGAAAAGTAGTTAAAGAAAAAATTAGAAACGATAGTGCTGTAAGTCGATTACTTGCAAAAGCAGCGTCATCTAAAGATGAATCGGCTCGTTTGTTTGATTATGTTTTAGGAGGCATGGATACAAGAATAGGAAACTATAGTAAAAGATTACAAAAACTTGTAAACGATTTTGAATCAAACTCTGGAAGTAGGTCTTCGAGAGACATTAATACAGTAAAACCTTTTATAGACAATCTTAAAACTTATGGAAGACAATTTGGTAGAAGTGCTAAAAGACGATTAGAAAAACATTTAGCAGAGCAAAATTTTAAACTTGCTAGACAAATGATAAGGTCTTCTAAAATAAAAAACTTTGAAGAATCTTTTAACGATACTATAAAAGTTTTAAATAGATTAGGAGATGGTCTAAAAACAACTGGACATGCTTTTGATAAAGTTACAAATTATTTTCCAAGACAGTTTAATAATTATAAAGAATGGAGAGCAAGTTTACCCGAAGCTGTAAAAAATAAATATGATAAGGCTTTGGAAGAGTATGGTATAAAAACAAAACAAAAAATAGACGAAATAACAGATTTAGAAAAAAATCAAATTTTTGAAAAAATTGTAAAATTTTCTAAAGGAAAACCTAAAGATACAGTAGTATCAAAAAGAGTATTTGACGAAATACCCGAAGATGTTTGGCGTAATTATGCTTCGGCAGAAGAGTCGTTAGTAAGTTACATAAGAAAAGCTAACCATAGTATAGCAAGGGCAGAACTTTTTGGAACTAAGATTGGAAATAGAGGTATAGAAATCGACCCATCTACAGGTGGAATGGATATATTACCATCTATAAGAAAAGCTATAGATGAGGAAGTTAAACTTGGTAAAATATCAAAAGATGATGTATCAGATATTATAGGTATATTACAATCTAGGTTTACTGGAGGAGAAAGAGCACCTGGTAAAGTTTTTGGTGCAATTAGAACTTTTGGTTATTTATCAACTATTGCAAACCCTATAGCTGCAATTACTCAGATAGGAGATTTAGCTAATAGTGGTTTTGCATATGGGTTAAAAGACAGTATAACAGAAGCGTTATATACTGCTGCTAGAGGTGTTCCAGGAGGAGATAAACTTACACGGAGAAACTTTGTAAGTGCAGCAGATTTAGGAATTGAACGAGCAAGTTTGGAAATGGGAAATGTCGGAGCAGGTCAAAAAATATTAGACTTTGGTTTTAGATTTTCTACTTTCAGAGCTATGGACAGACTTGGTAAAGGAACAATAATAAACAATGCAATAAATAAAAATAGAAAGTTAGTGCAAACTACTAAAGGAGTAAAAGAATTTAAACAAAAATGGGGAGAAGCATACGGAGACGAGATTGACGATATTGTAGCTCAGTTCCAGCGTTTAGGAGGTAAAAGAAATTACGATTCAAATTTATTAACTGAGGGAATTACATCTCATGCTTTTGCAGAGTTAGCTGAGTTACAACCTATATCTATGTTTCAAGCATCTCAGTTTTATGCTAATAATCCAAACGCTAGATTACTTTTTATGCTCCAATCGTTCACTTTAAAACAATGGGATATAGTTAGAAGAAATATTTATCAAGAAGCTAAAAAACCTGGACTTCAACCTAAGATTAACGCTGCGTATAATTTAGCAAAACTTTCGTTATATCTAGGAGCAGCCAACTTTGGAACTCAAAGGATAAAAGATTATATATTAGGAAGAGATAATTACGCTGATGATATTCCTTTAGATATGACATTTGCTTTATCTGGAGCTATGGGAATAGGTAAGTATAATTTTGATAGATACCTAAGTAGAGGTGATATTAAAGGTGCAGTTTTGAACACTGTCGTACCTCCCTTAGTAGCTTTTGAAACACTTCAAGGTGTTTCTAGAGAGTTGTTTGAGGAAGAACCTGATCTAGCTAAAAAAATGAAAGGTTTACCTTTACTTGGAAATATGATTTATAATTTCTTTGGCGGTGGAATAGAAGAGTATAACGATAGATTGAATAGACAACGATTAAAAAATTAATTTTACTAGGAGTTATTATGTTTGGTGTCTTAGGAATACCGAAGGGTATGGAGCTTAGAAAGCAAAGACTAGCTCAACAACAAGAGCAACCTGTTAATGGATTACTTGCTGCTAGACAAGTAGCTCAGAGCATTTTTGGAGATGGTGTTCCCATGCCTCCTCCTCCTAGACCTACTAATATCTTAGACGCTGCTGAACAAATAGATACTTCAATTAAAAATATAAGTGTAGAAAACACTCTTAAACATGAAGGAGGTTTTCAAAATAATAAAAAAGATTCTGGTAACTACGTTGGTGGAAAATTAATAGGAACTAACTTTGGAATTACTCCTGAATCATGGGCTGATTATATAGGAAAACCCCCATCCTCAATTACTGTAAATGACATGAAAAATATTACTAAGGATGATGCTGTTAAATTTTATGGAGATACTTGGGATAGATATAAAATAGGTTCTAAAATACCTACAAGATTACAAAGTCAATTTTTCGATATAGTAGTAAATAATGGTTATACTGGTGCTATGAAAGTTTTACAAAACGCAAGTGACGTAAAAGAAGATGGAAAGTTTGGAGATATAACTAGAAAAGCAATTCAAAATTTAAGTAATGATTCTTTAGCTCAAGCAAGGGAAGATATGTTATCTAAAGAATATAAAAAACAATTTCCTGGTTATAAAAAAAGAGTTAATAGTTTTAAAAATGGACAGTAGAACTCCCATAGATATAGTGGCAGGAGCTATAGCTGCAGCTTCTATAGTGGAAGTATTACCAGCTATTGCAAGTGCATTGACTATAATATGGATGGTAATTAGAATATATCAAGCTGTTAAAGAAATAAGAGACAGGAAGAAAAAATAATGGGAATACCCTTTGAACTTATAACAATGCTAGGCTCTGGACTTTTATCAGGACTTCTCACAATTTGGGGTCAAAGCATGAAGTCCAAGCAAGAAGCATTTCAACGATCTATAGACGGACTTGCTGCACAGAGTAAAGCAACAGATTTGGCAAGACGTTACGAGAACAGAGGTTTTCAATTTACAAGAAGGTTTATAGCTATATCTGCGGTATGTGCTATTGTTATTCTACCTAAAATTACTGCTGTATTTTTTCCCGAAGTTGACGTAATCGTAGGATATACTCAATGGAATCCAGGATTTTTATTCTTTGACGGTAGCGATGATACCGTTTGGCAAAGCATGAAAGGCTTAGTTATTACACCTTTGGATACACACTTGCTCTCAGCTATAGTAGGACTATACTTCGGAGCATCAATGGTAAAGAACGCAAAATGACCTGTAAAAATTACTGCATAGATTGTGATTGCATAGATAGAGAATGTCATTGTGATGGCAGTTGTGATACTTGCGATTGCGAAAACTGCAAGTGCAAACAAATATATAAAAAATGAAAGACTTAGAGGGTAAGGTAATACCTTTTAAATCTGTTAAAGATGAGGAAGAAGAACCTAATCCTGTTATATGCGAAGTGTGTTCGTCTTGGGATATAATGTCTGCTCATTGGTTGTTGTATGACGATCACTCTTTTAGGTGCGTGTCGTGCGGAACAGCTTTTTACTTTGAAGAAGATTAGAGTGCGTAATGGAACTAGATGCAAGAATGATTCTTACTCTAGCAGGTATGCTAGTCAGTGTGGTATCTGCTTTTGTAATAGTAAAACAAAAGTTAGCTAATGTCATAGATCAACTAAAAGACGTAGAATCTAGGTTGCGTAACTTGGATAAATCTTTTGATGGTCAGGAAGTAATTGTTCAAAACCATGACCAAAGATTAGATGTTATGTCTAGTATGCTTGCTCCTAAAGAGAGAGAAGCTAGAGCAAGAGAAACAGCAAGTATCATAGCAGAAGTATCCTCTCTTAGAAAAGAAGTAGACAAACTTTCAAATATGCACAACGGTAAACATCCTAGTTCTGGATAACTGGCAGTAACGTAAATCCTATTTCAGAACCAAGAACTTTAGATTCAAACTTAACTAAATGAAATGTTATTTCTTTTACTTTTATTTCGGATATAACCTCTATTAGTATAGCTTGTATAGGCATATGAGCAGGTGTCCAATGGCATCCAACATCCCATAATTCTTTCAAACTAATTGCTGGCTTCATTAATAGTTCAAAGACTTGATCTACTGTATCGCACCATTGTATAACAGTTATTTTCATTACTTCATCCTAAACTCCACAGCTTCCACCATGACCAGTAATGTCGCAGATGTCGTGGGTTTCTACTCCCTCCTCAAACACTTCTCCTAATTTGTTTACAGCTTCACTGTAAGGCACAGAGCTAAGAGGTTGTCCTCCTCTGCATCCGTCAGGATACACGGTGAAACCTCGCAACCTGTGAGCATAGCTGGCAAGAGTAGAAGCAAACTTATCCACAGTATCTTCATTGTTTAATTCACTTCCCCAAGACGGTAGATTTATAGTGCTTGATATAGACATATCTACATAGTCTTGAACGTCTGCTTGGAACTTAATACGTCTTTCGTAGTCACCTGCCAAGTCTAGTGCAGACTCTATCTTGTCAGGCTTGATTCCGTAAAGGTCTATTATTTCTTGAGCAGCAGAATCTACAACGTATTGATAGTGCCATTTGCTGCTTGCTTTAAGGTAACGTCTTTTATAGGCAACTGCAAAAATCGGTTCAATACCTGTAGAAGTACCAGCGAGAATACCAATACTACCTGTAGGAGCAATAGCACGATTAGCCACAGGGCGGGAAATATTAAGAGTATCAGCGTAACTAGAACTGGTAGAGTCAGAACATCCCTTATAAACAGACAGCCATTGGTGAAGCTCCTGGTTAACTTCATACTTACTTCCCCTTTTTACTAACCATTCGTGCATACCCATAAGACCTAAACCTAGTCTTCTATTTTTTTCTCTTATTTCGTAAACTCTTTTGTAAGGTAGCTTTGCTTTCATAGTTCCACATAGTAAAAACTTTGTAGCTAAATTAACAACGTCTGCAAATTCTGATATATCATCTATACGACCCAAATTAATAGACCCAAGATTACAAACATCACTGTCATCGCTAGAAGTAACCTCAGTGCAAGCGTTGCGTAGTGTCTCTGACTCCTTGTCAAAAAAGTTGAAGCTGAATCCTGGTTCTGCTGTTTTAAGAGCTTGGTGAATATTAGTCCTAAAGACATTTCCTACATCTCCTGTTTTCCAAAAGTTTAGTATCCAATCTGTATCATAATTTACACTTATGTTTGTCATATCCATAGAAACAGGAAAGTTAAAATCTTGTTCTTTAACTTGTCCCATATTAAAACCAGTTTGTCCTACTGGCATATCATACCAGTTCTTGCACGTTAAAAATTTATCTACATCTCTGTGTTTCCAGTTGAGAGAAGCGTAAATAGCAGAACGTCTAGCTCCACCTTGCATTACTCTACGACCAATCTCGTTAATCATCTGCATCTTAGGTATAGCACCACTGGCTATTCCACCTGTAGACTTTAATCCAGAACCTTCTGGTCTATAGATAGAATAGTCAATGCCTATGCCACCACCTGTCATAAGACAAGACTCTGCTTTCCAACTTAGGTTAGCCCAATCTTCTCTGCTATCTTCTTCTGCTTTAAGCAAGTAGCAGTTGTTAAAAAACTTGCTAGGTCTACCTGCGTAGTATAAATACCTACCGCCTGGTATAAACTTTAAATCTGTTATTACTTGGGTTAAATATTCTATTTCGTCATCTTCTAAGTAATCTCCGCAAACATCGTCTACTAATGTCTCTGCTAAATCCTTCCACGTATTACATCTAGAATGTGCATACTTTTGTTTAAAAATATCTTCACTAAATTTAGAACGAAACATAGGGTTTTCATTTGATTTAAAGCTCATTTGTTTCACAATCTATAGGTATGATGTTAAATTTAAAAATGTTTTCTTCCACTCTGTCTTTTAGTATTAGCAGAAGTTCGTGTGGTTCTATTTCCAATATTTCTATTATTTGGTCACAGCTATAACACAAACTTATATCTAAAAGTTGCTCATCAGAAAGTGTTGGCATTACGAGTCTCTTCCGTGTCGATTAAAAATACTGGTCTTCCTGATCTAAACTTTGTAATTAAACCTACGTCTTCCCAACAAGTTTGTTTGTGAGAACAGTATGAACAGTTTACGTTTAATTTTTTACCTCCACTAGTTCTATCTTTTACAGGTTCAAATGATCTTTTTGGTGGTGAAGAAGAAGAGGTAGCTTTCTTAACTTTTTCTATTTTAGATTTTATATCAGATAATTTTGTATGTGTATATGTAGCTAACTCTCCGCTACTTTTATCAAATGCTACGAAAGTTCCTTGAGATTTATTAAGAGCATTACCGTATCCGCTTATCTGATCTATGTATCCAAAAGGGTCATCGTCTGGTAATGTACCGTTCTTAAATTTCTTCATGCCATAAGAGCTAGAAGATTTTATATCCACCAACTCCCCATCTATCTCAGCATCTATATGACCTTTTATACCGTCTATTTCTACCTCTCCTTGTTGATTAGTAACTTTATGTCCAGATTCTTTAGCAAGATATAACAGTAACGCTTCTACTATATCTCCCATCATAAACTTTAGTTTAGTTTCTGGTCTTAAAGATTCTGCTTTATCATCTCCGTTTATATCATACCATAAAGCTCTAGTGCAAGGTTTTCCTACGTTAGACATACGTAAGGATGGTTTACTTTCCGACTGACTTACCCATAGTTGTCTGCGAACAGAGTCCATAACAGCAAAAGCAAGACCAAGTAACGCTTCTTGATTTGGTTTCCTAGTTCCGTTTCCCACTAGATGGTATATATCTTCCACTAGCGTATCAATGTTTTTCTTTTTCGATGTCATTTATATACTCCAGTTTTATTATACCTTTGTGAGACTTTCTCTTGCCTATTACAACTTTGTATAGGTTTGATTTATCAACTCCGTTATCTAAACACCATTGTGTAACTGTTTTATCGTATACTTCAATATAAGTTTTATTTTTATAGGTAATTTTAAAAGCACCTTTATACATAAAGTTGTTTATGCCTCTGACTTTTTCCATTACCTTATCGTCTAGGTAACTACTAACAGGTCTAAAAAATCTTATACCACCTATGTTAGCATTGTAATAATTATCTGATTCTAATACTCCAAGTTCCATTTGTAACTTTGCTTCGTTGTAATAAAGGTCACGTTTGTTAGGACAAAGCATAAGTATAGTAAAACTAAAAGCATCTTTACCATATTTTTCTATGTCTGGTTTAAGATAATTAGAGCTGCTACAATAGTTTCTCCATTCACTAGCTTTAATTTTCTTACGTCTTTTATTAAACTTCCACAGGTGTTTACAGCCTATATAACTTTTATTAGTTTCTAGGTGGGTAATCTGGTAGACGAATCCAAGATGATCGTCAGGCTCAAACTCGCCTACCAAACTAATATCCCAATGTCCGTAAGACAACATTTAAAATGGTATCTCGTCACCGTCACCTTCAAACGGGTCAACGTCACCTTTAGAAGAACCCTCTGGAACATACTCTATAGGGTCAGTGATCTTAACAGCGTTCATAAAGGTAGTCACGCCTTCCCCAAACTTATTGTTATATGGTCTTTGACTCAGCTTAACAACTGCCTTAGAACCGTTGCTTAACATTGTAGCACCTTTATAATCAGAACCATCAACATCAAACAACTGAGGTTTAAAGTTAGATTTAAGTTGGACATAGACCATCCCATCCATCTTGTTTTCGTCTTGTTTGACAGGCAATCCTATCTTCTTAGCCTGTTTGATTTGATCTCCCTCAATACCTAGAGCCATAGAATATCTATCGAACTTATCTTTATGCTCAAAGATAAAAGGGTAAAACATAACGCCTTCTAAATATGTATATGTGTTTGCCATTTTAATGTATTTCACTCCAGTTGTTACCAATTTGAATATCGCAATCTAATCTACAACGTAGGTTATACGATTTGTTTACTTGTGATATAGACATTTTAACACATCCTGAAACTAATGCAACATCTTTTTCACAAGATTCTAAAACTAATTCGTCATGTACCATAGCAACTATATTAGCATCTGAACACTTCCTCCTAACGTGATGATCTGTAAGCATAAACCATTTCTTCATAAGGACAGCAGAAGAACCTTGAATCAAAGTATTTAGAGAAGCATGAGGATGTCTTACCCTTAAAATTCTCCCATCTATAGCTTTTAATTTACCAGTTAGTCTACCCTTATTTTGAACAGCTTCTGAGAGGCGTTTAAAGGTGGGTAGATTAGCCATAAATCTACTCCTGAGTAATGCACCATCCTTAAACGTACCACCCACTACAGAGCCTATTTTCGCGTCTCCTGCTCCGTAGAGTAACGCATAAATAAACGTCTTAGCCTGTGGTCTTGTCTCCAATCCTGCCATTTTCTGATTAGCTGTGTGAATATCGCCATGTAAAACCTCCTCTGTAAACTTTTTGTCGTTCATATAATGAGCCAGGACTCTTAGCTCTAGACTAGCTGCATCCGTATCTATAAGTTTATTACCTTCTTTTGCTTCCCAAACTTCTCTACATTCTTCTCCATACTCTACTCTGACAGAGGGTATCTGTTGTAGATTAGGTTTGATACTGCTCATACGGTTGGTAATAGCACCTAATGTTCTATACTGACAGTGAACTCTTTCCTCCTCTGAACATAGTTCTAGCCAAGATTTAATCTGACTGGTGCGTTTTTGTAAGAGAAAGTATCTGGCTAATTTTTCAGCTACGTCTAATCTACAATCTTTAAGGGTTGTCTCGTCTACCTTTGGAAGTCCTGTCTCTGTAAACACTTTAGGTTTCCATCCTAGATTTACGAGCTTCTCTCCTATTTGCTTACGACTAGCTGGATTAAACTTTATTACTTTATCTTTTAACGGTTTACCTGTTTTCTCAGATACCCTTTTTACTATCTCATCTGGAAATAAATTCTTACATTCTACGCTTATTAGGTCTTGCTCTGTCATAAGTTTGTTAAACAAGTTTACAGTTTTGTTGCGATTTATTTTAAAACCTTTTCTACTTATGCGATCTGCTACTATACGCATCCTGTGTTCATCTTCTATAGATTTTTCAGAAAAGTTTTCCATGCTTTGTAGCAGAACTGTATAGACCTTTTCGCAGAGTCTTGTATCTTGTTCGCAGTATGTAATAAGTTCTTTACTGGACTCTGTAAAGTTTCCTTTGTATTCTATCTTGTTAAATCTTATTCTTTCTCCCCAAGATTTTAAGCTATGTCCTCCTTCCCTAGATGGATTTTCCATCATAGAAAGTATGAGGGTATCTACCATCTGTTCAAATTTTACATGAACATCCCATACTTTAGCCAGTGCAGGGAAATCAAAACCTACTCCGTTATGTGCTATAATCTTATCAAACGAGTTTAAATATTCTTGTAGTCCTACAGGTGACGTAAAAGTTTTTACCTCGTCTACTCCCACCTGTTTAGAGCTAAGACAGTGTATCACTGTAGGATTCAGACTATCCGTTTCTATGTCTATGACTAACTTCAACTTACAAGTACCTTCCAACTTAGGGGAAAATCTATCTTCATGCGTTCACTTATCTGCTCGGCTATGTATCGTGTCTCCCTCTGTGCATCATCAGCCATGCGTAATTTACATACCCTGCTAAACGCATACACTGAGCCTGTCCAATACCACTCGGTATAGGTAGACTGAGGCAATACTGCTCTAGCTTGTTCTGGACATACTCCTAACTTTACCATTTGTTTATACGCATCCACACTATGTCTACAGGCATCGTCATATATATATCTAACTACACTCTGGCTAGGAACTTCTTCTTCACTACTGCCCTGCTTCTTATCTTTAGATACCTTCCTCCAATAGAACGACCTGTCGCTATGTTTTATAGCCCATACCATAGGCGAGTCGCTAACATAACGCCTAGATACCTCGTTCCAGACCAGCCCTACTTGGTGCTTGGCTAACTGCCTAGCTACAAAGATAGGAGCGTGTATATGGAACTGCACACAGGTATGAGCAAAAGGAGACCAATGGTTATGTTCGGCTAGATATTTTATCAGGTTTTCATCTGAATCGTCAATCTCTGTCTTTACCTTACTGAAACTAACTCTGGCAGAGTTTACCACTGATAAATCACTACCCATTCTATCTAATAATGCAACTTTCATTTTACTTTCCCCTAACTTTAAAATTCTTCCATATCTTTCAATGCTTCTAATCTACCTGTCTTTTTATCGTAGAACAGCTTGTCGCATATACCAACATCTCCAGTGTATCTACATTTAAGAACTCTAAGAGTAGTTGTATTGGACTCTATAGGGTCATCGCTCTGCGTATTACGCTCTAGGCTTATGACTGTATCGCTGATCTGTGCTATTCCATGAGAACCTCTAAGGTGTCCTAAGTTTACCTCTACTCCTTCTTCATGCGACCTGTCAGAGCCTAGCCTACGCAGATGTGTAACCAGGTGTATCGAACATCCTGTCTCTTCGGTAATCTGTCTCAGCATTGTCATGGTTCTGTCTATAGCTTTGCGTTCATCTGCTATGTCTAATCCACTGACAAGAATACTTAGATGGTCTATGAATATTACGCTACAGTCCAAGCCTTGAACCATATACCTGACACGATTGAGCAGGTCTTCCATTTCCAAGCTACCAAAATGATCGTATATAAATACTCTACCAGAACCTAGAGTTTTATCAAAGTATTTTTTAATCTCTTGTTTAGGGTATTTAGAAAAAACCTCGTTCAAATGTAGTCTGTCGTTAGCTTCGACAGCGAGTATACCTCTGCGTGTTCTGTCTACAGATTCTTCTAGAGCTATGATACCTATGTTGCAGTTTGTTGTCATTAGGTAGTGATGCTGTAACTCTCTTAACATAGAGCTTTTACCTACACCTGTCCCTGCTGCCCAAGTTACAATCTCTCTAGCTCTTGTTCCCAAAGTTTTAGACTGTATCCTATCCCATTGAAAGTTTATACTGCTCTGGTTCTGTTCGCTCCACAGTCCGTCAAAGTTGTTAGAGGCATTACATATTCCAGCAGGTGTATAACACTGTGCTGATTTTAAGTGAGACATAAACTCCTGAGATAGTCCCTGTTTGGTATACTCGCAAGCATCTTTGTGTTCCATCTTGACTATATATGCTTTACCTGGTTTCAACAACTTGGCACATCTCTCTACTTGCTTCTGTCCCTGTGCGTCTTGGTCAAAGCATATAAACACTCTGCTAAAACTTTCTAAAAATTCTAAGTTGTTTTTAAAATCTCTCTCCGCAGAAGCAGCACCTGATTTAATAGAGACTACAGGGACTATAGCGTTCCCTCTCTTGGTAACTTTCTTTGCCGATTGTGATATAGAGTTTGCCATTTGAAAAGCTGCGAGAGCATCCGTTTCTCCCTCTGTAACTATGATCGTATCTGCTTTAGTTGTCGCATTAGCCTTGTTTAAAGTATGCATACCAAACATTACACACTCTTTAAAATCTCCTTCTGTAGAGAATACCTTACCAAAGTTTCTTACCTTTGATGCCTGTCTTACTCCCTCAGAATCATAGTAGGGAAATCTAACTGTATTATCTCTAGCGACAACAGAGTAGTAATCCAACACAGCCTCAGATATGTTTCTGTCAGACCATTTGGTATCCTTCATATGTCCCTGCTTGTTTTTTCTATACTTGTTAAAATCTGCAACTTCGTTCTCGTCTGCATCTCGTATGACTCCCTCGCAACTAAAACAATAAAAGTGTCCATCGTCATAATATGCACCTGCATTTCTAGAGTTACATAACGGACATGGTTGGTGAGTTTTTATGCTATCAGACATTAGTGTATAGTCTCCTCCTCATCTTCTTCATAATCGCTCTTTTCGTTTTCTAATCCTATTATGAAATCAACTAAAGCTGCAACTATAAAATCATGCACAGGACAATTATTTATTCTGGACAACTCTTTAAAAAAGTTTTTACCAGATGGGTCAATGTAGTTTAGATGTGCAAGCTCGTTTAAGTATGCTTCCAGCAATCTATCAGCTACAATCATGTCATCATTTTTATACTTCATTATATTCTAAACTACCCTCCCTTACTTTAGGAGGTATTAGTTCACCTGCTAATGCAGAATATCCTATGATGTCTATAAACGTATCGTCTTTAAGACTACCTCTGCACCTAGCTATCTTTAATAGCATCATCATTATAGCTACATCAACTGGTCTTAGTCCTCTGCTTTTAGGTACGTTGTCAAGGTAGCTGTTCCAGTAGTTGGCTATCTGCTGATGACATTGTTTAGCATCTCCGTAGTCGTTAGCTCTATCGTTGTTGATTAAATCTAGTGCTTTTTCTATTAGTTGATCTCTTATCATAATAGTTCACCTTGTATTAAATGTGTATCGTTTTGCAATCTTTTATCAGCTATATCTGCATACTCTGGATTTAACTCTATCATTGTGCAGTTCCTATTGTTTCTCTGAGCTACCATACCTGTAGTTCCTGCTCCTCCGAATGGGTCAAGCACTTGTCCATTGTCTGGACATCCTGCTAGTATACAGGGTTCAATAAGATCAGGTGGATAGGTAGCAAAGTGAGCTTCTTTATATGGTTTAAGAGATACGTTCCATACTGATCTTTTGTTTTTCCACTCAGTTCCGTTTACAGTTGGTTCTTTAATAGCCTCATGGTCGTAGTAATACTTTTTGTTTTTACTGAGTAGGAATATATACTCATGTGATTTGGTGCATCTATCTCTTACGCTCTCAGGCATAGGGTTAGGCTTGTTCCAGATAATATCCTGTCTAAGATACCATCCATCTGCTTGAAGTGCAAAGGCTACTCTCCAGGGGATTCCTACTAAATCTTTTTCTTTTAGTCCTTCTAGTTTGTTAGCTCTGCGACCTACTTCCATAGGTAGGTCTTGTCTGGTCTTAGACACTGTTTGTTTAGGAACATACTGACCTTTACCTGGTCTGTAGTTATAATAACTATCACCAAGATTTAACCATAGTGTTCCATCATCACGTAATACTCTTTTCACTTCGCTAAAAACTTTAACCATATTCTCTACATATTCTTCTGGTGTTTGTTCTAATCCTAGCTGTGCATCTTCACCATAATCTCTCAATCCCCAATACGGAGGTGAGGTTACGCATGTATTAAAAGTATTTGCGTCAAGAGTTTTTAATACGCTTGTGCAATCGCCTGTCTTTATTTGTGTAGCCATTGTTAAAGAGACTCCCACTCGCCCATGATGTTTTTATATTGTATGTCGGTGCAACCTGCATTTGACATTCCGAAATTTTCGAGCGGTTCAAATCCGTCATACTCACCAAAAATAGTTCCTTTGTAATATAAAATCCCATCATCATCATACATTTTAAATTGTTGATGTGGTCTCGACTCCCAATTTTTTTTAGAGTCATGGCTAGATGTCCCTACATCTTCATCTAAACCTAATCCATTTCCCACATCCGTAATAATCCAGTAGTATTTACTCATGTTATGCCTCCTTCGCTAATCTAATAGTCTCTGCTTCCAGAGACAACATCTCACTTTTGAGTGCTTCGTCTTTTGTTTTTACGTTAGTTACTGTTAAGTTGAAGGGTTCAATTTTACGTATGGATTTGGTAGGCATAAAGCACTCTTTGAAATTACCATTCCTAGTGCTGTCACCTATCCTAAATTTTTCTTTAATGTCTTCTAAAGAGTCGGACTCAACTTCTATCGTGACAGCGTTAGACTCTAAAATTTCTACTATAAATTTACTCATCTTTTTTATCTCCTGCCATGCTTAGTTGTTCTAAACTATAATCGTCTTTGGCTAACCTAACAGCTTCCTTGCACTCTGAACAAATGTCGGAGTGTTTTCTCTTAGGTTTATTCAATAACATCTTGTCGCAAATAATGCATCTCAATTTTTGATACCTTTAAATATTCTATTAAAATGCCTTGAGCAATCTTTAGCCATAGAATCTATTAACTGCTGGTCGTGCTCTTTGAACTCCTCTATTTCCATCAGGTGTTTACGGATTGAGTTTTCAATCTTCACGTGACCAAAAATATCTCTATTTTTTTCTTCAGCTTTCATTGTCTCGCTCCTGCCTGTGACGTTTAGCTTCCGCGTCAATCGCTATAATTGCTTCTGCTCTCTCTTTCTGACCAAAAATTCCTAATCTTTTTATAACTGCTTCTGGTAAATCTCCAGTTGATGCACACCTAGCGGCATGATTCATCGTTCCTGTCGCTGAGACTACACCCGTATTAGGGTCAACGTATTTACCATCGGAATTATAGTTGCAGTTGTTTATGTTACTGTCGTTAGCTAAACTGGCATATCCCCCGCCAGCAAGAGCAGGGGCTATGACTGCTAAAGACAATAAAAATGCTTTTGTTTTGAGTTTCATATCTCTTATTCTCCTACAAGTTTATATTGTGCATAGGTTCTACCATGCCCGTCTGTCTTTACGATTGTTTCAATCTTGAGTCCTTGTTGTCTCAACTCCAGTATCCGAGCTGACAATCTGAAACACCCGAATAGTCCTAACGCCTTCAGTGGAGTTAAACTCTTACCTGCTTCCAAATGTTTTAAAATGTTTTGTTTTTGTGTCATTGTTTTTACCTTTCCAAAATTATACATTATTGCAACGTGAATTGTGATGACCTTTAAAAACTGCCTCAACTTGAAATGATGGTAGATAATCTTCTTTGAGAGTTTTTAAGTTTAACTCTACGTCTTCAGCTATAGCCAATGTATCAAACAATTCTTTCCATCGACTCTTATCCATATATTGATAGACATTAAAATCTAATTCAATCCATGTCACATATGAATTTACTTCACAATCAGGTTTCCACACTATTGTATATTTATTTTTAGCCATTAACTTTTACTCCTATATTGTTCTATATTGTTTACAATTTGTTAAACTGCTTAGTTGAACTATTTAGTTCCTTTATTAATTACTCAATAGTATAACTATATAGTTATATAGTATCTGTTTTTTTAACTTCAAGTCCTACAGATAAATATTTTTTACTTGTTTTTGTCTTTTAAATTCTACTGTTGCAATTATGTTACACTTGTTACGTTGTAAATACGCAACAGTAGAGGTTGCAGTTATGTTACAGTGTAACATAATTGTTACAGCAGGTGTTGCAATTATGTTACAGTTGCTAGATCACTCTCCAAATAAAGTTGTTAGATCGTTCTCATAGCCAACTGTATTGTCTCCAGCTTGTGTATGTATTGAACTATCACATTCTGGACAATGGTATATGTCTGTAAAATCCAGTTGATACAGCCAGAACTTAGTTCCTCCGCACTGGAAACAAGGTTTATCTCTCATCTCTCTTAACTCCTTCTATAATTGTTGTAATATGCCCCATTGCTTCGCAAATTTCCCTCCACTCAGCAGCACATTCATCATCGTATTTTTTTACAGGCTCTAATCCAATTCTACCGCCCAAGCTATCTTGTGCATAAGAATCCAGTTTTTCCCAGATAAGATTAATCGCTTTTTTATTTTTAGATTTAGTCATTTAGCTCTCCTTTTTTTTAGTTCTAATTTTGCAGCCTCTAAGCGTTCTTTTTCCTCTGCTGTATTATTCCAACTATGAAAACTCAACGCTTTAACCATGTTTTTTAGTTCCCAAGTGGGACGGTTGTTAACTTTGTAGCTCATTTTATATACTCCTTTTCTAAAATTGACCAGTATTGCCCGTAGGTATACGTGATATTTTCAAATTGAATTTCTCCAGGGTAATAGCCAAAGAGTTCATAATGGTTGTTAACGTAGTCTTTAATCTCCTCTGCAATATTTGGATTAATTTTAGTCATATTATTATTTCCTTAGTTATCTATTACAAATCCAGTCTTATCTTTTATAGCTTGTCCTTTAGCATACAATGCTACCACAACGTTTTTCTTGTCTAAAAATCTTAAGTCGTCCTTGTCACCGTTGATTACTTCCCTACCTAAGAATGTTTTAGGAATGTTGTTCTTGTCTCTGAATACTACAGCTATATTCTTGTTAAATTTGTTCGCGTGCTCAATGACTTTATTAGCGTAAAACTTGTTAGCTTCACTGTATGACAATGTTATGTGATAGTTTTTAGGCATTGGTTTAGCTACTCTATTATACACTTTTGAATAGTCATAAAACTGAACGTTCGGATACTCCTCTATTATGTCGTAAAAGTTATAATCACTTGTGCCATTTAATCGTATCACTGGT
>VTLG01005229.1_pt1 | contig 35230 bp, 64 predicted proteins | sample 4694571 | NCBI WGS metagenome assembly VTLG01 (sample SAMN12604809, study PRJNA352737) | marine metagenome | biome: ENVO:00000447; feature: ENVO:00000209|ENVO:00000569|ENVO:01000036; material: ENVO:00002151; isolation source: viral sequences binned using virsorter ...
CATATTACGTTTTCTCTCAATGAGAAACCTGTCGTCTGCACCATCAGGAAAAGCGAAAGAATTATCCCAAGAAGGAGCTTGATGTGATTCCCATAACTCATCAGTTTTTCCAAGTAAGTATAAATCATATAGCCAATTAAACCCTTCTGGTGTTGATATAAAAACAGCTTTTCCTTTTCTGTCAGATAGAGTGGGAGATAAATACATATCCCAAATTCTAGGTCTTACTTTAGCTGCTTCGTCTACAATCAGCAAGTCTAATCCTTCACCTACAAGTGAATCAGGATTGTCTGCCGACTTAGCTTCTACAACTGTATTCCATTTGAATTTGATATACCTTTCTTTCTCTGAAGCCTTGATAATATCGTTCTGATGCCCTTTTACCATCTTTTCCCATACTTCCCTGAACATCAAGTCGGCTTTATCATACGAAAGACCTACGAGCCATATCCTTTGATTCGGCTGGGAGGCGTAGAATGTCGCTTCCATTGCCGATGCCGTAGTCTTCCCAAAACGCCTCCCACAAACCATTACAAAAAACCTTGCAGAATCTTTAGTAGGAAAGTGCAACTTTCTCTGACCTTCGTGTGGTTCATACCCTAAAAAGTCAAACCATTTCTGTTTGTAATCATTTAAAACTTGCATATATCTACTTTCTAATTTAACTTACGAAGTAGGAGAAATGCAAGATATAGTATTTTGCACTAACAAATACACAATATATAGGAGGGCAGTATGTCCGAAGAAAATAAAGTATCTAATGAAGCAGTAGCCGATAGTGGTACGGAGAATGTTACTCAAGATAATGCTCAGAATGAGTACATAGCAGAAAGCAAGAAGTATAGAAAAAGAGCACAAGACGCTGAAACTCAGCTAACCAATCTACAAAAACAACTAGAATCTCAAGAAAATGCTAAACTTAAACAAAAGGAAGAATACAAGACCTTGGCTGAGAAATACGAAGCTCAAGTTAATGAACTTAATCCCTTTAAAGAAAAGTATGAGACTTTAGTAGACCAAAGAAGGTCAAAATTGTTAGAAAGGATACCTGAAGATAAGCGTGAAACTTTTAAAAACAAAGATTTAGATGTTCTGGAATTTATGGTGGATGAATTAAAAACCAAAACTCAAGAACCCTCAGCAAGAAATCTTGTAGGTACTAAAAACACAGAATTTGGTGGTTATTCTTCTTATAGTGAATGGGCAACTAAAAACCCTGACGACTATCAGAAGTCTAACAATAAACTTGCAGGACAAAACATAACCATTGGCATTGAATAAAAAACATAGCAATATATTAGGAAAAGATTTAGATCCTAAGAATGATATGGAATTAAAGCCAAAGAAAGATGGTGATGTTGATGTTAGGTATAAAAATGGTAAAATGTCTTATGATGAATACATTGATGAAATGGAAACAAGGGCAAATAACCAAGCTGAAGGTAAATTATTGACATCAAACTCTCTTGGATTGTTTGGTGGCTTTGGTAAAGGAACATTAAAGAAACCTTATAAAACAGATTAAAAATCACATAGTGATTGGTGTCAAAATGAAGGCTTCGGCAGTTGAAAGACACATTATTTAGGAGAGTATTATGGCAGACGCAGTAAGTGATACAGGTGCTGGTAGAGTAGTAGGTGGTGTAGGAACAATTATAGGTGATGCAGTAGTTGCATTTAATAAATCAAATGTTATGTTACCTTTAGTAACATCAAAACAATGTCCAAAAGGTGCTTTAACTTGTCAATTTGTTGATTATACAAAGATAGGTTCAGGTGATGTTGGAGCAGGTACAGATGGTGCAGATTATACTACTATGACATCAATAGACACAGCAGCAAAATCTGCTGCAATAGCAGAGCACGTTATTAGAACAGATGTATCTGATTTAGCAGCTATGGGTAGTGCTGAAGATTATACAGGAAATGTTGGTGATGTACTAGGTAATGCTGTAGCAGCAAAACTTGATGCAGATTTAACTGCATTAGGAACAGGATTTTCACAAACAGAATGTGGAGCAGGTACTGCTTTATCATTAGACCACATATTCGGTTCAATGCGACAGTTAAGATCAGCAGGTGCTCCTTATCCATACAGTTTGGTTTTATCACCAAAGCAAGTATGGGGTGCTAAAGGATTGTCAGGATTATTAGTTGATCCTTCAGCAGGTGCTCAAGCAGATAACCCACTATCACAAACTAAACTTACTAACGGTGAAATTGGAACAATAGCAGGTTTTAATGTTTATTGGTCAGATCAAATCAATGAAAATGTAGGTTCAGGTGGTGATGCAGCAGGGTTTGCAATGTCTAAAGGTGCAATAGGTTGTGCAGTTGGACCTCAAGGGCTTATTAGAATAGAAACAGAAAGAGATGCTTCATTCAGAACAACACAATACGTTGCTGTTGGTTTTTGGGGTGAGATAGAAATACACGATGGTTTTGGTGTTTATGTTCTATCTGACGTTTCATAGTAACTAATAACCTTAATCTTATATGGGTGGTGTTTTAAGCATCACCCATATATATAAATTGGAGAACAAAAATGAAAAGATTTTTTAAAAAATCTACAGGCGTTATAATACAAGCAATGCCAAATCACGATATAGATTCACTTATATCAAGATTTACAGAATGTGATATAGATGGCAATGAATTAAAAAAAGAAAAAACAAAAGCATCTAAAAAGAAAGAAGGCAAATAATGGCTAATGCACATATAAGAGATAGAATTACAAAAGAAAATACAGGTATTCTAACAGGTGCAGGTGGTGCTGATTATGTGGCAGCTTCAGGTTCAGATGTAACTTTAAATGCTCATACTTATGTTGCTATTACTGCTTTTACTGCTACTGTTGCAACTGTTACTTCTATAGACACAGATATTTGGGATAGTGGAGCATTAGCTATACCAGCAGGTGTTACTGTTTATGGAAAGTGGAGTGCAGTAGTTATTGCAGATGGTGATACTGCATATGTATATAGAGAATCTTCAGCAGATTAATAAATAATGTCTTTAATAGATAGCATTAAACAGCACGAAGGTTATGTAGGTATAGTATATAAAGATAGTTTAGGTATAGATACTATAGGTTACGGCTTTACAATAAAAGATTTAGAGTTAGACGAAGACATCTGTGAGATTATTCTTGAACGTAAACTTAAAGAATTAGAAACTAGAGTTAATTTAAAATTTAAGTGGTTTATGTATATGCCTCAAGAAATTAAAGATGTTGTTATGGAGATGTGTTACCAATTAGGTGTTGGAGGTGTTTCTAAGTTTAAGAAAACTATCGCCTATCTACAAAACAAACAATGGGAAGAAGCATCAGTAGAAATGCTTGATAGCCTTTGGGCGAAACAAACACCTAATAGAGCAAAAGAATTAAGTAATAGAGTTAAAGAGGTAGATAGTGGACATTGAAAGTTTAAAGATTGGTGGACTTGGTCTAAGTGGTTATTTAGTACAATGGGTAGATTTTTTTAGTCCACTTATTGAATTAGGATATATGGTGGTACTTATTGCTTATTTTTTATATCAAATTAAAAAAATTAAAAGCGAGATTAAGTAGTTGAGTAAAGGCGTAGTTAAAAGAGTTATAGTTACGCCAGATAAACATTTTCCATTACACGACCAACCTTCTATAAATGTCTTAAAAAAGACAATAGAAATAGTTAAGCCAGATGCTTATGTGGATTTAGGAGATGTTGGAGAATGGGAAGCATTTAGTGCTTGGAAGTATAAAAGAAAAAAAGCACCTCCACTTGAATACCTTATAGAAGATTTTAAAATAGACATAAAAGATGTCAATGCTGGTATGGATCAGATTGATGAATCACTTGATAAAGTGAATTGTGAGGAAAAATACATCACAGAAGGCAATCACGATAATTGGCTTAATATGTGTGTAGAAAAGTATCCTTACATTCCTCAATATAAGTTTAAAAACGCAGTTAAACTTAAAGATAGAGGTTATAAGTATATTCCTTTTGGAAAACACTTAAAATTAGGTAAATTATACCTATATCACGGACATCAATATGGAGGTCAGTACCATACTTCCAACCATTTGCGTAAACTTGGTTGTAATGTAATGTATGGACATTGGCACGATTTACAACAAATGTCTGCTACCCACATGGATGGACCTAAGAGTGCTTGGAGTATCGGATGTTTAAAAGATATGGGTCCTGATTCTAACGAATGGCTAGATAATCGTAGAATTAATTGGGCACACGCTTTTGCGATAGTAGATTTTTTTAGAGGTGGACTATTTACAGTTCACATTATACAGATAATAAACGGTAAAACTTCGTTGTGGGGTGAGTTAATAGATGGGAATAAGAAATGATAATACCTAAAATGCTTATAAATGCAGTCGCAACTGCACTAACTAAACATTTTAAGTTAGATAAAATTATGTCTTATGTGTTTGAAGATAACGAACTAGACAAAGAAGTTAAACAACTCAATAAAAGAGTTGATATTTTAGAACACATAATTTTAAAAAAGGAGAAGTAATATGTTAGATTTTATTACAAATAACGCAGGATTATTAGCAGGTGGAACAGGTGCAGGAGTTGTATTATGGGTACTTAAGAAGATACCTAATAAAGAGATTTGTGGATGGGTAGAAGGAATATGTTTTACAGCAGGGAAATGTATGACATTAGGTTTGTCACAATGGAAGTTTACTAAAGGTTTTTGGAATAAAACGATAGAGCCTTGGTTTATTGATCTATTCGATAATTTTATAGGTGGAGCTGTAAGAGGTTTCATAAGAGGGTTAAGGTCTGATAGATAGTGCCATACGCAAAGACAAGAGATAATCGCTTAGTTAATGAGGTCACTTTAGGTGATGGTTATCCTTTGTCTAGCGATTTACAGGCTATAAAAGTAGGTGGAGAGGCTTCAGTTCTACAACTGTCCTCTCCTATACCTCATACCACTAACAAAGGTAGAGTTAAAGTTGATGGCGATTTAGAGGTTACAGGCTCTATACTTAAACAACCTACTTTACATATATTAAATGGTGGAGCTTACAATAGTGGAACAGATTTATTTTATTTACCTCTTGTAGGGTATAATGTTGAAAGGACTGCAACTACAAACTATAATGAGAATATAGGCTTTGTTGTGCCTTATGATGGGAGAGTTAAAAAGTTAGTATTAAGAAGCGAGGGCACACCAAGAAGTACAGTTGTAGGATTTCACAAATCCTCAGATGGAACAGAAGTTCCTAATTCAACTGCGACAGAGGAAATTACAGAATCTATGATGATAGATGATATAACAACAACATTTAACTTTACAAGCATTAGCGAATTTGTGGCAGGTGAGATTATGGCAATATCAGTAGACCCTACAATGGCAGTTAATGATTTGGTATGGACATTGGTATTAGAATACTATATAGATTAGGAGAGAGATGGGAAGTTTAGCAGGAAAATCACCAGCAGATACATACAAGAGTTTACTTAAAGTAGCAGACGAGACTAATGGCGTATCTACTTCTGTATCAAGAATAGAAGATGGAGAAGGAACGGCTACTTGTGTTGCTGTTGGCGATGATAACTTAACAGTTCAGCCACAGAACGATAATACAAGTACTACATTTACAGTTAGTAATGCAAGTGGAACTACTGTATTAGCTGCTGATACATCAAACGCTACGGTTAAGGTAGGCTCAAGCCAAGCACACGCAAATACACAAATTTTAGATTTTGCTGCTTACAGATTAGTGCCTGTAGCAGGAACACACTATTTTATTCCTTGTTCTGGGAATAATTTCGCAGGTTCTGCTTTAGCAGAAGTTGCTTGTGGAACAGGAACAGATCCTGATGCATCTTTAGATGCAGGAGCAACAACAGATGAGCTTGTTAATATGCTATTCTTAGCTCCATACAATTTAACTATAGATGGAGCAAAATTTATGGTTTCTACAGACACAGATACAGATACTACAATTAATGTTCATCTTTACAAATTTACAATGGTTAATGCAGGTGGTGTGGCTGATGGTAATTTGATTGGGGGAACTCTACTTGCGACTGCACAAGCAACAGCAGTAGATAGAAATGTACTTAAATCAGGAGGTTTAAGTATATCTTCCTCTAGCGTATCTGCCGATGAAGTAATTGCTTGTTTTGTAGAGAATGAAACAAATACAGACGATATTAATATTAGAGTACAAGTTAAGTACCATATAGCATAGGAGAAGAAATGGCAAAATTAGACGCAAATTTAACGATAACAACAGGGCAAGGTCAAGACTACCTGTGCTCTATGAGTGATAACTATACAGAAGTTTATCAAAATATTAGCAAAGTAGATAATACTGATGCTTTTATTACATTGGCGACATTATTAAAATCAAATTTAAGTTTACTTAAAGGCTCAAAATTAATAGTTATTAAAAACAATAGTCCAATTCCAGTAGAGCTTCAACTTACAATTAATGAATTTCAAAATAGTACCAATGTTGACCAATATACGGAAGATATAATGCTAAGCTACATAATAGGTGGTAATCAATATATAGTTCTACCTAATCAATTTATGTTAGCTTATGCAGCAGATGCTTCAGCAGCTAATGCTAAAACTATTGATAACAAAGGTGGTTATGATGTTAATAGTGGAAAACTTTACATTGATGGTGTAGCAAATTTAGCTGAAGATGTAGATGGCTCTGAAACTGCAATAGATGTAGATGATGGAGATTATTTTAGAGTTGGCGATTTAATACAGCTTGGAACAACTACAGGTACTGCTGCCACTTTAATTGAAATAATGAGAGTAACAGCAATTTCTACTAACACATTAACAGTAGAAAGAGGATTGTTTGGTTCTACTACAGGTAATGCTTCTTCTCAAACAACAGGACATGTAAGTGGAGCTGCTGTTCATTTTCCGTGGTTTAATACACAAGACAGATATAACAAGTATCACGATGATGCTAATGCTTTAGGAATAGCACAAACTAATAGTTCTGGAAGATATACGGCACAAAATTTATTTGGATATGGAAGAAGTGCCACTTACCCTACAGGAATAGCAAAAGGTTCTCTTGCTATGAAGTTTTATAATGCTGGTTATCAAGAAGTTGGTTTATCAGGCATTACGCCAGACACAGAAACAGGATTAAGTGCTTCTACTGCTTATTATTTTAAAATAGCAGTAGATGGAGGTTCAGCTTATGAGGTAGCATTTACAACTGACGCTAGTAACACTAAATTTGGTGGAAATAATGGTGTTATAAGCAAGATTCAAGCAATACTTGACACTCAATTCTATACTGAAGGAAACTTGTTTGAAAAAGGCGTTAGTTGTGCAATAATAAATGGAGATTTAAGATTCACTTCACATAATAGGACTAGAAATTCAGCAATAGCATTAACGGCAGGAACAAGTGGTACTCCTAATACAGATGAACTTTTTGATGGAACTAATCAAATAGCAAGATTCCCTGCAACAGTAGAAGCTGCTGTAGCTGCTAGACTTCCAGATGATACAGTATTTAGTAAAGACACTTATATTGAGAGTAAAAATAAAGGTGTTTTTGCTTATGATGATGGTAAAGGTAATATTTTAGGAGTTGCTTCAGGTACTATAAACTATGAGACAGGTGCTATTAGTATTCAAGGGCCTACTAATGCTGAGTTTGTTGTGAGTTTTAATTATGATTCGGCACATAGTGGAGGGGTCAAAGATACAGGTAACCAAGAAAACGGTATTCACCAAATAGCTGCAAGAAGTATGAATAGTAAAATAGATGCAGAAGTTGAAATTTTAGGTTTTGTATAATGCCATATAAGAAAAAGAAAAAAACTAAAAAGACTAAGACTAAAAACAGGAGGAAATAATGGCTACAGCAGCAATATATTGTACACATAAAGAATTAAAGAGAGTATTTCCTCAGCTTGATAGTTTTGATGGTAAAAAACAAGTTTATGGATGGACAACAGGATATAGTAACTTTTATGATTCAACGATAGATTTATATTTTACACATAATACAGGGCAAGTAACTAAATTATTTTGGGATGGCTCAAAATTAGACGAAATAAGTTATAACACAACAGAAACTACACAAGTTAAAGTAGCTATAACCCCTGACGCTGATACTATCGACCTTGATTCTACAAGTGCATTTGGAACAGGTGATATTATTAAAATTGGTAATGAGTATATGAGAGTAACAGGAGTTACTGATGGTGATACTCTTGCAATCTCAACACCTGCTAGTAATAGAGGTTTATTTAATACTGCTGCACAACATCACCCAGTAGATACAAGTGTTTATAAAATTATAGATGTAACTGCAGATGTTGGAGATGCTGATAGTGCAGGTAAAGGAGCTTTGGGCTTTGCTTATGATTCTGATTTAGATATGTGCTTATTGATAGTTGACGGTGCCGACCCTAATGATTACTTAATAGAAGCAGGAGAAGATTTTACTACACTTGTTACACAATTTAGAACTGATGCAAGTAGATACCTAGATAGTATGCTTGATCCTAATATGCCTAAAGAAGCATTAAAGGATAAAGAAGGTAACTTTGATTACATTATTATTCGTACTACGGCTTTGATAGCTGCTAATTTTATGATTAAAAGCCACGACCCTAATAGTGAACTTGCTAATGCTTTAATGGAAGAAGCTAGTTTAAACATTGAAAACATTAATCAAGGTAGAGCAGCTTTATCTTGGCAAGTATCAAGAGATTCATCTCAAGGAATTGTTAGAGATGTAACTTACACATCAGGTAAAATTAGACCTGTAGATACAAGAGGTGAATGGTCAGGTACTTATGACTTAATTAAGGTTAAAATAGGTACTGGTGGCGTTTTTGGAACGGCTACATATTCAGTATGGATTAAAGATGGTGACGGACTTAAAAACCAACAAGTTATTACTAATGAAGTAATAAATGGTGATTATCAATCTTTAGCAGGTGGTTTAGAGATTAGATTTGCAGGTAGCACAGATTCTACACAAGCTGCTGCTAATGACGAATGGGAAATAGAAGTATTTGGAAGAAATGAAGTTGTAGATGTATCTGAAGGTAAAGCCGTTAAAATGACTAGAACAGGTAGAGCTTCATATAAAAGAAAGTATAACTAATGGCAGTATCTTTTACTAACAACTTTAAAAATATATTAGATAAATTACGTGATGTATTAAGAACAGAATTTAAGGGTACTTTACCTATTTACATAGGACACGAGACTAAAGAGGTGGCGACACAATATTTACGGCTTGATCCTATAGGTAGCACTCTAAACGAGTATAATGCAACATCTGAAACGAGGGAATTTCAAATTAATATGTTTTATTATTTTGCAGACCCTAATGTAAACAAATCATCATTAGACCACGTTTTAAGATTTGTATCAAGAATTGAGGCGTTAATACACGATAATACAGTTATGACATTAACAGATAGTACAAGCTGTTTTAATTGTAGAGTAGAATCTACAGAGCTAAACGCCTTAGATGACGAAAACGAATATGTTGTTCAATTTGAATGGCTAGGACAACATCTAGGTAACATAGAATAGGAGTTTTTATGAAAATAAAAATAAAAGACGGAGAAAAGCTGTCATCAAATATGAATTATTGTGGTTTAGACCTAGATGATTGGATAGCTTTGAACCAAGGAAAACAAGTGGAGCTAGATATAGTTCCTAATAAAATAAAAGAAAAAGTAGAGGAAGTTAAATCTGCCTCTAGTAAAAAAGGAGGCAAATAATGGCTGACGCATCATTTTCCCCAAGAGATTTTAAGGCTTGGGTTATAGAAGAAACAGACACAGGTAATAATGCAGGAGCATTAAATTCTCCTCAAATAACTTCTAATTTATTACAATTAGATGTAGATTCTGTGTCTTTTCCATCCATAGCACCTAACCAAAAGTTAGATGTTAGGTCTAGTGTAGGTAGAGTATTGCATAGTAACGATTTTTTTCAAGATAATGTACTTAGAAGCACAGAGGTTTCGTTGTCTGGAACTTATCATAACGATACAGGACATATACTTTTAATGCAAAGCGTTTGTGGTGTAGATTTGGCTGCAACTGTAGCTGATGTAGCAATACCTACTGCAGCTACAACAGTTTCAGGTAAGTATGGAGAAGGAACTGAAGATAACAAAACATTTACATTAGTTTTAGCACCACCTGATACTACAGATGGTTATAACATTGTTTTAGTAGGATGTTTATGTACTAGCTTTACCATATCAGCAGACGCAACGGCTGATGGAGGTCTTTACAAGTGGAGTGCTACAATATCAACTGGGTGTAAACCTATAACAGACAATACAGCAACTGAGGCAGGTACGGCTTATTCTTCAAGCCCAATATCTATAAGCACATTAACAGGAGCAAGAACTATTAATAGTATAACTTTCCCTGTTTTAAATTCTTTTGGAGTTACAATAGAAAGTCCTGCTGTATATTCAGGGGTTGCTGCTACAGGGTTCGCAGCTTTTGGTAGAGGACCTGAATTATCAGTTACTTGCGAAGCACAGGTTAAATATGATTCGGACACAAGACCATTACTTAACAATTTCAATACTCAAACAGCACACGATGCAGCAGACTTCTTTACTATGACACAAGCTACTGCTCATAACTGTTCTATAGCTATTACGGCTGGTGTTATAACAAATGCAGCTATAAGTGAAGGTGATGTAGCGATGATTGATTTTGCAGGTAAAGCAGTTAATGTTGGAAGTAATATAATTTCATTTGATTTAGCTTCATAATAGTATATAATTAAAATAAAGGAATAAACAATGGAAATGAAACTTAAATCTGGAAAGAAAATTAAGTTAAAAGATGTATCTATAGATGAAAGAGATGAAATGCTTGATTCTGTGCAGTACGAAATGGATTCTGATGGTAACGTAGGGCAAATTAAAATGATGCACTCTACTATGACTAAATGGGTTCGTATTGGTATTGATGGTGATACATCTGATAAGTTTCTAAAAACACTTACACTAGAGGATAGGATTGAAATATTTACTGAAATGCAGTCTTATTATTTAGTGGGGGAAGAGAAAGCCTCCAAGTAGAATTGACTATATTGTCTGACGGCTGTGGAGGCTGTCAATATTGTGAATTTCCATACGAAGCACGATTACCTGTAAAGACAGAAAACGGATACGAAACACGAGAGTTTAGATCACAAGATGATGTTTGGGCAGTTATTGATTTAATTGCTCAAGAAACTAAAGAATTTAATAAAGAAAGAGGAAAGGAGTTTGATGTGGCAAAAAGTATAGCAGCACAAATCCCTTTCTTTGCGTGTCTTAATCACGTAAGAGATGAGAAGTATATGAAACTTCTTAATCAATATTTATATTGTACAGAGACAGGAACACCAGCATACTCAGGTAGTTATGGTGAGCAACCTGCAAGATGGGTACAATATTTTTTTATAATTAAAAATGCGATGGCGAAAAAGAGTAAAATGATACAAGAGAAAGCGAAAAAAGATGTCTGATATTATCGTAAAGTTTAAACCACAAGGTGATAAAGAATTAGTTAGAGCTATAAAAGCATTACAAAAAGCTAAACTTGGCTTAAAAAACAGTACTGATAAAGCTACTAATAGTTTAGGTTTATTTGATACTAAAACTAAACGAAACGCAAAAAGTATGAGTAATTTAGGTGTAGCTTTTTCAACAGCACGTTCCAAATTATTATTATTTAATTTTGCTATGGGTCTAGGTATTCAACAGTTAGCACAAATGGCTCAAGAGGCAGCAAAACTTGATGCTATGGAAACAGCTTTTAATAATTTAAGTGGTGGATCATCAAATGCAGCTGATTCAATAGAAAAATTAAGGGAAGCAACTAACGGAACTGTTTCAGATTTTGATTTATTCCAACAAGCAAATAATGCTATGATTTTAGGTGTAAGCAAAAATTCTGATGAAATGGCTCAATTATTTGATATGGCACAAAGACTTGGTAGGGCTATGGGTGTAGATACTAGACGTTCTGTTGAATCTTTAATTACTGGTATTGGTCGTCAATCAAGATTAATGCTTGATAACTTAGGTATTATTGTATCAGCAGAACAAGCATACAAAAGATTTGCTTTAGATAATAATCTGCTAGCATCTGCATTAACTGACGCACAAAAAAAACAAGCATTTTTTAACGAGGCATTAAGGCAAGGTGACGCAGCATTATCTAAAACTGGTGAAGAAGTAGATTCTTCACAAGATTCTCTTGATAGGTTGGGTGCATCTTTTCAAAACTTACAAGTAAGAATTGGGGAGGTTGCTATTGAATTTCTCCCACTAATTGACGGTACCACAAAGTTTCTTGACCTTGTTACAAGCGATAAAATTAGAACTGCTTTTAGTTTAATAACTAACATAGCATTAGCTTTTGTTGGTTTAAAAACTGCTGCTCTTGCAGCTAGAGTGATTTTAGGTGCTTTAAGTAAGGCTATAGCAAGAAATATTGCTTTTATTACCTCAGGAATTGCAGAGACAAAAACATTTGCACAAAGTATGTTAGTTTTAGGTAAAAGATTTGTTGATTTTTTAGGACCTGTAAAGAGTGCTGCATTATTTTTAGGAACATTTATAACTGTTGCTAAAGAATTTGTTTTTGGTGCTGATGAAACCACAGAAGCAGTAAATAAGTTCAATGGGGCTTTAATGTTAGCTCCACAATTTTTAGGGCAAATTAATTTTGTTATCGATGAAACTATACCAAAATTAGAGACTAAAAAAGAAAAGTTTGATAGATTAACTAAATCCATACATAGTTATGCAAAAGAATTAAAAGGTTTACAAAAAGTAGAAACAGGAGGGCTTGATGTAACAGAGGAACATAATAAGTTGCAACAAGACAAATTAACAGCGTATTCAGCAGTAGCAAAAGCTGGTGCTGCCTTGGTTTCTGCTGGTGGAAAAAATGCTTTACAGGCAGCTAGGTTACAACAATTAGCAGCAATAATAGATACTTATGCAGCAGCTACCAAAGTAGTAGGTTCTCCTTGGGAAATGGCTAGAGTTATTGCCACAGGATTAGCTAATGTAGCTATGATTGAAAGCTCAATGTCTCAAATGAACTCTGCAGCAGGTCTGTCTGGTAATATTTATGGATCATTTGAACAGGGTGGATATGTAGGTGGTAGACGACACTCACAAGGTGGTACTATTATAGAAGCTGAAAGAGGTGAGTTTGTAATGAGTAGAAATGCAGTAGAATCTATCGGCTTAGAAACACTTAACCAAATGAATCAAACAGGTGGTGGTGGAAATATCAACGTAAGTGTCACAGGTAATGTTTTAACACAAGATTTTGTTGAAGGTGAACTTGCAGAATCAATTAAAGAAGCTGTCCGTAGGGGTAGCGATTTTGGGATTGGGTAATGCTAGATTTACCAGATAAGTTTAAATTAGCATTAGGTAGTGGTGTAAGAACATCTTTATTTCCTTTAGTTGTTATTAGAAAGGGTACCTTACTTAAATCGCATATTAGGCTTTCAATTAAAAGTATTTCTATAGAAGAATATGGGATATTAGGTTGGGATCCTATATATGGTGATTACACAGGCAGTTATGCCCCACTTCTTTTAAGTTCTCCAAGCATAAAATCTTCAGCCGATATTATAAATAACAAATACACAATCTCTAGTGTATCTTTATCTGTCTCTAATGCTATGTATAACGGAAAAATTTTTAGTGACAATGTTAACGATTTGTTAAATGAAAAAGTTGAGATTTATTATTGTGCTAATGGCATTACATCTTTGGATGACTGTCTGCTTGTATATACAGGAAAACTTAGACGTTACTCTCAATCGGCAGAAACTATAAAACTTACCTTAGAAGATTTAACAGAAGAAAAATTAACAACAAAAATACCTGCTACTACTATAGAGGATAAATCTCGCTATAATGAGGATGATATAGGTAAACCTTACCCTATGGTTTATGGTAAAGTTTCAAAAAGCCCTTTAATATTTTCAGAAAATAGATTAGAAATTGACAAGCCTTCACAACCTATTGAAAGTTACTGGAATGATGAAAATCAAGTAGAATATGGAAATTCTTACGTTGATAGTAACCATCCTTTAAGGCAAAAAAAATGGTTACAACCATATTTTTATCTTTCTGTGTATAATGAGGGGTTTCTTCCTATACCAGAGAAAGTTGTAAAAAATTGGGGTTCTTGGGAACATCCAAATATTTCTGTGGATGATAAAATTTATGAGTATGAAGATGCTAGTTCAGGAAGTTCGGCAGCTATTGTATTAGAGAAAGATGTTTTAGCTTACGAAGAATATACTTTAGATACTGATGGTAATTATATAGGTGTTGGAGAACAGGGTATACCATCAAGAGTATATAGACCTATTGTTGATGTGGGTTTTTTTGCTTTAAATAGTGATAAATATAGGGCTGGGTACGATGATAATTCCAACAGCCAATGGATGGCAAATTCTTCTAATAAGTTTTTTGCATTTGATGGTTACCCAGAAGCATCAGGGGGTACAGATTCTTATAATGATACCGAGGTTTTTGATAATGTAACTTATGTGACAGAGCACAATACAGACGTATACCCTTCTGGTATTGATAATACTTGGAGCCCTATGCAAGATAGATATGATGTTTCTTGGGGTAATAATGGTGATAAAAAGTGGTGGCAACCTACTGCACTTAATGAGAGTGCTGGGACTACCGTAGATGGTGGTATTTGGGGTTATGAAGATGAAAACTGGGATGAAGGTAATCGTAAATTTCCTGTTGATTATATACAAAATAATCAACGTTCAATGGGTTTGCATTTAGATGCAAAAAATAATCTGTTAGTAGATTGTGGTAGTTTTGCTACTTTAAGAATTGCACGAAACATAGGAGATTATCAATGTATAACAAAAATACTGTATAATATAGAGTTTTTTATAGACCACGAGGTTTTACACCCCCACGAATATCTTGATACTGATTATCAACATCGTTTTTATAGTGGTTGGGCTCCTTGCTCTTTTTGGCTAGGAAGAAATTTACCAAATGATGACCACGAGGCTGGAAACAATGATAATGTAGATGAAATAAGTGAAGAAAGAAACCGTTGGGATATTAATAGAGGGCTTGAAGAATGGGCTACTCCTTGCGAAGTGCCTAATCATCAACATTGGTTTAAAAAAGACCGTGAACAATATGATGATGACGGAAATCCTAATGGGTGGAGTGTTAGACCAAACAATGAAGATGAAGGTCACGATTTTCCTCTTGAGGGTAACAATTTTGATAATGTAATTGTTGGTTTTGATAGTACAAATGCTTATGATTCTATTCAATGGGGAGTAACAAATAGTAGGTGGAGTTCTCGTGCATTTGGGACAACCCACACCAATTTAAAAGAAGTTTATATCTTACAAGACTACATAATAAAAGGAATAGAAAAACAAAAATTTCATTCTGATATTCAAGGGAGAACATTAAGCAACACCCTTATGATGAATCCTTCCTCTATATTGAAACATATCCTAGAAAAAGAACTTGATTATGGTCTTTATAGTGATTCAGAAATACTTGATACTAGCGATACTCTTGATACTGATTGGGAATTTTCTTTTACCCTTTCAGAACAAAAAGAAGCTAAAAGTGTATTTGAAGGGTTGTTTAAATCATCTTTGTTTATACCTTCTTTTGATAGTGTAGGTAATTTTAAATTTATAAATTTAAAACAAACCATTTCATCTTCGGACATATCAGGCTATCCTATTATAAATAACCAAGATATTTTAAAATATTCGTTTGAGCTATCTAAGTTAGATGATGTATATAGTTCTGTTAATGTTAAGTATAAAAAGAATTATGCTTCTGGCGAATTTGATAAATACACAGGGTATTCAATTATAGATTCAGCTGGAGCTTCTTATGATAGTTATAACGATTTGACTGAACATTATTATAGTGATCAAAATGAAATATATGATGTTGATAGTTATTATAATACATCGCCAGAAGATACTAAGTTAGAAGTAGAAACTGAATATATCAGAGATGAAGCCACAGCTATAAAATTACAAAAAAGACTTTTAATGTGGCATATTAATCAGCACCTAATAACAAAAATAGATTTACCTGTAAGTTATATGCACCTTGAAGCAGGAGATTATATTAGGTTTGAGGAGCTTGTTGGTGGTAAACTTGCTTTTGGGTATGATTATACACAAGTAGAAAGAAGAAACGGACAACTTATTTATCCTGTTTTCTTTATTACTAAAGTTTCTAAATCTCTAACAAAGGTAAGTATAGAAGCAATACAAATCCATCGTGGAGAATATGGATTCCCAGCAGATGATGATAATGATGATGGAGATATTGTAAATAGTGAAGAAGTAGATGTGACTGATTGGTGGGAATTTCCAAATACTTATCCTCAAAAAGAGATTTATGAGGGTGTTGAAGATGATTATCTGGACTTATATCTTAATCACGGAACATTAAATAATGGAGAAATTGTAGCTTCTGTTATGACTAATATGGATGAAGGTTGGGAATATTATTTATGGGTTAAAAAAATAAATTCTCCTGATGGTTCTATTTCGTATTACGATGAACGTGGGGAATTGCAAACTATTAACAATGGTGAATATGAAGCTGGTGATTTTTCTGCAAACGATTTAGTTTTCCACGATTTATATATGAGAGATGGAGTTAATAGTGGGAATATTTCTATAACTAAAAAGTTTGCGTTAGCTCCCTTTGGTGCCACGATTGAGTTTATGGTTCAAGTTAAAAATATTAACAAAGAAGATAAAAAGGACTTTAAACAATTTGCAGAAGCCGATGCTCAAGTGGCCCTTGGAGATGTTAATAGAGATGGAATAATTAACATTCTTGATCTTATGTTGCTTGTAAGTATGATTTTAAATTACGAATATGATGAAGTAGCAGATATGAATGGTAGTGGAACTTTAAATATTCAAGATGTATTGATGATGATTAATATTATATTAGGAGATTAATGGCTTTATTAAAGAAAATATCAGAAGTAAAAAAATACGAAAAAAGATTAGCAGATACTGGTGAAGCTACTATTAGCTATGAAAATGGAGAGTGTAGCATATCTTCTGATGCTGATATTATTGGTATGGAAATAAATTTCAAAGGGAAAGCTACTATAGATCCAGAGGTTCCACAAGGTTGGTATTTGAGAGGTACACAAGGTAAAATAATAATCTTTACAATGCAAAATATCCCTATAAAAAATACACTTTTATTCAAATATGAAGGAACTATAACATTGACTGGTGCTATAGTTGTAAATACAGATTTAAAAAAGGTTAGGACAAATATTTCACAAGATAAATCTGATTGGGGTAGACAATATTGGAACACAAGTACAGAATCTGGTAATTGGGATAAATTTAAAGATATAAGACCTAACGGGAAAGTTAATAAAACCTCTTATATTATAAATGATGACTTACCTGAAGTTGAAAAAACAAAAATAACAAAAACAAAATTTAGAAAAAGAGTTGATGTGAGTACCACTATACAAGGAGGTGGCTCGTCAAGTTCTGGTGGAGGCTCTAGTGGAGGAGGATATTAATGGGAAAACAAGTTAAAACGCCAAGATTTTATGTAGATATACCTACATTTTTACACGCAACAGGAGATACCCAATGGGGTCACGGAGGACATTCACTTTCACAACAAGGAGGAAAGAATTATGGTGGTGCAGAACTTTTATATTTAAATCCTTCTAATCCATTTATGAGAGATGGTGATAATGATGGTAATAATAATAGCTATATGTTTAAAATTGGGCTAAACTATCCACACGCCAAACCAAAAACGACATTCCCTGTAAATTTTTGTGCTTTAGTCAACCATAATCTTGCTAGTCAACATATAAACTGGGGCGTTGGAGAAGGGGAGGAACATACATACCCTTATGTAAGGGGAAGATTAATGGTTATGGATTCAGATTATGAAGGAGACGGAGATGCTCGTACAATAAGCTCATCTGCCATTTTAAATTATAATGGTTTAACCAATGTTTTAAATTTTAATACTGTTCTACAAGATAATAAATATTGTTTTGACCCTGTATATAATGGAACAAGTATAGCCACTTGGACTGACCCTGAACCACAAAGATGGACAACATTTGAGCTTTTTTGGCCAAGCTATGGAACAGGATATGATGCGTATAGTAATTCTGGGCATTGGGGGGATGGTGCTGGGTACCCACATCAATTAGGCTCTTTTGTGGTGGGTAGATATTGGGATGCTCCTAATTCGCCAGACCTTAACCTTACAATGTCAAGACGATTTGATGGTATTAAAAAACAAAAAACAATCGGTGGTAAAACATTGGCTAACAATTACTATGATGGACCAGCAGAATGGACTATGAATAGGATTACAAACGATTGGGGTGGTACACCTGTATATAAATATCCTCCGTTTGAATTAGATGCAAGAAATAGAGTAAATGGACATTGGGATGGCTCAAATTCTGCACATTTTAATGAAAGAGCAAAAAGTGGATTGGGTAGAAAAGGTTTAAGAAGTTGGAAATTAACTTTCTCATATATAGCTGAAAGCGATATGTGGACCGATTATGAAGTTTCTAATAGTATAGTTGATGATTCTGGAACAACACAGAATCAAGCAAATGTACTTGAAGATGATAGTTTTAATTTTGTATGGAATTGTACTTTAGGGGGTACTTTGCCGTTTATATTTACAGATGATAGTGAATCTAACGAACCTGATAGATATGCTATATGCACCTTTAGAGAAAACACTTTAAGTGTTCAACAAGTGGCTTATAATACTTATAAGTTAAGTGTTACTATTGATGAGGTTGCTTAGCGTTAGGTAGAACTATCCCCATATCCATTGAAGCCCATCGTTTGATCGCCTCAATTAGTTCAGTAAACTCTGCTCTTGATAATTCTTTAGTAGATTGTATTTGGTATCTTTCTTTCATAGTATTGTGCATTTCGGCTTCAGTATAGCCTAATTCTTTAGCTAATATCCTAATTATAACCCTGTAGTAAGCGTTTTGTTGTGGAGAACGCACCTTTTCGGCAGGTTTAATTTCTAAGTGAACATCACCCTCAATTAGCCGTAAATAATCCCTAAATCCAAGATTATCATCTAAGGTAAGTTTTCCATTCTTTATTTTACCTGCGAATTTCATATCTTAAATATATATATTGGTTCATATTTATAACCTGCACCATTTATAGCAGATAAAGTTAATTGCATAGTTTTTATATATTTAAATCCTATTTTCTTTGCTAAACCTAATAATCCTTTTTCAATATTTTGTGCAGACTTTGTGTTTGCTATGTTTAAAACTAAATAGCCATCATTTTTTAATCCATACTTACAATTTAAAAGAGTATTATACATAAATCCATTTAACCAATCATCTTCATTTGGGTATTTAATATAACTTTGAGTATCTTCATCACTATATTTTTCTGTATCAAAATAAGGTGGAGATGTAAAACATAAATCTAAACTATTTTTTTCAGGTTTAAAAACCTCACTTCCCAAGTGATGTATTTCTATAGCTTTATTTAAATATTTAAAGTCATCAACCATTTTTAGTAAACCTTGATATGTTTTAGTAGAAGGCTCTGTTCCTATGTATTTTTTAATTTTAAATGTAGAATAAGCACCTAACAATCTACCCCCCCAGCCTGAACTCATATCCCAAACCACTCCATTTCCACCAAATAAATCATACAATAATTTAGCAGAAGTAGGTCTAAAATTAGATACAACCTGAACTCCGTTATAAACCTTTAATGATTGTCTAATTCTATTCATTTTCATTTTACAATTTTCGTATTTCATACAATATTCATAAGCCTTTAAAATTGTGTTTTTAAATAATTTATCATCATTAAAAACATCAATAGGTGTGTATTTAGATTTACCACACTTAACTTCCCAAAAATGAGGAAAATAACTCCAAGCCAACCTTAATCCATTCATTGATTGTGTTATTATATCTCCGTCAAGTAAATTTAAATGATTAAATCTTAATAGTTTATTCATTTGTGTAATTTTCTCGCCTTGCTCAATTTTATAATGAGGAAACCCATTTCTTCTGAAATATTTAAAAACAACATCTATAACATAATCTTTGTCGTATTCTTCTAAATTGTTAGTTACTTCTAAATAATGAAAGTCATCATCATTTATATTATTAAACAAATCTTTTTGAGAAATGTTTTTCACTCTGCGAAATACCCCCTTAATAAATAAAATGCTTCTTTCCACACATCAACAATGTGCTTTTCTTGAAATCGCCTAAGACCCAAATTATGTCTTTCAGTATGATGTTTACGGCACAGGGGAATACAACTGAAATCCTTTAACCCACCTTTGTTCTCACCACCCATTTTTAAGGTTTCAAGATGGTCTGGGTCTACTGGCGATACTCCACACACTAAACAATGTTTAGATTTTATATACTTAATATAATCCCTCATTTAAATGCTTCTATGAATCGGCAAATTATAGCATACCAAAATAATATAGTTAGTGAAATTATAATAGTATAAGTTATAAAGTTAATCCAATTAATCCTCATTTTTAAACCTCTGTTTTGTATCATAGTATATTTCTATTGATTCTACAACTATAGCCATAATAGTTATAATGCCTACAAATACAAATAATGTTCCAAATATAACTCCCATATCATTCTCCTTTTAGTTTACTCATTAGTTTAGATACTAATTCTTTATGGTCTATCAATGTATCTTTATGTTTAACGGCTTCATCTCTATCCAAGAATTTCTTGCCGTCTTTAGTAATCCATATAAATTCTAATTCTTTCTTAATCATAAATATAAACTTTCTGCTTTAATTATAGATTGCTCCCACATATTTCTTTCTTCTTTAGTTGGTCTGCAACTTTTCAACATAGGTATATTAACTTTTTTTGCTCTAACTTTCCACCTATACCACTCTTTTCTCTTGCTCAACTTTCTGTTTTTAGCTTTAGAATGATTTATTGAATCAATTTTCAACATCTTTTTCAATTCTTTTTTACGCTCATTTGCTCTCTTTAGTTTAGTTTTTGTATATGTTCTTGATGCTCTTAAACTTTCATATTCTTTTGTGTAAAAATCGTTTCTTATAGCATCTAAATGATAATTATTCATATTTTTTAACATATTCATTGTGTTAATTACTATTTTTAACCAGCTTTTATTAAAATTAAACCATTCACCTGATACTTGTCTATGGAAGAAAATTCTATGTAATATTTTTTCCTTTATCATCTCGCCATCTATTGTCTTATGTACAGATAATTTAAATGGACAAGCTCCTTGTAGGTCTTTTAACCTTTCATCAATATTATTAGTATAACCTATCTTATAAATATTATGTTTTTCTACTTTAATTAAATAAATCATAAATTTTCCAATTTAAAGAGATAGTGCGAACAAAGGAATGTCGCCAAAGGTCGGGAGAATGAATGAACCCACCACCTATCTCTTTTTATCAACTAGCCAATCATTCAATTCTTGCATTACATAGCACTTACCTCTATCTTCACGAATTATAGTAACATCAACGTGCTCTGATGGTTTAATCCATTTAGGCAATGCTTTTCTAATTTTCGCCTGTACTTTAATCTCATCATTTATAAGAATATCAACTTCTTCGTGGTGTCCAAATGCTTTTCCGTTTGATCCCCAAGCACGAACACATTTAATTTCGTGTAGTTCAACTGCTTCTACAATTTCTCTTTCAAATCTATTACCTTTGGCTTTGCTTTTGTTCGGCATAATATTCCTTATTTCTTTTTATGGAAAGATAGGTCTGCTAATATAGATTGGTAGACCCACCAACATTTTCCGTTGTTAGTTGATTTTAAAATTAATTCTTTAGCCTTTGATGACTTTTTTGAATTATAATACTTCTGACATTGTCGGCAATAAGTGGTATTAGAGTATTGGTTTTTACTCCAGTCTTTACGATTCTTCCTTATTTTGCATCTCGGACATTTCTTCATTTATTCTCCTTATCTGTTCTATCGTTTTATCTGCAAGTGCTGACATATCCGAGTTGCTATCTCTTATAATTGCAAGAGATTCTAAGGCTATTCTTAGTTGTTCTCTTATCATAAATACTCCTTTAGTATTTCTTTAATTTCGTCTTGAGAAGCAGGTGTTTCTCTATTCCAGCTTTGTCTTTGTTTTTTAAGTTGATCATCTGATTGTTCGTGTCGGCTTTTAGTTGCTGCCGTCTTATTAGGATTCTTCATAGCTCTTGCTAACCAATTATTACAAAACTTTTTAAAATCTTTTTTAGCATTACTTCTATTACTTAATAGCCAAGCCTTTGCTAATTTTAGTTCGGCTTCTATGTCTACATTGGGGTATGCCTCTCGCCAAATAAGGAGGATACTATCGTTGTGTGCGATTTGGTCGAAGAAGTTTTCAACTCTCAACGGATAGGCTTGAGGCAACCCCTTTGTAGATACCTTTTCTTCAAATAGCAATTTCTTGAAGTCCTCAAAAGAAATCCAATGTGGCTTCTCATCTCCTTTTTTTATTGCTATTTTTATACTCACTTTATAAGGCTATTACTGGTGTTATTAACCTATTGGTTATAAAACACTTCCTGCGAGTACCTTCAAGAACTCTACCCTCTTTTTTGAGAGTATTAACTCTACCACTAACTGCATTGATCTCATATCCAGTTAGTGCAGATATTTCTCTAAGGCTCATACTCATTCCCTTATCTCTTAATATCTCCACAATTCTTTCTTCTTGAGTTTGCTTACCACCAATATCTTTTAGTTGGGCATAAGCTATTTTAGATGTTTCTCTCATTCTTTTTTCTCCTTTATTTAAAACGGAATATCATCGTTTTGAGGTTCTTGTTTTTTTTGTTCGGCATTAGCTTTTAAACTAATGTATTTCTTACCATTCTTACTTGTGTTAGTCCAAGCCGATAAATAAAACTTCTCGCCATTTATAACAATATTACCAGTAAGATTAGGGTGTTTATCTGATTGTTTATTTTCCACAGGAAATAATACTCCAGACATATCTTTACTTTCCATTTATTAACTCCTTAGCTTGTTTTATGGTTTCTTCAAGTTCTTCAATAGTATAGTAAGTCTTGTGAAAATGTATTGTATTATCACTCTCATCAAAACTTACTGCCTTTTCTTCTCTATGTAGTATTACTTTTTCCATTCATTCTCCTTTTGTTTTTCAAAATCTCTCCTCATTTCTTCTGGGTCAAACACACTAAAATCTATATAAATATTAGGGTTTAACTCCATTAATTTATCGGCAAATTTATCACATTCAAATTTAATTTCTTCTATATTCATTTATTCTCCCTTTGTAAATAATTCTACTATTAAGTCGTATAATGGGTGTTCGTGCTTTTTAATAGGCTTCTTTATAGCCTTTTTAGAAAGATTATCCCACTTGGTAGGCTCTACCCTTGTTTCAATTATTTTTTCTTTAATAGGCTTCTTTGTGGGGGTTTTTATATAAGGCAACATATCAGAAGCACACAAACAATAAGTGCAGTCTGGACAACCTTGCTCGTGGCAATATTTTAACTGAGCAACAGGGTCTGGTCTACCATTTTCGTCTAAATGTTCTTTAATTAGCATTGATCTTCCCTTTCATTTCATTATCAAGGTCTTGATTTATAGCTTCGGCTTGTTCATTTTCAAAGTCCTCAATAGTTTTATTCATTTTATTTAAAACTCTTTGATAGTTTGCTTTTGAAGTAGATTTACGAAGTTCGTCTTTAACTGCTTTTTTCTTACCTTTAAAACAATCGTGTTCAATAAGTTCGGCAAACTCGGCAGTTTGTTCTTCAGTATAAAATTCTTCTTGTGGTAATCCTTCGCCTTTATAAATATAAAAGCCAAGTCCAAAGCCAGTAGCTATGCACTTTGTAAGACAACGCATTTTAGTATTAGCAATATCTACACAACTTGGGTTTTTAATTGGTTTATTATTAAAGTCAGTTACTGCTAACCACATTTTCTTGGTATTGTCGCCAATATTAACTACACACTCAACAGAACAAGATCCATCTGGAGCAACAATATAATCTTTAACCATACCATTACTATCAGTATAATGTAAAAAGTCGTAATTTACATCTGGATAGTGTTCCATTATAGTAGATATAGCAAAGTTCCAACCTAAATAGGTAAATTGACCTTTCTTTTCTGTGTGCTTATTAACATCTATTGTAGATAGTTTATTCCATATTTCTTGCATTTTCATTCTTTTGTTCTCCTATATATAATAATAGTTTATTCGTTTGATTTCTACATTTGGATATAAGTCTTTAATTGACACATTCAAAATTCTTGCTAAGGCTTTGAGCCGATCCTGATTCGGCTTCCTCTTACCATTTATAATAAGAGACAATACACTCTCATTTATATCAAGTTCTTTACAGATATAAGTCTGTTTAAGTCCTTTTTCTTTTATAATCTTTTTAATATTATTCATTTAATCTCCAATCATTTGTAGAATTTAAACATTCTTTTATTATTGTGTCAAGTTTTATTTTATTTTTAATAATTTATAATATAATGTTGTTTTATAATTATAATTTTCATATTTTATAATCCTTGTTATTGGTTTGGGTAATTACTTTTGGCGATAACAATTATAAAAGAAGCTACCAAAAGGGATTGTTTACACAGCTTCAAAGGTTAGGACGAATTATAATAGACCTGTAAACCTTGAAAATATTATAAGCTATGCGAAGATCCACAATGTGAGGGTTATAATAGCAGTCGTCTCTAAATTTAAAGTTTAGGGATAGGACTGCTATATCTCAGAGTCCAAATATAAGGGTTATAATATTAGTTATTAACATTCTTTTTTAGTGTTGTAATTATATCTCCTAAATATTTCATTGCCTCATAAACTTCTCCGTTTGTTAAGTCAAATAAAACATTTTCTAAATCTTCTGCAAGTTCTTTGTGTGTTATTTTATTCATTTTATTACTCCTTATTAGTTATTAAAATGGTATATCTACTATACCACTATCATTATATTCTCTCCACTCTTTTGTTCCAAGTTCTACAAATCTTATTTCCCAATAATCTGCACAAAAATCTAAGGTTATTTCTTTATAATGGTAAAACTCTTGTTCATAAGGATCGTAATCTCTTTCATCTCTTAACAACCAATACAAGTGCTTTCTTATTTCGTGTGCCGTCATTGGCTCTTTCCAAGTATATTCCATAAAATCACAATCTTGTAAATCAATTACACTATATTTTTTCATTTTTTTGCCTTTCCACTATTTTTAAAAATTCTTTTGTTTCGTCTTTCCATTTTTGAGGGATATGTTTACTTGTTGAAAAATCAATTAAAAAATTTACTTTTTCATTATAAGATAATTGCTTGTTATTCCACCAGTTTAAAAGTTTTATATTCATTTTATTACTCCTTTATTAGTTATTAACATTCCAATAAGGAAATAAGTTTAATAATTGAATTAATGTAAATGTTTTTAAGTAATTATATTCACTATAATCAGTAACATCATAAATACTTGTACTTTCATACATACAAATATTTTCTTTGATTTCTTTTAATGATTTTACTTTACCATAAACATCTTTTGTGAGATTGTTATATAATTTCATTTTTTTTACTCCTTTTAGTTATTATTGATCATCTCCTAAACCATACATTCTATCATTCATTTCTTCTTGTTTCCATAATCCGTCTTTAACTCTATTTTCTGCACATAATAAACAAGTATATTTTTCTTTTATAATCGGCTCGTAACATATTGAACACCAATTATTATAATCATCATACCATTCCCAATGTTTAGGTATAATATCGCCACATTTAGCTATTTTCATTTTATTACTCCTTATTAGTTGTTAATACCTAATTTTTCTAATATCTTCAATATAAAGATTATTCATTTCAATATCGTCTTTAATATAACCTTGAGCATTGTATTCCATATCTTTAACAGATTGTTCTGGTAAATCATTAACTACAATTACTATTCTAAAACTACATCTTTTATCTTTATTCATTTTATTTCTCCTTTATTAGTTATTAATATTTTGTTTAGGATTGAATATCATTTTTAACCAAAATGGATATACTTCATTTCCTCTATCAAAATCATTTATAAAATCGTAAATTGTATCCCAACCTTCAGGATTTTTAGGCTCAATATCACAGATAACTTCTGCAAATTTTTCGCCACAACTAAGAACAGTTATACTATCTTCATAAACTTCAACAAAAACTTTTTCATCAAAATATTTTTGAATTGATTGGTTTAAAGCTAAAGCAATAGGACAATCACATTCGTCTTGCTTTACACCTTGTTTAATATGTTTATTATTTACTTTCATTAATACTTCTTTCATTTTATTACTCCTTTTTAGTTATTAATATGTTATTAAAAATCATCTGAAAATCTTATATTCATCTGCATATCATTTAATTTAGGTCTATTATGCTTATAATCTTCAATAGCAAATTCTTCTGCTTGTTGTTTGTTGTCTGCTTCAATTTCAACTTGATATTCAAAAGTTACTATATATTTATTCATTTTTTAATCTCCTATTTTATTAAAATAAAAAGTTTCATCGGTTTTTTTATCAGTCCATAAGCAATTTCTACTACAGAAATTTATAATTTTACTTTTATTGCTAAATCCGTAGCCGTAAATAATATTATTACAATTATTGCAAGATTTATATCTAAATATATAACAATATAGTTTTTTTAATATTTTATTCATTTTTTGTTTATTCATTCTTTTTAACTCTCACTTTCTTTAATAATTGTGGTGAAATTCTAGTTTTAGTTTTGCCGTTGATCCTGATTGAACTATATATAATATATTTCATATTAACTCCTTTTAATTACATTTTTAGCTATTGTTTTTAGTTCGTGATTCATACACATAGATTGACCAAAATCAGTTTTACCCCAAATATATAGCCCTTTAAATTCAGCTATACAACCACCAATTTTAGCAAGTTCTTCATATAACCATTCACTAATAATGAAATATTGATATATTTCTGGATATTCATCATTTTCTGCATCATATCCAGAACTAAATTCTATACAATCATCATTTTTTGACGCATAATCAATTAATTCATTACATAGAGTTAAAACATCTTTATTAATAATGGTTTCTACAAAATTTTGCTCTTTATCTGTTAAACCGTTCCAATTTAGTTTTTTAGTTTCTATTTTCATTTTATTTACCTTTCTATTTAGTTAAATGAAATCTGGACTAATTATATCAATGTAAAGTTCTATTTCTTTTATTGCCTCTTCTATTGATTCAAAGAAGGCACTTCCAAATATGTTCTTGCCTGTTAGATCACATACCTCAAAAAGATTAGTCGGCACAAATTCAGTAGCAACAACATCACCCCATTGCACAATTTGAAAACTTTGATTTTTATATGTATATATTCTCATAATATTTATTCCTTTATTTAGTTAATTATTTATTTATTTAATATGTAATTATATTCATTATCATTAATTATATTTTTATTTCTTAATCTATTTACATAATCAATAATTGTTTTAATATCTTTTTTATTTTTTGTCACTCTCAAAGTTCTTTTAATTATTTTAATCATATTATTTATCCTTATTTTATTGCTTATCTTAAAAACAAATTACTTTAAATTTATTTACCAAACAACAATTATTTCATCATTGCAAAGAATATCTTTAATTAATAGACGAGAGAAAGTTTTAATTAATTCTTTTAATATGTATTGTAATGTCAATTAGATGTGATATTTTGGCGATACTGATAGTAATTCTAATACATACTAAGATAAAACAATATATAGTTTGGTTTTTGTTTTTGGTTTGTAGTTTTTAATCCTGGTTTAATACATAAATTTAAATTGCTTAATTCTGTAATTGTATGATATATGCCTTTTTATCCCTCTTATTATGCCTTATTTAACTACTACTACCACCAAACAAGTAAGATTATTATAAATTTATATAAATATAAGGGTCTAGGTGTATATTTGGCTAAAATGGGGTATCAGGGGATAGGATTCTCCGTGTGGCTATCGGCTCCCATTCCACAAAAAAAGGGGATTCTTACTACCAAATCCTAAATAAAAAAAATAGTAGAAATTTCTACCAAAATTGTAGTAAATTAAGGCTATGGACGATAAAATAGTTAAAAACAAACCTGCTAAGATACTTGCGATAGAGTGTTTTGCACTAAATCCTGACATTACTACTAAAGAAGTGGCTGCTCAATGTGGTGTTAGTCCTAGGACAATTACCTACTGGCGAGAGGACCCAATATTTATAGATAAGATATATGAAAGGTATATGACTGAGTTTGGCTCACAGTTACCTGCTGTTATTAGTTCTATGGTAAGAGAAGCTAAGCACGGTAATGTTCAGGCTGCTAGGCTTGTATTAGAACATAGTGGTAGATTAGTGAAGAATGTAAACATAACCATTGATAGTCCTTTTGAGAAGTTCTTAAAGGCTGAGGATGTGCAAGACGCCGAGATTGTTGAGGTATTTGAAGATGTAGAGATGCCACAAGACCTACCTGAAAGGATTAAACCTAAAACGGTTAAAGAGGAAAAGATTAAAATCAAGACTATCATAGATAGGGAGAAGAAGAAACTAACCTACAATGAAAAGCGAAAAGAGTGGTATAATTGGAAGAAAAGAGCTAAAGCTGTTGGTATAGAACCTTTACCTGCTAAAAAGCCTACTAAAGGTCAAAGAAAAGAGTGGGAATTATCTATTGTAGAAGCTGAGAACGCTAGTTCTTGTAAAAAATCCTCTTGAGAATCAAATAAAAAGCAATAACAAATATTACGCTACCAATATCAAGCAAATGATTACCTGAATCACTCTCTATACTACCTATAGGAGTTTCTATTTTGACACTTTTAGGCTTATTCATTTCTTTCTTTTTCCATAATCCTTAGAATTTTATCGGTATTCTCATCTTTTCTTGCGTATATCTCTATTAATGATTTATATATGCCGTGAAATTTTTTTACTTCCATTTGAACCAGCTTCTGCTGGTCAATGAGTTTAATAATAATACCTTCCAATCTCTTGAAGTCTTGGTCTAACTCTTGCATTAGAGTTTTTTGTATAAATTGGTTTTGCCTCCATATATAAAATCCGAACGCTACCGTCATCGCCACAGGTATGCCAAATTGTTCCACTATTTGAAAAATATCCATTGTTCTCCATTACGCTATCCCCATAAAAGGTATAGTTCCACTTCCTATCATCTCACACATCTGTTGATATGTATCCTTTTCTATTTCTACTAGTTTATCTTCCTCTTTATATGTTTGAAGCTGATACTGGTCTGTATCTATATCTTTAGCTAAATAATCTATTAAAATATTCAGTTTCTCGTGCATATTAATGATGTTTTTAAGGAGGATTTCTATTGCTTCAGTCTCAGATTTTTTCATTATCGTTTCCTTATTGATTTACTCAATAATTTAACGAATTTTTTCTCAAATTCCTTGTAAATTTTGTTGGTACTTGATTTTTCGCTTGGTAAAGCTGCTGTAACAAACTCTCTTGCAGGTACATCACCAAGTTCATATCTATAACCTTCTCTATGTTCTTTAGCGTAATCTACACCTTTTATCCCTTGTGAAGTGCCTTTTAGGCTATTAACAAGTTTTCCTGTCATAAAAAGTGGTTTATTTTGATTAATACCAATAGATTTTCTGTAATTTCTTTGAAAACCAGATAATCTTGGTTTTACATTTCCTGATTTTATGAATTTTTTAGAAAGCTCTACTGTTTTAGGTGTAACCTCTTTATTTAGAGTTTTAGATAATTTTTCTTTCTCTAATTCTTTAAGAGCTTTCTTAAAATCTATATTATACTTGACTGTTATCATCTTCAGGTTCTTCTATTGGCTCTTGAGTTTCTTTGTTTTCTTCTAATTTAACTTTTGCTTCTTCTATACTTAGGTCTTTATTATACTCTACCATTAGTTCGGCTTTATTTACCAAGCCTAAATTAAGTCTGTGATTGTCTAAAGCTATTTGGTCTTGTACTGTCATTGGGTATTCAGGCTCATTAAAGTCTAGCTTTAAGCCTTCAGGCATTGAAATATTGAAAGTATTCGCTATTCTTCTCTCAACTTGGTAAATTTCGTGCTCATATTGGCTCCAAAGAGCTAAATCATCCTGATAATCTTCAAAACTCTCTAAATCCTTAATTTTTAAGGCTATTCCACTAGGAGTTTCGCCTCCATCTTGAGCAAATTGAACAGATAAGTGGTTATTTTGTGCTACAAGCTCCATTTGGAACTTCACATTCTCAATTACCTTCTGAATATCACCTGCTGGAGATAAAATATTGTAATTTGCACCATCTGGAAGCTCTAAAATCACATCTGAACCAAATCTTTGGTTATTTCCTAAATCTGCACCTGAAACAACAGGTTGTCCAAACATTTGAAACCTTAAACCAAGTTGTAGCTCTGTCATTGTTATGTTTATATGCTCATTAGCATTACAAATGTCATTTGCACCTTCTACATAGAAAGAATCACTTTGATGTTCTCTGTGAGTGAATACAAATGGTAATGTGCCGTATCCGTGCTCTGCTTCTTCTAATACTTTGCCAGATTCATCAAATATAATGTATGATTCTGCGTTCCAATGTATGTATTGACAAGTATCAGAGTTAGAAACATCTTCTGTGTAGTGCATTAGAGGGTAAGAGATTGCTATAGGCTTAAATGGGTCAGAACCAAAGAAAGGATGAAAGTAATAAATAGGTTGATAGTCAAAGTGAGGCATTTCATCATCAACAAACATTATTCTTGTAGCTATAGTTCCAACTAAACGTGTCATTCTTTCAATATGTTTCATTTTAGCATCTTTTAACACAGAGAGAGTTTCATATTTTTTATTAACATTCCTATCAGCACCTACTGTATAGATACGAGACATTTTATTGATAAATTTCTTAGTTATGTTCGCCTCGTAAGGTGGAACCTCCCTAAAAGCATCTAAATCAAATCTTTTTTCTATATAATATTTTGTATTACTACCATTGTAATAGTCTAGTAGCTTATGTACGTAACTTTCTCTCTTTCTATGGTTTTCTATCTTTAAAACATTTAAGCTATCCTTAATAGCTTGTTCTCCTTTATATATCATCTGTTCCTCACTTTTATCTCTCTGTTTTTAATTGGAAATTGGTTAATAAAAAAATATCTTAATTGGTCACATCCGTGGTCGTGGTATCCGTCTTTTAATGGCTCTTGTTTTAAGGGTTTACTATCTTGAGCCTCTGGATACCTATAACTTTCTAAATCTTCTGCCATACCTGTACAGTTGTTGTTTAAATGAAGGTATCTTTCTCCATTTGCATTTTCTACAAAACTTCTAACGTGATTTACACCTGCTGTTATGCTTCTTGAGGCTTTATCTGTTATTGTGTTTACTATGATACCTTTTTTTCTAAAAATTTCTATATCTCCTACACCTGATTGTCCTTGTGCTTGTAACCCTGCTGGGTCACCATAATATTTTGCTACTAAATAAGGTTTTGCCTTTATCATAGCTGCAAGTTCATCTGTTTTAATGTTAGTTTCGTGAATTATCTCATCTATCATATTTATATGCCATTCACCATTTACTCTGTATGTCTGATACCATCCCACAGAAGGCATCCTGTACCCAAAATCAATACTACAAAAAGTAGGAAGATGTGGGTTGTAAGGATAGTAACCGACATCAAGATTCCTATCAAAAGGATAAACCCTACCTTCAAATGATGTAAACTGAGCTCCATACTCTTGGTCATAAAGCTCTTTAGCCATATTACGTTTTCTCTCAATGAGAAACCTGTCGTCTGCACCATCAGGAAAAGCGAAAGAATTATCCCAAGAAGGAGCTTGATGTGATTCCCATAACTCGTCAGTTTTTCCAAGTAAGTATAAATCATATAACCAATTAAACCCTTCTGGTGTTGATATAAATACAGCTTTTCCTTTTCTATCAGATAAAGTGGGAGATAAATACATATCCCAAATTCTAGGTCTTACCTTAGCTGCTTCGTCTACAATTAATAGATCTAAACCTTCACCTACAAGTGAATCAGGGTTATCTGCTGATTTAGCTTCCACAACTGTATTCCATTTGAATTTGATATACCTTTCTTTCTCTGAAGCCTTGATAATATCGTTCTGATGTCCTTTTACCATCTTATCCCACACTTCTCTGAACATCAAGTCGGCTTTATCATACGAAAGACCTACGAGCCATATTCTTTGATTCGGCTGGGAGGCGTAGAATGTCGCTTCCATTGCCGATGCCGTAGTCTTTCCAAAACGCCTCCCACAAACCATTACAAAAAATCTTGCAGTTTCTTTGGTAGGAAAGTGCAACTTTCTCTGACCTTCGTGTGGTTCGTACCCTAAAAAGTCAAACCATTTTTGCTTATAATCATTTAAAACTTGCATTTTAATACCATTCTAATTTAAGTTACAATATCCGTCAAAAGCAAGATATAGTATTTTGACATAAAAAAAACACAAGATATAGGAGACAGTATGTCCGAAGAAAATCAAGTATCAAACGAAACAGTAGTGGAACAGGGTACGGAGAATGTTACTCAAGATAATGCTCAAAATGAGTACATAGCAGAAAGCAAGAAGTATAGAAAAAGAGCACAAGACGCTGAAAATAGGTTAGCTGAACTAAACAAGAAGCTAGAATCTCAAGAAAATGCTAAACTTAAGCAGAAAGAGGAATATAAAACTTTAGCCGAGAAGTACGAAGCTCAAGTTAATGAACTTAATCCGTTTAAAGAAAAGTATGAGACTTTAGTGGATCAAAGAAGATCAAAATTGTTAGAAAGGTTACCTGAAGATAAGCGTGAAACTTTTAAAAACAAAGATTTAGATGTTTTGGAATTTATGGTATCTGAACTAAAACCAAAAGCTCAAGAACCTTCAGCGAGAAATCTTGTAGGCACTAAAAATACAGAATTTGGTGGCTATGCTTCTTTTGCTGAATGGGCAGAGAAGGACCCTATTGGATATGCCTCACAAAATAGCAGCAATTCTGCTAAAGGAATTAAGTTAGGTTACGGTGGCGAATAAAGACCCACATAAACCTTTTGGAGTTGATTTAGACCCTAATAATGATTTAACTCATACACCTCAACCTGATGGTGACGTAAAAGTTACCCATAGAGGTAAAGACATTAAGTATATGGATTATATTGATATTATGGAAGAAAGAGCAACTCGTAAAGGTGAAGGTAAAAATCCAGTAAAGTCATCTATGGGATTATTTGGTGGTTGGGGTAAAGGTACTCTAAAAAAAGCATACGAAAAATAATTCCTACTTGAAGGCTTCGGCAGTTGATAGAGGAGAAAATTAGGAGGCTTAAATGGCTTTAACAAATACAAGCACAGCAGCTGGTGGATTAGGTAGAACGATAGGCGATGCTGTTATTGCTTTTAATCACGTAAATGTAATGTACCCATTAGTGACTGTCCAACAGGCAGCTCAAGGGTCAAATCACGTTCAATTCTCAGATTGGACAAAATTAACATCGAGTAATGTAACTGAAGCTACACAGGCTACTACTACAACAGCCGTAGCTATTACAACAGCAGCTAGAACTGCAACTATATCAGAGCACGTTATTGCTTCTACAGTAAGTGACTTAGTTCTTATGGGTTCAGGCGATGATGTTGAAGGTCAAGCAGGACCTGCTTTAGGTAATGCAGTTGCTGCTAAACTTGATGATGACTTAGTAGAGCTAGGCAAAGCATTTTCTCAAACAGAGTGTGGTGCTGGTACTGAGTTAGCATTGTCTCACATATTTGGTTCTATGAGACAATTAAGAGCAGCAGGAGCTCCAATGCCTTACAATTTAGTTCTTTCACCTAAACAGGTGTGGGGTGGCAAAGGTATTATTAGCTTATTGCACAACTCAGCTCTTGATACAGCAGGTTCATCAACTACTGATACTGCTACTGCTAGACCAGTTGGTATGATGGGTGGAAAAGCTGAAGAAGCATTTTCTACAGGTTATGTTGGTTCTATTGCAGGATTCAATGTTTATTGGTCTGATCAAATAGATGAGAATGTTAGTTCTGGTGGCGATGCTGCTGGTTTTGCTTTCTCACAAGGTGGTATTGGTCTTGGTGTTGGTGCTGATGGCTTATTTAGAATCGCAGCAGAAAGAGACGAAATGCTAAGAGCAACTAACTATGTAGCTACAGGATTCTGGGGTGAAGTTGAGATAAAAGACGCTTATGGTGTTTATATCTTATCTGACGTTTCATAGTCTTAAAGCAAAAAAAAATAGGGAGGTGGGCAACTGCCTCCCTTATAATATGGAGATTTTATGGGAAAGTTTTTTAAAAAAGGTAATGGAACAATCATTGAAGCAAACGATAACCACGATATGCAATCTTTAAAAGATAGATTCACAGAATGTGATGCAAATGGAAAAGAAATTAAGAAAGAAGTTAAAAAGGTGGCTAAAAAAGCTAAAAAGGAAGGTAAATAATGCCGATAGTAGCTAAAAGTTTTTTACATAACGACGATAAAATAGTTGGTGCTTCAGGTGATGCAGATGGTAATTTAGCAGAAGATGTACAAGATTGGATAACTTCACAAGACGCTGAATTAGTGGCTACTACAAATTTAAATGTTACTTGCACACAATTTGGGAGCAAGATATTTACATTAGTAGTATTAGATAGCGATTAATGTCTGAAGTAATAAGAAATGGTAAAGGGGATTCGTATAGAATCCCTATTACCGATAAGAAGTATAAAGAAAACTACGACAAGATTTTCAAGAAAGAAGAAAATGAGTTTAATAGAAAGTATTAAGCGTCACGAAGGCTATGTAGGTATAGTTTATAAAGATAGTTTAGGTATAGATACTATAGGTTACGGCTTTGCAATAAAAGATTTAGAGTTAGACGAAGACATCTGTGAGATTATTCTTGAACGTAAACTTAAAGAGTTAGAAACTAGAGTTAATTTAAAATTTAAGTGGTTTATATATATGCCTCAAGAAATTAAAGATGTTGTTATGGAGATGTGTTACCAATTAGGTGTTGGAGGTGTTTCTAAGTTTAAGAAAACTATCGCCTATCTACAAAACAAACAATGGGAAGAAGCATCAGTAG
>VTLG01007668.1_pt1 | contig 35229 bp, 52 predicted proteins | sample 4694571 | NCBI WGS metagenome assembly VTLG01 (sample SAMN12604809, study PRJNA352737) | marine metagenome | biome: ENVO:00000447; feature: ENVO:00000209|ENVO:00000569|ENVO:01000036; material: ENVO:00002151; isolation source: viral sequences binned using virsorter ...
AGCTGGGTCATCGTCACCGCCACCACCGTCATCTTTTTTAAGTACACAGCTCTTACCGTCTTCGCTAAGTTGCTCCGTAGTTTCATCACAGACAACTTTTTCACAGCTTTTACCATCAGCGCTTTCTACCCAACCAAAGTTACACTCACACCTTTCTAAAGTTTTGTTATACGTTCCATTTTCACAAGCTGGGTCATCGTCACCGCCACCACCGTCATCTGTTATACAGCCCCCTTCACCGTTGTTTGCTAACGGATCCCACCTACCGCCTCTTTGTGCACACACTTGTTGTGGATCAACAGGAGGAAGAGTACATTGACCATTTTCCCATGTACCACCTCTTGCTAAACACTTTGCTTTTTTCTCATCCTCAGGAACAAAAACACATTTTTCTCCGTCCCAGTCATTCCCTTCAGCTAGACACTCTTCTTCTGTTTTTTCTGGAGGAGGAACAACATCCTCAGTTACTTCCTTAGGTTCTGCTTCTTTACAACTCTTAGTTGTGTCGTCCCAAATATGCGTTCCAGTAGCGTTACACTTTTCTTCGGTGTCCAGCTCAGAAAGAGTAAGAAGTCCACTTTGACGTGCAAGCTCTTCAGATTGTTTTATAAAATCTTTAAACCACTCATCTTCAAACCACGGGTATCTGCCTATTAACCATTTTTTTAGCAGGTCAGCAAATAAACCTTCTCCTTTTTTGATACCTTCAAATACAGTTCCGTCTTCTATGCCTTCTATAATTGTTTTTGCTTCGTCTAAAATAGCTTTAGGAGTTTTTAAAATGTCTGCAAAAACACCACCGACTCTTTCTAACACGTCACCCGGCGTACTCCACTTTCCGGCCTTCCTTAAGTATATTTTTCCTCCCCCAACACCAAGAGTTTCAAGCAACGGCCCGATAACTGGCAGCTCAAGGTGGAGCGTAATATATATGTCATCGTTTCCAGAGTTAGGGTTGTCAGGGTCTCCTATTGTAATAGAAACGCCAGTACCGCGTTCCCACTTAGGCATGGGAGAGTCCGGTATGTCTATCGGGATGGAGCCGCCCGGCTGTCCCATAGTACGGCTTCCAAACCCTTCGTAGACTGGTGTTACAGCTTTACGAAAAGCCTCTATCTCTTCTTCAGGTACGCCACGCTCTTCTAATTGTGTTATTATCTGATTAAAAGCTTCGTCCAGAGCTTCTACATTTGCTCTTAAAGACTCATTAAACTTGTCAGAAGGAGGAGGAACTGTGCCGTTTTGTAAGTCGTCGTCCCCGTCAGTTAAATCAGGGTCTGGGTCTAAAGAACCTTCTTCTTGTGCTTCTGCCTGTCTTCTCCTGTTTTCTGCTTCTACAGCCTCTACATATATACTGTAAAAATCATCTATACTAAGCGGCGACGAAACAGGAGAAAGTTCATATTTATTAAACCAATCGTTAATTCTAAGCCAGTCTTGATTATTTAATTCAAGGGTTGTTTGATATGGTCTGAGACTTCTAACAAGACGAATAATAAAGTCTTTTATAGATTGAGGAGTTATAGAATAAGAAGTTGACATTTTACAGTAAAGTCGTGGTTAAGATTGTAGCGGTACAAGTAACTGCCGTACCGACAAAGAGCCACGCTAACTTTTCCCAACGAGCAGCATGAGTGTCTGTTGCTTTTTTTAGTTCTTTTAGTTCTACCATTGCTTCGGACCACCGCTCACCACATTCTTTTTCGTGTCTTGCAATACGTTCTAAAGCTTGTACAGCTAAATCTATAGCGTAGCTTGGTTTATCAAAGTCGTTACTCACTACTTCCTTCTCCATATTCTTACGCCGTATATCGCAGCAAAAATTACAAGAATAAGCCACTGATACCAGTCAGGAGTAAGCGCCAAAGCATTAAACCCCTTTTCAACGTACACAACAGTGTAAGGAATAAAACAAAGCCAGAGAGGAATCAGCAAAGTCACAAGGACAGCTTCGTCTTTCCAACCAGAGTTTTTAATTTGTTCTATTTCCCAGCTATTGTCTAGCTCTTGTCCTCTGGCGAGCATGTCCATTTTAGTTTTGTGTCTTAGTTCTTCTATCTCTAGCTTTCGTACTTTTTCTACGTGCTTTCTTTCAGAGCGATTGTCTACAGCTTCAACGACTTTACTTCCAAAGCCGCCTAGTATGTTAGTAATAAAAGACATTAAACTTTAAATTTGTTTTGCGGTTGCCGGTTCAGGTGCAGCCTCTACCGCTGCTTCTGTTGTTTCTGTCTTTAGTTCTTCTGGTGTTTCTTCTTCTTCTTCTTTGGCTGACCAAAAGTTGCTTTTCTTTTCTGTTTCCTGCGGGACAATCCAAAATTCAGGAGTCTTCACAGTTTCCCAAGCCATCAAAAACCAGTCTCGTATAGCTTCAAATATAGTTTTCATCTAGTAAATTCTCCTGTGTTTTACATACGAAAAAGAATAAAAAAAGCTACTGCACCTAACGCGCCAACAAGACCGACGAGTAAGACTGTTTCCAGCATCTTTTGTAATTCTTTTTCTTTTTCTCTTTGTTTTCTTTTCATGGCTGAAATTCTTTTTTCGTGTTCTAGTTTACTTTCTTCAACACGAGCCATTATTTCAGCGTAGTCACCAGCCAACCCTGCAATAAGCATTGCGTCCTTTAAATTGCGGTGAAAGGTAGCTAAGTTTTTTTTACATATTTGAATTTGTATGCTGTCTTCAACTGTAAGTCTACCAAGGTTTTCTTTTTCTGTCTTTAAAACTTGATCGTTAGCTTTGGAAAACCTTGCGATTACACTACCAAGCTGAGACGCTGCATCAGCAGACTCATTAAGCGCACCTACTGCTTCCGAAACACCTTTAATTAATGCGACACATCCCGCGACTTCTGCTAACACTCACGTCATTCCTTAAAGTTCTTCAGGACGCATAAGACGAATACCTCGCTTGAACGCAGTTACACGATCAGCAGTAAAGATATTTTCAGCTACACAAGCCGTCATTACATTGTCAAAACGTGTACTATTTACATTCACCTCTGAATTACGATGAGACATTAGCAATGCTGTATCTGCAATAATCTGGGTGGAGCTTCTGAACAAAGCACACATTTCAGTTTCAGTGAGCATATTTAAAAAATCACTTGCAGGAAATATGGTGAGTCCGTTTTCATTCGTATTTACAGTTGTGTATCTCATTATAGTATCCCGTAGAAAACAGCTAATTCGTCCATAAAATTATTATACTCTCCACGATCAAACATAGCCCCTCCTGCTGTAAAGCCATAAGTGTACAACCCGAAAAAACGAACATTGCCAAGCCAATGGACTGCGTTAAAACTAGAACTAGCAGCAGTTGGGTAAAAAGGGCAGTCCTTACCAAACGGCATGTTATAAGAAGAATTGCCTGTTGTCATATTGATTAAAGTACCAATAAGTCTAGGGTCGCCGTAAGACGCACCATAATTATAAATTGGCCCACCCACGATATTGTTATCTGTTGGCCCTAACATATTCTCTACTGCCGCTGTAGGCGAATAAAAATTACTTGGTAAAAGGCCGTCACTTGTTTCAGCCATAGTATTCGCTGATATACTGTTCACTGTACTACCAGACGTATTTATTTCTATACGACAGCCATCAAAAGGCGCACCAGTATCGTCATCATCCGTGTTTGCGTTCATCACGTCATAGCGAAAATTACCCGTTCCATCCACATGACCGACGCGGTACATTTTCGGCCCAGATGAATGATGAAACTCTGGCCCTTCAAACGCGGTATTTGTGACTTGAAATGCAGCGGTTTCCAGAACCACAGTGCCGTCTTTGTCAACACTCGTCATACGCAACGTATCTGGACTGGTGCCTGTATCACGTACTAACAGATAGAGCTTATTGTCAGACGCATCCATATACGCACCTGCCCATTCGTCTCCATCACTCCACGCTTCAGCAGGTGTAATGCCGGTGCTATTCCAAACGCCTGATGTAACTTGCGTCCCTTGCCCGTTGTAGTAAACAAAAGGTTCAGAAGAATTTTGCCCCCCAAACTTAATAGAGCTGCCAGTAAGACTGTCGTTCTGAAATCCCTCAAAATATCTAGGGTTGCTTTGAGGGTGTATCTGTCCATAATAATAAGAAGGACTAATAGGACGGGGCCAACTAGGATATGCCCTGTTTTTGCTTGTTACAATGTTGTAAGTTAAACCAGCCATTATTCATCATGCCCCATCATTACCATGTTTACACTTGCTAGTGAACTACGTCCAATTACATAGTCATTAGCACCTGCTACCACAGGACTAAAGGTTAAGGACTCATTTGGTCCTACCAGTGTAGACTCAAGAAGTTTTTGAGCGTTCGCAAATGTTGCACTAGAGTCACCTACGCCTAGTTGCACAAGGGCTGAGCCGCTCCCCCGATTTAGGATATGGACAGTATAAGTTCCACCGCTTGAACCAGCTTGTCCTATATTTGCTGTTGTGTCTGCGCTTAGATCAACGCCTGAAATTTTAACTGCCATTATAATTGTCCCATATAGAAAGCTTTGCTTGTAGACATTCCCGTAACATCTGCCCAACTCATTACACCAGAGCCGTTTGTTTGTAGGTACTGTCCAGAATCTCCATCACTAGATGGAAGTGTTAAAGTAATGTCTGCTGTAGACGCAGGGCCAATCAATGTTACCTTGTTTGTACCGTTGTCTGAGTCCTCAAAGAACTCTAAAAAACCAGCACCAGTAGCACCGTTCTTTAACTGCGCTCCTGCGTTAATAACAGGTGTTGTTAGTGTTTTATTAGTTAAGGTGTCTGTTGTTGCTTTACCAACTAAAGTGTCTGCTGAAGCAGGAAGTGTTATAGTTACGTCAGCCGTTGCAGCAGGACCAATAAGCGTTACTTTGTTTGTCCCGTTGTCTGAGTCTTCAAAGAACTCAAGATACCCTGCGCTGGTTGCGCCATTCTTTAGTTGCGCCCCTGCATTTATAATAGGGGACGTAAACTCCGACCCCGGTGACGTGCCTGTCTGAGCCTGAACATAAGCTTTCACTGACTGCTGCGACGGTATACTTGTGGCACTGTCAGACGCCATGTTGTCTTCGTCTAAAAACGAAGTAACACCGTCCAGAATGTTTAACTCAGCAGCCGTTGACGTAACACCGTCCATGATGTTGAGTTCTGCTGTAGTAGCAGTAACTCCGTCCATGATGTTTAGTTCAGCAGCCGTAGCTGTCACACCGTCAAGGATGTTAAGCTCTGCGGTAGTCGAAGTCACTCCGTCCAGTATATTAAGTTCTGCTGCTGTGGACGTAACGCCGTCCAGAATGTTTAGTTCAGCCGCTGTGGACGTAACCGCTGTCCCTGCAATAGACAAAGCTGACGGGTTAGACCCTATTTCAATTACTGTACCACTAGAGTTTTCTGAGTACAGCCTTTTGTTAGTTAGGTCTAGTGCAGGTTCCCCTTGAACAAGGTCGCTGGCTGCTGGCGCACCCGAACCATTTTTTAATTTGATTGTAGTTGCCATGAACTAGAAGTCCCAGAGTAATAAAAAAAAAGAAAGAGGGGCCGTAAGACCCCCCTTGAATCCGTTACTCACCAATAGCGAGAACGAAACCAGCCTCAGGACGATAGACCTGAACACCGTACAGGCAGTCAGCCGTGAACAGAGTAGACAGGTATTCCTGTTTGTACTGGGTTTGAGAACGTACTGTCTGCTGTTCTGCAAGAACTATAGCGTCCCTGTGGAAAAGCAAAGCACCACGAGTGTCAACAGACGATGCGGTGTTGTCTCCAGCAGCCTCTATAGTAGCGCAGTTGGAAGACACATAAACGTCAACGCCGTACAGGTTGCCGATAAGACCGGACTGTACTGCTTGACCGCCGACAAAATCAGAGGACACGTAACGATCTATACCCATAATTGTCTTCCGAACAGAAGGCGGGATTATAAGTACACGTTCTTCCATAGGAACGTCGTTGTCGTCAAGTTTCTGAATCATGTCACGGAAAAACGCATCAGAAAAAACGTCAGCAGCGACAATAGTGTCGTCTGTGTACTGAGTCGTTGTTCCGCCGTCGTTGAAGAAACAGCCGGTATGCTGATAGTCAGTAGGAGCTACAGCAGCAGAAAAAACAACTGCGCCGCCATTACCAAAACCAGTTCCTGCGGAATGGAGGTCAGTGTCTACTCTCGTTGCGAGAGCATAACCAGCGTCTTCTGTGTAAAACTGACGGAGGCTGCTAAGAGCCTGAACTTCAACAATGTCTTCTACGAGTCGTGAATACTCGAAGTGACGGTTGATGTCCACAGTCAGTTCGCTTTCAGTGTTAGCGATGATTGTAACTGCCGTATCAGCAGCTTTAGCCGCAGCATCGCCTCTAGTGGGTTTAGGAATATGAAGCTTGTCTCCTTTTTTGCCTGTCATAGATATTTTCTTGACAAGCGGAGCCATCTTCAGATTCTTCTGATAAGCAGCAATAATTTCGTCCGACCAAATTTCGGGGACAAAAGTTGCCGCCTCTGTTAATGCAGTATTACCCGCTGCTCCGGGGTATGTGGCAGTAGCCATAAGTCAATTTCTCCAATAATGTTATTTGACTCGACCCTCCGCGTACGCTGTTAGTATCTCTTCTGATAAAGCTTGATAACGCTCTGGGTCAGTTTTCATTAGTTTAATAATGTCGGCCCGACGATAGATTTTTCTACGGCTCTGCTCACCACTACCTTGTGCATTGCCTGTGTTAGCTGCCTTTATCTGCTGTTTACGCGCCTGTTTTTCAACTGACGCGGTTTGCTCTGCAACTGTCTTTCGTTCTTTCCAGAGTGAAAACAGTTCGTCAGCAGCTTCAGCATTAAAATTCTGGTCAGCTTCCGCAAACAACTGAGTCCTAATTTTAGAAGCTTTTATCCAGTCTACAAACTTTCCGTCTTGCAGGATCTTCTGCATGTCAGGGTGTTTGCTTTGGAGTGTCGCCAGTGAAGCTTGTTTCTTGTACTGGGCCGAATACTCCTGCGCTTCCTTTATCTTAGGATGATTCTCAATAGCACGATTAACAGCGGCTTGAGGATCAGTAAAATAATCTAATTCGTCTTCAGGCTCAACAGTGTTTTGTTGAGGTGCTGATTGTTGTGGTTGACTAGAAATGTAGTCGTCCACAACTTTGCGAAGCTCTCCCACTTCAGACGACTGACGCCCCAATAGCTTCTCAGCTTCTTGGTGCATCTGTACGACTTCTTCCAGAGATTTATTTTGGTACTTCTCTGGAAGTGTAGGTTCTTGTTCTTCTTGAGGTTGCTCAACTTCATCTGCAATCTGTTGAATCTCTGCTGCTTCGTCTTCGTTTTCTAAAGTATTCTCTGCTTGTTCCTCTTCTTCAGTAGTAGGAGGCAAATCAACCATAGCTGCTCGTGACATAATTAAACTCCGTGAACTTAGTCATTGTGGAGATGAGTGTTCTTACCTGCTTGTTCGTGTTCTTTTAGCCACTTCAGGTGTCTTCCGGGGAAGTCCCCAGTAGACCCGTCCAGAATAAAAGCCGGGGCAGATACTGTTTTTGTAGCAGTTTCACCGCAACCGCACCTACTGGTTGTGGCGGAACTTTCAACAAATCTTTCAAACATGTGTCCTTCAGGACAACAAAAATCATAAACTTTAAGCATTTTAAACTTCCATGCCATTTTCGTCCGGGGTTTCTGCCTGTTCTCTTGCTGCTTCAATAGTACCGTCTAGGTTTATGATAGCATTAAAGGCGGCAATTTGACCTTTGCGGAAGAAAAGCTCTTCTTCGTCTTTTATCGTAGTGACGTTAGAAAGTTGCTTTATATTGTTGGAAACTTCGTCTAAGAGTTGTTTGAAACCAGCGTGATTAAAGAGTTCGTTGTAGTTGTTAAAGTAGGTTTCAAGCTCAGGTGTCATAGTTTTCCTTAGTATTGTCTACAGTTTAACACATATTAAAACAAAAAGCAAGTCTTTTTTTAACTTTTTCTACTCCCTCTTTTTATTTTACGTGTAGAAGGGCAGGACATAGCCTTTCTTTTATTCTTTGGGGGACGTCCTCTAACGTTACCGTAAGTTCCTTTACCTCTTGGCATTTTAGATCACACTCCTTATTTAGTAGATTTGGTTTTGATAAGGGTCAAAATAAGATGGTTTTTCTCTAAACTTTTGTTGCTTACTTAATTCTTCTGCTGAAAATGCTAGTCCTATTACTCCTATTAGTCCGATGAAACATATAATGTCCAGTACCATCTATTTTAATTTTCCTCCTCTCGCGGTTAAGTTACCATTTTGTTTTGTCTGCCCAATACGCAGCCGACATTTTTCCTTTCGCTATGTTTCTAGCGTGTCTTGCTTTAAAGCTTTTCCTTTTGTTTGTTGTTTTTCTACTCTCCCCTTTCTTATAAGATCCTGCCGTCTTCGCTCCTTGCTGGCCGAAGCGGATTGTTTTAATCTTGTCTCCCTCCTTCGCGACAACAACGTGCGACTTTGTAGCATGGTTGGGCGTCCTTTTTGGTTGATTAAACCTTTTTACTCCGGCTCTTGCTAGTCTTGGGTCTTGTTTTTTTCGTAACACTAGGCTTGCCCCGCACCTCCAAAGTTAACTCCTTGATCTGGAGTTCCAACGCTTCTAAGCGGTCCCGTTGTGGTTTGAGGTTGTTCTCTATTATCGCTAGGAGTCTCGTCAGTTCTTGGTCTGTTAGCATCTTCTTTACTCTTGATTTCTCTTCGTTTCAGGAGAGTGTCAGCAACACGTATACGTCGCTCAAACTCTTTGTCTTCAGCGTCACCTTCGCGTAAGTTTCTAGTGACTGCATTTATAAGATCAATCTCTACTTCTCTTGGCACAGTGTCAGCCTCTACCGCCAGCTTAACTGCTCTGGCAGACGACTCTTTAGCCTGTGCGTTGAGTGCTGCCGTCTGTGACTGCTGGAAAGCAATTTGAGACTGTTGTACAGCGGAGGCTGCTTCCTGTTCTTGAGGATTTGGTTCCAACGCTTGTTGCATTGCGCCAATAAGGTCTTCTCTGTTAGAGAGATTCATGTTGTCTATGATAGACTGTACTAGCGTAGCGTACAGCGGAGAGTCCTGTTGCATCGTCTGTAACAGTTGTACAAGCTGAGTTACTTCGTACTCTCTTGCTATGATACCTAACGTACTACTTGCGTTAAACTTGTAGTCAGCTACCGGATAGTTTTCAGGGTCGAACTGCATGTACCGATAAGCAGACTTCTTTACAAAAGGAATTAAAAAAGACTGCTGAAAGTTAATTAAAGTTCGTTTATGTCGTTTGATTATAGCACCAAGAGACATAGATATGCCAGCGGCAGTTGCTTCACCGTTGACAGAACCAGCAATTCCTGCCGAGTCAACAGCTCCTGTGGACTGCTGTACCATCTGCTGTAGTGCTGAAGCCTGAGCAAAAGTAATTTGACTTACTTGTCCGAAGTTAAACGGTTGCAGGACTTCACGCGGGTCGCCACTGGTTAGTATTATTTTACCGGGACGTACTTCTGGTTTAGCGCCTCTTGGGAGTCTGGTTGCGTCCATAGCCATCATGGGGTGTATCGTGAGACTCAGGGCGTCTATCCTAGCTCTTAATTCAGTGTCAAGAGCTTTCTGTGAGTTGTACCCTTTTTCACAAACACCACGTCCCCAGAACCTTCCCGGTACAACGTCCCAAGGAAAAGCTACTACAGGACGGTCCTGCATCATGAAGGGGTTAGCTTCAGCTTTTAAAAGAATACCACCGTTAGCAACAACGACAATAGCTTCAACGTACTTAGACTCCGTTGTTGTTTCTTCTTCTCCTTCTGTAAGGAGTGTTTCTGTTTCTTCTTCTTGGTCAGCGTCCTCGTCGTCCGTCTCTCCCAGAGCTTCTTCCAGAATAACACGAGGAACTAAACCGTAGTATTTAGTCAGGCGAACTTTGTCGTCGTTGTAAATCGTAAGGTCTTGGTCCGGCTCTAGGTCTGTGTCAGTTGCTGCTGGACCGACGTAGGTGTCTCTGTACACACCTTGCTCCTGTAGCATCTCGACCTGATGAAGACTGACAAACTCATCAACAGCAACACCCATAGCGTCTTCTACGGAGGTTGCCACAGGGTCAATCAGGAAGTTCTGAGGAAGCACAGGTTTGAGTTTTACTTTAACTCTTTCTTGTATGTTGACGCCTACGGCCTGCAAGTCTCCACCCATTATAGGCTGAGTTGCCGGGACCATTTCTTTCATTTCTTCAATAACAATTTCACCGACACCTGTACCAAACACAGCGGAGTTAATAAGACACTCTGCTACTGCTTTACGGACTTTACAGTCTTCAAAGTCTTCTGTCAGCTTGTTACGCAAAAACATTACGTCCTGACGGTCTGTGTCTCCTACGTTGTCAGAAACGTCAAACCATTTGCCACGTCCAAAGGTTGCTTCTTCCAGTTCAGCAACGTTAGACTCAACTGCCTGTTGTAACGCAGGGGAAATAATACGAGAACGTTCAGAAGCTCTTTCGCTGTCTGCGGGATCCCAGATGCCACGCCAGAGTCTGTAGTATTCGTCAAAACGACTAGAGTAATTAGACTCGTAGTGGTCACGCCAGTCGTCACACTTCGTGATTACCCAGTCTTCAATAGACTCTTCTATCAACAAAGGGTCTTCTTCGTATATTTCACTCATATTAGTATCCTGCTACTACGTCAAGTATTTCGTTGTTGTCAATTTCAAAGTCATAGTTATAAGTTACGTTGGAAAGCTGATCTACGTAAGCCAAAGCGTCCACTAAGTCGTCGTGAGTCAGCGGGTCTGGAAACTGAAACAACTGGTCTAAAAACCTAGCGTTCCACTCACCTTTGTTTAGTGTTATGTAGCCATTCTCAAAACGACCTTGTAAAGCCCACATAACCCTGTCTGTTTTTCTCTTGTTACCGTGAGTCAGTTCTTCGACTCTAAAGAACGTTCCGTATCTTTTCTGTAAGTCAGTCAAAGGAGACATTACAGCTTGTTTTGCAATTCCCCTTTCGATACCTACACTAACTGGTTTATAGTCCCTGACTGTCTGAAAAATCTTAGCCGCTGTTTCGTCAAGGCTCCACCTACCGTAAATAATGTTGTCAACGTACCAACCGTTAGGATTGACCTTAACCACAGCAATAGCTGTTTCGTCCAGTTTAGTGTTTTTAGTTCTTTTTTTGTTGACTTCTTCAAAACCAGCTAAGTCAACCGCTATGTAGTAGTCACCTTCTTCTGCTTCAGGTTTGTCTTCAGAAACCTTTATCCACTCTTCTTTGAACATCTCTGAACCACGAGCTTCAAAGGAAGCCATGAATTCCTGACGAAAAGCGTAGCTTGACATAGACTTCTTTGCTACGTCTATTTCTTCAGGGTCCAGCAGCGGATTGTCGTAAGACGTAAAGTGCCACGTTCGGTACGTTTCGTCTGACCCCAGCTCCGCGTACTTGTACAGCTCATAAAAATGATTACGTCCCATAGGTGTGCCGATAAACATTGCACAACCTTTCTGGTCAGTCAGGGCTGGCCTTAGTATCTGCTCGAACACGTCAGGTTTCATGTCTGCATATTCGTCCAGCACAAGGAACTTCAGGCTAACACCACGCATTGTTTCTGGCCTGTCAGCACCCTTTAGGCTGATTGTGGCTCCGTTAACCAACTTAATCTGTAGGTTGTTTATGTGGCTGCCTGAGATAACAGGGTGGCCTAATTCCAACAACGTCTGCCACATGATGTCTCTGGCCTGACCCTGTGTTGGTGCTACGTAAAACACATGGCCTTTGTCAGCCTGTAGTGCGTTTACAATGAGCATCCAAGCAGCCAGACGGGACTTCCCTGTCCGTCTACCGGCAGCAACTATTTTAAACCTTGTGGGGTCTTCCCACACCTCCTGCTGCCACGGAAGTAACTGTATGTTTAATTCTGTGCTTGACACTCAGACGTATCTGTCAAGTCTGTTTTTTGTTGTGAGCTGATTTTTTCTTTTTCTTCTTCTTCTGGTTCGATACTTGGGTCTCCGTCCCAGTTCAGATCCATTTGAATTGCTAGGGTCTTTTTGTATTCTCTGGACTGGCTGGACACGCATTGGTCCCTCACGTTGTTGAGTTGATTTAGTACAACCATAGAACAGGCGTGTCTGTGTCTCTCATGTCTACGTGTACAAAGTCTTTTGCTACACCTATACCCTTGAAACCTAGTTTTGTTGCTTCCTGTACAATGCAGTACCGTTGGTTGGCGTTCTTAACCACGACGTCTGCTGCTATTCCCTGCGCGTGTGTTCCGGGGACTTTTTTTGCAGCTTCAATGGGATGTAACGTCGGGTGTCTGTAGCCGGAAGAAATAATAAAAGTAAAACCACAGGCTAGTCTAAGTGCGTCCAATTGTTCAAGAAAGTCTGGGTCCATGCAGTTTTCCCCTGTAACTTGGCAGTCAAATTCGTCCAAAGAAAAATACTTAAGGCTCACTAATTACTTCCCCTTCAATAACTTCGTTGCTTGAGTCTGAACCAATGTCTACAGCACCAACACCAGAAATGTTGATTTGTATCGCGTTTCTACCCCCGTCCTTCATTACTTCTCTTTCAAAGATGCCTACAGGCAACATGCGGTCCATAACGAGTTTCCAAGCAGCCGCTTGATTCTTATGGTCGTTGTCTAAAGCTGCGTCAAAGATTGTCTCTAAGACCAGCCTAGACTTAGGTGAGGCCAGCATACGAGCTTTGTACTCGTTTATTATCGCAGCGTCACCTTTAGGTCTGCCGACTTTACCTTTGTTGCCGGGTTTAACAGCAGCTACTTCTGCTTTACGGGGTCTGCCACGGCCCCTTCTTTTAACTTCAGATCGGGTCATGTGAATTATCCATAATTATGACAATAGTATAACATAAGTCTTCATGAAAGTCAAGCTATTTATTGCCTATGGTTGGGGGTGGTGATTTCTTGTGTAAAAACAAGGGGTAACTTGTGAAAAACAGGGGTTTATTTTTGCTAATTTTGGCTTATTTTGTACGAGAGTAGGAACTATAATAAAAACATAACACAACCACGGCCCCCCGGTATGCAAAAATCATGCCAACTTTAGTCAACATGAATCAAATTCAAGTTAAACCGAATTAACATGAGTCAAACTCAAGGCCGGTTTGCCAAAGTTGGCACGGGCTTTGCATACAGAGCAACATGAGTCAAATTCATGTTACACGCGGGCAACATGAGTAAAATTCATGTCGTGTTTGGCAAAGTTGGCACGTGCTTTGCATGTGTTGACTTCTGTTGTTGTCTGTGGTAGCGACCAAAGTTGGCACGGTTCTTGCATAAGGCCAGCCGTGGGCAACATGGGCAACATGGCACAAGCCAACACAGGCAACATGGGCAACATGGGCAACATGGGCAACATGGCACGATGTTTGCATGAGTTGACATGTGAAGGCCAATGTAGGACCCACAAAGTGGTTATAAAAAGATATGTTCTTATGTCAAAATAGTATTGACAAAAATATAAAATCAAGTATATTGATAGCTAACAACAACAGAGAAGGAAGCACCATGAACACTGTACAAACAACCAGTAACATAGAATTAGCCATTGCCGCCAAAGCTCTTAGGACTTCATTCAATACGTTAAAAGATGACATCATGAAAGAATCATATATGGACGATGAGTTTCTGATAGAAAAAGTTAGAAGGATGCAGAGCGAGTATAAACTGTTTAAAAAACTAGCAGACAGGCTAGAGGAAAACGACTTCGAGCTGTACAAAAAAGAGCTACTCTCTTAAGCCAACAACAACAACAACACAAGGAAATAGCAACATGAACATCAGACAGATAGCCTCAAACATGACAGAATTAAACCTTAACGGCGTTTCGGTACTTTTTAGTTATCAAACGCCAGTGGCAGGTTGGGATGATAACGGAGCGTTTAGGACTACAGAATGGTATAGTCAAACAACGACTAGACACATTAACAAATATCTAGGCGGTAAGGCGGTCGGTCGAACAGTCCCACAGTCTCACATTAACGAATTAGTAGGAGAAAACGCATAATGAACGTAAGCAACGAAGCTATAAAACTGGGACAAACACAAGTAGAGTTCGACTGTCTGTATGGAAACAGGACAGACTTGACAACAAAAGAGTTAACCGAGGAACTGTTACGGATATGCTCACGTAAGGAAATATCGTACAAAGGTTACGATTATCTCGAAAATAAACTTATAACGGAACGGAGAAAAGCACCATGGACAGAACAGAAAAAGTAATTTATGAAATGTTAACCGAGGGAACTGGCACTCACGTGCTAGACAGCGGCGGCGCGGCGGGTAGACATTGGCAGCACAATCAGAAGCGAACCCTCGACGATTTCCGAAACGAACCGGAAGCGTTTCTTATGTGGGATCGTTTTCTTCTCGAATCGGACCCTAACACACCCCGCTATGATTACTACCCAGAAGCGAAAATTAGCGTGTTTCATTTTCTCACCTCCGGCGCGTTCGAGATTGATGCCATTGCGCAAGAATTCAACGCGCTAGATTGTGACGACTGGCACGGGGATTTTTACGGTACCAGCATTGAGCAATGCGAATGGTTAAAGCGCCAATGCCTAGAGCCTACCGGTCAAGGGTGGAACACGTACAACCATGACAGCATTTTAAGTCAGGTATTGCAGGGCGAAACGCTGGAAAATCCGGATGGGGATACTTATGAACTGGTCCAGATCCATAATGGTGCAGACGTTCGCGGCGGGTATACTAATGCGCGACTATTCCGGATCGACGATTATTGTGATTGCTCTATTTTTGAGACCGCAATGTTTAGCGTCTCCACTGGTCCGGGCTTTGATGAATATACCGGCGTTGACTGGCACGCTGGGGAATGGATCAATCACGAGGGGATGCCAGCGGATGACGATGACTGGTCCGCGCTGCGCGAACATGCGACGTTGACCACGCCCAGCGGTAACAAAATACTGCATGGTGACATTCAGCGTAGTTGGTAACATACAGGAGCAAAAGAAAATGATAGTTGCAGGAAAAAACGAAAGCGAAGCCAAAAAGTTCGCCAAGGACTACTCCCTAAAAAATCCTGAGTTATACGTGACATTGTTCGCATGCTTTGGGATATTTTTGAACACATCCAAGCGCCTTAATGTTTTTGCACCTAGCGACTCGCTGTTTGGTGTCTATTGGTTTAATGGGAAAGAAAAAGCGTTTACAACGAAGCAGAAAATAGCAGATGAAAAAGCCACACCCACGCTACTATAGTAAGCGACGGGTATATGAATACCACACGTCCGTTGAAGCCAGTGTTTACCTGACGTGTAGCACATTTGACAACGAACACAAAACATTGTAATGTATCAGTAAAACATAGAGAGGAGAAAAAGCAACATGAATTTCGAAGAGACGACAAAAAACATTCAATGGCTTGACGCTTATGCGTCGATAAAACACCAAAAGAAAATGATCGAAAACATGCAAGAAAATGTTACTACGCTGGAACTTTTGAATAACAAAGGTCTGATAGAAGGGCATAAACTAGCAATAGAAAAAATACAGAGTCAAACTAAAGAACTGCTAGATTTTATCGTAGACGACTTGCTATTCGAGGCGGAGCGCGTAGATGAGTCAGTCGGTGTGAATAACTCTTGGCTACGTCAGGAACTAATAGACCTGAACATCATTGAGGAGCATTTGCTATGAGAACAACGACAGAAGCCGTACACGAGTCTACAGAAGCTGATACCTACGGTACACCACACGCCAGAAAGACAGCCACAGACGTTCAGGCAGCTTACTGGGCAGGATACGAGGCTGCTATGCTGGACGTAGAAGAAGCAGACAACAAATACAGCCACTGGGCTAATTAATAAAAGCAAAAAGGAGAAACTAACCATGTATTTTTTAAAAAACGGAAAGCATTTTCAAACGCTGTCAGACCTGATAGATGACGTCATGCGTGACTTTGACAACGAAATCGACTATGATCTTGACGCTACCGACAACCTATCACAACCACCAACAACAAACGAAACGGAGGGACTACAGCGATGAGATGTAAAGCATGTAACGCTATCTTAGAAGATAGTGAAGCCGTCAGAAAAGACACTCACGGCGAATTTATAGACTTGTGTACAATCTGCCTAAGGGCTAGTTACCAGACTGACGACGACGTTAGTGATGACTATCTAGCGACCGACATACCTGAGTTATTTCTGGGGAACGCACGAATAGTAGCAACGGAGGATTAGCAGCGATGAGAACAAGAATATGCAGAAAAGCCAAAACTATAACCGGAGAAGTTATCGGATACACGGTTAAAGTAGGAGGACTAAAGTTTCCGCGTGAGACTTCCGCGTTTTACTTTCCAGCAGACAAAAAAGCCATTACAGCAACACACATGGCACTGAATGACTACTTAAACTATAAGATGGAGGAAAAGCAGCAATGAAAATACCACAAAAAATAACCTTTGCATGGCTTAAGCGTCGAGGTTTTCAGGTTGTCGAGGTATACCGCTTTGGCTTCAGAACAGCACTACTTAAGACAGCGGGTTGGAAATGGGCACACTTGACCACAATAGCCGAAGGCAGGAACTTTAGAATACCTAAAGACGACTTACGCCATGTGACACCCTGTGTGCTGGTGAATGGTCATTGGAAAGTTGACAGAAAAAACAAAGGAGTGCTAAACGTATGAAAGTAAACCCATCAAGATACGAAGGACTAACGCAAGAAAGACTGAATTCACTGTACAATTACGACCCTGATACTGGTTTCCTTGTCAGGAAAAAATACAAAAGCCGTAGAGAACACAAGGTCAAGCAGGGCAACTATGTATATGTTACTATTGACGGCAAATGTTTACCAGCGCATCGTCTTATTTGGATGATGGTGTACGGTCATTGGCCTGACGAGATAGACCACATCAACGGCAACAGGACCGACAATCGCCTATGTAACCTAAGAAACGTGACGGGACTCGAAAACAAGCGTAACAAATGTATACAAAAGAACAACACTTCTGGCGTTACGGGTGTTTCTTGGAGTACAGAGAGTAAAAAATGGGTAGTTAGGATACAAGTTAAAGGTAAGTATTTATATCTAGGGAGCTTTATCAACAAGGAAGACGCCATTGCAACACGCAAGGTTGCTGAAGTTAACCATGGGTTTCACAAAAACCACGGAAGAAAAGCAATAGTAACTACATAAACTTTAAAGATTAAGGAGATATTTATGATAAGAGTAGAAATTGAACTAGAGTTCGAAGGTAACGAGGTAGGTGACGCAGATGTTTATAACTACCTCAATGAACTGATGGACAATAATTGTCTTGATTGGAATATTGTTAACAACAGAAATCCATCGGAGGTTAAGATGATCCTAAGTATGGCAGATAAGTTATGAAACAATTAGGCATGAGAATAAATAAAGTTATACTTGACATTTAGCTTTTTTTCTGTTACCCTCTACTTAAGTATATACTACAGTAGTTACTGAAGAATAAACAAAAGAAATAGCTTTAGTTTCTACTTTAGTATATACTATAGTAAACACTAAAGAAAAAAACAAAAGAAATAACTAAAGGATGACTTATGTTTACCAACGCAAAAATAGAACAGATAACACTACTGGTCGCGACAGAACGAACAGACAGAATGTCAGCCGCAGACTACATCGCAGATGCCCTTATGCACATTGGTGTTGACAACGTTGCGCTGATTCAAATGACCGAACCGGAGGAGTTTGTTTTGCTTAAAAAAGAAACGACCAAAGAGTAGACACTTGGGCGCGAAGTGTGTTATACTAATAGTATGAACAAAAGAAATAAACTTTTTTGTTTCATAAAAGCTAACTAAGACTAACGGAGACTTATCCACATGACAGCAACAACAACAACAAGCGCGACAATAGAAGGTACTGTAAACTTCAGTAACATTACGCAGCATGACGTGTACAACGGTCAGGACACCGGAGCATACACCATGACTATCACGATGTCTGACGCAGACGCAGCCGACCTTGAAGCAGCCGGTGTACAAATCAGGGACTACCAAGGCAAACAGCAACGTAAGTTCAAAAGCAAGTTTCAGGTGAAACGGTTTGATCCTGACGGCAACGTGTACGACGGTGAGGTACCTTTTAATTCTAAGGTCCGTCTCAAGTACCGCTTAGGCGACCCGCACCCTACTTACGGAGTACCTACGTATCTGGAAGCCATTAAGGTTCTGGAGGAAGCAGCGCCAGCCCAAGACGACGTTGACTTCCAGTACGGCTAACCACGTCATGGCTAACTTCGTGAGACATGAAGGGTGCCCGAAGTGTGGTTCTTCGGACGCCCTAGCAACTTACGACGACGGAGGGGCGCATTGCTTCTCCGTCGGTTGTGACTACCACAGAAACGGTAACAACACGGCAGACATACCAATGAAAAATAAACAACGGACTGTGTTACACTTGGGTGGACGAATGGCTGCAATATCAGAACGCAGGTTGTCGCAGGAAACCTGTGGCCGCTTTGGTATAACCGTAGAATACTCAGCTACCGGAGAGATTACCAAGCATTACTATCCGTACTACAACGTACATACCAAGGAGCTAATGGCGTCAAAGGTACGCGACGTGGAGACAAAGAACTTCTACTGTACTGGCGCTATGAATTCTGAAGTTGGTTTCTTCGGGCAGACAGCCTGTACAACTAACAAATTCATCACGATAACCGAAGGAGAACTTGACGCTGCTGCTGCTTTTGAGATGTTAGGCAAACGCGGTGACGTGGTTTCTTTGCGGTCCGGTGCGAGTAACGCAGCCAGAGAAATCAAAGAACAGCTAGAGTGGCTGGAGTCTTACGAGACTGTTGTAGTTTGTTTTGACAGCGACAAACCGGGTCAGGACGCTGTTGACCAAGTTAAGGATTTATTCAGCCCTCACAAACTCAAGATTGTTAAGCTCCCTTTGAAGGACGCCTCTGACATGCTGACAGAGAACAAGGTGCGTGAGTTTGTTCAGCTATGGTGGAATTCCCCGACGTACCAGCCGGACGGTATCGTTGCAGGTGTGGACACTTGGGACAAGCTGGTTGAGAAACGTAAAGTAAAGTCTGTACCGTACCCGTGGGAAGGTTTAAACAACCTTACTAAAGGGCACAGGACACACGAGCTGGTCACAATTACCAGCGGCTCTGGCATGGGCAAATCCCAATTTATCAGGGAACTGGAGTTTGATCTTCTCCAACGCTGCGAAGGCAATATAGGAGTCCTTGCGCTAGAAGAAGACTTACCGAGGACAACCTTGGGGATCATGTCAGTAGCCGCAAACAGACCTCTGCACCTAGAGGAAGACACGGACGTTGAGGAACTAAAACCATTCTGGACTGACACACTAGGCACAGGCAGGTACTATCTGTTTGACCATTGGGGTTCAACTTCTGCTGACAACCTGTTAGCACGAGCGCGGTACATGTCGAAAGCTCTGGACTGTGAGTACATAATACTTGACCACCTTTCCATCGTAGTTTCGTCTCAGGAAAACGCTGACGAAAGGAAAGCTATTGACGAGATTATGACCAAGCTCAGGACACTCGTGGCAGAAACAGGTGTTAGTTTGTTTTTGGTTTCTCACCTGAGACGGGCACAGGGAAGGGCACATGAAGACGGCGCAAGGATTAGCTTGGGTGAGTTACGTGGTTCTCAGGCTATCGCTCAGTTGTCCGACATTGTAATTGGCATGGAACGTGACCAACAACACGAGAACGAAGACGTGCGTAACACCACAACAGTCCGTGTCCTGAAGAACAGGTACACGGGAGAAACTGGTCCGGCCTGCTTTTTGCATTACGACCGTACTACAGGCAGACTGGCGGAAGTTCCTGACCCACTTGCAACAGGAGGTGACTTCTAAGGAAGATAATATGAATAACAAATCACCAATCTTTCCAATACACAGGTGTTCAGAGTTAGATGCCGAGAACGACTTTATGAGAAAAAATACCATCACCATTGGTGATGTAATCGAAAAACTTAAAAAAATACCAGACGAAACTTTTGATCTTGTCGTTACCTCGCCGCCATACAATCTGAAAAATAGCACTGGAAATGGAATGAAAGATGGCAGGGGTGGAAAATGGAGTACCGCCGCCTTGCTAGATGGGTATAGTAATTATGACGACAACATGCCTCACGATATTTATGTCGAATGGCAAAGAAATTGCTTGAATGAAATGCTCCGTGTGACTAAGGATGATGGCGCTATATTCTACAATCACAAATGGCGTGTTCAGGCAGGAATTCTTCAAGATCGACAAGATATTGTAAGTGGTTTCCCCGTTCGTCAAATCATCATCTGGAGAAGGAAGGGCGGAATTAATTTTAATCCAGGTTATTTTTTGCCTACTTATGAAGTGATTTACTTGATAGCCAAGAAAAACTTTAAATTAGCGAAGGGAGCAAATAGTTTCGGAGATATTTGGGAGTTCACGCAAGAGATGAGTAACGATCATCCTGCACCGTTCCCACTTGGATTGATAGAAAGAATAATACTATCTTCGACTGGTAACTTTGTTTTAGATCCATTTATGGGATCTGGAACCACGGCAGTTGCCGCTAAGAATCTGGGAAGGGATTTCTACGGGATAGAAATATCTCCCTTATATGTGAAATCTGCTCGAAACCGCCTACGGAATATAAAGAAGGGGAGTTTTATCACTCTCAGAAGGTGACTTTTAAGGAGGATATGTTGATTTACCTTGACATAGAAACGGACGGCTTGGACCCTACACGCATCTGGTGCGCTGTAACAAGGGAAAATGGGGTGGATAAAGTACACACCAGCCCAGAAAGCCTCTCAGAAGCTCTCAGGAGCGACGTAAGCGTCGTTGGGCATAACCTAATAGGGTTCGATATGCCTGTACTAAAACGTCTCTGGGGGCTTTCTGTGAAGCCTGAGAGGATTATTGATACTTTGGTACTTTCGCGTCTTGCGGACCCGAGTATGGCTGGTGGACACTCTTTGAGGAACTGGGGTGCTTTACTTGGGTTTCCAAAAGGCGACCACAACGACTGGTCGAAGCTGTCTGCGGACATGATTGACTACTGTAAGCGTGACGTGGAGGTGACTGAGGCAGTACATAAGAAGCTGACTCAGGAGATGACCTGTTTTTCAGAGGAGTCAATCCGCTTGGAGCATCAGGTTCAGACGCTGGTACATCAGCAGGAGTTGAATGGCTGGTTGCTTAATCAGGACAAAGCACGTGAACTGTGCGCTACCTTTAAGGAGAGAATGAATGACATCGAGGCGTATTTGGGAGATACATTCCCGCCTATCGTCCATAAGAGAGTGTCTGAGAAAACAGGCAAGCAACTTAAAGACAGAGTTGAAATCTTTAATGTCGGCTCTCGCCAACAGATTGCAAAACGTCTTATGGGCCTTGGAGTTAAGTTTGAAAAAGTTACGGAAAAAAATAACGTCATAGTGGACGAAGCAGTCTTAGCGTCCATAGACCTACCGGAAGCTCGTTCTATCAGTGAGTACCTGTTGTTGCAAAAAAGGTACGCACAGGTTGACTCATGGCTGGAACACGTACAGGAGGACAGCAGAGTACGTGGACGTGTCATTAGTAACGGAGCAGTAACAGGACGTATGACTCACTTGTCACCTAACATGGCTCAGGTTCCAGCTTGTCATAGCCCTTACGGAAACGAATGTCGGTCGTGCTGGACAGTTCCTGACGGGACTAAGCTGGTTGGCTTTGACGCTAGTGGTTTAGAGCTAAGGATGCTGGCACACTACATGAAGGACGAGGAGTTTACAAATGTCTTACTCACGGGAGACGTACATACAAGAAATCAAAAAGCTGCGGGACTTGGAACAAGAGCTGAAGCTAAAACTTTCATTTACGCTTTCCTCTATGGAGCAGGAGACGAGAAAATTGGAAGTATCGCTGGAGGAGGCGCACGACATGGCAAGAAACTTAAGCAACGCTTTCTACGGAATACACCTTACCTTGAGCGCCTTAGAGAATCAGTTAGTAGGTCAGCTTCAAGAGGTTATCTTAGAGGACTTGACGGAAGACGACTGTACGTTAGATCCGCCCATTCTGCACTGAATACTTTACTACAGTCAGCGGGCGCGATTGTGATGAAGAAGGCATTAGTTATTCTTGACGACTACGCTAGACAGTGGGAACTGAAGTATAAATTTATAGGGAACGTGCATGACGAGGTGCAAACAGAGGTGCGTGAGGACCACGCAGACAAATTCGGTTGGCTTGCAGTTGAATGTCTGAAAGCAGCAGGACTTGAGTTTGGTCTTAGGTGCCCTCTTGACGGTGAATACAAAATCGGAACTACGTGGGCGGAGACACACTAAGGAGACAACATGAGCTACAAAACAAACATTATAGTAGAAAACGGGACAGAGTATTATATTGGCTGTAAAGACGGGGGACGTAGAACTCTTGCTTCTCATGCTCGTAAGAACAGTAAACGTATGTGGGTTAACAGCCGCTACATCCCTACTTCGCATCCTCTACACAAGCCCGGACGTTACAAGACCTTTGAGGACGCTGCTTTTAGCAGTCTTGAGAAGTACGAAAGCAGCACAGAAGGTCAGGTGTACGTCATTACTAACCCAAACTTTCCTGAGTGGGTAAAGGTTGGTATGGCAGTAGACGCAGAAGACCGTCTTAGCAATTATCAGACTTCTTCTCCTTTTAGAGACTACTCTTTAGCCGCGTCTTGGGACGTTGCAGACCGTAGATCAGCGGAGTCTGAAGCACACGCCGCACTGCAAAAGCTGTACGAAAGACAGTCCGAGTGGTTCAACTGCACATCGGAGCAAGCTAAAGGAGTTGTTGAAGAAATAATAGAGAGCTATAAATGAAAACTGTAGACACGTTAGTAAGCGACATCTACGAACTGGTGTCCACCAAGGACGTTTCAGAGTCCGTAGACATTGACGAATGTATAGACCAGTTTGGTGAACGGATGAAAGACCTCATGCGTCAACAGTTCAAAGAACAGCGTGACGACAGCCGTAAACTGCGTATGTCTAACATAGGCCGCAAGGACAGGTTTTTGTGGAACGTCTACAACGAAGTAGAAACGACAGAAGACATCCAGCCGCACACCTACGTTAAGTTTCTCTACGGACACGTCATCGAAGAGTTGTTATTATTTCTTGCAAGAGCAGCAGGACATACAGTCACAGACGAGCAAAAGAAATGTAAGGTTAACGGCATTACAGGGTCTATGGACTGTAAGATTGACGGCATTGTTACTGACGTTAAGTCTGCGTCTTCCTACGGCTTTAAGAAATTTCAGGACGGTACTCTGGCTCATGATGACCCCTTTGGGTACGTCGCACAGATTAAGGGTTACGCGGCTTCAGAAGGACAGAGTGAGTTTGGCTGGTTGGCGATGGACAAGGCTAACGGACACTTGACTTACCTACTGTACGACGAGAACGACAAAGAAACTCCAGTGTACGACATTATTTCTTATGACGTAGAAGAACATATAGAGCGCCTGAAGGAAGTCGTTAAACAGGAAACACCGCCAGACGTTTGTTATGAGTCTGTACCAGAAGGTAAAAGCGGAAACATGAAACTGTCTGTAGGGTGTTCGTACTGCCAGTACAAGAAGTCCTGCTGGCCGAATGTTCGAGGGTTCCTGTATTCTAGTGGTCCACGTTACTTAACAGAGGTGAAGCATGAGCCGAAGGTCAAAGAAATTCAAGTTCCGTAGCAACTTTGAACACACGGTTTCAAAGACATTAAAAGACTTTGACTACGAGCCGTTTAGAGTTCCTTACATTGTTAAGCGACACTACTGTCCTGACTTTGTACACGGACCTTCAGGTACGCTTGTGGAGTGCAAAGGGTTCTTCAGACAGGGTGACACTAAAAAGTACACCAGTGTGAGAGACAGTTTGCCGGACGGACAACGACTTGTTTTTGTTCTCATGGACCCAGACAAAAAAGTCCGTAAAGGCGGCAAGCTTACTATGGCTAACTGGTGTGAAAAAGAAAACATACTATGGTACACAGTCGAAACATTACAGGAGTTGGTGAGAGATGTCGTTAACACTGGAAGAAATTAAGGAGCGTCTGTTAAAAACTTATGACCAAGATGACTTCTTAGAGGCGTTAGAAATAAACTCTGAAGAACTTTTGGACAGGTTTGAGGACAAGCTAATTAATAGACTAGAAAGCTTTGAGGAGGAGTTAGCAAATGAAGAGGAGAACCAAGATGAAATTGAATGACGTGCCGCCCGAAGAATGGGACAAATTAAAGCACAAACAATTTCAAGTTGACGCTGTTCGTTACGACGGAATACCTGTGGAAGACGTGGTAAACAAACCTAAACACTACAACAAAGGAAGTATGGAAGCTATAGACTACATCAACCAACAGCTAGAAACAAATTCTGTTTATTATTTAGAAGGGAGCATCCTTAAGTATCTGCACCGCTGGAAGTACAAGAATGGCGTAGAAGACTTAAAGAAAGCTCGTTGGTATTTAGACAGACTAATTGAAGAAAAACAAAAAGAAAAAGAAGAGGAGGACTAAGGAATACAATGGACGCATATCAACAGTACATACACAAGTCACGATACGCAAGGTACTTACCAGAGCAACAGCGCAGGGAGTCTTGGGAAGAAACAGTAAACCGTTATTTAAATTTCTGGATGGATCAGGACAAGCTTACAGCAAGCGAAGCTAAAGACATCTTCACGCAAATACATTCGCTTAACGTCATGCCTAGCATGAGAGCTTTAATGACTGCTGGAGAAGCTTTACACAAAGACAACGTGGCTGGCTTTAATTGTTCTTACTTGCCTATAGACCATCCTAAAGCGTTCGACGAAATGATGTACGTTTTGATGTGTGGAACAGGTGTAGGGTTTAGTGTAGAGAGACAGTACATAAGTAAATTACCCGAAGTAGCAGAGAAGTTTCATGATACCGATACAGTTATACACGTCGCTGACTCAAAGATTGGCTGGGCAAAAGCTTACCGCGAACTTGTTGCAATGTTGTATATTGGTCAAGTTCCCAAGCGGGACGTATCTGGAGTTAGACCTGCGGGGTCGCCCCTTAAAACTTTTGGAGGTAGAGCGAGTGGTCCTGAGCCTCTTGTTGACCTCTTCCAGTTCACTATTGAAGTCTTTAGAAACGCTGCTGGAAGAAGACTCAACTCTATCGAATGTCACGATCTCTGCTGTAAGATTGCACAAGTCGTCGTCGTCGGAGGAGTCAGACGAAGTGCCCTCATCAGTCTCAGTAATCTCACTGACGACAGAATAAGAAGGTGCAAGTCAGGACAGTGGTGGGTAGACAATCCGCAACGTGGGCTTGCTAATAACTCCGCCTGTTACACAGAGAAACCTGACTTTGGTGCTTTTTTAGAAGAGTGGAAAAGCCTGTACGAGTCTCATTCTGGAGAGCGCGGAGTCTTCAGTCGCGTAGCAAGCCAAGCCCAAGCTGCCAGAAACGGACGCAGAGACTCTGAAATAGACTTTGGTACTAACCCGTGTTCTGAAATTATACTCAGGCCGTATCAGTTCTGTAATCTGTCTGAGGTTGTCGTTAGGCCGGAAGACACGTTACAGACTCTAAGAACTAAAGTTACAACTGCTGCAATTCTTGGAACACTACAGGCAACATTAACTGACTTCCGGTACTTGCGTAAGACGTGGAAGGACAACACGGAAGAAGAAGCTTTACTTGGTGTTTCTCTCACGGGGATTATGGACCATCGTATTATGTCAGGCAGAGGTGGACGTGAGGAACTACAACACTGGCTTACGCAGCTCAAAGAAGAAGCCATTAAAACAAACAGCGAGTGGTCGGAACGTCTGGGCGTTAACGTCAGCACTGCAATTACTGCTGTTAAACCTTCAGGCACAGTCAGTCAGTTGGTGGACAGTGCGTCAGGCATACACCCACGATACGCAGAGCAGTACATAAGGAGAGTTAGGGCAGACGCACGTGACCCTCTCTGTAACGTCTTAGAAACCGCTGGAGTGCCTGTAGAGGACGACGTGACGTCACCTACTACCAAAGTCTTTTCGTTTCCTGTGAAGTCTCCTAAAGGCTCTGTGGTTGCTACCGACATGGGAGCTATGGAACAGTTGTGCCTGTGGGAAACGTACCAAAAATACTGGTGTGAACACAAGCCAAGCATGACTTGTTACTACAGAGACCATGAGTTTTTACAGGTCGGCCAGTGGCTGTACAACAACTTCGACAAGGTTAGTGGGATTAGTTTTTTGCCTTACTCAGAACACACCTACCAGCAAGCGCCTTATGAGCCTGTAGACAAAGAGACTTACGATAAACTGGTCGCGGAGTTTCCTAAGGAAATAGACTGGAACGTCTCAGAAGAAACAGACATGACCGAAGGGTCACAGCAGTTGGCTTGTGTCGGCAACAGTTGTGAGATATAGCCATGTCGTACAGCAATAAAGTCCTAGACCATTACGAGAACCCACGTAACGTCGGTAAGCTTGACGCAGAAGACGAAAACGTGGGTACTGGTATGGTCGGAGCGCCTGCCTGTGGCGACGTAATGCGTCTACAGATAAAGGTAAACGAAGTGTCGGGTATAATAGAGGACGCTAAGTTTAAAACTTATGGCTGCGGGAGTGCTATTGCTTCAAGCTCGTTACTTACTGAATGGGTTAAAGGACGTACTCTGGACCAAGCAGAAGACATACAGAACGTCCAGATAGCAGAAGAGCTTGCGTTACCGCCAGTTAAAATTCATTGTTCTGTGCTGGCGGAAGACGCTATCAAGGCTGCTATAAACGACTACAGAAATAAAAATACTGAAGAGGGGTTACAAAAAAATGAAAAACAAAATACCGCAGTTTTATAAAAACAATTTCTATCTTGCTTTGTTAACGGTGTTGATTCTGTTTTGTATGTTAGGGTGTACTACAGTAGAAACTTACATAAAAACCATGAACAAACCACAGAAGTCTTCTTTTGAAGACGACTACGTAACGCTGTGTAGAACTTATGGTTCTGCAAAGGAATGTATGTTAGTCAGAAAAGACATAATGGCAGAAGAACTGCGTAGAGTTTTTTCTTTGTACTACTGAGTTTCTGCTGCGGCTGTTTGTTGATTTTCTTCTTCTTCTGTTTCTTTTTCTTCGCTTATTGCAATAAGCTGTTCTCCTGCTGCCACTAAAGAAGAAAACACAGCGGGTTTCATATCTAGCAGCATTTTTTTATGAGAAGGGTCTTTTATACGCTTTAGTCCTTTTTCTATTTCTTTAGACACATCTCGTAACACATAAGCTACTCGCGCTCTAATTTGTGCTGGTTTAGTAGTCTGTAGTGCGTTTTTCATAAAAACAAAAGGAGACGCTACGATACCACCCAAAGCCGCAAAGGGAAAGTTTAAAGCTATAGAAATACCTGTGTTAGCTACAAGTTTGTCTAAACCTAAAGTTTGGATATAACGACCTAATCCTGATTTAGCCTCTTCTGCTGCTTTTATTGCTATAGTGTCTTGCACAGACAGAATCCTAGACTGGCGTTTAAATATCTCTTTAGCTTGAGGAAGAACCTCAAACAAAGTCTCGTTTACGGCTATCCTTAAAGCCTTAGCAGATAAAACAGAAGAGTTTAAACTTGCGCTGCTTACGTCTACACCTTGTCTTTTCATTATGTCATCAAAAATTCTTCTAGCGTTTATTAGCCCTTCGGCTGTATTTCCTTGTTTTTTTATTTCAGCTACCATTTGTTGATAGTTTTTTGAAAACTTTTTAGAGGCTTCTTTGTTATTAAAAACTGAAGGATAGTCTTCTCTTATTTGTTTAAACACATTCTTTAAATTAAGGTTAAAAGACTCTGGGTTAATAAGTTCTTTTGTTTTTTTAGCTAAAGCTATTAAAGGTTTTTCTAACGAGTCTAAGTAAGCGGTAGTTGCGTTTAAATTTTGTTGTAAAGTTTTGGACCCTCTTACTCCGGCTTTTTTCAGCTCGTCTACAACTTCTAATTCTCCTTTGGTAGCTAACTGTCGTTGAACAGCTAGTGGTCCTTGTGGGTCAGTAGTCAACAAAGCTTGTTCCGGTCTCTTTTTATTAGTAGAAAAAGCAATGTTGTAAATATCTTTATCTATACCAGCAAGAGGTTCTGTTACTTTTCTTGTTCCCATTTTTGAAATTTTTGTCGGCTTTAAATCAGGCGATAAGTTCGGGCGTGTAGCAGACGAAAAAGGACCAGACAATGTTCTAGGTAGTCCCGCTGTTATATTAAAAAATGCGCTATAATTTGCAGCTTCATTAGGGTTTGCTTTTGAAAATTTATCCCAAGCTTCTTCTCCTGAAGATATAGCAGCCAAAGCTTGTTGACCTGCTTCTGTTTGTAATGAATTTTGAAGAAACTCGTAAGCTCCTTCTTGTGCGCTTTCAGGAAGCAAACCAAATGCTTTTTCTGCACCTACGGTAATTGCGTTAGCGGCTACATCAAAACCCAAAGAGACAGGGTTTCCTACAGTTTGTAATAAAACTGAAGGTAAGTCAGTACCTTTAGAATAATCGTAAGGGCCGTCTTCCCCGCGATAACCTTTTATGTGATCCGTATAGTCGTATTGTTGTGCTATTCTTGTTCCAATGTCTGTTTGTCTTTTTCCTGCTCTCCTAAGCGGGTCTATAAAAATTCTATCAAAAGCAGTAGGAGGTTCTTCTGTTGGGCCGTTGTTAGCAAGCGCAACATCGACTCTTTCTTGTGTGTTTAAAAAATCATTACGATAGTTAATTGTGTTTCCGTTTTTTAAAACATTAAGGTCTCCGTTTTCTAAAACATCAGAGTTTTTGTTTTTTAAAACATTAAGGTCTTCGTTTTCTAAACGAGAGGAACCTAAAGACTTCAAGTAGTCAGCTTTGTAATCAATTGCCATAATTACGCCTTTTAGTTAATTAATCCTCTACTGGAACAAACTGTCCATTTTCGTCTAGTCTATATAATTTTCCGTCAGGACCAGTAGGAGCGTAATAAACTTCGTTTGTCTCTTCACTTAGGCTAAAACCAGCAGACATGTAGGAAGGACTGTTCCAGTCTATAGTGTCTTTCGCTTGAACCCCTGCCATTGCTTTTTGCGCTCTGTCTAAATGATTAAATATCTGAACTAACGCTTCCCGTTGCGCTGATTCTGACATACCTATATCTAAAGAAGCAACAGCAGATTGTAAGGCGTCTAATTCAATGTTAGAAACTGCCCCCAAGCCTGTTGATCCTCGTTCAGACATCCGTTTTAATTCTTGGATAGCTTCTAAACCCAAATTAGCCCTTACAGAACTAATAATAGTCTTTCTGTCGTATGCTGTAGAACCGGGCCACCATCTAGCAAAAAGAGCTGCATCAAAACCAGACGCTTGATAGTCTGGTCCCATTAGTTTTTTAACTGATTGTTTAATGTTGACTAATTTTGCAACACCAGCTAACCTTGCTCCAGCCTCTTGCTCCGTTTCGCCAGCATATACAGGTATAACTTCAATTTGAACTCCATTTTCAAAAACACGTATATTAGGGTCTGTTTTACTTGACGGAATAATTTTATGGGTAATTGTTTCTTTAACAGGCGCTCGGGCTACTACCTCTCCAGTCTCGGGGTAAACTAAATATGATCCTTGAGAAAGAACTACAGGCTCTTGTTTTGGTTCTACAAACTTTTCAAACAACTCAAATGCCCGTTCGGTACTGATGCCAAGCCTACCAGCCGCTCTAAAAAAACCCGCTCTAGAGTCTGGATTATTTAAGTCAGTGCTTGTATCTGTTGCCCAGTCTATTAAATTATTTTCGGCTTTTTTTAAATTTTCTTTTTTTTCTCTTTTTTCATTTTTTTCTCTTAACGCTTGAGCTTGTCTTTGTACTTGAACAGCTCTTTCGTATTGACCAATACTTCGTAATTGTTCAGCCACTTGTTCAAGTTTAACAGGGTCTTGATTAGAAATCGCAGTCATAAGACTTTTTGTTGTCTTTTCTTCTTCTTCCTTTTTTTGTTTTGCTTTTTGTGCCTCAGCAATAAGGCCCGGCGCACTACCTAGTGCCTGCCCTAGTTGTGCCGCACCCGCAAGCATACCTGTGGGGTTTCCCAAATTACTAAGAAACTGCTGTGAAAATGTAGCCATTATTTATTTACTCCCCTATACTTACTCAAACAACCCTTTAAATAAACCCGACAAGCTCGTGCTGGCTAAAGATGAACCAAGGTTTCCAGCTATGTTTGCCTGACCTGTTCCAGACTGTAATAAAGCCTCAATACCAGAGACATAAGTGTCTCCGTAAGCTCCTGTAGCTTCTGAGATAGCCTGACGCCTTCGTTCAGCACCAGTCATTCCTGGTTCAAGGGCACTTAACAGTTGTGCCTGTGGTACGTACCCAGACGCAAGCATACCCGTTCCTAACCTAGCTTGTCTTTCTTGTTCGTTACCTGCGAATTCCATAGCACTTAGTATTGCTTTGTTTCTGGCTTCTTCTTCAGCCATAGCTAACTCAAGCCCTTCTGGAGTTCCGCCAAACATGCCTGTACGGACTCCTAGGCGGCCTTGGTTAGCTAAACGCTGCTCTAAGTCAAGACGTGCCCGTTCTCTCTCAGGAGCCATAGCCGACATCATCCTGTCAAAAACTTCTTGCTCACGACCCGGAACTACCACAGTAGACCCGTCTTCGAGTGTGACCGTAGTGTTGCCTAAAGGCTGCCCCGCTAAATCAAAAAACCCGCCTGCTCTTGCTATCAGAGCGTCCTGAAGAGTCTTTTCGTCGTCTGACAAAGCAGAAACGTACTCCATTTGTCCAGGCACTGTATTCCCAGCAGAGTCCACAGTGTCCGGCGTTCTCCTCATTGTAAAGTTACTGCCAGTCGGAGTTGTTACAGTGTACGGCTGAAACGTTAGTTTTTCTTCAATAAGGTCGGCAAGACCACCAGAGTACCTCCCTGTTACGGGGTCTAGTTTGTAGCCAGCTAACTGCTTAAGACCCTCTGCTCCTATGTTCCCGAGAGTGTCGTACGCTCTTTCAGCTAACTTAGCACCTGCGCCTGCGCCTAAGAGTCCTGTTAACGTTCCTCCCCACTTGTCCATCCAGCTTTTCTGACTAGCGTTGCCTTCGTTGCCTTTTTTTTCTTCGTTAGACATCAGTAAGTCCCTCCGTTAATAGTCCCTGACGCTAACGTGCCACTAAACGTCAGAGCAGCTATGGTCACAGTGCCAGTAAAGGTTGGACCAGCTAAGTTTGCTTTAGTTGCAATAGCTGTTGCAATGTTGTCAAATTCAGTTTCAAACTCTGTGCCTTTAATAACCTTTCCAGCGTCTCCAGAAGATAAACTGTCTTTGGCTTCAAAGTCTGTTGTCTTTGTATAATCACTCATATTGTTCTACCTAGTAGTGCAAGCACGTTTATTTCCTGTAAGGATAATTCTTCTCCGTTTATGTCTGCTTCCATGTTAATAGAAAGACTGGTTCCGCTTCCGTTAGCGTTTACGCTTAGTTTAGAAGTCACAAGTTCTCCCAATGAAAACTGACCTATGTTAAACTCTGACTCATTAAAGTACGCAATAGCCTGAGAAGGCAAAGATATAAAAGAAGTTCCAGAGCTTGTTTTAAAATCGTAAGACCACTTTGTATAGATGTCTGCACCGCTTCCGCCTATAATAACTGGTCTTAGTTTTTTAAGAAATTTTAGTTTTGTAATGTCGCCAAAGCTTAACTCAGGACTTGTGTACTGAAAACGGTACGTACTTGTGCTGTCTAAATACCCAGAGTAAGCCCCAATACCGTGAGAACCTCCTATAAGCAACGTCGCGTCTCTTTTCCTTTCGTAACTCGTAAAGCCAGTTCCGGGCCATCGTGTTACTCTGTAGGAGCCGTCTTCTAATGTTCCTCTTACGTCAAAACAGTAAGTCGTGTTGTGCCCTGTAAAAGTAATTAAATAAAAACTTTCTTCAGGAAAATAAATAGACTTGTAAAACTCTGTTTCTGACTTTATTAAAGAAATAATGTCCTTAGTAATCGTACCGGAAAGACTGCTGATTGGCATAGACTTTTCTTGTATTGTTCTGCCCAGACTCTTAAGACCTGTGTGGGACAAAAACAAAACGTCTGTGCCTGTAAACTGCACTGTGTCTCTACCTACACAACCTACACCGGATATAGTGTCTGCTAAAGCCATAGAAGCAGGAGCAGTCGCACCTGAGTAAACAACAATACTGTGCTTACCAAAGATAATTAAAGAGTCGTTGTGCGAAGCAAGAGCTACAATTTCGTCACGACCGTCAGGCCATACTTTAGAAATGTCTATAGACCCTGAAGACCCTCCTGTCCAAATGTGGCCGGACAACAGGTCAGACCAGTACACAGTTGACTTGTCGGTACTAAAGTCTGCTGTCCACAGCCTACCATAAGCTGCTAGTACCTCATTACCGTACATCGCAGAAGTAAGTCCTGAAGCACTGTTGACTGAACTTAGCGTAACTACATTACTGTTAGCACCACCAGACGTTCCTGACGCTATAGTGTTGTAAATAAGCGGCTGGTATCCTCTTTGAAAGAAGTAAGTGCTGTTGTTAAAATTAACCATTTTCCAGTCGTCAGCAGAAATGCTGTAGCCGCCCGGTGTCTCATCAGCCAGTGTCGCAGTACCACTGAGTATTTTGTTATTACCGACAGAAAAGACTTTAGTAGTTCCACTGTCGTTTACAAATTCTTTAATCGCCCTCAGCTTTCCACTACCTAACGCTGTTTTGTTTGTGGTGGTAACGTTGAGTCCTTTTCTGGCTGCAATACGCCCTCGCTGGTCAATGACAGCGTTGTCTGCAACTTCAGCAAAAGACGGGTCTTGAGCTAACGGGGAGTCTTCGGTGTTTATACCTTTGAAACCCGGAGCAACAAGATTTATGCTTTTTAGTTCTTGTGCCATATAAACCTCAAGGCGTAAAGAAGATAAGTTCTTCTGGGTGTCTGCCTGCGTCGTGTGCAACGGCGTCAGACAGGTACTTGTTTGCTATCTGGAAGTATTCTGCGGTAGAAGTTCCTCCAGTTTCTCCTCTTTCTCTTACAGCAAAAGCAACTGCTAATTGTACGACAGGGTTCTCAGGGACGCTTAATGTGTCTGAGTCGGCGCTGAGAACACCGTTTCTTTTTACACTGTCAAAACGCAAAGCGTAAACAGCGTCTGGTTTAGGGTAGACATCAATAGTCATGTCTCCATTAGAGTCTGTTCCTGCGTAAGTGTAGTATTCAGGAGCGCCACTAGCGGGTGTCCCTACGTAAAATTTATCGTCAAACCAGTTGTTAGTTCTATATTCCATGTTTAAGTTTGACGTGTCGTTTATAACATTCAGTTCTTTTATTTTGTCTCCACTTCCTGTTAACGAGTAATTGTACGTACCGTCAACGGTGTTAATAGCTAATGTTGTTCTAAGGGCCGACCAATCCCAAGCACTTTCTACGAGGTCTTTGGCGTCATTCACAAGGTCGCCAATAAGCTTACTGTAAGAGTCTGCTTGAACCGTGGCGACTTCGCTTTCTCTTAGTCTTCTCAGGACACCGTTAACTAAATTTAAATAAGTCATCAAATCATTCCTTCAAATAAACTCTCTTGTATAACCTTGTTTAAAGACTCAACGTAGTCCTTCGGCTTATAGTCTACCTGCACAAAAGGAGGTAAAGCATAATTAATTCCTCCAGCGAGGTTTACAGGTTGTGGGCTAAACATACCACCACCACCACCACCACCGCTAGTGGGGGGAGGAGGCGGAGGTCCACATTTCCCTGTCTCTGGGTCTCTAACTTCTCCTTCAATTGGGCAACCTTCTGGCGGAGGAGGCGGAGGCGGGGGAAGTACGTCAGGTACACATTCATCTAAGTTTGAGTCCCAAGTAAAGCCAGTGTTACAATCACAACCTCCGTCCGCATTAGGAGTAGAGTTTGCAGGACACGTTCCCGGAGGCGGAGGAGGCGGAGGCGGAGGAGGAGGTCCACATTCTCCAGTAACAGGGTCTCTAACTTCTCCTGCAATTGGGCAACCCTCTGGCGGAGGAGGTCCACATTCTCCAGTAACAGGGTCTCTAACTTCTCCTGCAATTGGGCAACCCTCTGGCGGAGGAGGCGGAGGAGGAACTGTGTCTTTAACACAGATATCTCCTTCTGGATGCCATCCTTTTTTACACTCACACTTTCCGTTTTCGTCTACACCTCCAGACATTCCTTCTAAATTACAGACTACTGGAGGTATTATTTCAGCACAAACTCCGTCTTTTAATTCATAACCATCTATACAAACACAGTCCTGAGCTTCTTCACTCCACTTAGAGTTTTCTAAAGGGCACTGATTAGTTGTGTCCTCAATACAAGCTTTTACTCCGTCTACTACACTTTCTATATAACCATCTATACAAACACAGTCCTGAGCTTCTTCACTCCACTTAGAGTTTTCTAAAGGGCACTGATTAGTTCTGTCCTCAATACAAGCTTTTACTCCGTCTACTACACTTTCTATATAACCATCTTCACAAACACAGTCCTGAGCTTCTTCGCTCCACTTAGAGTTTTCTAAAGGGCACTGATTATTTGGGTCGTCAATTTCTACACACTTCCCTTCACCGTTGTTTGCTAACCGGTCCCACCTATTCCCGTCAAGGACACATTGCTCTTCTTCTGTTACTTCAGGTTTTGGTAGACAACTATCAGTTGTTTCATCCCAAATATGCGTTCCAGTAGCGTTACACTTTTCTTCGGTGTTCAGCTCAGAAAGAGTAAGAAGTCCACTTTGACGTGCAAGCTCTTCAGCTTGTTTTATAAAATCTTTAAACCACTCATCTTCAAACCACGGGTATCTGCCTATTAACCATTTTTTAAGCAGGTCAGCAAATAAACCTTCTTCTCTTTTGATACCTTCAAATACAGTTCCGTCTTCTATGCCTTCTATAATTTTTTTTGCTTCGTCTAAAATAGCTTTAGGAGTTTTTAAAATGTCTGTAAAAATACCACCGACTCTTTCTAACACGTCACCCGGCGTACTCCACTTTCCGCCCTTCCTTAAGTATATTTTTCCTCCCCCAACACCAAGAGTTTTAAGTAACTTCCCGATGACTGGCAGCTCAAGGTGGAGTGTAATATATATGTCATCGTTTCCAGAGCTAGGGTTGTCAGGGTCTCCTATTGTAATAGAAACGCCAGTACCGCGTTCCCACTTAGGCATGGGAGAGTCCGGTATGTCTATCGGGATGGAGCCGCCCGGCTGTCCCATAGTACGGCTTCCAAACCC
>VTLG01012263.1_pt1 | contig 35218 bp, 51 predicted proteins | sample 4694571 | NCBI WGS metagenome assembly VTLG01 (sample SAMN12604809, study PRJNA352737) | marine metagenome | biome: ENVO:00000447; feature: ENVO:00000209|ENVO:00000569|ENVO:01000036; material: ENVO:00002151; isolation source: viral sequences binned using virsorter ...
GTCTGTCCTCAGGGAGTCAGCAGCGTTCTTTGCTTTTTCTGCTGTCTCTGCACCCTCATCGGCGAGGTCTTCAGCAAGTTGCCTGTTAGCTTTGTCCAGCTTGTTAAGCTGCCTGCCGCGGATGCTGTCAACCAAGAACGAGAGGGTCGCTCCAGCACTGCCTCCATAAATGAACTCTTCATCAGCGGTTGCGCCAATGTTCGCTTCAGGATTGTATAGATTTTTCTCTACGAGATCTTGAGCGATCCCCGCACTGGCTTCCTGAATGCCCTCAAAAGTACCTGTGGTGACGGCTCTCCTGAGCCTTTTGCCAATCGCCTTTATCGCTTCTTCTTGATTTTCGGCTGGGACCTTACGCAAAATCCTAATTGCATCGCCCATTACGCGTTGCAACGGTAATATTTCAGACAGCCCTATGAGGCCACCAAGCTGTGTCGCAGTTATGAAGTCATCATCGGATACGTCTTTGCCTTGAGCGAGTTGGTTGGCAACACGATTGATGGCATCTTTCGATCCGAGGGCGCTTCCCATGGCCGCGCCGCCACCCAATGCAGATGCTCTCTGTACTTTTTGGCCAGCGCCAGCAACCTTTGCCACCTTCGCTGCGGCGGTGCCGGGAACCAAGAAAGACGTGATTGAGCCAAGAGCGCCGAAATACTTCTCAGCGGTGGTCCCTTGAGACTCGCCAAGAAGATACTCAACCCCCTCGCGTCCGGCCTCAGATATATTTTGAGCGGCTTCGCCAATATTTGTGCTGCCGGGAACGTAACCGAGGTTGGCCTCTACGCTGCCCACCAAGCCAGCGGGAAGCTCTGTAAACGCTGTAAGAAAGTCTCGTCCGAAAGCGGACGCTGAACGACTGATAAGGTTTCCCTCTAGCTCTCCGGGCGCAACAGGTGCCTCAGTGACGGGTCCATACCCCTCAATGTCGTCAATGCGCTGCTCGATGTAGGCTTGTTCTTCTGGAGTGGGCTGGGTGCCAGCGATATCTACAGAATAAACCTTACCGCTTCGGGCGCTTCTTGCATAAATATTAGCCATCTGCGGCCCCTAAGCTACGATATCCTTATACCCAAGAATATTTCTGCGGATATACCTTGCCTCTTCTTCAAGTCTGGTACGAGTTTCGTCGTCAAGCGGCGTTATTTCCGTTACATCGGTCGGATTAAGCATCTTTTCAATAGCGTTTAGCCTGCTCACACCGGACGCTGCGGTCATGCCGCCCTTCTTGTCCCGTAGCTTCGCCTCTGCGTTGACGAGGTCGATTATGCCCTCTTGATAACGCTCCTGCGCCTCACGGAAGGCGCTCAGGCCACTGATGCCAGCCTCGCCTGCTGCCCCGAGAAGGGTTGGCTCTTTCGAGGACATGAGGGCAAGGCCTGCCTGTGCAAGGGCAAGCCACTTGTCACTTTCACGGCCTTTCTCAAGATTAGCTTTGAGCTTGGCAATCTCAGCCTCAATAGAGCTTACAGCCGTTTCACCACCAAAAAGCTCTACATTGCTGTCGTCACCCTTTTTTGGCTCTTTATTTGTACCATCGTCCTTTTCTGTGTCTGATTCTTCAGAGCCGCCATCGCTCTCTTCTGTTGTCACAGTCTCATCCCCCTCGGCACTAAGTGCGCCGGGAGGAATGGCTAAAGACTCAAGACCTTCCTCTGTAATCATGGGCTTGAAGCCCGTAGGCTGGCCATCATCAGTTAATCTGCCAAGAAGATAATCATTGATCATTTCATCTTCTGCGGCTGATTGTGAGTCAATGCTGCCTACGGTGCCGCCAGTGCCTTCTGTGTCGTCTAGCGCCCCAATAAATTCGGCAGTTTGAAAATCAAGAATGTCACCTACGTCAAGCGTTTCGCCAGCCTCGACAACCTTTCCGCTCGGCAAGGTAACATCTTGTTCAACTGTAATAGGCTTAGTCACGACCCTAGCGGTGGACGCTGGCTCTATCCCAGCCTCTCTAAGGGCCGCTATGATGTCAGGGTCCGCCGCTACCGCTGGGTCCTCTAAGAAACCCCTTGCTTGGATGCCAAGAAGAGCAGGGTTGCTTTTCCCTGCTCTAATCATGCCCAGAATCATTTCTTTTCGTTCTGCGGGGAGTGCCTTTGGAGGCTCCTGTACAACAGGGGCAGCGGGGGCTGATGTAGAGCTAGATGTAGCAGGGGCTTGCGCGCCTTGGGCATAGGCTGTGCCTGTGCCAAAAATACCGCCTACAACATCACCTGCAAAATCACCCGCTGCGTCGAGAGCAGTTTCAATAATACCCGGCTCATCTGCCGCGGAGTCCGATCCCATGCGACCTAGAACGCTTGTCACATAACCAAATTCGGCTGGATTTTCTAATTTAGCGGCAGCATCCGGTCCGATATTGTAAGCAGCTAAAGCGCGATTAGGATCATCAGGAAACTTTTCGCTCATGGCCGTTAAATAGTCTCGGCTAAATGCCGTTGCCCTGTCTGGGTCAATAAGACCAGCGTCGATAAGCTCTCTGTTATCCTCATATGCCTTTTGTACTGCTTCGGCCATCTTCATATTGTTGGTGTCGTATTTTTTACCCGGCCCTATGAGACTAGCAATATTTGGGAACATAGATTGTACGCCGTATCCCGGCATTATTGCCGTGCCGGGTCGTATCTGTGTTAGGCCAAGCTCATCCACAGACCCTCTAGCCGTTGGGTCGCCACCGCTTTCCTGACCTATCAAAGCTCTAATGCCAGCCTCTGTTGGAGTCCCGTCAGCGTTGAAGAACGCTCCGATGTTTGCCCTTATCACGCCACCCTCATCATACTTTTGAACAGGAGAGGGATCTGGGTTCATAGCCTCTGGTATTGCAATCGGCTGAAGCTGTCGCGCCAGATGTATGCCCGACATACCGCCGCCCTTGCCGCCCATCCTGCCGCCGCCAAACGGGCCGCCACGAACAGGGGGCGTTGGGAACCCCCGATTAGGTGGGAACCCCTGATTAGGGAAGTTTGGCATCGGCCTTATGCCAGACCCCATTAGGTTGGACTCAAGGCCGAACTCGCTCTGAGCCATCTGTTCAACCTCGTCTAGGAATGGCTCTATTTGTTCATTTCTTGTTTTTTGAGCGAGGCCCATTTGTATCTCTTGACCAAACTGAGCCAAGCCGCCAGAGCGCATAGGAATGGCATCATCTGTAGGGGCTGGCATAGTCTGGGGGCGCATTGACTGTGGCATGACAGAGCCTATGCCACCCTCGGCCGCCGCTGATTTTGGTGCCATGGCCCCCGACATACCGGCAACGCCAGCTTGGGGGACGCCTGCTGATGCCACAGCCTCTTGTGCGACCGTTTTCTGCTGCGCTGCTTCACGGCGCGCAAAATCATCTCGCATGCGCTTACGACGCTGGATCTCACTCAGCACAAGAAACTGAGGTGCGGTGCCTGAAGGGCGCTGCATTTCTGTAATCAGTTGCTGCTCTGAGAAGTCTTTAAGCTGATCCTGTACGTCGATAATATTCATACTAGATCCCCTGTATGCCTTTATATAATCCTAAGGCAGAAATGCCTGTGCCGAGAAGCTGTTGCACCGGATTGTATGTGGAGAGCTTCGTCGTTTCTGTTGAGGGCTGCACAGGGACGCCTCTTATGACAGATGACAAAAATTGCAACTGTTCGCGAGGGAAGTCTCTCTGACGCACAAAATCCTCGTACGCAATATCCAAACCAGCCTGCTTTTCACGTTGAATGTCGCGGCCAATCTTTTCAAGCATGGCGGCAGACTCAATATCACCAGCCCTAGCGGCCCTGCCCAGAGACACTAGATTTGCAGCCTGAGTGCCTGCCATCTCCCCTGCGCCAAGCCCTAGTCTTTCTGCGGACTCTCTGGCTGATCTATCCCTGTCAAGCTGGGATGCTGCCTGCTCATAAGCCTGCTGTTGCCCCGAAGCCTGTATTTCTGCGAGTTGCCTGCTGAGAGCCTCCTGAGCCAGTCCCTCTTGGATCGCGGCTCTGCTGCCGCCAAACGCGCCCTGACCGATAGCTTCTGCGGCTCTACCCGCCCCCGCCCTTTGAGCGTCCAGAATAGCCCGTTCCTTTTGGACATCTACCACCTGCTGCATGTAGGGAGACATTCTTGACGATATTGCATCCGGTCCAAATGCTTCTGCCTCATACCCCATGCCCTGAAGCGCGCGTCCCACCCCTGCCAAGGTGGCGGCCTGAGCTTGCGGCATTCCTGCAATTCCTGTACCCGCAATATTTCGTATTTGTTGTTGCGCGTCGGTTACATCGGCACCGGCCTCCTGAAAACGAGAGCCTGTGTAAGCCTCGTAATCACGCAAGGACTCGCCCTCTGTGCGGTCAAGAAGGCGCTCTAAATATGGCTTCACATATTTCGGAAGATTTGTCTGGACAACCGTTTGATCAGTCGGTTGTGGCCTACCCTTACCACCACCCATAATTAAACTCCACTATCCATCATTAAGCTCCATTCTGTAGGCTATGTATTCAGGCTTCCAGCCATACTTTTCTAGGTATCTTCCCCAAGCCTTACGGCCATAACCTTCTAAATGTTGGCACCCTGACTCTTTTGCGTACTTTTCTATAGTTTCAAGGACCATAGGGAGCCACTCTGCCATTCTGCTGCCGCCAACCCAATCTAACGCCATCGCCCTTCTGCCGGGGTAAGGTATAATTCTGGTTGTAAACGCGGCAACTACATCCTTTTTGTCTAACACTAGCCAGAGACCAACCTGATCGCTGTCTATATCTCTGTAAATATCGTCGATGTGATACTTCCCACCGGAAGTTCCAACCGACTTATTCAAAACCCTTACCACGTCTCCCCAGACGATACCCAGAGCGTCTCTGGGTACTGCTGTAACAATCATGCCGGTAGCATCATACCCTGCGGGACCTGTTCCGGCTGATTGGTCATGCCGGTTCTCATCTCACGAACACGATCCATCATTTCATAGAGGGCGTCCGCCCCCGCGTCAGACGATCCGTTGCCAAGGCCACTAACCACATCCGCAGGAACGATAAACTCACCATCGGATAGTACAACGTCTTGCTCTCCCTCTAGTGTTGCCGGAATCATGTCATCCATACCGTCACCGGCACCGTCCAGCATGCCTTCGTCAACCATGGCGTTCTGGTCAAACTCGCCGCTTTGGACCCGCTCAACCAAATCTCTCAGAGCCTCTTCTCCGTAGCGCGCCAAGAACATGCCCAAAACCCTTTGAGGCTCTTCAGACTGCCCCTTGATCGCTTTTACGGCACTAGAAATAAGCTCCTTGTCATTCAGTCCGGTCATTTCGCCGCCCTCTTGATATTTTAACGCGGCAAGCCCACCCTCCTGCATTGGCCTAAAAAAGTTGAACTCAGGATCAATGCCGGGCCTGTAGCTTGCGGGAGGGGTCAACAACTCACGCTTGGCCTTCTCCGCCTCTGGCGCTTCTGGCCCGTCGTCTTGCGTATCGAACGTCGGGGGTGGCCTCATAATCTCGTTTGCAAGCAGGCCGGTTCCCGCCCCAGCTAATGCCTCTGGAGAAAATGCGCTGCCCATAAGCGACTGTGCGCCACTACCGGCTGCTTCACGGGTTAAAAGCTCTCTGCCGCCAACAGTTACGGGGTCCGCTCCTGTTGAGCCAATGCCAGCACCGGCCAGCTTTGGACCCAGCATCTTGCCGCCAAAATATGATAGTATGCCTGTGCCTACCGCGGTACCAAGATCATCTCCCTGAAGGAGGCTGCCAAGGCCAGAGCCTAATGCACCAGCCAAAAATGGGCTTGCTGCCAAGGTGCCGCCAAGCATCCCAGCCCCCGCTAGTCCAGATCCAGCTAATCCTAGTATCAGTGGTAAGGCCATGACTATTCCTCTGCTTCAGACAATGCTCTCATTCTGTCTACTAATCTTATAGCACGATTTGGGACTTGCGAATACCACCGCGAATCGACCATTTCGTCCGCGGCACGGTTCCAATCTCTAGCATCCACGCCAGCCTTCATGCCCTTAAACTTGGAAAGTCGTGGCCTTCCCATATTAAACATCATATTTGCGATGATTAACTGACAGTCCTCGGGTAAGTCATCAAAGTCTGGATACAGAACCTGACACTCATCAAGCGTTGAGGCGATATCCAAGGAAAACACTTGCCGCACACGCTCCTCAGAGACAGGGGTGCCGACAGGCTGGCCGTACTCTGGGTCAGCCTCTACCACAAGATGACCAATTCCGTAGGTGGGTAGACCGAGATGATCAAGGTATATTTCATACTTGCACCCCTCGTCCTCTGCCAACTCTTTGCGAAGCTGATCCTTGTTCATTTTGTAAGCCCCTTAACCTTTTCTACGGTTCTCAAGCCCCCAAGACCAAGCATACCAAGAAGAACGGTCATAAGACTGTCCATATCAAAGGTTGGAAGGTCCGGTGCCTCCATACCGGCATACGCAAAGCCAAATATGGTTACGGGCGCAAGCACAAAGTGCCATATCATGGCTACTGCCAGCCCCCAGCCGAGAAATGGACGCCAGCCAGCAACAAATACAGACCTATGCTGCGCCTCCGCTTTGTTGATCTCTATCTGTCCCATGGCCGCTTCGTGAGCGTGTCTCTCTGCCATGGTGGCTATCTCGTGCGCCAGCTTTGCCTTCTGGTCCTTGTCCTCTACAAACTTGTCCAGAAGACCCGTGACTGGTCCGATCAATGCCTGTAACATTACTTCTTCTCCTGTTTATCCTTGCCTGTAGGGCGGTGGTTCTTCCGTTCATCCCCCACATCCCTACAGATCTCCCTGATTTACTTTTTGGCTATCCATGCGGTTGTCCCCATGTATGCCCCGACAATTCCGGCACCGGAAATGTAAAATAATGAAGAAATTTCAGACAAAGCGTGGATTCTCTCCACAGAAACCCAAGGTGTAAACATCGCAGCCGTAAAAACCCCCATACCCACTAAGGTGAATCTGGCCATCCTTAGCTGCGCCAAACTCTTTCTCAGGTCCCTCTCTGTCTCTTTTATCTCCTTTGCGTGTTCAAGCTCTTCGTCTGTGACAATGCCGTCACCGTCCATGTCGTACTGATCATACTTGCTTTTGTTTTGTAGCTGCTTGCTGCTCATAATCAGTCTATTTGTACTATGATACTATTTTTACGGTACCGCTATCATTGTATAGCGCCCCGCTTTCAAGCCCCGAAGCACTTGTTGGCAAATTTGTAAGTGTAATCTTGGTCCCCCTCATCTCTCCGGGGTTTCTCTCTTGCGATATAAAAAGCTCCAAAGCCCTCAACAGGTCGGCCATGTATCTAGCAGAATACTCTTGAGGCGCTTCAGGAAGTCTTGGCGGTGCTATCTGGTTGGATGACATTACCTTCTACCATCCTCTCTAGAATCTATTCGTGGGCTTCCAAGCTGCCACTTAGCCCCAAGTGCTGAAGACTCTATTCGTATGACAAAAGATCTGCCTCTAGAGCGTAGGAACAACTGGTTGGTGTAAAGCTCTACAGGGGACGATGCGGTGCGAGTCGCCACGCCAGAGGCTGTGTTATCGAAGCTGGCACCGGGAAAGTTCCTAGACTTTACAGTAAACGTAGCCTGTGGGCTGCTTAATTCCGTAGACCCCGTAAAGCTGAGATCAGGGATTACCCTACTTATGTAGGTAAACTTATCGCCATCACCCATGTCCATAGCGGCGGACTCAATAAAAGAGTTCATCGCGCTGCCGTCATCATCATAGCCAAGTTCGTGGTTGTATAAATACTGACCACCAGCAGCTATTGGGAATGACCTTGTGCCCCTGTCTATCCAAGCTGTCCTTGATAGATCCCCAAAATACCAAATGTTTTGGCCGTAATTAAAGACCACATACTTGTCGTTATCTGATGCGCTGGCCGATGGGTAGAACCAGAATATCTCAGAAAACTCAGAGTTGATCCCAGAGACGACTTTAGACGACTGGGCAAGGTTGAAGTCAGAGAACACCTTCTCTTTCACCGTGCAGTTAAGCTGCTCAGTCTGACCGGCGTATCTGTAGAAGTTGTCTATGCCCATCCAATAGACCACATCCTCTGTAGCCGTCGCGGCGTTTGGCCCCATAATTGTTATGTTTGATGAAAGCTGCTGTAGGCCAAATGTAAACGGAGGGCCTATGAACCTCATCGAAAACAGGGATGTGTCTGTCCATATCAGAACCTCCCTTTTTGTTTCTACCGCCTGAACAAACGTGGACCCTGAACCCAGACGCAGACTTCCGGCTGTGTTCGTGCTAGTTGGGAAGTAATCTATGGGGTTTTCTTGATCAGAGAACCTTATCAAAAGGGGGTCTTGGGTGCCGTTACCCTGTGTTGCCGATGAGTTGGCCCCGATGTCATCGCAGCCGAACACGATAACGTGCCTGTCTTGATCAGATACGAGAACCTGCTTGGCGATTGTGGGGACGCTGGTCTTTGTACCCGACAATGTGGAAAGCTCTACAGCCCTTGTAGACAGGTTATTTGATCTGTCCCAATAGAAAATGCCCGCATCTCTCGGATTGATGATCAGGTCTTCACCAAAGTTATCATGTGACCAAAGTCTGATTTTGTTTGTTGTTGTTAGGCCATTAGGCTCTGCCGAACCCCATGCGCCACGGCCCCATGTTCCTGCGCCCCATCCGGTTCCGCCAACAACGGCGTCCAATCCAACATTGATTTGATAGTCTGCGCCCACCCCAGTGCCGCCAGTGCCGGAGTCATTTGCGTTTGCATACACCTGAAAAGGTGAGCCTAGTGTAGATACATAGCCACCAGATGTCGCCGCCGCAGTGTCCGCTCTGGCATGAATCAAATATACGTTCGCATTTGTTACCGAAACAACCTGATACTCTTGCTGTAAAACAGCTTGAGTTATGTTCCCACTAGCGCCAAGGCCATTAGAATCTACACCGCTAAATGTAACAAAATCATTTTCAAAGGAACCATGAGAGGAATGATTAACTCGCAATGTACCCCAGAATATTGTAACCCCTGAGTTATGCGCGGCAGCTGTGGTACCATTGAAGCCTCTTGTAAGGCCAACAAGCGCACTGTTTGCGGTGTCAACCGACAGATATTCTATTTCTTCACTTCCAATTTTTATCCTGCCCTGCGAGGGAATGTTGCTAATACTAGCAACAACTATACTTGTCGCTGTAGCAGACACAGAACCGTTTGTAGTTGTTGTAAAGGCAGTGAATGTAACTGCGCTTGCACCACCCCCCGAAGCCACTGAAAGCCTTATAGGCGTTACATCATTTAGAGACTGCCCCTCTTCGATGTAATACTTTAGATGCGTTCCCACGCCCAAATAGTTAGACCCATCAAGGGCAATCCAGTTATGAAGCGCACGAGCAGAGCCTAGATAAGTGGTGGACGTATATTTTTCCCAGCCACCCATCTTTTCTGGATAGCCCATCCTAAACCTAATTTTATCGCAATCACGCCAGCCACCCTCATTAGCATATGAGGTGACCTCTCTATTAACGCCGGGGTTGAACTGTAACTTTGTAAGGGGCATTAGGTCTTTCTCCCACCGTAAAAGTCAGTAAGAGAAACAGAGCCTGATGTGGGTACGCTACCGTTAGCTGCTATTGAAACATAGCGGCTGGCGTGGGAGCTACCCCCAAAATAAAGACCGCAACTAGCCCAGCCAGCAGACGGCCACGAAACCTGCACATTAACAGTCTGACCGGCGGTTACGGAAAAGCTGCCTGATGTGCTTGCAGTGTTGTTGCCCGCAGTAAGGTTGTATGTGGCAACCTGAGAGCCTGCAACATACCAAGTGTGTGTCGCTGTTCTGGTGGCGTTTTGAATATAGTAAGTGCCTGCGTAGTGATATGTGCCTGTCTTGTCTACAATCCACGAGATATTCCCGGTGCCGGTAGTCCCGTTATCAGCCCAAGTGTATGACTGATAAATATAGCTACCAGAGTTGATCACCGGGTATGTGGTGTAAATGCCGCCTCGTTGATCATGCACAGAGCCAGACAGGCTGGACGCGGTGACAAGCTCAGATACAGTGCTTGGCACCAAGCTGCCGCCCTTGTAATACTCGTTCAAGGAGTGTGGCGCGGAGCCACCGTACTCCGAGGCCAGATTGGCAATTGATATTGCACCGGATGACTGTAATGTCATGGCTTAAATCCCTGCAACAGCGGTGATGTCATCCTCTACGTCAAGTGCGCCTGCCGATGTCACTCGGACCTTGGTGTCACCAGAATATTTAAACAATAAATTGTTGGAACCATCGACTTCGATAGACCAGTTTCCTATCTTCAATTCTCCGTCAATGACCACATCGCCAGTACCGTTTGGCGACAATGTTAGGTTGCCGTCTGTGTCGGTAGTCGAGATGGTGTTGCCATCAACAGTGACGTTATCAACGGTCAGCTTGGTCCCTACAGCCACAGCCCCGGTGCCATTTGGTGTGAGGCTAATATTGCCATTCGCTCCATCAGCGATAGAAATCAATCCAGAGTCGGTTCCGCTATTCGTGTTAAGAGTAAGATCACCTGTTCCGTTAGTGGTTATAGTTGCATCCGCATTGTTGTCCCCGACTCGTATGGTATCTGCATCAAGCTGCACATCTCCTGTTCCATCCGGCGTCAGTGCAATATGGCCGTTTGATGTGGACACAATAGAGTTGCCATTGACATCCAGATTGCCGCCCAACTGCGGGGTAGTGTCTTGCACTATGTCTGCAATGAAGCTGGCTTTTTGAACCTCTGCGCCAGAACCAGCGCCATCAGCGAAAATCCACGCTGTCTCTCCGTTTAGAATAGATACGTTGCCGCCGGAGCCTTGTGTGAATGTGGCCGTTTGCCCTGACGCATTCTTGACAAGATAGAGCTTGTCCTGATCATTTGGGCTGATTGTTACGGTGTTTGTGCCGCTGGGCGATCCGCCAAGAACAAGAACCTTATAGCCTCCGTCAGAAAGCGAGCCATCGGACGTAGTTAAAGTTGTTGTGGTCCCCGTCAAAGACAGCGCCAATACGCCGTTTATCGCCCTGTCAATGATGTCAAAGTTTGTGTTTGTTGTGGTCCCCCAAGTACCCGACTGCTCTCCGGTGCCGGGTTTCTCAAGGCCAATATTGCTGGTATATGTGGATGCCATTTAGTTCACCGTTTCTGTCCAAGTCTCCGCGTTAGTGCCTGCGTTTATCTCTGTCCAAGTATCGCCACTATGCGTGATCTCAGACCAAGTTTCTACAGATTGACCTACATCAACAGGAACAAACTTTAGTTCCCCTAACGTAGATTGTACCATCAAGAACACAATGTCTGAAGTCCCTGCAATAAGAAGCCCCCCAAGGGAACTTTGCACGAACGCAAACTCTTGATCAGACGAGGCTGTTCGTACCCTAGTACCTATTCCAGTTTGCTCGAACAGCGCGGAAAGATCGGCGTCAGAGGTGCGAAGGCGGGTGCCTTGGCTCGTTTGCGTTGTGCTAAAGTCCTGTGTAGAAGTCGCAGAAAGGATTCCAGTGCCGGTGCTGGTTTGATTGAAATTAGACGATGCTGTAGATGCTCCAACAAGAATACCAACGCCAACAAATAGCGCCGATGATGTGCCGCTCAGATCCGCACCAGTAATTAGTATTGCGACAGCGTTGCTAGTTTGATCGAACAGTGCCGACATGGTGGCAGCATCTACTAAGATCGCCGCTCCTGTGCTGGTCTGCTCGAACAGTGCCGACATAGTGGCGGAATCTACGAGCGTTGCCGAAGCTGTAGATGTCTGTGTGAAGTCCGCAGATTGAGTTGCTGCCGCTGTGCGTAACCGCGTACCCGCCGAGGTCTTTGTAAAATTCAGGTCTTGTGAGGATATTCCAGACAAAACCCGAATACCAGATGCTGTCTTCGTAAACGCAAAGTTCTGCGTCGAATCCCCTAATCGTATTCGAGTTCCTGTCGAGGTTTTTGTGAAGTTTAAGTCTTGCGAGGACGTTCCAGACAGAATGCCGATGCCGGACGCCGCTTTTGTAAACGCGAATGTCTGATCAGATATACCAGACAGTATAACAAGTCCCGGCACTGATTGCGTGAAGGCAAATGACTGATCAGACACACCGCGTTGTATACGAGTGCCGGTTGATGTTTTGGTGAAGTTGGCTTGCTGCGAGGACGTACCACTGAACAAACCGATGGCGGCAGCAGACTCTGTAAAATTGGATGATACAGAGGATGTACCGACAAGGATGCCAACGCCTACGTTCACTGCGCTGGAGGTGCCAATCATATTTGCTGAGGCAGATCCTAATGCGACAGCTAGACTTGTCTGCGTAAAATTACCTGAAAGTGAAGCTGTGCCAGATATCGGCCCAAGGCCATATTGGAAGCCAAACGGCTCCTCTGAAAAACCGCCTGCGGCAAACATTAGTCAGCGTCCGCAATCGTCAGCGTACCGGCTGCGACCTGTCGCATGATTTCGTCATAATGGCGGTTGCCCGGAGCGAGGGGTACAAATACTTCCTCACCATCAACGGCGCATTTAATCCCCGCATTTTCATTTGAAAGGTTCACGAAATATTGTGCGCTTGTGATATTCATCTCGTCCATATTTACAACTCCGCATCCATGCTCAAAGCTCCGTCTGCACTGGCATTGTATATGACCATAGATCTAGTTGCTGATGAACTGCCGGAGGCAAAAGATGTAGAATCAAATTCTACAGAATGTGGTTCTGTATAGGTGGCGCTAAGACCTGTTATTGTCCCAACAGCCGCGCCGTCATACCAATTAAGAGTTCCACTCATCGTCACTGATGGTGCGGCTCTCATAGTCACAGGCAACATAAACGCCATTCTATCCGTACTGCCACCGGACGTTGTCCCCCTCGCCGGAGGTTCATTATAAGTTTGAAAATACCTCTTACACCTCTGCAACTCATCCGCGAACGACCGATGCTCAAACGGCGTGGCTTGTTCGCCAAGTTCAAGCTGGACGCCAACTATGTCCCAAGTTGCACTAGATGTCGCAAAAAGGTTTGTTTGATTTGTTGAGGCAAAGTCATTTGCGCTATTCCACTGATTAGCCGTTCCTGTTTTGTCAGAACCAGCCATCAAAGCGAAACGAACCTGATAAAATTCACCAGTGGTATACCCGCTTGTTGCAAGAGTTGAACTCGTCGTGAAAGCTGGATAGGTAATTGTCTTCTGTTCCCAAGTGTTTGCAGATGAAATTGTGTATTCAGCAGGATACGAAGCGGCACTGGGGTTGTTGAAGTTTGTGTACAAAGTCGCAGAAAAAGTGCCGGTTACACTTGAGCGTACATAAAATGACAACGTAAGTGGCTTTGCATCTGAAGTCCCAGCATCCGTAAACGCTGCAACATGACCTTCAATGACTTGCTTTAACACTTGCATGTCGCTTGAGGCCACGCTGCTGTCAGCAGTTGCTACAGTGACACGAAGAAAATTATCCTTGAAACCGGCAGGGCCACCACTGCTTTCTTGTGTAACAGTCCCCCTTCCGGCACCGGCTACTTGTAGCTGCCACCTATCACAAGTATATGCGCCTGCGCTAAGTGAACTAAATGAAGTGCCTCTCTGGCTTATAGCCATTGAACCGTTGATTATCATGTTTCTGTTCGACAACGCCGTCTGAGAACCAATCAGTGCGGCGAGTTCTGCTGCCTTACTCATGCGAGGTCTCCTGTGATTTGTATACACATCTCAGCCATGTCGTCAGCAGCAACACCGTCTCTAAAACCACGAAGATTTTGTGAACCAGCAGCCCTTGCTCTCAAGCCAAGACTGCGGTTACCCCCACTGTCATCATTTTCACCGGCTGCACCTGTAGTTGAATAATTAACATTACCCATGTCGTTAGCAATTGTGACCGTATAAAGACCTGTACCGCCGTCTGTGATGGAAGTGACGTTGAATGAATCACGAGTTGCTATCGTGCCTGTGCCGTTGAAGTTAATCCAAACTTTTGCACTACCCTCTGCAACATAACTCATGCCAATACTGTTATTACCGGCGGCATCCTTCAGGGTGTTTACTCGGAGTTCACTAGCCATTATGCAAGGTCTCCTGCGGCTATTGTACCCATAGCCATGTCACTGTATGAACTGCCGTTAAAGCTATAAACAATCCAGTTACTGGCGGCGGTTGCTGAAAACGCATTGTTTGAACCCACGGTGCCGCCTGTTGTTACACAAGCGTAGTCGCCTGACGCAAAGGCGTTGGTGTAGGTACAGGTCTGTATGCCTGTGCCTGTGTCCGCAAGAGAGGCAACATTAAAACTGTCGTTTATAGAAGTTCCGGCGCTGTTACATTCAGCCCAAGCCTTTGCCAGACCCTGCTGCAAATTCGTTGTGGTCGAGTTGCCCTCGCCGGTAACTGCAATAGACCCAGCCGTGGTTACTCCTGTGATTGTATCGACTTTGAGTACGCTTGCCATTATGCGAGGTCTCCGGAAACTGTAACGGCTTGATAAGAGGTATCAAATCTACCATTAGAATTTTTCATTTCGTCAAAAGTAACGACTCTTATAGAGCCTGTTGTCGGTGTGTGATAACTCGTTGGCCCAGCTTGTGCGCCGCTTGATGGCCCAACAGAACCAGAACCAGCCGCATAGCCAGCATTACTCATTGTGTTAGTGTAAGTGTATGTTGTATCTGCTTGTTGATTATCAGTTGTTGAAGCAACATTAAAGCTGTCTATAATACTTGCCTGATTTGATGAGGCCCACGCCTTCGCAGCGTGTTGCTTCGTCAGCGCAACCGGCCCCGTACCCGCCTTATCCGCAATCGTGTCTACATTCAATACGCTAGTCATACGATGCTCCAGTATCCGTTGACAGTGACGGTGGCACTCTGCGTAATCGGGCCAGCCGACACACCGTTCTCATCGCTGTCAATCGTGATGTCTGCGCTGATCGTCTGACCGTTCAAGCGGATGATGGAGTTGTTGCCCTTGAAGGGGTAGCGCGTGTCGGACTCAGACTTGGTGTAGCTGTCGGCAACAGAGAACGCATCGTACACCACCATCTCGACAACATCGTTCAGGGACGCCGCAGTGACCAGCACGACAGTCGTGCCTGTCGTCGCCACATAGTCGGTGCCGGGCTTCAGCAGCACACCGTTCTGGTACACATCCATGTACATGCTGTCGGAGTATGTCAGCACCAGCGAGTCGGAGTCTGACCCGCTGAAACTCGTCTGTCCCGCCGTGGCTTGGTACACGAAGCGGTTGCGAACACCAAACTCTGGAGATTTACCTATGTATGGCATTATGGTTTCTCCGGCCAAGTCACATCATCAAGCGACGTAGCACTTTTTGTAATATCACGCAGGGCTTGGCGGTAAGTTGACATATCTGATGTCATGGTTTGGTCAGACAGCCCATAATAATCGGTATCAGCAAGACGTTGGTTTCTTTCTGCACGAAGCATATCTAACTTCACCGCGTTTAGTAATTCTGTTTCTTTAATGCCTACTGCTGTTGCATCCCAACCTACAACATTCCCGTTTGCATCCTTTGCGACAGTATCTTTCCCATCTCCCGATATGGTGACAACATTGTCATACAGCGCATAGATTGCTTCATGGCGCATCGTCATCCTGCAATCTCCATCACCATTATTTGTGAGGCAGTCCGACCAGAGTAATCTTCGTTTTGGTCCGTCATTGCTCTATTAATATAAAAAGTGCCATTGTATGTGTGTCCTAAAGTTCCTTGTAATTTATAGGTTTGCTCAGACGTTGATGATGGGGAATCTAAAACAAAACCATTTACGTTACCGATGTTGTAAGCATACGGAGAACTGTCCGGCCGAAATACAACATTGTTTCTTAGCTGTGCTGCGTTGCCGCTTTGGTCTGCAATTCCAATCGCCGTGCTTCCTCGCAGGAGTTTAACATGCTGCGTTGCTGTGGTGCTTTGAGATATATTGATTGACCAAAACACCAGTATGTCACTACTCGTAGACAAGGGTGTTATTGCCACCGACATGCCGGGAATATCGACGTAAGTGTCAGTGTTAGCGGATGAAAAACTACCAGTATCAGTTTTTATTGTGCGCTTAACCTGAAGAATTGCTCCTTCAGGAAGCGCAGCATCTGCTAATTTTGTCAGCGCCATCACTCACTCCTATGCGTAAGGCGAGTCACCCAGCACAGACGTATCCCAAGCTGCCTTGAGTTTGGCAATCGTATCTGCGTTAGTGATCGCAGATGCCGCCGGGGCGTCACGCAGGGCCGTCTTAGCATTGACAGCCGCAGTCTTGGCAGATGCGTCGTCAGCCTCTAGCGCCTTCATGTAGGCCACGTCTTGCGCCTCTAGGAGGGGGCCACGAACTTCACGGATCTTGTCCTTAAAGATCTCTTTGGCCTTTGCCATGTCCTCGCTGATTACGGTGCCACTCAATGACCATGCACCGCGAAAGTGACGGTCAGAAGGAACGGTAGCCTTGGAAGCCTCGATCTGGTTCCCGTCCTTGTCTACGATGTAAGTTGTCGGCATTGATAACTCCTTATTTGTACCATGGTACGTTTAAGCTGCCAGTTCATCAGAGATACGCCATGCGTTTCTCCACTCGCGTGTCGCCGGAAGCTGCTGCTTCCGACAGATCACCATCTTCGGGCGGTTGCCCTCGTCCCACGACTGCCATACAGACTGTGGTACGTCCTTCTGGATGAGGTATTCGATAGCCTCTTCTTCGGTCATCGGCCCCATCGGTTCTGTGTCATGCAGCAAGTAACCGCGTGTGTGTTTCTTAAAGTCGGGCTGTGCCTCGTCCTTAGCCAGTTCCCAGTATACCCAGACCGGCGGCAATATCCCACCTTGCAAAGCTGCTGCCATCCAGTTGGGGTCCGGCACCAATATCTTAGCGCACTCATCTACCTTGTCTTCATACACGACACGATACTCAGACTGCACACCATCAAGATTATCCTTGGCCCAGCAAAGCCTGTTCCATAGATGTGTGCCTTGAAACTCTGGTGTCACTGTCATGCGAGTTCTCCGTGCCATGTAAGCTGATTGTGACTGTTATCGCTGTTGGTAGTGCTTGAGGCAGCTTGCTTTTTCCAATCAATCCTTCTATCAGTCGTTGTAGGTGTACCTTTACCTGAGCCACACCTCAAACCTCCGGCTGTGTCCTGTTGAGAAAACTGTGATAACGCATAATTGGCGTTGCTATAAGCAGACGCAACTACATAGGTGTAATCCCCCGTGCCATTGTCTGTGAGACTGCTGTGATTCAACGAATCACCGATAGCATCGCTATCTGTAGCATCGTGTTGTATCCACGCCTTCGCACTGCCCTCCACAACAAAATTCGTAGGCACCGAACCCGCAGTCGAGTGCGTCAGGGTATCTGCTTTGAGTGTACCGAAGCTAGGCATTAAGCAAGATCTCCTGCAATCTGAACATAGTTGTGATCAGGTTCGCCATAGTTAGACAAGTTTGCTAGAACACCAGAAATCCTGTTTTTGCTCGTTGACATCGTTGCCCCGTGGTCTCCGTGAGGAATAATCGCATTAGACCCACCATAGTCATATTCAGGAGTGGCTTGCACGGAGAACGTGGCGTTGCCCATGTTGCTGGTATAATTGATGTCGATACGGCCCAAACCAATGTCTGATAGACTAGCCACATTAAAGCTGTCCTCTACTGCGGGAGTAGACGCATCAGCATCGTAATTTAACCATGTTTTAAGAAGCCCCTGCTGCAAGTTTGTGGTCGTGCTGTTGCCTTCACCCGTGACTGCAATAGAGCCAGCAGTGCTAGTACCAGTCAGCGTGTTTACTAAAATGGTACTCATGCGAGGTCTCCAAACAAAAGAACACTGTTTTTTTCGCTGTCTTTCCAATCACCTGCATAATACCAAGTGGCAAAAGGTGCGGCAGAGGTGCTGTAATCATTTTGTCCGTTGTGCTTACTTAACCAAGTAGCATCGTTTGCGTTTCCGTGTTCTCCTGCGAAACCCGATATACCGTATAAAGCGTCACTCATGGCGCTTGTGATTGAAACTGTAAAACGACCTGTATTATCATCACTTATGCTAGAAACATTTAGGCTACCAGCTTCTAGGGTGTCTGTAGCTTGATTGTACCTGCACCGTAATTTAGCAGCCTCTTGTTTTGTCAAAGTGGCGTGACTGCCGCTGGTGCTTTGTATGGTATCTGCTTTCAGCGTACTCATAGCGTCACCAATGTCCCGCCGCTTTCAACGGTCAAGGTCACGCCACTGGCTACAGTGAACGGGCCTGTCACGTTTGCGTTCTCGCTTGCGAGGATTGTTATGTCGGAGGTCAAACTCTGTGCGTTGGTGCGGAATATCCCCCCACCCTTGAATGTGCCTCTGTTCTGTTCCGGCGGCGTTACAGACGATGCCGCCACGCCCATGTAGATCACGAAGATGTTGCCGGTGCCGCTAGACGGTGCTGCTGTGAACGTGAGAGTTGTGCCATCTGGCACAGTAAACGCATCGACGCTTTCCTGCACAACGCCATCGACAGACACAATAATGTCTTCCTGCGTCACCGCTTGATTCAGAGTAAATGTCGTGGTCGAGCCGTTGCCGTTAAACTCTTGCGTGGCAGTCCGCGCCTGAAACTGCGATACAACAGGATTGCCAATAAACGGCATCAGGTAATCTCCATGATACTCAGGGCCGCGTCTATCTTGGCGGCAACACTACAATCAATCTTCAGAACATCTGTGGTCTGCAAGACAACCTTGTTACCGGCCAACAGTTCGACAGAAGATCCCGCCGGGATCGGGATGTCCTTGACCAGCAGGACCGTCTCGTTGGTCTCCGTGTCAGATGTGTCGGACACAAGCTGTACGTCGGCGGTCACCTGACTGGTGTGTACGTTACACAACATCAGGCCCAAGACCACGCTGGTCGTGCTTGATGGTACGGTGTACAGGGTGAGCGGTGTACCAGCACTCGCTGGCATGGCCGCATTCGTCTTCACTTTGAATGTATTTGCCATGTTCCTATCCTAGTGCGATTGCCAGTGCGGTTGCGTCGTCAGTTGTTGCTGCCCCTATATCGGATGCTAATTCTGTTACTGATCTCCCCTCTATTGAGGTTCCGTTTACGCGCAAGAAGTCGTCGTCTGCAACGCCGGATGTAAACACTGGGACATTACCGTTGCTAATACCTGTGGCCGCAACAGCCGCTGTACCAAGACCAAGAGATGTCCGTGCTGTAGCTCCAGTTTCCAACACAAAGTTCGAGCCATCACCAACGATGAAGCCACCATTCGTGACAGCAAGCCCGGCTACATCCTGTAACTGTGCGTCGAGTCTAGCGTTGGGAACTGTGCCGCTGCTTAGTTCGGAAGCGTTCAGAGACGTAAGACTTGCGCCGCTACCGTCAGTAAGCTGCACTGTTCCGGTGGCGTCAGGCAACGTAATCGTGCGGTCGGCGGTTGGGTCGGTGACATTAAAAGTAGTTTCGTGATCGTTGGCAGTGCTGCCCTCAAACTTAATATGCGGGTTAGAGTGGATAGTGTTGCTTTTTAAATATAGCTGTCCAGTAATTTGTGTTGCACCAAACGAAATGTTCAGATGTTCCAAGGAACTGCCACCGACATTCGCAAAAAGACGTATAATTGCGTCTTCACTGCCGCTTGAAACATCAGCAGTGTCCCCTTGAATAAAAGCGTACTCCTGACGATTCCCCGCGTCGTCGTTGCCCGTAAAATATAACGCGCCTAAATCATCAAAGTCTGCGGGGCTGGCGCTGTTACGGTATAGGTGCAGAGATGGGCCAACACCAGAGCCAGCATCTGTTGAGATGAGATCCACGGTGCCTGTGCCATCTGGCGTAATGCTGATGTTTCCGTTTGCACCATCTGCAATGACGATAGAACCGGAGTTGGTGCCACTGTTCGTATTGAGTGTTAAGTCGCCAGTGCCGTTGGTCGTTATCGCAGCATTTGCATTACTGTCGCCAATACGCACCGTGTCTGCGTTTAATAATATATCGCCAGTGCCGTTTGGTTGAAATGCAAGGTTGCCGTTTGTGTCGGTACTAGTAATTGAGTTGCCATCAATATTGATGTTATCAACCTGTAGCTGGGTAATGGCACTGTTCGTACCAAGCGTAACGGCGTCAATAGCACCGCCGTCGATGTTTACGCTGTCGGCGGCTTGTGTGGCTATGGTGCCAAGGCCAAGGCTGGTTCTAGCTGTCGAGCCAGACTCCGCAACAAAGTTACTTCCATCACCTACGATAAAGTTGCCGTTGGTGACTGCGAGGCCAGCCACATCCTGTAGCTGCGCGTCTAGTCTGGCATTAGCTACTGTGCCGGATAGTTGGGAAGCGTTTATTGTTTTGTTTGTCAGCGTGTCAGTAGAACTGGCCGTAATCGCTCCTATGTCAGACAGAACCTCAGAGGCAGAACGACTTTCTAGACCATTAGCGGTAAATCGTGCGAACTCATCATCAGCAACAGATGTGCTGTCGATCTTTACGGCGTTTGTATTGGATATGCCAAAAGTAAGACTAGCTTGACCACCGATATCAGATAGAACCTCTGACGCAGAGCGTCCCTCAATCGCAGTGCCATCGACTCGTAAGAAATCGTTGTCGGCAACGCCAGACGTAAACTTTGGTACATTCGTATTCGATATGCCCGTATCCAGAACGGCCGCTGTTCCGAGTCCCAGACTTGCCCTTGCGGTAGAGCCTGACTCCACAACAAAGTTCGATCCATCGCCTACGATGAAATTACCGTTAGTTACGGCAAGACCAGCTACATCTTGAAGCTGCGCGTCCAGTCTGGCGTTGGGTAGGGTTCCAGACCCAATGTTGCTTGCATTAGTGGTGTCAGTTGTAGCGGAAGCTGCCAGAGACGTACCATTTAATGTTATAGCGTCTGCTTCTAGCGTTCCATCTACATCTACGTCACCGGATATATCAAGGCTAGTTGCAGCTATCTCGCCTGTTACATCTAGGGCTGAACCGGGTGAGGTGTTGAGGATGCCAACCTTTCCATCTTGGAGAACGGTAATCGCTTCGACATCTGTTCCCGCTTGATTGTCCATGAAAAGTGAAAAGGAGTTATTGTTACCGGTACGAGAACCCATATACTTTATGGTAAAGCCATGTGTTCCACTTTCTCCTGTTGCCGCTCTTAAAATACCTAAATCCGCACTAGAAAGGTTTCCAGTTGTTAAAATAGCGGTGCCACTGGTCTGATTGAGTTTAATCTGATTGCCGCCTGTATCTAAAGCACCACCCAACGTCGGGCTGGTGTCGTCAGACACATCTCCCAAAGCACCTATATCAGATAAAACTTGAGAGGCAGAACGACCTTCAATGGCGGTGCCGTCAACTCGTAAAAAGTCATTGTCGGCTACACCGCTAGTAAACTTCGGTACATTTGTGTTCGATATGCCTGTATCCAGCACTGCTGCCGTACCAAGGCCAAGGCTAGTTCTGGCTGTAGAGCCAGACTCGGCGACGAAGTTACTGCCGTCGCCCACAATGAAGTTGCCATTGGTAACAGCGAGGCCAGCTACGTCTTGTAGCTGTTGGTCGAGCCTAGCGTTAGCTAAAGTTCCAGATCCAATATTACTTGCGTTAGTGGTGTCAGTTGTAGCTGACGCCGCTAAAGACGTGCCGTTGAGTGTGATAGCGTCCGCTTCTAGCGTACCGTCCACATCTACATCGCCAGATATATCTAGGCTAGTTGCAGCTACTTCACCTGTTACAGTGATGCCACCGCTGGCTGTTTCCAGTTTTTTGCTGTTGTCGTGGTAAAGCTCGACTGCGCCGTCAGCATTAAACACAGCCATGACTTCAGTGCTACCGTTTTCACCGATAGTTACATGAGTGTTGCCTTTTAAGAATAACCCACCCATGCCAGCATCTTGTACAAAACTATGAGAGCCGTTATGCGAGAGTTGCAGATCACCAGAATTACCTAGCTTCAAAATTTCATTGTCAACTAATTCAATGTCGCCATCAGCATTTCTGAACACCGCCTTCTCTGCTGGCTGCGTACAGAAGATGGTGCGGCTACCAGATGTCCAGTTGACGGCGGCATCCGAGTTGCTGGACTGCAAGATCGTGGTACGAGCCAATGTCGTACCAGACGCCGTGTATGTGCCGATACCTACCTCGAAATCAGTGCCATCGGTGCAGCAATAGTAGGTGGTGTTGGAATTACCTATCTCAGAGAATGCCTCAAAACCAGCAACGGCACCGGCCAAAGTATATGTGCCAGTGCCGGTGGTAGTGGTCGTCTCCTTGACGCGGTCCTTTAGAACCAGTGCCATGTTACTTCAACTCTATGGTTAGATTTCCTGCATTAATACGGAAGATATCGCCAGAAGCGATGGTTTTGCTGGCATCCAACGCACCGACAAAAAGAATATTTCCGCTCGATGAAGCGTCAGCAATAAACACATGAGTGATTGTGTCATCACCGCCACCACCAGAGGCGTCAAAATCAATGTTTGCCGCATTCGTCGCGGTCTGCGTGTCGGTCGAGTCTGCGCCTATTGTAGTCCAACCTGACGCGGCCACCTGCTTGCGCGAATAGTTGGTAAAGTCAGCTTCTGTCAGTGACCCCGTTTCCGCAGCAGATACGGCTGTCGCCAAACCCACATAAATACTGTCCCCCGGCGAAGAGAAGCTGAGAGAGTTGTTCTTGAAGATATAATGCAACAATCTCCGCTCAAGGTAGTTTGTTGCTGCGTTTGCTGTTGCCATTGTCTATACTCCTTATGTGCGAGGCCGATCTGGCAAGCCTCTACGGTACGCATCCGTGTTTTCTCTAGCTTCCGCCAGATCCTTAATCCTAGATAATGCCTCGGTGAACCGGCTATCATAAAGTTGAAGCATATCAGGCTCGCCCTTCATGTAAGCATACGCTTCATACAGCGATCCGTAAAGGAGAGCATTTGGAGCGTTTTCACTGAGCCACGTTGTGCCGCTATCTGAACCCGCGGTCAAAGACGCAGGCCTATAGTAGTAGTGAAGCTCACAGGCATAATTACTGTCTGGGGTTGGTGCAAGAATGACGTTATCTACATCAAACATGCCGTAGTATCTTGGGGTGCCTGTCGTCGCCGGATTTGGGTTGTACTCCTGTACAAAGTTTACATCCTTATGCAACAAAAACTCTTTTGAACTGCCGTTAGTAATTGAAAGAGAAAAGAACGCTAAAAAGTCTGTAGGAAGAGATAGGTACTGATCGTTCTGTGTTACGGCACTGGTGGCGTTTTTACGGAAGACCTCAAGGTCTACTAGTTTGAAAATACGGTCTTCAGCCGCACGAATAAAGACAGGGAGATTTGTCACGAAAGACGTTTCGGTGTTCTCCGTGTAATCTTGAATTGCTGTCTTTAGTTGAGCGTATGTGAACGACATTATGTAATCCTAACAATAGCGTTTGATGCGTCTGCTGTTGGGAACTGGATGGTAAACGTAGAAGAAGATGACGCTTGATCAGCGCCAAAATCAAAAACCGCAACAGCCTTATTGGACGCGCTGCTGTTGTATATCAGGCAGCCCCTAGCGGTGATTGTAGAATTAGAGAACGAGACATCTGAAAAATCAACAAACGCCGTTGTCCCACTTGTAGTTGGGTTGGCTGCTGTAAGTGTTGCTCCACCAGCAGAATAGCCAGTCCCGCTAACCTCGTTAGTCGTAGAATAGGCTGTTGTGGTTGCGTCTATAGTCGCGTTGCTCGTATACAAGGCCAACTTGAATGTATGGCTCGTAAAATCATGAACCGCCTCAAGTATCTCCTCCTTAAATGAGGTGCATACATAATTCCCTGTAAACGCCATTTTTTACTCCTATGGTGTGTTTGCCGTGCCGCCCATGCCGCTGTGGACTGTGCAGTAATAATAGAGCGTTGGCGCTCCAGCAGCCACCGTGATTTGCGTGTACGCCCCAGCGTTTCCGGGGGTGCCGCTCGTTGTTACGCCTGTAGTGTACTCAGAACCTCCGCTATGGCTACCGTTGGCTGTCGTAGAAAATCTTAATGGATGGCCTGAATTAGAGCTATCAGACTGATCGAATTTGTATGTATCGCCCTCGTTAAGGGTTAGGGTTGGGGAGGCACCACTAAGCTCTGCAATGTAATACTTGTTGCCGCTTCCATATGAGTTTGTGCCGCTTGCGACCGTTACAGTGTATGTTGTCACGGCCTGAACACTCAGGCCACCCAGAGAGACCTGTGCGGTTACGCTGATTGGGCTAACAGTTATGTCGGAAACCTCTGTTGTGCCGGATATGGTAACACTGCCAACCTCAGCGGCCATAAACGGAACTGATATTTTTTCTAGGGTGGCGAGGTCTGTCGCTGGTATCACCACCTTGGCCTCCTCTAGCTTTCTGTCTGGTCTGGGGTTTAACAGAGACTGCGGGTCATCCGTGCGAATGCGCCCCAAAAAGTTCTGAGGATGGTCTATGTCAACCACATCAAAGCCAACCCGCATCCCTGTCTTCACGCCATTTTGATACTCATCAACAAGCTGGTTCAGAGAATATCTGAACCCTGTTCTGTCGCAAAAACCAAATGCGTATTTCCCCCTAGCATTAGTCATCTGTTGTACCCGCGTACAAATTGTCGAAGATCTGATTTACGTCCAACGTATAATCCAGATCAGACTTCGAGTAGTGTATATGCTGAGAAGGCAAGAAGTCTGGCGCTCCAGAGCCTGTCTCAAACCACGCCGGGTGGGTCACCCTAACCCGGTTGTTTGGCAAAGCCACAATATTTCCCGTCCACTTGCCAGCATCCAAAAGTTCCAGCACATGGCTTTGTTTGTGCTGCGCCGGATCGTCTGCTATCTCACTATCTGTATAATCGACAGTGAAATAATACCTAGCTGGATAGAACTCACCTCCTATTTTTGCCATCCAAGGGCATGGCGTAGCCCTCTCCAGCACATAAACCGCGTGTGTTCTTGAGGCGCAATCCCAAGGCTGCGCCGCATGAACAGGCATAGGCTCGGGCCAATCCTCAAAAGGCGTATCACCGACCAGTGCTGTAATCGGCATTCTCGCCCACATCGCGCCCCCATGCACGTTCGGCTCTCCCGTGTCATCAGCCTCACAGCCTGTAAAAATAAGCTGGAAGCTGAGACACCTGTTGGGGATCGTAGTTACCGCTATCGCCATAGCATGAAGAAACTCTCCATGATAATCACTATGGTTATGCGTGTACTCACGACGCACCCAACATTTGAAATGCGGTATGCTGCTTTGTAGATACGGCATTAGCCTGCTCTACCGAACCGCTTACCCCTAGTCGCCGCGCCTGCACCGCGAACAGTGCCGCCCTTTGACCTCTTCATAGCACCGCCTTTTTTCATGCCCTTTTTCTTCATCATGCCGCCACCGGCCATTTTGGCCGAACCCGGACGATTGGGCTTGATGGCAGCCTTGAACCTATCAAACATACTTGGCTTCCTCGTCGGCTTTGGAGCCGTCTTCTTCGGCACGGCGTCTGGTCTGGGTGCCTTCTTAGCCGCCGCACGACGCGCACGAGCCTTAGCCATTGCTGAAGCGGAGCCATCTTTAGACGCCTTCACGCTGGCCGTATTGCTGGGCGTTGTCCTTGTCTGCGCCCTAGCACCCCGCGTAGCAGCCCTCTGCTTGCCCTTATCCTTAGAGCCAAGCATGGCCATCTGCGTCTTCGTCATGCCTTTGTAGGGATTCTTAGACTTAGCGCCAGCGCCAGCAGCAGCACCCGGAATCTTGATGCTCTGCCCAACGCGGATCATGTTGGCGTTCTTAATGCCGGGGTTTGCATCCAGCAGGGCTTTGACTGTCAGGCCCCTCTTCTTTGCAATCTGAGACAGGGTATCACCAGACTTGACCTTTACAGATCCGCCCTTGGCGTACCCCTTCTTCATCATGCCGCCCTTCTTGTAGCTCTTCTTTTTCATCATGCCGCCGCCCTTCATCTTGCCCTTGCCGTCAGCGGCGAAGAACGGAACCTTCTGGCCCTTGTCATTGGTGACCATCTTGAGCTTGCCGCCCTTGGCCATGCCCTTTCTCTTCATAGCGCCACCCTTGCGGTAGCCTTTCTTTTTCATGGCCATTTTAACCTCCTGCGTAGAATGTGTTGTATGGCACGAACTTGATTGATGATGAGTCTGTGTCCTCGTTTGCCGCTAGTTCAAACTGGAACTCATACTCTTGTTTAAGCGGTGCCACACGGGCCGCCACTTCAGGCTTCTTCATCGCAATGTAGTAAGCCAACCCAGCCGCAAGACAAGGAACAAACCTTGGCGGCATATCTGCTGTAGTCCCAGCACCAGAGGAAACTCCCGATATACCCTTCAGCCTGTAATAGGCTAATGTATATGTACTTAAATCAGGAACGGGCCACAGAGTAACCACAACCTGTGTTGCCTGCCGGTCTACATAAATTTGGCTAGGACGGCCCTCAGTGTTCTTTGAGCCTTGTTGAGCATACGTTGAAACGCTAATACGAGAGACGTTAGTATCGAGTTGAGATGTACCACTCCCCGTCCTAATTTGATGCTCAATGAGATCAATAGTATCTGTAGGCATCGTGTAAGATGCCGTACCTGCCGTAAGAGCCTGTGTACCAGCTTCAATAGTCCAGAGGTTAAGTCCACGATTCTGCCACTCCAATGTTAACAGGTTTAGGCTTCTTCGAGCCGTTTTAAGATCATAGCCTGTCTTCATTTCAAGACCGGCTCTCTCAAAGGCCTCTTCAAATATCTCTGGAAGATCAGGCGTCACTACTGACATTAGCTAGTTCTCCTGTGCGCTCTGGTCTTAGCGGCAATCTTTTTGGGCTGTTTTGAGAATTGCTTCCCTGCTTTCTTAGCTTTCCGCTTTGCCCTAGTCGTTGCCGCATACTCCTTCGACGAAAGTGACTTGATGGCACTAGACGGTAGATATCTTTCCCCGGTAGCTTTTGGACCCTGAGTGGACGGCTTGCCACTTTTTGTCCTCCACTTTTGCTTTGTCCAAGACTTTAGACTTCTCTGTGATTTCTTTAGAGGCATCAGTCCCTCGACTTCCGTATTTCTTTTAGAGTCTCCTGTATAGTAACATCTTTTCTCGCATTTGGATCATATTTGCACTGATACTCGTTCGGCACAAAATCCAGATACTCAAAAAACTGCGACTCAATGGTGTTGTTGGCTCCTCTAAATACGCAAACCAGCTTTCCATTATCTAGCTTTTCACACTTTACCTTACGGCATGTTACCATTTGTTCTGCCTGTGCAGTATGGGATTTCAACAACAATACAAAACCCGTCAAAACGGCTATACCGGCACCGATCATGATAATCCATGCCACAATCTCTACGAACCTTCTCCTGCGCTCCCTTTGACGATAAAGGGTTTCCTGTCTGCGCTTACGAATTTGCCCCTCCATACGAACAAGCTCATCCCACTTGGACTTGCCCATTGTAAGGCTGATCCACTGTTGTAGCTCGTAGCGTTGCTGTTGGGCTTTTTTCTTGGCCGCAAAGGCGGCAACGGCCTCTTGCTCAACGCTTTGACCGCCGAAAAGTTTCTTGAATATAGGGGGGTTTTTGGCCTCTTTTTCGGCCTGATCTAGGTCAGATAAAGCGCCCATCCAGCGCGAAAGATCTGACGCCATGGATTCTATATCACGCCCAATAGCAAAGCCCTTCTTGAGGGCTGAAAACGCCGCAGAAGCGGCTGCCATGGTTGATACTGGGTCCATCAATATACCTTCGTATTTTTGTCTACCATTTTGGGTAGACAATAGGCCGTTACCGTCCGCCCCTGTTTATGAAGTTTTTGTGCGTACCATACGCAATCATTCAAATCCCTAAAGTACAAGTCGTTGCTAACTAGGCGCTTATCTTCCCCCAGCCCTAAAAATACAAACAGGAGGAAAGCGTGTTTCATGCCTAATCGCGGTAACCGCCTCCTGCCTTTTTATAAGCAGACGCCATCATTTGCGCCTTTCTCGCTGACCACTGACCCGGAGCGCCGCCCTTTCCACCAGCCTTGATCCTGTTAAAGATCCGCTTACGCAGGCCCGGTTTAGTATAGTTGCCAGCCTCATTTACCCTCGACTTTGTCTTGCCCCCGTCCTTCATGGCCAAGGCCTTGCCCTTCCTTGTGTACGAGCCTTTGCCTTTTTTGGGCTTGACCACCTTGGGCTTGAATTTAGACTGAGCAAGCTGCTTGGCCATGGGGTTCTTGACCCTGCCACCACCAGCCATCGCTACTGGCTTTTTCTTACTTGCACACAGGTTTTTTGCCGCTCTCATCTCACACTCCTAACCTACGCTCTTTTACTGGCCTTACGGGCCGTTTTAGTTCGCCTGAAGGATCTATTCTTTGATGCCGGTACCGCTCTTAGGTTCGACATTCTGTTGTCCATAGGATTGCCGTTCCTGTGAGAAACATCCTTCCCGTCGCCTCTTTTTACTTTTCCGGCCGCTATCATGCGGTTACGAGCAGTATTACGCGAGGCTCGACGTTTCTTCTGCTTACTAGACGACTGGTACTTTTTGTACTCTGAGCCGTAGTGACGGGGCATTAGATCATACGCCCCTTGGTTTTGCCCTTGGAGGCAACCCCATCAATCGGGCGACTCCGCTTGACGGCACCGCCCATGTTCATCCTGTCGGCTCCTGCCATGCCGGTTGCCTTCATTGCGCTTGAGCCAGCCTCTCTCTTTTTGCGATTTTTCTGCTGCTCTCTTGCTAGAACGCCAGACAAACCTGCGACAGGACCCAAAGAACTTAGCGCATCTGATATCGGGCCTTTGCCCTTGGCTACGCTATAGACCGGAGAGAACGTCTCTAGGACGCCGCCAATATTCTTCTTCATCCTATTCCCCTTTAGCTGTTGCTGCATGGAAGCTCGCGATATTGTCATCGTAGCTCCTTCCTGTGAACTCTTCCCACATTGGTTTCAACATGCTGTGTAGCTCATCGATCTTCTGACTGTTGTCATCAATCTTTACAGACATAACAGCAACATTCTTGTCCACATCTATGAGAGTGGACGATATCCATGTGACCCCCGTGGCACACATTCCAACAATCGACACAAACAATGTCCCGGCTATAAAGTTGGTATTCAGCATTTCCATCTCTTCCTAGCCTGACGAAGCCTACTATTTGGGTTTTTCGCTGCTTTTGGGAACTTCTTCATTTGCCCAGCGGAGCGAGCGCAAAATGATTTGCGTCTTTTGGCGGCTGCGCTGCCCTTCTTGACCTTTCCTGTAACCGCTGTTTTCAGCTTGCTACCGGGGTTGGCCTTTCTATAGGCGGCAACGCCTTTTTTGGTCATCCCCGCCCCAGACTTGGTGGGGCGGAAATTACCTGATTTCACAGATGTCTTGATTGGGGTTTCTTTTTTTCTAGGCATAGCCCACCCCTATGACAAGAACACCGTAACGCTGGAGCAAGCAGTCAGATCAAGATAGACATCAGTGTCAAACAGGATGCCGTTATCGGGAATGTTTACCGAAAACGTATCAGATGTCCCAAAGGACACATCCAGCTTAGTGGTGCCGCTGGAGCCTCCATCTTTGAGGACAATCTGAGGGCTGCCTGAACCGGCTGTCTTGACTTGGATCTGACGCACACGAATGCGGCCAGTGAACACCGTAGCGTCAGCCGTTTTGGTTACCGCGAATACATCAGACATCGCCATTACAGCCTCCTATATTAGCTGTCAGCGAACGGTGTAGCCTCAGTGCCGGTGCCTACGAGCATGGCCTGAACAAGGTACACGTTGTCTTTTACAGCCGTAATTTCAACGTAAGATCCCTTGTCGCCGCCTGTTGTGCCGCCGTTCATCGAAATAACATCGTTTGATGAAGCAGGTACAAAGCTAGAGTTGGTGCCGTCTGCCACATTAATTACCGTTGCAGAGCCAACAAACTTGTCCGTTCCATCTGTTTTGATGTCACAGTCAGAGCAGTCAGTTTCGACGTAAAAGCGATAAACCGCGCCAAAATGATTGTTTACATTGGGGTCATCATCGCCAGCATTTGCCCCCTTGGAGCCTGATGCAATGGTTGGAAGGGTGATGGCACCGTCAGCGTCGTTGACGGTAATCAGTCGTCCAGCATGATCTGCGAAGGTGAGGGTTGTCTCTGCGGTAATATCAATTACCGAGTCCGGCCCTGCGGTTATAAAACCACGGCGAGAGCGTACCGGACCTGAAAAGGTTGTATTAGCCATGAGGAACTCCTTGTCTTGGCCAGTGTCAGCGAGATGCTGTCAAGGTTCACATACATTATACAAAAAGAAAAGGCGGCACAGAAGCCGCCTAATCCAAATTTGTACTCTAGTACACTTACGCGCCCGGTGAGCCGTAGATGCCAAGAGGATCGGATACGCCGAAGCTATAACGCTCGCGAGCCTTATAGCGGACGTTTCCGGTGTCGAAGTCACCGTCCATCGAAGTAGACATCGGAGTACGGACAAAGTGCTTCATACCATTCGGAACATCCGTGGTGATGAAGAACGCATCCGTGTCGGTCAGGTAGTGGTTGACACGATAACCCTCAGGAATCGAGCCATTGCTACGCAGAGCGTTGATGTCGTTATCGGCGGTGCCGGTCCGCAGATCAGTTTGCAGCAAGCGAGTTGCGACAAACATCAGTGCAGGCGGAACGACGAGCTTGCGAGGACGAGCAGCAATCAACAGACCACGCTCATCAACGAACGCAGCAATATTGATTACGGCATCTTCCAGAGAAGTCTCGTTCAGATCCACAGCCGTAGTCGGACGGTTTGAGTTGTTGCCACCTTGCACGGTCGGGTGAGCCGTGCTGAACAGGGTTACGCCATCGCCCGACTGGAACGTGGAGAAACCAGTGTTCAGCAGAGAAGCTGACTTAACCTGCTTGGTGTACGCCATGGCCCGTGCGAGGGCCTTGGTATAACGAGCCGAAAGAGCATCGTAGAGGTTGTCTTCCATGGCCTCTTCGGTCACCGAGAAACCCATTGCAACCGTTTCGTGGTTGTAACGAGCGGTGAACGACTCCTGTGCGGAATCGAAGCTAATGGCAGAGCCTTCTGGCTTAACCGGCGCTGCGCCGAAACCAGACAGTTTAACCTCTTCCTCAAAGCTACGCTCTGAGTTTTCGGTTTCGTAGATCTCTGCATGCTCGTTCTCGTACTTTTCGTACTCAAGACCGAACAGTGCATTAAGACCGGGAAGTAGCTCTTTCAGGAGTTGTGCGCGTGTAATAGCCATTTTCTACTCCTTACGCCGAGCCAGTTGCGAGTGCATGCTGATGGTAATTAAACTTACACACCAGAATGGGGAAAGACGTACCCTTTTCGTCGCCCTGATCACCGCCAAGATAATCAATAATCCGAATTGGATTCTGAGCATCCGTGCTGATTTCAGAGATGTCCAACGCCACGCGGCTGACTTTCAGCGAGGTGTTAGGAGCGGTTTGAACGAGAAGAGTGTTCTTGCCATAGATATCGCCCGTGTTGGTCGGCGCACCATCCGCTTGGATAGTGAACAGAACATTCGGGTCATCTACGACATACGCCATAATATCGGAAGCAGCAGTGCTTGCCGGATATAGCTGGCTGAACGTCTTTTGATTGGTGTTCGGATCTGTGTACGAACACCCGAGGAAGATACCAACGATATCGATTTCAGTCGAATCATCGCCGGTAGCGGACTGCTTTTCGATTGTAGTTGCGGTACCGCCATCAACAAGATGGACGATATCCCCTGTAGCAATCGCCGTTCCGTATCCCGATGCAATCGGGTACTGGCGAAAAACCTCCAGAGAACCGCTGTCAAGGCGGCCAATCGGGCGCAGACCGAAGGGAGCGGCTGTCGAAGACATGTCTTATTCCTTCCTTCTATCTAGCCATTTTACAACAGCAAGCGCCCACTAGGGTCACTTGCCAAACGAAGTTTTCGTAGACCTTTCTGGTGCCAGAACAGGCATACGAGCGTCGGATTGGCGAAGGAAGTTGTTGTCAACAGACTCGATTTGAGACGAGTTCATGTCGTCATGCGCTTCCCTACGCGATTCCACATATTCGGTTGAGTTCTCGCAAAGTAGCAATCCTCCAACCTCAACATTACCTTCAAATCGGGAGTCGATATCAGGCAACACTTGTAGTTCAGGATGATCCTCTGCCTTCACAGGCGTCCAGCCCTCACGAAACTTAGACGAGACATTGGTCATGTCGCTCTCACCGAGAGTTGAGGTGCGAACCCAACGGTATGAAACACCGTCACGAGGTTCGGGGTCAGGCAACATAGTCGGTCTGGTCCAGCTTTTTTTGCGTTCTGTGGTTTCACGAGATTCCGTAGAACGAGGCTTACGATTGGACATTTGAGGACTCCTTCAAGAGTTGCGCCGCATATTGCTCTGGGGTTAGTCCAAGCCTCTTGGCGAGGGAGACTTGGGTTGAGGTTAGCTGCACTCTGCGTGGTTTTTTGGCACTCCGACTTGCGGGGGCAACCACGGTACCAGTTTGACGGGCAGGTGCTTCCTCAACTTCTTGCCCACCAAACTTGTCTGGAAACCGCTGACGCATGGAGTCGTCAATGCGGCTGTAATACTCATCTGCCTGAGTTTGCGGGTTAATGCCGCTCTTGACAAGAGACTCATGCACCCCGAATGCAAACCCAGTCATTTCTGTGTCCTCGCCGAACCAAGAATTTTCGGCGGCCCATTGCTTGGTTCGATCATCCGGCTCCGCCACTTTGGGCCTTGTCGCGATGTTCTCTGGAAGCTCTTCAACCTCTTGAACCTTGGGCTTGTAGGACTGGACCCTAAACTTTTCATTTTGAAGAGAGGTCAGCTTCTCCTGTGCCTCAATCAGCTTATCTGGGTCGCCGACCTCGTAGGCCTCTTTGTAAGCTGCCTTTGCCTTATCAAGCTCGGCCTCAACGCGGCCTTTGGCTTGCTCGACAAGAACACCCTCACCCTCTGCGAGGGTTTTCTTCAGGCGCTGGTTCTCTTCATGCACCTTCTGTGCATAGCTTACCGCCTCTTCCTGAAGCCGTGATGCCTCTTCTTTGCGGCGGCGCTCTTCATGAAACTCATACTTTAGCTGCTTGATGCGCTTCTGCACATTCTCGCCATAGCTAGAGATTTCATCGTCTTCTGGGACATTGGCTTCAGCCGCCTCAGGACGGCGAGGCCTCTCCTTATCCTCTTCAGGCATGTCATCAATAATCTCTAGCTCAAAGCCAGAGTCATCAACTGCCTCAAAGTTTTCTTCTTGCTCAACGTCTTTTTGCGCTGGTTTGTTCATGCTCTTGCATATCCTCTTGGGTCATCGACAACCGCTTCCACGGTGTCATCGTTGATAAGACGGAACTCTTCTTTGTCGATCTTAAATCTTGTCCCAGAGTAAGACCGGAAGATTACGAAATCGCCCTCTTTGCAGTATGGGCCGTGAGGGAACTTGTCGGTGTCGCCATAAGCGTCAGGCCCCACCTTTACGACGAACCCGATAACGGATGCCGTCTGTTCCGCTGATTTCAATTTATCTGGCATGTAGATGCCCGATTCCGTTTTTTCTTGAACCTCAAGTGGCTTTATTAAGAGTTTGTAGCCGGACGGTGCCGGTATTTTAGATGCGACCTCTTGGGTCGATACGTTAGCAGAATACATCTGTCTTCCTTGCAGTGATTAAGGTTCACAGTACCTTGCAGGGCTTGCCCCGTAAGTCTCCACAAAAACAATATACCCCACAACATCCGGGGATGGAAGTCTTAGTCGGATTCGATCCTTTGTTGCGAATCCAAAACATCACGTTCAATAAGCGCGAGGGCCTCAACTTTGCCCACGAGGCGAATATACTCCTCGTAGTTTTCGCATCCACCACCGGCCATATGGTCAGCGATATCATTCAAATACCCCCTAATTCTTTGCCTGACTGCCTCAAGCTCATTCATTGGCATCTATCTCCCTAGCTATTTCACGGCCAAGCTCAATGCCATCCTTGATATCTGACCGCTTTGCCTTGTCGAGTTCCGTCGCGATTTGTACGCCAAGTCTGGCACCGTCACGCTTCTCCTCGGATTCTATGCGGTCCTTCTGGACTTCGATGTTGCCCATCTTGGTCTGCATATCGGTTTGCAGTTTAGCAATGTCAATTTGCTTTTTATGCTCAAACTCAGCTTCTTTCAACTGCATTTCGCGTTGTTGAATCTGTGTAAGCGGATCTTGCTGCTGCTGCATTGCCTTCTGCTGTGCGACTTCTGCCTGATCTTTGCGTAGCAGCTTTTCGGCTGCCTGCGCCGCCAGACGTGAGATTTCAAGCTCAACATCCTCCGGTAGAGGCTTCTCTTCATCTGGCATTGCCACGCCAAGCTGTTTCTCAATCTCTTTGCGATACTGGAAGGCCACATGCTCTGTGATGTGTGCTGAAAGCGCAGCCTGTATGGCCCCAGCAAACGGGCTTTGCCCAACAATCTCTTGCAGCTTAGGATCTTGTGCCGCAGCCAAGTGAACCTGAATATGCGCCTCATGATCCTGATACTTGAACGCCTTGACAGGCTCCTGCTTCAGAATAGCCATGTTTTCTGTGACCGGGTCTGCTGGCTTGATATCATCCGGCAACTTGATGATCTCTTCAGCATCCTTGATGCCTAGAACCTCCAGCATCTGTCTGTGCAGCTTGCCCATGTCGTACAAGTTCGGAGCCTGCTGCGCCAACTGAAGGGCCGCCTGATACTGGACCACTCGTTGAGACATAGTAGCGGCATTCGGGTCTGACACAGGAATCACATCTACACGCGCGTCAAAATCGGAGCGGCGATCAAACTCACCATCCATTTCATACGCATATTCGGCAGGCATATAGTCGCGAATAATTTTTGACAGAAGGCGAAGCTCTATTTTCAGAGAGGCGTGAAGGCGCGCCTGAACGCCAGACATCACCTTCATGCTGCGCTCCATCAGAGCGAGAGTCGTTCCTACCGGAGCCTGCGGGTTGAGGTTTCCAACTTGTACGTCAGCAACGGAGCCAATCCGTCTCCCCTCTTCCACGATGTTTCCGAGAAGTTGATATAGAACCGATGAGGGTTCCTTGTAAGGAAGGAATGCAATCGAGTCCCGAATAGCACCACCCGGTACGTCCACGTCACGGAACTCACCCGGCATGAGAGGCGAATCGTCGCCCTTAATACGAAGGCCGCGAGCTTTAAGGCCAGCCGGGAGATTGCTAAGTGTGCCAGCATCAATAAGTTGACGAAGAATACTAGTGGCGCTCTTAGCAAGACCACCAATAAGATGAATAAGACCCGTTCCATAGAACCCAAGGCCCGGTAGGTATCTATAGTG
>VTLG01014636.1_pt1 | contig 35215 bp, 69 predicted proteins | sample 4694571 | NCBI WGS metagenome assembly VTLG01 (sample SAMN12604809, study PRJNA352737) | marine metagenome | biome: ENVO:00000447; feature: ENVO:00000209|ENVO:00000569|ENVO:01000036; material: ENVO:00002151; isolation source: viral sequences binned using virsorter ...
GCAGTGCCAGGCATATCACCTATCTTTGTAATCTCTGCCTCAATCTCTCTTCTCTTTGTCTTTCTGACAATATAGATATCGGCAGGATTCCAACTATCTTTCGTTGATACTCCACACTTCTGTTGTGCAACTCTTTCAACAAAAGGCATGATACCGTCATCTCTGGAATACTCGTAACCCTTGTTTGTACCTAACCAAGACTTTAGTTTCTCTGCCTGTAATTTAAATGTGGCGTGCCAATCGTCATCATAGTTTTCATATATCGCCGCAATCTTATCTCCACTAGGCATCTGATTAGGTGTCTTGTCAATAAACTGTTCACAGACAAATCTGGTTGCGTTCTCTTGTTTTGCAGTCTCCACTGCATTGATTGTAGAACCACCAGTGCCAGAACCATTACCAAATGATATGTCCAAACCAGCAGTGTTTGCCTTTGCGGCAAGTTTTTTCTTCAGGGCTGCAATCCCATCTGTCTTTTCTACGATACGAGGTACTTTTACTTTTTGGAAATTAGAAGTAGGGTCAAGAACGATGGTCTCTCCATACTCCTTTTTGATGAATGTATACACATCTGCGACTTGGATAGAAAACTTCTTTTTCTTTCCAGTAATCTCAGCAGTGTTTTTAGGTCTGAAGTTGTATGCCATCGAATACTCCCTAAGAGTATTTATGTCATATTTAGAAGAAACTGTCAAGAGTTGCAGTGCCATATTTATCAGCGACTTTGTTTACGTTACTACTATTATGGTCAACGCTAGCGCCGTTGTAGTAGGGTATCTCGTTTGTAAGGGTATATGAAGTCTCTCCTGGCCTTTTGATTTTCCATTCCAAGTCACCATCTTTTGGATACGGTAATGTCCAATCCATCGTGGATTGTTTTAAGAACTTTCTGGCAGGTTTATTCATAGGATAGATATATCGAAACTGTTTACCCCATACACGACTAAAACCCAACTCACCCATTTTTGTATCTGATGGTCGAGGCCCGTACTTTGTGTCGTGTCGGTTCATCTCTTTCTTCATCTTTCTCTGGATAGTCCGAAAGTGTACTTTTTCGCCGGCATCTGTAACATATACGTCACTCCATATGAATCCACCATAGAGAAAGTTTCCTGCCTGATAGACATATCCTGGCTTGCCAACGATACCATCTGCCCATGTGTATAGATATTTAACTGATGGTGTATTCTGTTTCATCCATCGAATTGTTGCAGACATCATTTGTGTTTCAGAGTTTCTTGGCATTGCATCATCCATGCACATTTTACCAATCTCATAGTAGTCTGCTGTGGTGAGTGTGGGAAACATCTTCTTGATTGTACCCATAGGGTTTGTACCCCAACCCAACGTCAAAATACCTACCAGTTCATCGTCCTGATAGGCTCCTAGATAGTGTTTGGTAAGTTTGGGCATGACAGGACTATAGTGACGCTCTTGTACGAACAGTGTCGCCACACGATAGTCCACTTGTTTCATAAACATTTACACAGAACTCGGTTTTCCAAAAGGTTCTGATATAGATGAATCAATATAGTCACCGTTCTCTTGATATTTACGAGTGATAGTTTCTTTTCTAAGAACACCATCTACATACCGATATGTTATCAAAGCATGACTGATTACATCTTTGGATTCAAGTCCATCAAATGCCGACTTCAATGGGCCTTCCTTGGCAACCATTTTATACTCCTAATGCGTGTGCAATCGAGCGTGTATCTTGAGGTAATGATTTACCTTCACGCAACCATGTTTCCATCTGCTCAAAATAGAAGGCCGCATCATCATGTCCTTCACTTTCAAGTACCTCTTTTGCATACTTGAAGAAGTTCACAGTTTGCATACCACTACCATCTCGTAAGGTTGCAGATTTCCATTTGCCTGGTCGTTGATTACTCATTTCAAATTACTCCCTTCTAATGTAATTTATTTTTTGGTAACTCTTTGACTAACTGATTTAGAACTGTGTTCCAATACTGAATAGCCCACTCCGATAGATATGGATATTGCAGTGCCTTGTACACTGCATCAATCCGTCTTTGTAAAAGTTGTAGTTCTGTCATATCATTGCACTCAAAACTAGATTAGCGATAATCAATGCACCTATAACCTCAAGCATTGATAATCTCCGTTGCGGCATCGACAGAATCAAAACCATATCCACCGATATGCCAATCATATTCTTCAGTTGGGATAAACCCATCCTTCCAATTATATATAGAGAACCTTACAAGACCTTCATCTGTCTCAGCCCAAACCTTCCACTCTGCATTTACCTTTTCATCTGGATCTGCATCAGTGTATGTCGGTTTACCAAAAGTCTCAACCAACTTTGCATAGGTTGTTTTTACATAACCTTGTAGTGAACTCATATTGACATCAACATAGTCACCACTTTCATAACTTAATATTTTCATAATTTACCCTTTCTTTATACCAATTATTATACCACCGATTGCCATCAGTGTCAACCCAATTACAATCGCAAAAACCATTTCTTCCATAGTATTTGCATACTCCATGCACTTACCATCACAGTCGCCTGCACTACCGGCAACAAACATAAGTCCTGTAACTATCAAAAACGCACCAATAATATTCATTATCTCTCTCCTTATACAGTCTCAATCATACAACCATGTGTCTCTTTGACAACAAAGGTAACGTCCGTACCTTCTGCCATCTCATTTAGAACCATCTGTTCCTCACAGGCATTACCTATGCACTGATGTTCTGAAACTACCTCTGGTGTTTTATTTGGTTGAACCTTCACAACAGCAAAGGCCTCGATTGGATCTCCAACATTATTAAACATTACTTTTTCTCCACTGCAAACTTGACAACATCTTTGTCTTTTAGAATCTCTTGGACAACAGTATTCATACCGTTGAAAGTACCACGAGTGGTTTCCCACTTGTCTCCGTTTTTCATGGTGGTTGTAATAACAAACTTTTTCATGCCGAATCACTCCTCTCAATTACCCTTATATGCTATCAAAACATAAGGCATTTGTCAATAGCGAAAGCCTATTTTTTTAGGTTTTCTTTGATTTTTTCTAACAACTCTGGAAGTGGATCTTGATTTGCTTGATACAAGATTCCGATACCACCTTTGTTGATCCATCTACCTATGTTGGTAGGTTTATCATCGACTAGTATGTTAGGTGAACCATCCAACTTACTGGTTGCATATTTCTCTTTCATACCTGTAAAGATAAGTTTGTCGATTGGTGGTAGGAAGTTGTGTTTAGTCAACCATACCCTTTTCCAATATGCAGAGTTATCTCTATCACCTCTTAGTGGTGAGGAACATATACCCCAATCACCAGTGGCCTTCGCAAAGTTTACTAACTTTTCTGAAGTCTCAAAAGTGTTCAGAGTATTGAAGAAGTCAGTACCTTGCAATTCGGTAATCGCCTTCTCTTTGTTCTGTATTTTCTTCCAATGGTCTTTACCGAACTTATGGGCGAACCCTGTAAAGAAGTCGGCTACTACACCATCCATATCTAAGTATAACGTCATATACGCTCCTCTCTTATTTTTTCCATTCGCATCACACTGTCAATCCATTTCTCTGGCGTCATAATGTGTTGCGACACTGTAAATTTTAGTTTTGATTTCTTGAACTGCCCCTTGAGCATTTTTGCAAATTCAGTACCCAAGAACCGTGAGGACAGTTTGATTACATCACGGCGAAACCCAATATCATGGTGCATATTACCACACAAATGAGCGAACTCGTGAATAATTGTGTAAGGACAGTTAGTCTCTGCAAGACGCATCGTACCATACCAAGTCGCCTGTCCGGCAGTGCGTCCACGAAAATGTGCAAGTTCAAGTTTTGGATCTAATCGTCCATAACGTGACGCATCCTCTTTTGCACACAAGTCTTTATATGTTTTAGACTTTGCAATCTTCTTGAAATACTTCTGAGATTGTTTCCAATTCAGTCGTTTTAACTTTGTGCATTCTGGATACTTTGCACGATATTCTGCGATTGCAGCGAACTCTGCGTTGTAAGTCTTTTGACGGCCTGCATCCTTGAAGTTTGCTTTACCAGTTTTGATAACCTTCTGTTTCTTCTGCCAGTAGTTTGCATACTTGTTTGCATAGTCGTGAGACATAATTTTTAGGGCTGCCTGATAGGCATCTGTCGAACTGTTAATCATATGTCACCTGTACATCATAGTCAATTTTATCAAAGATTGCTTCTAGTTCTGCAATCTTTTCCTTGCACTTCATTTTTGCAAATCCGTTGCCAGGGGTTTTCTTTTTCTTCTTTTCTAAGTTCTTCAACATATCAGAAAAGAATTTATATTCATTTTGTAATTCTGTAATATAGTCCATATAGTCCATTACGCAGCCTCCTTGAAAAGTTTACTCATACCTTCATACACTACGTTGAAGGCGTTTACCTCATACATCCAATGGTCATAGAAATCACTATCATCATCGAGCATCTCATTAACGTGGTCATTCCACACCTCGTTCATGGCTTCCATACCATCAAGAAGATTACCGTTACCACGACCCTTGATAGTGCGAACAGCATCATCCCAAGTCATGTTAATCTGGAAATAATTAGGAATACGAAACATATTTTTACCTCTTTCTCTCAACTTCTATAGCTATGCTATCAAAACAAAACAGGTATGTCAAGGCCTTTTATGAAAAAAAGCATAAAAAAAGCCCCTGTAAAATCAGGGGCTTATAATTTTTTTGAAAATAATTAGCGTTTTTTCTTGGCCAATTCCTGTGAAATCCACCGTTTTGCGATAGGATTCGATACTTTTCGCCGAATCAGCATGGCACATCTTTTCCATACTTTGTTAAACACATCTTCGCCTGCATCGTTATTATCGACAATAATCATGTTAGATCCACCAAACAATCTCTGGAATTTACCCAAGTTTTGCTGAACACCGTTCCACATTGTTTCTACCTGTTTTTCTGGTAGTGTACGTTTACGCATTTTATTACGTTCTTGTGCAGTTTGTAATGAGGTGTTAACAAAAATCATTGAACACTCATATCCTAACTGTTTTAATCCAGAAACTTGTTTTGAAATCTTCTCGTAGTCCTTACCTGTACCATCAATAATCAATCCAAGTCTACCGTCTAGGAAGTTACCTTGCATACGTTTAGTAACACCTTTCGCCCGTCCACGAATCTCTTGTCCTTTATCAGAGTAGATATCTTCTGGGGTTGTATCTAGTCCGGCGTCCTTCAACATCTTTTCATAAATGTCATCACTGTTTACAATCTTCATACCAAGTCCACCTGTCGTTCTACGAACAACATAAGACTTACCAGAACCAGGCCCACCTGCTAAGAAAATGGCCTTGAATATATTAGGGTCATAAACACCCTCTTGTAACGCTGTAAATGTTTTCATGTTTTATTCCTAACAACTCCATAGTTCGTTTTCGATATATCTCTTCATAGTATTTAGTTTCCTCTCTTTTCTCAATTTCTACTCTTCTGTTAATTTGCTTTTGGAAGTTCATTTTCTTAATTCGGTTTTTGAGTTTTGCAGTCATGTTTGCCTCTTTTATGTTTGAGTTGATATCATAACAAAAGTTTGAGTTGTCTTTGGCCCTCCTTAAAATACTATATCACCAGAGTCAGATGAACCTCTGGGGATAATTTCTTCGGTTGATTTCCCACCGTCTAGGCATACTACACCATTAGATGGGAATGGTACTTGAACGGTATCACGAATGCATTCAATGTGTAATGTATGCATCATTTTTCCAACACCTTTTGAGAATTCATGTCTTAGGTTGCGAATTAGATATCGTCCTGTTAGATAGGGATCTTGTGCCGTTTCTGCACTTGTTTGGTTTTTGAGAATGATACCAATCAAATCCCCTGCCTGCAATGTAGTATTGCCAGGCACTTTTATTTGTAAAGTGATTGCAGTATCTAGTGATACTATTCTTGAACGTCTTTTTTGTAACCAAATGTCTTTACCGTCATAGTCGATTTGAGTGTCAAACGCTGGGTCTAATAACCCCCCTAGTTTTTCTCTCTCAGTAGTTTGAACATACAACGCCGTCTTGGGATATTCGGTAATTTTGTTACCAAAGTCATCTCTGGCTTCAGATATTGTTGGTGCTTTTTGTGAACCATACGCATTAAATTCATCAACATGAACATTGTTATTATAATCCTTTAGAAAGTCATATTCGTGATGTGTGTACTTCTTATTATATATATCAACTTCAAGTAGGTCAGAAGAATACATTCCTGCCCTTGCCTGTAAAATTGTATCTGTAGAATTCTTTATCTCATAGTCTAGAATATTTGTAAGGTTTAGTGCAGTATTGTCTGGGTCATCAGTTGGTGTAACCTCACGAAAAACCATACGAGGATTCTTTCTATCCATCATACTATCAATCGTTCTAAAATAATATCCCTTGATAGTTTCATAGAACAAGAATGATGGTGCAAAATTATACTCTTTTGACAGACATCTTTTTGACACGTTATTAATAAAATCAAAAGGCCTGTTGTTTGGTGCGATTATCTGAAATAGATTTGTAGTTTCTTCATAGTAGAATTCTTTTTTAGAGTTTAGATATTCTTCACTACGAATAACCTTCTTAATCATATCATTTACAGGTTCACCTTTGAATGACTGAGATACACGAATACGATTATTTCTTACCATCTCCATAGTGGTAAAACTAAGACTAAATGTTTTAGTTCTATCATTGATGTTTACTGACGAACCTACTTTGTATATGTGAAGAGGATTATCAGTAAAATTGACGGCCATGGTTCTTTCTGAACTATCTGATGCATTAGGTGTTACAAGAACAAGACGCAACTTCTCCTGTCCGACTATAGATGCGTTTGCAGTCAGATTATCTGTGTCTACAAATGAAATGTTACCAGTGATTGAATTTGAAAAGATATCTTCAAATATTGTTACGGTTGCAAGTTTGTCTATTAGATTGAGTTCAAGTCCACCTACTGTACATAGAGTACATTCTTCAACAATATATTCACCAGCGTATTTTATCTCCGCCATTATATTATCCGTTCATTAAGTTCTTGAATTCTTTTTTGATGCCATCAATAAATCTTGGTTGTATAAGTCTAATCCTTCTGTTGTTTTCTTGAATTCTTTCTTCATACACATAATTAGTTACTATGGTTGCACCAGCCGGAATTGTAGTCGCAGACTCATTTGGCAGTTCTATTATTTTTGTAGTATCACCTGATTCTTGTGAATACTCGTAATGATGAATACCATTTGCATCATCATACTTTTCCTTTACATACTCTTCAAATGTTGGAACTGTCATTGGCCACTGTGTATAATAATCAACAATATTATTTGCCATGAGAATAATCCAATGAAGTTCTGGATCACCATAGTATTCATTTGCAATATACTCAGGAGTCTCTCCACCCTTAACATCATAAAAATCGTAAGTGACTGCGTTAAGTCTAATGTAATCTCTGAATCTTGTTCTTCTAGTAAGATTAGTCATTACTGTCTTACTACCATCCCCACGAACATCGTATTCAATTTTAGGAAAATAAGAAAAAAAAGCCATGATTAGAATCCTGCCGTAATGCGTTCTTTTGTAATAATTTCAAGTTCCTTGAAGTTTAGTGTCAGTTGTGTCTCTACAGGATGGTCATCCTCAAAGAACTGTGGACGTTCTCCACCATACTGTACATCTACACCTTCAAGAACAGATGTGGATATTTTGTGTAAGTGTGCGTTTGGAAAATATTCAATATCAAATGTAGATGGAGTAATCATTGTTCTACCAGTTAGTTCACTACCCTCAATCTCAGGCATTGAATGATATCTAAATGCCGTCACAATATTTTCAATTGTCTGTGCTTCTTGTGGATTATTTGGTAACATTCTAAATGTGAAAGAAAAACTTCTTCTGTCGATACCTTCAAATGCCATCTCTGATCTGTTACTGTAAAGTGTACCTCTTGAAATCTCAAGGGCTGCTTTGGCGCCAGGTGCAATGGTAGCGTCTAATGCTGTCAAGGCCATATTTTCTACTGCCTTACCACCACCTTCAAGTCCATCTGAGGCAAGTTTCTTTGCAATATCATTTAGACTTGCACCACTACCCATAGTATTTGCGGCACTCATCATACCAGCAACTGCCAATCCCATTTCTTGTTCACCGTAGTTTGCCTTGTGTGAAAGTTGTAATTGTGCAGGCATATAAAGTGCAATTGCCTGTGATAGTCTTTTTGTGGGCGCTCTTTTTATAGATAGGGTTGTTGCCTCTGGACGAACTGAACCTGCCGGTGCTGGACTTGTATCATAAGAACCTTCTCCAAAATTAATCTTTGATTTGGCATTTTGATTAATATAGAACATGACATAATGTTTATGTCTGTCCAAAGTACCTAGTTGTTCTGGATATGTCAACATAGGTGAACCAGAACGGCCACTGTTTGTTCTTTTTACTGTGGGTATTAAGGGCATCTAAATAATCCTATACATTGTGAAAGTATTTATATCGGCATGGCGTACAGAGGTAGATATATTCCATCAAAACCACGAAAATACAAAGGCGATTCATCTAATATTATTTATAGGAGCCTTTGGGAACGCAAGTTCATGGTTTATTGTGATAGGAATGACAACATTTTAGAATGGGGAAGTGAGGAAATTATCATACCTTACCGTTCTCCCTTGGATGGTCGTGTCCATAGATATTTTCCTGATTTCTATGTAAAAGTAAAACAATCAGATGGTTCTATCAAAAAGATGTTGATAGAAGTAAAACCCAAAGCACAATGTGGCCCTCCTAAAACACCAAAACGTAAGACACCACGATTTGTTCAAGAAGTCCGTACATGGGGTGTGAACAAGGCAAAGTGGGAAGCGGCAGTAGAATTTTGTAATGACAGACAAATGGAATTTAAAATACTTACTGAAGACCATCTAGGATAGACGTATAAATACAAGTATGGCAGAGATAATTGAAGGCATACTAGAAAAGACAGGTGGTAAGGAACGTAGTGTTCGTTGGTTTCGTGAGAAAGTCAAAGAACTAGGTGAAGTTCCTTCTGCACAACTTGTTCGTGAAGGATTTATAACTGGGCGTCCTAGTTATGGTAGAATGAACTTTTTCTTCTATGATCCCAAGTACAAAAATAATGAACAGGTGTTACCTTACTATGATAGGTTTCCTTTAGTACTGCCTATAGAAGAATATAGAGATGGTTTTCTTGGTTTGAATTTTCACTATCTATCAATACCAATGAGGCTCAAACTTTTGAACGTGATACAAGAATATGCAACAAATGACAAGATGGATGAGACTACTAGAATTCGTCTTACATGGAATCGTATCAAAAGAAACCCTCTAGTAAAACCAGTTGTGAAGAGATATCTTGCAGATCATGTCAGAGGAACATTCCGTAGAATTGATGCAGAAGAAATGATGGTTGCAGTTCTACTACCAGTGCAACGATTTGTAAGGGCAAGAGAAACACAAGTATATGCTGATTCCAGAAGAATTAGTAATCAGCCTAGGAGACCATAATGGCGTTACAAGAGTTTATTTCAAAGTTCTATGACAAGGGTGGCCCTGCATTTCTTAATAGATATGAGGTTGAGATTATATCTCCCTTTGCGGCAAATCCAAATCTGGCAGATGACAGACACACATCATTTAAAGTTGTAAACCTAACTATGCCCGGCAAAAATCTCAGAACAGTTACAAACGAAAATATTTATGGCCCAACTTATGAAATGGCACAAGGATTAACTTATGCAGAAAGTGTTGCGATGAATTTTTACTTATCTTCATCACATTTTGAAAGAACATTCTTTATGAACTGGATGGACATGATTGTAAAACCAGATTCATATAATCTAGAATATTACGATAATTATAAGAGAAACATATCCATCTACCAAATGAATAAAACTAATGAAAGAACGGCAGGAATTAGATTACTTGACTGTTATCCTAAGACTATAGGTGCAATTGAATATTCACAAGAGAATGGTGAAGTAGGACAGATTAATATTGAGTTTGTTTTTAAGGAACACGTTCATATTGATGGACTAGGTAGAATAGTTAATGAAAAATATACCCCGGCCGTTAAGGAATTACAGAGAACACAAAGGGGTATTAATGTTTCTGATTTTGGAAGTTTAGATAGTTTTTAATATAATGCAATAGGAGATATATTATGGCATTACCAAAACTCGCCTCGGCGAAATTTGAATTGACGCTTCCTTCAACTGGTGAAAAAATTGAATATCGCCCGTTTTTGGTTAAGGAAGAAAAAGCGTTAATGATAGCACAACAGTCTGGGAAGGCTGAAGATGTTATGAGAGCAGTACAGGATGTAGTTCAAGCTTGTACTTTTGATAAGGTAGACGCAAAAAACATTCCTACGTTTGATTTGGAATATGTGTTTATTAACCTCAGAGCAAAATCTGTAGGTGAAGTGGTAGAACTAAATGTTACTTGTCCAGATGACAATGTAACTAAAGTACCAGTGTCAGTAGATTTAACTACTATTAAGTGTACCAAAGAAGTTGGACATGATAATAATATTAGAATCACTGATGAGATTGGTGTAATCATGGATTATCCAAAAGTTGATGCAATTCAATCTTTGGATTTGGGTGATGAGATAACTGCTACTTTTGATGTTGTCAAAAGATGTATTAGACAAGTTTACGATAGTAAAGATGTTTATGAAAAGGTAGATATGGATAGAGATGATCTTGATGAATTTGTGGACTCAATGACACACGAACAGTTCCAAAGAATTCAGACATTCTTCGATACGATGCCAAAAGTGAGACATAAGATTAAGGTTAAGAACCCCAAGACAGGGGTGGAAGGTGAAGTTGTTCTAGAAGGTATACAGGATTTTTTTTAGTAGCCCTCTCTCATAATTCACTGGAAAATTACTACAAGTTAAATTTCCAGTTAATGCAACATCATAATTATTCCTTAACTGAAATTGAAGAGATGTTGCCATGGGAGAGGGAGATTTATGTGGCCCTACTACTGCAATATCTTGAAGATGAAAGAATGAGACAGCGCCAGAGAGCAATGAATAGGCAGAATAAATAGATTCAGGAGAGTGGTATGGCTGCAAAGAAATTAGAAATAGATTCCAAATATGCTCATCTAGATATTGATGGCGATGGAGTAGTTAGTGATGAGGAAATGATGCGTGAAGAACGAATGATTGAACTCGCTGATAAACGCAGCGACATGGAAAATGAAGATAAGAAACAGGATGCCCAGCGAAACATGGCTTGGTTTGCTCTTAGTGGTATGTTGTTGTACCCATTTGCAGTAGTGATTGCAGTATGGTTAGGATTAGATCAGGCAGGTAAAATCTTAGGTGATATGGCCGCAGTTTACTTTGTATCTGTTGCAGCGATAGTTGCAGCGTTCTATGGTAAAGAGGCAATCTCAGCAAAGAAATAGGAATAAGTAAATGTCAGAGTTTTCAGCAGTAGTAGATAATCTAAAAGAGAACAACGAACAAACTGAGAGTTTGATTGCTCTACAGGAACAAGAGGCAGATGCAGTTACGGCCGCTGGTGGTAAGTCTGCAAGAGATGCCGCTGCCGTTGAAGAATCTAGAGAGAATGCACGTTCTCAAAACAAAATAATTGCAGCCCTGCAAGGTATGAAAGAGAGTATTGGAAATCTAGGACAGTCATTTTCAGACTCTGTAAAAGATAAGGCAAAGGCGTTTGGTGGAAACATCGTAGGGGTTTTAAAGAAACTTCTCATTGGTGGAGCCCTCGCAGCCTTTATTGCATTTATGAATAGTGAATATTGGGAAAAGACTAAAAAGGTTATCGTAGAAGATATTGTGCCTGCACTTGTAAGTGTTTATGAAAATGTTCTTCAACCACTATTTACGGTTATTAAAGATGTCTTTATTAAACAGTGGGAAAATATTAAAGTTCTATTTGATGGTATCGGTGAGGCAATAACAAAATTCAAAGAGGGTGATATCCTTGGCGGTATAACTGGACTTATTGGTAGTCTGGGTACATTCTTTATGGATACCATAGACAATCTAATCACTGGTGTATTTAATCTATTCGCAGGCTTGTTTGGTTTAGAGGGAACAGATTCAGTATTTGGTTCGATAGGTAAATTTATTAGTGATACATGGAACAGTATTACAGGTTTCTTTACTGACTTGTACAATGCATCAGTAGAATTATTTACTGGATTTATTGATAGTGTTATTGGGGGTGTCAAAGATATATTCGCCCTTGGGGGAGATTTATTTGGTGATTTTGCATTGTTCCAATTTGTAAAACAAACAGTAGGTGATGTAATTAAATCTATTAAGGCTCTTTTTTCTGGTGATTTTAGTCTCCAAACTTTCCTTGATTTATTTGGTAGTGTATTTGATATAATTACATATCCTATTAGTGCCGGAATAAATTTAATTAAAGATATTTTTAAATTTGGTGATCCAAACGAACCATTTCGTCTTTCTGATTTTGTTATCGAAACATTTGCAAAGATTGGTGAGTTTTTCAAGAACCTCTTAAATATTGATGTACGAGGACTTGCAAGTGGAATACTACCAGAGACAGTAGTTGACTTCCTATTTGGTAAAGAAGTAGATCAAAGTTCTGATGAATTTAAATCTATGTCTGCACTGGATCAAGCCCAGGCAACTGGACTGTATGATAAAGATTTGATTGGTAAATCTGAACTTAATCAAAATCTACTAGGACAGGCAAGTGATGCACAACTACAGGCAATATTAGATGATGATGATATTAGTGAAGAGAATGTAAAAGCGATTAAGGCAGAACAGGCAAAACGCTCTTCTGCTGGTGAGTTTTCTGGTTCAGGTAGATTTCAGGAAAAACAATATCTTTTACCAAAAGAATATAGAAGTGGACAATACGCCTTCCGTGGTTCAGAAGAGTATGAGGACATAATTTCTAGTCTCAATCCAGCATTTAAAATTCGCAAAAGGGTAAAACTGGCAGATTTCAAATATACACAACAGTATGGCAATCCTAATCTTTCACCTGCCGGTGGTACAACTGGAACAACTGTTGCACAAGGAACTGCCGCAACAAATGAAGCAACATCTGATGCAAACACAACTGTTGTAATTCAACAAAATAACAATTCTGGTGGTGGTGGCGGTAGTCAGACTGTCGCTATGCCTGTTACTACAAAAGATAACAGTACTGCGTCACAACTGGCCGCTGTTGCTGGTTAGTGATCGTAGATGTTTGGCCCGTCTTGAACTCTAACAACTTTACAATATGCAGTAACCCTATGTTCTGGGGGTATCATATATCTTGAACCATAATTACCATATTGTCTAGGAATGCGTTTTGCATAATATTGACAAACATCAATACTTCTAAAAATCATAGGATTAGGTTGCTGTCTGGCTTCATCTCCTGCTCCCAAAACAACCACTAACATAAAGGCGTGTATCATTGTTCACCAACTAACTTCTTTAGTTTCCATTCTGCAACTTTGATTCTCTCTTTTATATCCACAACTTTTCTTTCTGTTTCTGTCTGTGGTATTCTTGGAGAATTATATATAGACTCTTCCATCCACCAAACAAACCCTAACAGTGCGAAAATAAAAGTTATCAGTATAAAAGAAAAAACCCATCCCATCAAATCATTCCTTTTGCTTTCATAATAAACCAGAAGAACCAAACAACTGTTCCAACTAATACTAACAACATAAAAGTAATTGCAGAATACTCAATCGCCTTTCTTCGTCTTTCTTTCTGGTCGTAAATTGCTTTCTGTCTATTCTTGCGAATTTGTGCTTCCATATTGATGAGCTCCTGCCATGCAGAAGGGCCTCTGGTAAATGAGATTATCTGCCTGAGTTCATCACGCATATCCTCTGCCTTCTTTTTTGCCATAAAGGCCGCCATGGCCTCTTCCTCAACAGAGCCTGGATTAAATATTTTTTTGAAAAGGGGTGGTTTCTGTGTGTACTCATGTGCCTTTTTCAAGTCAGACATGGCACTCATCCAGCGCCCCAAATCTTTGCCCATAGATTCTACATCTCGACCAACGCTAAAACCTTGTTTAATTAGGTTAAAGGCGCTAGTCGCAGTTGCGAGGGCCGATATCGGATCTATCATTAGTCTCTCTCTTTAAGTTGACTATGATATATTAATAATAAGAATACTTCTCAACTCACACTAGTATTTAGTTATTTCTGTTGGCAAGAGGATTATCTAAAGCCTTTGTAAGTTTAGTATTTAACTCATCTTCAAGTTGTTGCAGTTCTCTTTTGACGTAACCTTCCATACCATCAATCTTGTCATTGAAACGATTATTTGCATCAACAATCATATCTCTGGTATCTTTCTTTGATCTGTCCATCAATGCAGTTGCTTCATCCTCTACCTTATCAATATCGTTTTCAACTTTGTCCAGTATCTTTTCCATACGAACTAAGTCCTCACGCAAGTCGTGTTTTGTATCACGCATGAACTGTACCTGTTCACCAATTGCGTCACGAATGATAAGAACCTCTTCTTTAGTCACTTTCATTTCTTCTTTGATTACTGCAAGTTGTTTGTCAAATCCAGATAAGTCTGGTGCAACGTAACTTTGGATCTGTTCTTTCATATCCATGTAATCTTTATAAAATTCAAATCCTGCCCATAGTCCACCACCTAACATGGATACTAATGGGATAACTAAAAATAACTTACTACCTGTAAGTTTCACTCCACCATATTCTACTTCGGCCATTTCTCTCTCCTAGTTTATATTTGGATATTGTAAGTTTTCCATCACATCAAAATTAGGGTCATTTAAGAACCATCTTGCAAACGCATGGTCTACAGTGGGTTTTGGTGGATAGAAATTACCGTCCAAGTTTTCTTTTTCGTTGTAGTCAAATCCCGGCACATATGAAATTAGTGCGAGTAGTTGACGTTGTATTATCATGTTCTGTTCTAAACTAACTTCTTTCTCAAGTTTTTTTGTTAGTTCTATTGCTTTCATAGCAAGCAACATTTTTATCTTTTCATTTCGTGTTTTTGGTTTTGGTGCATCCTGTTTGTTTTCTGAATCTGTACTTTCCTTCAACTCTGCAAGTTCTTTTTCAATATCATCTTCTTGATTGGCTCCACCACTAATCATATCTGGTGCAGTTCCATCTTCTGACGCTTCATTTTCTAGTTGTGCAATCTCTTTCTCAATGTCATCTTCCATTGCCATCTGTTCACCTTCGATATTGTCATCAACTTGTTCAAAACCATCACCATCTTCTACCTCTACAACTTCTACTATCTGTTGTTCTGGTAACGAGATAACATTGGGAATACCTTCGATTTCAGTTGTTGTGGTAACATCAATTTCATTATCAATAACCGTAGGGTCATTCTCTGAACCATCGTCAACAATCTTTGCGAGTTCTATCGCAGTCTGATAATCAGCACATTGAACATCATACAATGGGTCTAACTGACACTGTTGTTCTAGATATGCCTGTTGATAGTTTGGACATTGCACATCATAAAGTGGGTCATAGTCACATTGTTGTGCAAGGTTTGCTGCGGCATAGCCAGGACAGTTTTGGTCGTATAGTGGATTGAGTTGACATTGTTGATTGTAGTATGCATTTGCATAGCCAGGACAGGCAGGGTCATATAAAGGATTTGCAGAACATTGTTGTGTCAAGTATGCGGCCGCATAGCCTGGACAAGTGGGATCATATAATGGATTCTGTGTGCATTGTTGATTGAATAACGCATTTGCATAACCTTGACATTGTGGGTCATACAAAGGATTATTGTGACATGGGTTTGCAGAAAATATTACCGAAAAGGAAGAATCTTGTACATTAAACTCAGGCCCATACCAACCTTGCCAGTTTGCACTGTCACTACCCTGTGCAGATATTTCAACACTACTAAAGTATGACGGTGGCAAAAAGGGGTCTGTAAATAGTTCTTGTCCAGAGTGTGTTGTCCAGTTGTGTGAGTAACTATAATCGTACTGATAAGTTGCATACACATTACCCTGTGCGTCATAGATGTCTACTTCTATTATAAAATCATCTATGCCAGGCTGGTTTCCATAAATGTTTGCATTACCATTCTTCACTCTCCATTCATATTCAAATCCATTTACTTGAACACCGGCGGCCTGTAATGCCTGATTAATTGCAATTGTTGTACTTAGAACATTTGCGTTACCACCCCAAATAAATCCAGTATCAGTTGGAAGTTTATTTGGGTCACTTCCAGGCGGGCCAACCTGTTGACTACCACCCCACCATCCAGTACCAAAAGTACCAGACCATTTACTTGCATCTGGTTCTAATAAATCTGGTGATGTTTGTGTGGGGTTGGTTACTACTTGTGCGTTAGAGTAAGAGCAGAAGAAGAGCGAGGCCACCAACAGCGGCACCAACTTTCGCATTCCGACTTTGAACATCCTTCTTTGTCTCCATTTCTACGACAGGTGGTATTCTGTCTGGATTTGCTTTCCACTCATCAGTTGCCTGATCACCAATCTTACCAAGAAATGGACAAGGTGTTCCTGCCATTTCCATGGCATCATATACTCTTCTATCTTGACACAAGACTGACACAGCGGCAACTTTCATGCCCATGTCGTAAAGTGTCTTTGAAATTTTCAATCTTTCACAATTTTCATCTCGTACCATTTCACCAGTTGAGATGCCAAGAATTTGCGTTTGTACTGCACCAGACACACCAGCCATACATAAGTCAGAAGATGAACTTCCAACACTTGGTGAAATTGCTGATGGGGGTGGTGATATTACGATAGTTCTACCATTAGTATTTACATCTGAAGTACTTTTGGTAGTCGTTTCTACTTGTGTAGTTTGTGCATAAGTCACAGAACTCATTACTAAAAATGCAATCGTTAATAAAGCTCTAAGCATTTTTTTCTCTCATACGGTCAGAAAGGATGTTCCAACCTTCTATACTATTATTTATGTCTTGTCAAAATTTTGAATGTAATTTTAATTTGACACAAAAGAGAGGGCAGAATTTTGACACCCTACCCTCTCCGTCTTGGTTTACTATTTAGTAGCCTTTTTATGTGGTGTTACGACTTTATACTAAGTATAACGACTTATCTGCACAAAGGTTTACTACTATACCTATTCGTTTGCCAACTTTTCAAAATATGACATTGCGTCATCATCTTCATTATCTCGATTACTGAAGGTTTCATTATCTACAGAAGCCGGTTGTGGCGCTGGTTCTGATTTGAACGTAGGAGTGAAGGGTGTTTCGTCCTCTTCAATCATTGCAGCTGCAGTTTTACTTGCAACTGTCGTGCCAGATAGAACAGCATCCAAACGAGTTTTCAGCTCATCATATGATTTGAAGTTTGAAGGAGCAGTGAATTCTGCAAGGGAATATTCTGAATTCCAAATAGTCTCCAACTCCTCATCAGTTGACTTCAATTGCGTCACCGAATCGAACTCTGATTTATCATAGTTCCAGTAACCATCTACCTTACGAATCTTCAGTTTGAAGTTCGCACCTTCCCATAAATCAAATGGGTTTACTGGTGTTTCATCTTCAAACGCAGGCTGCATGGTTTCCATCAATTTATCAAAAATCTTCTTACCATAACGATACAACATTACTTTGCCTTCGTTTTCTGGGTTTGCAGAATCTTGAATAACATAGATGTTAGAATAGTACTGCAACTTTCTCTTTTGCTTACGAGCGATTTCTTTATCACTCTCAACACCTGAGTTCCAGAGTTGCGAGTTGTACTCACTCACTGGGTCTTTCTGACTCAAAGTGGTAAGAGAGTTCTCAATATACCACTGTCCTGTCGGGCCTTGGAATGCATGATTCCAAACACGAACCCAAGGTAGTTCCTCACCCTTTGGTGCAGGCAGAAATCGAATTACTGCGTAACCATTACCTGCCTTGTCAACATTAGGTTTCCACAGACGTTCATCAACGTATGATTTCTTTTCTGTGGCTGGGGACTCGTCCTTTTGGACTTGTTGCAAAAGTTTATCCAGACTGTTCTGGTTTCTTAGCGCTGAAATAGACATATATTTTCTCCTTATGTTATCTTATGTTAGCGTATGTTATCGTATGTCACTTTATTCATAATATAATAGTATTTATAATACCCTAACATCCTACTCTTGTCAATACATTTTCAGATGTTAGAGTAAATAAATTACTTACCCTCTTCGTCAGAGGGATACTTTGAATCATGGGAAATATCCCCATGATCGTGATAGTCATAATTTACACCACCAGTGTAAATATAACTACCAGTGCCAGTCATATCTTGAGTCCAATTATTACTCACATTGAATGGCCATGTTGTTGCATCAGATTGAATACTTGCCTGATAATCTTTTTCACTCAAATATTCCTGACTACAATTTCGTTTTGGTTTTTTATCACCCATCATCAATACCCAATCAAGTTCTTGGATAAGTCGAGTGTACCATTGTTTGTCATGTTCATCGTGTGCCTTTTCTCTATCATCACTAAGTTGTTCTATTCTGGTTCTAATATATTTTTCCATTATAGTTTCTCCATAAGTGGGAAGATTTTAGCAATTTCTACTGCACATTTCTGTGCAACTTCCATATGCTCTTTTTGAGTTCCATTTGCACCCCTTAGTTCTATATAGTGAACCCAAGAACGCAACGTACCATTCATCATCACACGAGTTTTAGTCAACCCTTCTGGTAAGACTGCACGAGCCTGTTCCTTTGCAATCCCATTTTCGATTGCCCAGTTATATAAGTCTCTTGCCTGATTGATAATTCCATGTTGTCTACGTTGCCAATCTGTAATCAACTCTTGTCTATGCAAGTCTAATTGTAAAGAGGGGTCATTCTCTATCTCAATAGAATTTTGTCTGTTCTTAGGGTCTTGGAGTCTGCACTCACGCAAAGTAAATGCATCACCCATTGATTGTGGGTCAGCGTATCGCTGACTAAATTCTTGAAAACTGAAACTTCTGTGACGCACTATTTGATGTGCAATATCACGAGTTGTTTCAATCTCCAAACAAGCACTCGCCATCTCTAGAGGCGACCAATGTTTGTGTTTAATCAAGTATTCTATAAGTTTTGTCGAGGTTTTATTATTAAATTGGTTTGCCGGATTTGATACACGAGCACAGTAAGAGATTAAGTCTTGTACGTTCTTTAATCCTTCCTGTTCAAAGGCTTCAGTTGGCATCGAATATGATACCAGTTTAGCAGTTGTTAGCATATAGTTTTCCTTATTCTTCATACCAATCTTCACCTTTTTGTTAAATGTCAGTGAGCAGTTTTAATTCATGCTCAGGAAATGATATTTAGTGAGTACGCCTTTTGAAAGGACGGTTCACTGGACGATTGGCAATCTCTGCCATTCGTTTGGTAAGTTCTGCATCACGCTTTTGCAGTTCTGCATTATCGAACCTTAGTGTCTTTACTAGGGTTTTTTCTTCTTCAAGTTTCGCCCTGTAAAAATCTCTTTCCCTAATCAGTTCTTCCTGTGTCATCAGAAAGTCTCCTTAATCAGTTTCAGAAGTTGGGTTTTACACTTCCCTTCATCGTAGTTGAGAAATGCGCTATATTTGACGATTAATCGTCTATTATCAGGCCATACTAAATCATCTTTTAATTCCTTATCCCACTGTCTAATGTAGTTCAGTAATCCTTGTAGAATTACCATCGTTTCAACTGATATTCTCTTTGCGAGAAAGTTCTTTAATAATACTGGATGTTGGCCGTTTTGGCAAGAGAAAATTGAATCAAAATCATCAACTATCGTAAATAAAAATGACATATCAGTAATAAAGTTATATGTCAGTGATTGTTTGTTCTTAGACCATTCCAGATAATTTTCTTCTTTAAAATCTCCTAACCACCCTTTTGGTGACTTCACAAAATTTGAAACATAGTAATCTAGAGTCTTATCATCATACTTCTTTGCAACTCTAGAGAAAAAATATCTGTCCTTTCTTTTTAGGAACGAAGCCTTAGAGGCAGATGTTTTACCACCGTACCTATTATAATCATAGTCTGTTGTGAAATGTAGTTTTAGACCAAGATACATTTGATATGCTTCCCAACCTTCCATCATAGACTCCTTATATTGGTAGAGTTGCTACCTTTGGAAGAAAGTTAAGTTCTCGTGCATCTGCTTCTAATTTTTCCCTGAGAGGTTTTGAGATTAGAGGAGCGATTGTGTCAGGCTCCATTTGATTCTTTTCACAATAATCTAGAATTGCATCCATATATGTTGTACCACTTGTTTTCACTATTGTTTCTATTTTTATTGCAAATTTCTTTGGTGTCATCACTGATAATTCTTCTAGATTCATAATCAACTCCTATTAAGTGATGGGGGGAAGCGAAAGGAATATTCTTCCCCCCATCTAAATTTAGCAGAGCCAGTGTATAAATTCTGGGTGCAAACAGTCTTACCGTTGGACTGCACGAGCGTATTAAGGCGCTACCCTATCCACTAAACCTGTCTATAAGTGCGAGTAGTGTTACATAACCAAAATACAAGAACACGCAAGTAATACAGAACTTGAGGAACTTATTCATTCCATCATCGGCCATTTGTTCCCAATATGGTCTATCATCTTTTCTGATTGCATCCCACATATCTTTCAATATACTACTTTTGTGTTCTATTTTACACGCTTCTTCAAATTCACTGTAATCAACTTTTTTACTCATCTGTTAAAAAACCTCGTTGCCATTTTTATTGGATTTCTTAATCCTTCATAAGTATCATCAATAAAATTAATATGTTTATCAAGTATTGTACTTAGCCTATCAATTTTTATTTCTATATTATTTAATTTTTTTTCTAATTTATCAAGGTCTTTTTTAATAACAGTGCGATAACCTTTAATTGTTTCAGATGCATCACTCATGTTCACCGCCCTTATCTTGTGGGTCTAATTCAATCTTCTGTCCATTCCAATACATATTTCTACTACGACTTGGTGTTGAAGTAGGAAACTTAACAAAAAAGTTTGGTCTATGTTTTGCAGTTTCAAAGGTTGCAACTGTAAGAACAACGGCCGCAAGAATAAAGACATGGGCAATTGCAGTTATACCGAAAACCCACATACTACCAAAGTAGAGGGAAAACATAATACACCACATCCACGCCAAGACTTGTAGAACCATATGTCTAGTATTAAGGTCTGGAATGTGTCGCAATGGATTTTTATCAGCATCCATAACACTATTCCAACTATCATATACAAATTTTCTCATTTCATACTCCATAATTAAGTGTAACTTTTCTGTTCCTAGGCAAGTTACCAGCCCGACAGCATTATGCCGCTAGGGCGTAATCTGAAGGTGCAAAGTTATCGTTTGCATTTAGTTTTACGGACTATTAGGCATCCATCCCACAGTTCTACTCTTACCTATCCCTATCAGTCGATCCTAGTTCGCCCCCATCATAATCCCACTCCCAAGCAGTGATTCAATATCTCATCTAGAAGTGAGATTATGGTGGAGGCGATGGGTACTGCCCCCATGTCCTGTCTAGTATTCGGTTTGTATCAACAAACTGTACATTATTTATATCACAAACTCATGCCTTTGTCAATAACTATAAACTCCATACCTTCGCCTGAATTAAGAATACAGGCAATTTCTGGACTCAAGAACTCTACAAGTGTCCATGACTTTGTTTCTTTATTATATGAAACTACAATCTTTGAATCAGTCAAAATACCTGTAGTATTCATAGTTTTACCTGTCATCACAAGAACAGGTATTTCACCAAATTGTTTGGTGGTATCTATAATTGTTTGATGTGACGCACATTGAACAGGTTTTTGTACCCATCCAGCGTCAGGTTGTCCATCATGTTCTGCTGCCGCCGCCCCACTAAACAGGAGCGCCGATAACGTCAGGGCCTTCATTAAGTTGTTCTTCATTTTCTTTTTCCCATTCTGAGACAAACTGCTCGATGGTTTCAACTAGAAGGGGCAGATATTCATGCTTCTTCTTTACAAACTCTTGAACCGTTCCATCCTCTGTTACTACAAGAATTACAATCTGTTCGATTGGTGTTCCTGTACGTTCTTCAAACATTTCTGCATATGCAGAGGCCTGAATATAATAATCTAAATTCCAATCGTCATTACGTTCAGATTTAGAAGTCTTAAAGTCAATGATAGATAGGACTCCATTGTATTCTGCAATGCAGTCTACTCTACCGGCGACCTTGTATTTATCACTCCAAAGTCCACACTCTTGGGCATATATATTATTTATATTTGCTTTGATAACAGGTCGCAGTTGTTGAAACAAACACCAAGGAAGAAACTCACGATTATCTTTTACAACTTCTTGATTATTAAGAAAGTCCTCACACATATGATGAACCTTAGTTCCTCTATGTGCGGCTGTCCTTGAAATGTAATTCGCAACATCGTTGCCTACTTTTTTACGCCATTCAGACAATCCTTCTCTCTTACGAACTTGTAGTACAGTTGTAATTGAAGGAAAAATACCCCCATCAGGGGTCAGGTAAAATCTTTTTCGATTGACGTTTTTAGTTGATAATTCTGGGATATCAACAGGATTGTGTGTAAACATAATATAATCACCTCATAATTTTATATCATTATATACGATTGAAAAAGAATGTCAATAGATTTATCTAGATACTTGTCTAAAATAATCTTTACCGTTTACTTTAATAAATGGTTTATTGGTTTCCTTTTTATTTGGATTAGGAATTGTTACTACAACATTCTTATTCTTTTTATATGCATCCAACTGATTAATCAGTCTTTCCATACCATCACTTGCAATATAATCTCTACGGGCCGCATTTGTTGTTTTCTTTGCAACATTTCTACGTTCACCTTTAGAAACTTGTTTGGTTCTTTGTTTCTTTTTACCCATTACATAATCCCATCATCGTCACTTTGTTCTCTTTTAATTTTACTAATAAGATATTCTTTTACCATACCAGAACGAACAATATCACCAAGTGTAAATTCTATAGTTGCAAAAGAGTCCATACCTCTAAGAATACTCATAAAATGTTTGATACCTTCTTTTTCCACACTCTTTTGTAAATCAGTCTGAAAGAAATCACCACAGAACATAATCTTTGAATCCATACCAACACGAGTAATAATTGTATCTAATTCGTGAAAGGTTAAATTCTGTGCTTCATCAACTATAATAATTGCATTGTCAAGTGTGATACCACGCAAGAATGAAGTTGTAAGAAACATCATCGAACCTTGATTTTTCAGTCTATCATATAGAAGATTAAATGCCTGTTCGTTAGGTTGTTCAAACATAAACTTCACCATGTTTTGATATGGTACTTGAAACAAGGCTGTCTTATCTTCTTCATCGCCCGGCAAGAACCCAATCTCACGAGTTGGAACTGCACTACGAACCATATAAACAGTGTCGTATTTGGTTTCGTTCTTTAGTGCTTCTTGCAAGGCAAGATACAGTGTAATAAATGTTTTACCAGTACCAGCCGCACCATACAAGAAAAGGTTCTTACCATTCTTGTATTCTTGAAATGTACGTTTCTGATTATCACCAATAGGATTGACTGTCACCATCTGGTCAAGTCTAATATCTTTTGCCTTTGCCATTAATTATTTCTCCATCTTTTTCGATGCTTTTCTACTACTTGTTTAGTTTTTACATCCTTAATAGATTTCCTTGCATACCTATCTGCAAGTGGACTATCTGGATGTGCATCTGTAACTCTACTTAAAACTTCTTTCCAACCAGCATCAGTTTTACCGTCAAGTGTACCTGTTGTTGAAACAATACCAAATGGTACTGGTACTTGTGAAATGTGAGGATTTTTTTCTAGGAGCTCTTCTCTGCGAGAGTTACTAAGGAAGTCATCAAATTCCTCACCTGTTTCATTATTTCTGAATCTGTACGTTGGCATTACTATATTTCTCTTCACTTAGTTCCTTAATTCTATTTAGGAGTCCATAATATGCCTCCGTCATATTTCTAAGGTCACTTCTTAATATTTCGTTTTCTGCCTCTAACGTGCCAATCTTTGCTCTAAGATTAGGCAACTCGTAATTCAGATTGTCCACCGTCATACCAATATGGCCTTTCTCTTTCTTTCCATGTTGCGAACCTACTCTTTGCAACATTGTAAAAATTACGATACGCTTGAACTGTATCACCCTCTACCATGCATTCTGGAAACGCCTGCATCGCCTGTGGAACTGGTGTATGCCCCATAACACTAGATGGCATATTCTTAGGTGGTTCTTGTAACAACCACCAATAATCTTTTGCACCATGTTCTTTATTATACCTATATGTGTATTCATCACATAGTAGTCTATAATATGTATATAACATCATATAATTTTCTCTACACATACGAACCCATTTATTTGTAGGATGATTTACATGGCCTGCAAGAAAAAGGTGTTTATTCATCTTATAGTCTGGATGTTTCCATCTTTTAATCTTACGTCCATTTGCAGTCTTTCCATAGTATTCAGTACCATCTAAAACACGATGTGCCGTACAGAGCATTTGTTTGTACTCTGTCGGCATCTTTACAACGTGTTTATCACAGTGGTATTGAACTGACTTGAAAGGGTCTTCATCTAACCAAAATAAGTTCATTCTTTACTCCCATCTGTAAAATATGTGATCTTCAATCTCAATAGTCTTTGTCTTTGTCTTTGCCCAGTCTGGTAAAACATAATCTGCATGATAATGTGTTGCACCTTCTGTGATATCTAATATATCCATAGTACCAGAAACAACACCTTCTGTCAATTCATAAATTGATTCAAATGTTTCGGTATCATAAATCTTATCAGATTTGCCATCGCAATACCAACTGAACTGGCACTTGTGTCGAATAGGTATCATTTCACCTGTACCTTTCCAACTAGGACGATGTGGGCCTTGTTTCACAACTTCACAAATTGTGTTTGGAAATCTATCATCATTCACACGATTTATAGTTACAGAAATGACTGCCATCTGTCCAGCCAGTGGTTGGTTTCTTGCCTCGTGATATACATTCTCTGCGAGACAAGTTGCCTCTATTCTATTGAACTCATCCCACTTACCTACAGTCATACTGTTAAAGTCTACATCATATGCATAGGTTGGTGTTGATAGAGTTAGAAAAGATGCTAGAAAAGTTTCTATCATTGAGTAAGTATCTCCATGTTAGTTAGTGATTCTTCTGAATCTAGTTTATGTTGCTCATCAACAGAATTGTCAAGTTCTTTCCAAGCCTTAGTTGAACGTATCTTTGATAAGAGCATCCTATCTTTTCTAAGTCGGTTCATAATAATCTTATTTGCCTCCTTATCAGAATACTCCAATAAAACATAAGCACGATACTGTGTACCGTTGGCAACTACAGAACTTTCAGAAACTTTGTATCCAGCAACATCTACATCTGCAATGATATTTTTTGTTGCCTTTTCTACTTCTGAAAGAATAGAAGTGTCGGTTGCTTCTGAACCTATCTTTGCAATAAAAGATTTGGTTTGAGAACGAACCTTACCATTAATCCTATCTGCAAGAGTTGTCTTTGCATTCAATACTGCAATATCTACAGTAAGTTGCAAATCTGGTGTGACAGCAGTTCCTACAGAATAGATTGCAGTCTCACTAGTTGGTGGTTTCAAGAACCACTCAGGCATAATCTCAATCTGATCGACTACTGCCTTTGCCTTGTATTCGTAAACCTCTTTGGCCACGATACTTTCTGGTGGTACATTTGTCAATGTCTCCACCGTTTTGTTGGAACTGCAAGCACTAACAAGTACAACAGAACCAAGAAGTATGATCTTCTTCATGTTATATCCCTTCTAAAAGTTTCACTAGATCATCACGCATTCCAGATTCGGTGAACAAGTCACTTAATACTGAACCGATTTGTGGGTAGTATGTTATGAGAACAATACCCAATATAATACCAATTATAATCTTGAACATTAGTAACAGTCCGTTCCGCCGGTTTGCCAATTTGCATAACACTTCCCTGCCTTCCTATGTGGATTGCCAAAGGATATTGTTATACCCCCAATAGTAAAGCCTTGACTTCTATTTGGTATATACTGTACCACAGGAGCAGGCGTTACGTCAATAATTTTTCTAGAAATAATTCGTTCAGTAACAATAGGCTCGCCTTCTTGAATTACAGTTGTACCATCAATTACAGTCATATCATTTTTTGGATTTGGTGGTACTTCCCATCCCGGCTCTGCAACAATTACATCTTTAGTAGAACAATTCATTTCCGTTTTTGCTGTCAAAACTTCTGGTGAAACTTCACTGATGATATTCTTTTTGGCCTTGACAGTTGCTTGTTCACAAGCGTCATTTTCTGTCATGTCAGGCCCAAATACATAAGAACCTTCAGTATCATATGTTGTACCATTAATCGTTACATCCATAGACATAATACATTTTCTGGTATCCTCAACATACGGAAAAACTTTCTTATCAATATTTGAAGTCTTTTCGATATGTTGTGTCCAATTTGTTTCTACAGTTTTATCGTATTCACATGGTACATCTGCAAAGGCTGGGTGACAGCCAGAGATAGATGCAATGAGAACACATGAGGTTAATCTACCCAACATTAAACATTTCTCCTATTCTATCACCAATACAATCGTTCCTATATTTACACTTCTGGTAAAGTTCAATAACCAATTCGGGCGTAGATACACAACCAGATAGTGTAAATATAATGAACAATAGACTAAATTTCTTCAAAACCACACATGGCCACCTTGTACTTGGTAGTTCCAACCAACATCTGGTCACCAACTGAAGTGGAACGTAATCCCATTCCATCAACAATCTCACCCATAACAGTTACGTCATCGTTGCCATCTTGCGGCATCTTTAATGACCAACTGTCCATGATGTTCTGTGTCCACCGATACGCATACTCAAGTTTCTCATTGGTTGTCATACCTTCTTTGGTCTGCACCAGAGCAACTGTGCGTGGTGAATCTTCAAACGCAGTATGAATAACTGCAACGGGCTGATTTTCATTATTCGGCATCATTACACGGCCTCCAACATTGAAAAGGGAACATTATAACCAGACGTAGCACCACTGATAGGGTTAGTCACCATATCAACAATCGCTCTTGTCTTGTTGATTTTTCTGATAGTGCCAGGTGTCTTTTTTGTTTTCTGAACAACATAAACTCTTTGTCCAACTGACAAACCATTTTTGTTCTTCATAATTTTAAGTTCTGAAGCGAACTTTTGTAATTCTGTCAACTCACTCACTGACATACCCATAAGGGATTTTTGCATTTCATTACTAATCATAATATTTTCCTCTCTATATGTAATATGACCAATTTTCATTCCAAAGACTTGTAACTGCATCTTCGGCAATACCAATATCGAATGAAGTTTTCAATCCAAGTGTCTCGACTACGAAAGCCTTAACCTCAGAGATATCTTCTGATTCGGAAATCTTCTCTTCCAAACCTTCGATTGCATAGACATCCTCTTCGATGTCCATCATGTAATTCTTAATTTTACTCATATTTTCCTCTCTTTCTCAATCTTACATAGCTATATTATCAAATGATTCGCTAGTTGTCAAGACTTTTTGTAATATGTCTTGTACAAATAATCCAACTTGTTAATCTCTGGATGAGCCCTAATCCACATTCCTGTGTGTGGTTCAAAATGATTTTTGAAAAACTTATCCATCAAAGCATTTCCAGTTTCTTCTTTTGGATTTATCTTCAAACTCAATTCATCAAACTCATGGTCTGACATAATACTATCACCCTTGAACTCATAGGCATAAGCCGCAACTGACAGTATAATTCTATTTCTTATTTCTTTAGAGTACATCTGCATCCCATACTAGTTGAGCAAGTTTGTCTTGCATTTTATATGCCTCTTTCTCCCAAGGCAAGTCATAGTAGGCAGTCTTAGGGTTAATCTTTTTACCCTTCCACTTCTCACCATAACCACAAGTCTCTTTCCTTGCATATTGTTTTACATGAACCATCTCGTGACAGATAGTGGTTACAAGATCTTTCAAAGTAAGATTGTTTGCAACCTCAATCGTAAACTCACGATTGGTATCTTCCATCATACACCAACCAACAGCATCACCTGTTAGTTTCTTAATCTGTACTTCAATTTCTAGGGTTTTCATCTTAGGCATAAGAGCCTTAATCATCTGGGTAACTACAGTTTCAGCGATATGTCTCTGAAACTTGTTTCCACCGTTGACTTCAATATAATTCATGCGAATCACCTCTCTTATTACTCTTATATGCTATCAAAACAAAACATATTTGTCAATAGCTTTTTGAAAAAAAATCCCCTGATTTCTCAGGGGATTTGAAAGTTGGGGGGTAGTGAGAGAGTTTTGAGAGAGAGGAGTCAATAACCCCCAACTGTTATATGCTACTAAAAATTAGTCGTTTTGTCAACACATTTTTAGTGCAGATTGTGTAGTTTCATTTACCCTTCTTGTCCATCCTCTACCGAATGTCTTAAAGGTTTTCAACTTCTCATAATATCTCTGACGGTTTGCTTGATAGTTCTCTATGGTTTCATTAAGTCCATGAAGAGAAACATATTCATCAAGCGCTCTTAAAGTATTTGGGCCGATGCCACCATCTGCAACAGTGCCTATCATACGTTGTAGGTATTTTGCACTGCGTCCTGTACCAGCGTTCACTCCGAAATCGAATACGCAAAGGTCAAGCCCAGATGGAATATCGTCACATTTTAGACGCCCCCAATAATTTTTTTCATAGATAGGTGCAACATCTTCTTTAGTAAGATTCTGCATCGTATGTTCTGATACTGCATAACCAACCCAATCTTCGTAAACTCTTTTAGTCACTCCTAGATTTGTCATGCCGCCAGGATCTTCTGGGTGATTTACATAACCGCCCTCGTGATGAAGAATAATGTCCAAACAATTTTGATAATTTTCTTTCATTAGTTTTCCTTTAAATATTGGTCGTTCCAACCAAATGCTTCTTTAACTACATTATCAGACAGTCCTTTATAGACTTGATGTAGTTTTTTATCCTTGGCATCAATTACCAATTGAGCCTCGGTAAAATGTAACCCCTCCAAAAGTTGGATGAAGAGATTTTCTTTTTTAAACTGTGGTAGTGTATCGTCACCCCCTTTAACAAATCTGTACAGTTTTTTTGCTTCTCTTCTCAGAATGGTATGTTCTGTACCTTCTTCGGCTTCGTTCTTTTTATAAGGAACTTCACCTTCTGGCATTACCCACTCAATGTTAGGGTCAAAAGAAGATTTAATTACCATCCTTAGAGCGTCTGAATCATTCTCTTTTAGGATTGCAATCTTCTTATCCTTTGTCTTTGCGTTATGCACTTTTTTCAATACCTCTGAAAGAAGAGGCGTGTATGTTTTAGTCATCTTAAAAGTCTCCAATGTCATTCATAAGATTTTTTAATCTCTTTGATATGAAATAATTTAGTAGTTTTGATCTCTCACCGATTGGTGGTTTTAGATATTCTAGTAATATCTCTTCCTTCAAAACATTGGGAATACATTCCAAATCAATTAATGTTTTGTTGCGTTGATAATTCCTCATCATTTCTTCTGTACAGAAATCTTCTGGTTTAAGGTCAACCCAAACTGAGATTTTCTTTTTGGCCAGTGGTTTCTGTCGCAACTCGTTTATAAATGTATCGTCAGAAGATAGGAAGTTAGGTATACCATCACTTCTATCACCCTTCAATATATGTTCTCTAATATATAGGTGGGGGTCTTGTCCGTTCAAAAACTTCTTTAGTACAGGTGAAAATTGTTTTACAAAGTTGTGTTTTTGCAACTGAATGAAATCTTTATCACCAGATAGAATTAGACACTGTTCATATGCAGTAGGTGTTTTAGAAACATAATCAACTACAGTTGCAATACAATCATCTGCCTCTGCACCCTCAACTTCTAATACTTTGTATGGGAAGTTTTCCTTAATTTCATCACGAATATTATTCAGTGTTTCAAATATTAGATTCCAATCTAGTCCAGAAGCCTCTCTGTCCTTTTTACGATTAGATTTGTAATTAGGAAAATAATCTCTTCTCCAATACTTTTTGCTATCATAACAAAGAACAAGTTCTCCATATTCTGCACTAAACTTAGAACGATACATCCTAAGTGAGTTCAAAACCATATGTCGAACTAAATTCTCATCTACATCATTTTGTCTTTTAGAACCTATCTGCATCATTAAATTGCTGATACATACTTGGTTCATATCAATCAATATCATAACTTACTCTTTTTCATCTCCCTTAATATCCTCAACGACATCTTTAACTAAATCTAAATCGAATTCAGTATATAGTCCTTGAGTTTCATCATAGTCTGAAAGCACAAAAATGTCAACAAGTTCTTGCATAGGATGTTTCACACCCATGTCTCTATAGATAGTTGACTTTACAAATTCTATTAGGAAACCAATATCTTTGATGAATTCTGTATTATTTGTATCTACTCCATTTTCATGTAGATTGTGAATCATATTCACAACCAAGCCTTCAGTTAGGTGTTCTGCAAATTTTAAATCTGTATGAAGTTTTATTGCAGTATCAGTTATCTTCACATCTTTGTGAGTTTTCATTTTATTAGGGAATTGAATAATTTTTCCATTATCATTAGTCATCTTCCATTTCCCTTGTCCATACACATCCAATATCTGGATACCAGTGTCCGATAGTTCTCTTAGGTGTTCCATCTGGATTATACGCCATGGTTAGAACACGCCACTTCACTTTGTTTTGTTGGTGTTCGCCCCAAAAATCATCACAGTAATCACCATCCCTTAGATACCTCTGTAGATTTCTTATGTATCCTTCATGTGAAGCGACACGGGCCTCTGCACCCTTTACCTTACGTCTAATGTCACCTCTTGCAACAGATAATAGTTCTTTCTGTGTCTTAATCCATCTCTGCACATTCTTCATAGACAAAGGATTATCTTCTGGTAGTGCAACTACTGTTGGATGAATATTTGTATATTTTGGTGGGTTTTCTTTGGCACGTTTTTCTCGTGCAATTGCAAGACGTTCTGCGGCCGCTGCCTTTTGTTCAGCGCTCATCGGTTTACGTCTTTTTCGTGGTTTCGGTAGGGTTGAGTTAGTCTCCACTTTAGCACGCCGTGCCATTTTATCACCTCATTTAATAACCAAGTTCTTCTTGTCTCTTCAACATTTTACGTTTGTATCTACGAGTTGCAGCGGCCTTTGCCTTTCTACGCTTCGTTCCTCTACTTTCGTAATATGTACGTTCTCTCAGTTCTTGAAAGACACCTTCTTTAATAAGTTTCTTTTTAAGAACTCTTAACGCACCATTCACATCACCGTTACGAACTGTAACAGTCATACCACCAAGTGGTTTTTCTTGTTTTCTTCTGTTCCTTTTAAAGTTATTTTTATAGTACATTATTTCCTCAATAGTTGGCCTGTCCGGCAGGACTCGAACCTGCGACCCACGGCTTAGAAGGCCGTTGCTCTAATCCAGCTGAGCTACGGACAGATTCGCTCAACTGATTTATTTCTGGAATCTGAGTTTGTATTGTTTGCCCTCGTGGTAGAAAGTTACTACACTATGAGAATATACAGTTACAGCTTCCTCATTATAACGAGTTTGCACATTACATACTCGTTGTGTACCGCCCGTTGCAGTACTACTATTATGTCCAAGGATACCACCAAGAAGGGCGCCTACGGCACCACCATTCTCGACATTCTTAGTTACGTTATTACCAATGATACCACCGATAATCGCACCTTTTAACATATCACCAGACTTATCTCCACTTACAGTTTGGTTAGTACAAACCTCTACATTGTAGGGAACACGATTAATAACTGTCTTAGTGAAATCTTGAACTGTCTCTGCAACTGCTGATGTAGATACACCAATCATTGCAAGTGTCATTAAAGTTTTCTTCACTTTTTTACTCCGTTACTTCCATTACGAATTTACCTGTTCCAAATAGTTCATAACCACCTTTGCATTCAGTGATTTTTACTATTGTCTCCAAGGTATAACACATTTCTTTTGCGGCCACTACGGCCTCTGTTAAAGTTTTGTAGATCACAACATTATTTACCTTTCCTTAAAACTTCACATTACTTTATATGCTACCAGACCTTCTGGTATTTGTCAAGAGGCAAAATTTCTTTTTCGCCAGTCTCTTGATCAACTTTTACCTTAATCATATTATTCTTCTCTAATTGAGTTAAGGTATGATCGATAATCTTTTCAATCTTTTCTTTTTTGCCATACCACTTGCCTGCATAGAAAAATGCGGCAAGGCAACTAGTTGCAAGTATGGCGTGTTCAACGCCTGTCATTTATCGCTCCAATACTATGTAATCTCCGAAATATTTATCAAACGTCTGAACGAGGTGTTCATAGTCAGACAGTTTCATCTCTTCGATAATTCCATCAATTGCCAACTTAGAAAATCCAAGTTGTTTACCAAAATTCATCGCATGGCCCATGAGAGCAAACGCATTCCCATCAGGGCCAGTCAAGTCTAGGATAATCTCACTAGGCTGCTTCTTCTTGCGTATCATCTGCAAACTCCTTCTCAAATGCAGTTACGATTGCTTTCTTCTCAGCAATCAACTTCTCAACTGAATGCAGTGCCATCCTCTTTTCATCAGATGCACCTTCAGTCATCGCAATCACAAGATTCTCAAGAACCTCAATATCATGTAAAACGTCTACCATCACACGGCCTCCAAAAGTTGTTCTGCCTCTTCAGGCGTTGCATAATAATCTGTGTACCTATCATAAGGCACAACCATTCCCCCACAATCTGGGTCTTTACAAACTGCACCGACATACCACCCAGCGGCAGATGCCATTACAATATTTTCAGATACAGGCATTACTGTACCCCATACATCACAATCAGTGAATTTGATTTCTTCGATTTTCTTTTGTAGTTTCATAACGATTTACCTCTCTCAAAAAATGGTGCCTGGCTTTTACTCTGGTCGCATCAGTGCCTCCACACTAGTCAGGACTTTTAGCTAGTGTGACCCCATGTCACCTTGTGGAGGCATAGCTTTCAATTCACATGGGGAGAACCTACTCGCACTTTTTACGCCTTTAGAATATTGTCACATCTCCGAATTACCTCTCTTATTACTCTTATATGCTATCAAAACAAAGCATATTTGTCAAGGGCTTTTTCAATTAATATTCAACCCTATCGTGAATTGGAATAGCACCATAAAAATGATGTCCAAGCATCTGTTCAATCTTGTCACTGAACCTACTATCAGATGTTGCGGCATAGTTACCACCCATCATAGTCTGTTTACCTTCTGCTTCCTCTGGAATAACCTTTACAGAAGAACCAAAACCGAAAGTCTGTTTTACCAACTTTGCGGCAGGATATTCATCACATGGGTCAAAAGGCCCATCCACATTTGTCAAACAAAGTCCTTTGATGTTCCTAGATGAAACACCACCATTTGTGCAATCATACTTTGATGATGCATCTTTATAAACACTCACTAGCAATCCCATTATACTACTCCTTGTTCTTTTGCCGCGGCAATCATTATTGGGGTAAAGATTTCTTCAACTCTTTCTTCCCACTGTTTCCAACTCACTGAACTTGCATACCTAGTGTTAGGTGCAAATCCAAAAATCTTTTTGAACAATGGTTTCCTATTCATAAGTCCATTGTTGAAAAGGTCGTAGGCAGCATTCGATGCCTGTCTATACTTTTCAAGATTCTTGTTTTTGGTTCTTGGATTTTCACACATTCCTTGAAAGGGAACTAAACAATCAAGTTCATCTTGAAGATGTTTGAACCCACTATTGACACCCCAAGAACAAGTAAACATTTCTTGTTGTTCCCAAATCTCATTTCCATAACTATCTACTGGCATTAGTTTGCACTCCATATTACATCATTATCTGCAAGGATAATATCCCTTACTTTCTCTCTATCCACACTGTCAGCACAGAAATCCATTCCAACATTTGCAACGTGTTTCTGGACAGCCTTGATAACCATCATGTCTGTCATACCCTTGATAGGATAGATACCAGACTTTTCATTGTAGAAATCATCAACATAGGCAACGAAATCACACATCATATTTGTTACATTCTCAATATTCATAATTAAACCCTCAACTCAACGGCTTCGTTCCAAAGGTTCTTCGCACCGTCATAGTGGTCAAACCCATACTCATCAGCAAAGTCCATGCTGCTTGTGAACATCACTTCACCGTAAATCTTGTGAGTGTCAAGGATATATGCAAGCATCTTGGCAGTCTTTGCAAAACCAACTTTGTTGGCAACACCGACATAGACTTCAATACCACCGTTCTCGGCACCGATAAAAATTGTTTCTTGATTTGTCATTTGTTCTCTCTTTCTCTTGATTACATATATAATATAGTATGTTCTGAGAACAAAGTCAAGGGCTTTTAAAAATAAAAAAAAGCCCTTGTAAATCAAGGGCTTCCGTTGTATGTTTTTTGAGATTTTCAGTGAAAATCTGTTAGGTTTGCCGAATCGTGCCGAATCACCTATAGTCCGTTTGGTACTATGACATAGTGAATTGCAAGAACAACACCCACAGATGCGGCAAGTCCAACCATCATTTTGAGGAAGTCTTTCCCAATCAGAGGGAATACGACTTTGAACTTTTCTTTACCTGTCATTGTTGCCATTGCAAGTTCTCTACCACAAAGAAGACCTACGAATACCCATGTTGTTGACATAGGAATATCATTTAGTTCTTTGAAGAAGAATAGAATAATCCAATAGACACCATCAATGATTGTTGCACTTCGGACATATCGAGTGTTGTGTTTTTCCAGAACGATGTTCTGAATCTTACCACCACCTTCTCTAAACATCCACCACAGTCCAGCAACAAATACTGCACTGACAATAATCATCAAGTCTACAGGAAGTTCTCTGGGTAGAAACACGGCAATGTTTGCCATGTCATGTGATAACCAAGTCCACCAAAGGAAACCTGTAGTGAACCACTGTCCAACTCTCCAATAAACTTTATGCTCTTCTTTTACTGGTTTATCTTCATCCAGTATCTTAGTGATACCCAACCACAATGCATATGCGGCAACAGCGGCAACTGCATATCCCATCATGGATTTCATCAACATCTTCTCCAACACGAATGTTGAAGCAAATGCAGAC
>VTLG01016352.1_pt1 | contig 35214 bp, 42 predicted proteins | sample 4694571 | NCBI WGS metagenome assembly VTLG01 (sample SAMN12604809, study PRJNA352737) | marine metagenome | biome: ENVO:00000447; feature: ENVO:00000209|ENVO:00000569|ENVO:01000036; material: ENVO:00002151; isolation source: viral sequences binned using virsorter ...
AATAGCTTGGGTCTACTCTTAACGGTTCTCTCATTTAGTCACTCCCAGTAATATCATCTAATAAGTCCAAGTCTACTTTTTCCAATAGTGTGACCTTGAACTTGTCACCTATTGTTTCTACTATGTGAGGAACTTCTACACCCTTTGAACTTGCAATGTCCACTCTTTGTGTGAATTCCCTATAGTCGTCTTTATTCAGAATTGCTTCCATTATGCTATCTCCTTGATAAATTCGTTAGTCAAAAACCTAGATGTTGTCTTTGACTTTTGGTTTTTCTTAAAAGCAGCCAACACTTTAGTTTTTTTAGCGTCGACTAACTCGTCATCTAGTTCGTCTGAACCTTCAACTCCAAGATTTGAAGCAGCGGTTATGAATAGTTTGTTGTATCCGTGGGAGTCCATTACGAATCCACCTTTTCTTGCTTGTCTCCAAGCTTCATCTGTGTCTGTCTCATAGTGAACAAGTTCTGCCTCTCTGATAACTTGAACTGCTTCATTTTTCTTTCCACAAACAAAGTATCCAGTGATTACGGTTCCTGTTTCTTTGCTCAACCAGTGTAAAAGGTTTTGAGTAATTTTGAAACTAGAACCACCACTGTATCTTTCAGCTTCTTGTAAAGGATAAACTCTTCTTGAATATGGGTCAATGATTTCTCTGACATGTTTTGTATCCCATCTGTCAGCGTCACCTCTTTGTTCTCTCTCACTTTCATACTCGTCATCTTTTTTCTCAAGACTTCTTGCAGAGTGAGAATACCCGTCTGTGATAACTGTTAGGATTGACTTTTCAATACCGTAGTTCTTGATAAAGTCTTTCAATAAAGTTCTTGAAGCAACAAGTGCTTGGTCTAGAGGAGTTCCACCTAGCTGCATTTGTGTAGGAAGATATTCTCTAGGGATATCAATGTATCCACCCATGTGATTACCATAACCGTCATCTTTGAAATATGGTTTTTGATATCCTCTATACCACTCGTCATACTTTTGAATTTTCTTTTCCCAACCTCTTCCCCAAGTGTATCCAAGTTTCTCATAAAGATACTCGTTGTAGATTGAAGAGAACCAAACAACAGCTTTCTTGTATTCTCTTCCAGTCATTTCACTTGAGAATAGTTCAATCAATGTAGAGTTATCACTTCTCCATTCTCTTTCAGTGTCCCTTCTGTAAGCGTCACTGAATAGGTAAACTCTGTGAGGAATGTTAACTTTTCTACAGAACATTGTAAGAATGTATGCTTGTTCTAGAATATCCATGACCTCACCACAAATAGAACCACTCCAGTCAACTAGAATATTGACACCATGGTTTTTACCGTCAGGCATGTAAGTCACTCTTTTGAAAACATCATCAACAATCTGATACTTTGCAAGTCTGTTCATATCCAACTTACCAGTTTTACCACTGAATGAATGAACAGCTCTCTGTGCAGTTTGTCTCATTTCAAATTCTTTTGCCATGTGCATGACAACTGCTTTGTTCTTCTGTTCGATTTTCTTTGCAGTCCACTTTGCTCTTCCAAGAGAAGCTTCTTTGTATTCAGAACCATAGTCATTTTTGTCTTCGTGGAATGATTCGAACAGTTTGTTAAGTTCTTTGTAAGAAGTCACATAATCTTTGAAGTAATTTGCTTCTTTGAATCTCTCACCAAGTTCAACTTGATACTTGGTATAGTTTGAATCTGAAATGAACATTTCTTCATTGTTGTGTGCATTGTGTTCTGTGATAGATTCTCTTGCACCGTCTTTATCATCGAAGTCTGAAGCTTCAGCAGGATTACCTTTACTTGCAATACTTCCAGTAGGTTTTTCGTTTTCTGTTTCTTCTTCACCTTCGTCTGATTCTTCTTCACCACTTCCAGTTGTTTCTTGTTCTACTTCGGGAAGATTGTCCTCTTCCTCTTCTTCTGAATCTGAATAACTGTCATTGAAAGATTCTTCACCTTCATTCTCTTCGTAGTCTTCGAAGTCTTCTTCACCCTCTTCCTCGTCTCCAGTATCAAACATTTGAGGAACTAGTTTCTCGTCAACTTCTGTTCTTGTTTCGTTTTCTTTTGACCACTCGTAGATTGCAGTTGCACATTCTTCAACCTCTTCCCATGTTTGACATTTCATTGACCAGTCAAGGAAGAATTGTTCTTCTTTAGAAAGAGTGATATTTACTCTAGAACCACACTTTGTAATCAAGTTGATTTTGTCAATCAATGAACATTCTTTGTTTAGGTCTCTTCCTTTGACTCCAAAGAAATCCATTTCCATAAGTTCGTTGTATGCTTTGAAGAATGATTTTCTTAAGCCAGGATATTTGTCTTTGATAAATCTCTCAATTCTGACATCTTCAACAACATTGAGATATCCTTTGAGAGTTCTGTTCTTGGTGACAGCAGAGTGAACACCTTCGAATGGTGTGTGTAATGCATGTGAAACTTCATGACCCATGAACAAGTCATAAAGTTCAGAAGATATATCTTCTTTAAGAATAGGACAACAAAGTAATCTATTCTTCAAATCAAAGTATGCAGTAGGAACTTTCCTATGCACAATAGTAAGATTCTCTGTTGCCATTAGTCTGGCAAGACTGTCTTTTTGGTTTGTTAATCTCTCATTCATATGTATATGCTACCATAAAGCTTGACACATAGTCAAGGCCTGATTTACTCACTGTTTTCAAGGGCTTCCAGTGCATATGCGACTGCTTGGTCTTCATTCAGACCTTTTTCAAGTCCCTCTTCGAACATGTTTTCTAAAAATATTTCTGTATATTCACAACTCATACTACTATGCTATCAAAAAAGCATAGTCATTGTCAAGGCTTGAGTTAGGATTTTTTGGCGTGATTCAGATATTCATGCCAGAGTTCTTTGTTTCTGTGCATTTCAGTCTGTTTTGTAAAGAGTGTATCACCTAAATCGAAAGGTAAGTGATGTTTGATTGAAGATTCGTCTTGAGATAAATCTTGGATATAATTTTGAGTTGCACATTTTTCAATGTCATCTGTAAACCATAATGCCATTGTGTGTCTAGACTTTCTTCTAACAGGGAAGACACCATGAGAATGATAAATTCCTTGGAATAATAATCCGTCACCAGCTTTTCTGTCTTCACCCATGTTTGCAGATTGCCAACCAAAAGGGTAATAATCAGAAGGTGGAAAATATGTTTCACCACCACCGTGGTCGTCATTTAGATATAGAATACAAGTCCATTCTCTTGAAGGGCCTCGTTCTCCTCTCTCTATCTTTCCCTCATACTCGGGGTCTATTGCCATTTCTTGATTGGAATATGTATCTAGATGAGGATTTTGGACACCACCAATTGGCCACTCTGTGACTGTTGCCATTTCTGTGTGGTAAACTCTGTTTGTTGCTTTATATATCTCTGCAATGCAATGATTTTCTACTTGCTGAAAGATTCTACGAATCGTTTCATTTCGTATATGCATTTTACGGATTCCCCAATAGTCGGAACCGTCACCAACTCTACGAAGATGTTTGTGACTCAAGTGCCACCGAATCATCGTTTGGCACTGTTCCTCCGTTAGTATCGGAATCAGCTTGTGATTGTATACTTTGGAGTTGTCTAGCAATTTCCATTCTGCGCTCATAATCTAATCTCTTTCTTCTCTCTTTTGGTCGAGCCTGTAATGCTCTTTCTATTTTCAATCGAGAAGCTCGTTGTAGGAATATGATACCATTTAGGTGGTCTAATTCATGTTGAACACACCTTGCACCTATTCCATCTAATTGTAAGGTTCTTCTCTCTCCGTCTGAATCCGTATAATCAAACTCTATGACTTTTGACCTTTTAATCATTAGGTAAATGTCGGGAAAAGATAAACAACCTTCTTTCAATAAGTCTGTTTCTTTTGATAATTTAGTAATCTCGGGATTAAAGAATGCTTTGGTTCCACTGTCTGCTGTTTTCATAACAAAGACTCTATAATCTAAACCTAATTGATTTGCAGATAAACCAATACCTCCAAATCTATCCATGGCTTCTCCTAGATTCTTTTCTATTTCCTTTGGGTCTTCGGGTGGGTTTTCAAAGTCGAACTCTGATGTAGGGTTGCGTAAAACCTTCGAAGCTTCTTCTACTAAATCATACATTGTTAATATATAGGGTTTACCATTTAACGGTATTGTTAAATGATATTACTGGTGTCAATTCTAGAAACTCCAGTATATTATCCACTTTCTCCAAAATAAAATTCTTAACTGCGGTAAACACTCTTTTAATATAGTTTACTATTCCTTTGATTTTCTTTTTTGCCCATGAGAAAAATGCAACTTCTGATATAAGTCCTTCTGATAAAAACTTCTGCATTTCTTCTGCTTCTCTTTCCATGATTTCTGTTTGTTCTTGTATATGATTATAATTAAGTTGGAGAACAGACCAAAATCTTTTGTATCCTGTTTTTTGTTTTTTACCGTCTAGTGTTTTTTCTTGAGAACCACTTTTGAATCTGACATCAGGTTTTACTTGTTTTGCAACTTTTTTAACATATGAATCATTATAATTTTTAATCTCACCTATTAAGTTTCCTTTACCTTGAAAGGTTGCAACTAAAAAGTGTTTTGCAATATTAGGATTAGAAGGTGAGAATTTTTTGTATCCAGTCATTGCTTCAAACACAAATGCATTTTTAAACTCTTCACTTCCATTAAAAAGGTTTGCAACTTGTTTCTTCATTTTTGCATGAAGGTCGTCTGCGTCTTTTAGAATTTGGTCTTTATCAAATGAGCCTGGGTCTACTTTAAGTAAGTGATAGTCTCCTTTGTATTCATACTCTTTACCACTATCGTCTTTATAATATCTATAACCTGACCTATTTTTAAAGTCTTTAGTTTTGGGTTTATCGTATGTGACATCAGTCTTTTGAACTTCTTTGTCTAGTAATTTGAAAGCTTGTTTTCCAACCTTTGCCATTTTTCGTTTACCTTGACCAAGTGAACCACCCTTTTCATGAGGGAATACTGTCCCTGCTTTCTGTGCAATAATACCGCCAGGCAATTGACCTAAAGTTGAAGGTATCATTTTGTTAAAACCGTCTTCTATTTCTTTTGCAATATCTGCCAAGTCCCCTTGAAAAGATGTTTTTGCATGTTCTAATGCAGCTTTGAATGTTGCACGAGATTCTTTTGCACCACCACTCATTAGAGCTGCACTTCCACTTTTCAATGATATATCATACTTCCCTAGGTGAATATCTGTTTTAGAAGTATTATTATCACCTTCCCAGTCGGGGTCGGTTGGGCCATTCTCTGCCATTCTTGGGTTAGAACTTTTGAGACTGATTTTTGCGTCATTTAAAATTGCTTCACCTAATTCTTCTGCTGTTTCAAATCCATTTTTTTGTGCTTGTTTTAAGACATTGGTAAATTTTTTCTTTGGTGTTTTTCCACCACATATACTTACTAAAACTTGTTCTAGTTCCGTGGAGGCTTCAGTGAGTGAAGCTTCTTGTAGTTCTTGGAATGTAAGCATTACTTGTTCCTTTGATTGCCGATTGCGTCTGTATATGATAGTGTTAAAGGTAATAATTGTTTAATAGGTAAATCGATTGCAATAGTATTGACAGTTATGTTTGGGTCTATCAACATTGCAGTTAAAAATCTATGGTGTCCGTCTATGATTGCATTGTCACTCGATATAATGAATATGTTTTTATCACTTTTTAAAAACTTCATAGTATCTTTGAAGTCATAATCTGAAATGTTTTTGAATGACTTATCAAAATATATTTGTTTCTGTATAGGTTTTAGGTTTTTCACTGCAACCTTTTTTGCTTTTACAGTGACAACATCGTCTTTTGCATCTCCGTCAAATCTTGGTAAACCACTTTTAATCCATGTTTTACCTGTGTTCCTATCTAATCCTTTAGGAAAAGGTTCATCGGGAAGTTCATTACTTGCAAAAGGTCTGTTTATATCTATGAAACCTTTTGATAATCTTGTTTGGAAGTTCTTGACATCATTATTATTAATCACAGGCATTTCTGACCTTTTTGCAAATCCTTTTCCTGCTAGTTTTTTTGCCATTTCAAAATTCTTTTTGAATGACGGTATCAATTCTTCTATGTCAATACCTTTTGATTTTGCATGTTCAACTGCCTTTTCGTAGCTAATCTTAATTAACTCTAGGCTTCCTGCAGCTGCACCACCTGCTTCCATAATGGTTCTGATATCTTTAAATACTTGTCTCATACTTCTTTGACCTTTCTATTTGCTTTGTCGAATATGACTATACCTTCTGCAACCTTATCTGAAATCACACCGTCATATCCCTTGCTTTCAAATTCTACTTTTAATACTCTTGCAAACATTTTACCACCACTATATTCCCATGGTTGTAGACCCATGAGACTTTTGATTTCTGCCATGTCAGGGCCTTGTGCGTCTGCAAGTTTTAAGCCTCTAGGGAATTTATATTTTTTGACTTCACCGTTCTTCATATCTGCATATGCTTGGGCCATACCTTCGTCCCATGAATAATATGTTCCAGCACCTAAAGCTTGTAAGTCGTGCATGTTTTTACCACCCTTACCTACTCCTCTATAAAATACACCTTTATTTCTAGAGTATAATCCTTTATAGAAGGCTGCTTGATATTGTGCTTTCTTCTCGGTAATAAAGTCCTTGAATTTCTTCATAGAACTATTTATATTATTCTGCTATTCTTGAGAAGTTTTTATACTTTTCAAACTTGATTACATTTTCAAATTTGTCGTATAATATATCACCTTTGTGTGAAATGACGAATGCATTTGTATTTTCTGTTAGAGTATTCAACATTTTCATGAATTCGTCTGTTCCAGCTGCATCTAAAGAACTATCAAATACCTCGTCAAGTATCAATAGATTTGTATTAACAGAGTTCTTCATTCTTGCAACTGCTCTCCAAGTAAACAGAAGTGCCAAATCTATTCTCATCTTTTCACCTTGAGAGAAGTTCTCATATTTGAATACATCTCTAAATCTAGATTTGATTGTTTCATCGAAACTTTCGTCTAGTTCAAACCCAACATAGAACTCTAATTGTGCAAGATACTTGTTAATCAGTTTATTCATGATAGGAACATACTGTTTGATTATCTTTTCTTTTACACCTTGGTCTCTTAATAATAGAGTTGCAATCTCTAGATAATGACCATGTTCCGACAAGTGTTCTTTCTTTTTAACAAGTATTGATAAGTCGTCTTCTGCTTTTGTTAGGTCTTCATGTGTATCAGTATTACCTTCTTGTTCTTTTTCTAATGAATCTATTTCACCTTGTAGTTTCTTAATATACTTTTGATTAGATACAACCTCTGTCTGTAGTAAACCAATCTCTCTTTGTATTTCAGAAATCTCGTCTTGGATTATATTGATTCCTTCAATTCTTTCGTGGAGTTCTTTGATTTGTTGGTCGAGAGTTGACAACGCCTCCTTGACTTCTGCAACCTTTTGATTTTTTTCTTGAATGCATTTCTCTTTGTGTTCACCTGTTAAATCCTGTTTGCATGTTGGACAGTTGTCATGGTTTTCATAGAACTCAATGTCTGCAATTGCTTTCTTTCGAGCTCCTTCCAGTTGTTTCTCCACCTCAATTGTTTGTTGCAATCTATCTTCCGTAGAAATTTTATCCTCGATACTGGATTTTTTCTCCACCACATTTTTCGTCTTTTCATCAACTTCTCCTAAAATTTTTGTAATATTGTTTTGGGTTTGCTCTATCGTTGATTCGAATTTAGAGATTTTTTCTTCTCTATTTTCACGGAGTGCATTAAGTTGAGAATTCAAACCATTGATTCTTTCTTCAAGTATTGCAATTTCATGTTGATTTTCTTTTATATCTAATGCATGATTAGATTTCTTTTTTCTCAACAATTGCATCATGGTTGTAAATATGGTGATATCCAAAAGGTCTTCTACTAACTTTCTTCTGTCTTTTGCTCTTAACTGCATAAACGGAGTAAAGTTTGCAGAACCTAGGATTGCCACCTGTGTAAAAGAACGATAACTCATTTTGAGTATGTTCGATTCTAGGTGGTCTTGATAGTCACGAACACTAGCGTCTTGGTTCACCATGATACCATTACACCATAACTCAAACTTATTAGGTTTGGTTCCACGGACTATCTTATAGTCTTTCTTCCCGATTGTAAAATCAAGTTCGACTAATAATTCTTTTTGGTTAATTGAGTTTACAAGAAGGTCTTTCTTGAGGTTTCTGAATCCACGACCATACAATGCATAACATAATGCATCAAGTAGTGTGGACTTACCAGCACCATTCTCTCCTAGTATAAGTGTAGTTTGGTGAGAATTGAGTGGTATAGTTGTAAAACGGTTTCCCGAAGATAACAAATTCTTGTATCTTACTTCTGTAAATTTAATCATAAAAATGTATGTTCGTCTAATGCTTCATTATACAATGTAGTCATTAAATCTGTAAGGGGTTTTTTCTTTCCCTGTATATCCATTTCTTCTACATATTTGTTTAGTATCGTCAAAGTGTCTTCAACATTTTCCACATCTGCATCGTCCATTAAGTCCATGTGTTTGTGGTCGTCTACTACATTTAAGTGTAAAGGACTTGCACCATGAATCTTATCTAAAAATGAATCGAACCAATATGGATTGTCTTTATTGACTACTATTACTTTTGTGAATTTCCCTGTGACATTACTATAGTCTTTGTTTACTATGGTCTCAAAAGTTTCTTTTGTATCGTCATAGAATATTTTTTCAAAGATAGTAAGTGGATTTGGAACTGGTAGCATTTCTCTTGTATCAGTATCAAAGATATGAAAGTATTTGTTATCTCCATAATCAGACCAAGTAAATTGCATTTGAGAACCAAGATATTTAATATTTGCAAACTCTGATTTTTGGTGGAAGTGTCCACTGTAAACCTTTTCATATCTACTAACATATGAATGGTCTAAACCGTGTTGACATGTCATGCCTGGCATCATCAAAGCTCCTTCGAACTCAAAATGACCCATACAAATAGGTGCATTTGCAGACATAAGAAACTCAACTGAATCTGCATAGTTTTCTGAATTAATCCATGGAACTAATGCAATGTCGAGGCCGTCGAAATTTTTTACTTCGGGTTCTTGGATAACATTTATATTATCTGATTCAAACAATAAAAGGTCGGGTGAGTTTACCTCATTCGTATTCTTAAAGTAAGTATCATGATTACCTATAATTAAGTCCATGGTCATACCATTTTCTAACATAGGTTCAATAAAATGTTCTCTATTTAATTTAAGAGTAGAAAAATTTATGTATTTTCTTCTGTCAAAATAATCACCCAAATGTAATATATGAGTAATACCATTCTCTTTTAGATATGGGAAGAACACTTCATTATAAAATCGTCCTTGGTATTCGGCCATTGCAACCATATCACCACGGACACCTGCGTGTGTGTCGTTAAGTATTGCTATCTTCATTCAGTAAATTTTTCTAAATTAGTCGATTCTTTTACCTTTTTGGTTCTCTTTGATTTTCTTGGTTCGTATTCAACCCGATTCATATTCTCTTGCATCCATTCTACATTTGTATTGGTAAGAGTTGGGTCGTGTTCACCGTCTATAGTTGTGTATGCGTCCATAGTAATATTTGCTTCCTCTATAGATTTTTGTTTGATAAAAACCTGTTTCTTCTCCTTTTGAATTCTTCGAAGGAATGCAAAATAACATATCTGTGTGATATATGCAAACGCGTTATTTGATTTTTCTTGATTGAAATTACCGATATACTGGATACAATTTTCGATTGCATCACATATCATTTCATCTCTGTATGTGTAATTAATAAAATTAGGTCTAGTCGATAATCGAGTAGCAATTTTATAGATACATTCACCAATGTATTCTGTCATTCTAGGTGGGGTTTTACCCTTTGATTCTGCAAGTTTACACGCTTGGTTAAACTCGGAGACTGCTTGAGTGAACTCTTTGTTATTCACATAGTGTTCATTTTGTTTTTTCGTAGTCATGTATACATTATACCTAAAAAACCTAGTATTGTAAGGGGGTTTTTAGTATTTATTCGGCAGAGTATTTTAAGTTGATTTTACTGTGATGTTGTTCGTCCGCCCGAACTTTTTTGATTAGGTCTGATAATTTTGCATTCTTTTTCATTTTATAGTAGTCAATTGCAAGTTGTGGTGCTGGAACATTCTCTACTTCTCCAGTTTCCACCATATCAAGGTATTCTGTATATGACTTTACTGCTTCTTCTTCAAAGTAATGTATCATTCTGTGTGCAGTTTTGGGAAAAAAGACATATAATATGAAATAAAATATCCAAAAGATTGCCTGTGAGATTAGAACTAACCACCTTTCCAATACATTAGGTTTTGTGATTTCTATAAAGAACATGAGGTGCATTCTCTCATTCTCTGCCTCTGCAAGTAGTTCTCTTATCATTGGGCCGTATCCTGTTTCCATTTTACGAAGACTTTTCAAGTGAATCCACATACCAGCAACCATGCCTGGCACACCTGCGATAGTCTCTAGGACTACTGCTCTGTGTCCATATCTATGTGCAAAAAATGTATCTGCTATGAATCTGAAAAACTTCGTCATAGACATAGCAAAAAAATCTGAAATTTTTTCCATAAAGCCCCTTGTCAAATGAAAAATATGTGTTAAGATGAATATGTTCCCGAGAGGGATTAGCTATAAAGGGATTGATTTCTTATTATTGCAGACTTCATTTCTATCCCCCGTCCCAATCGGTCTAAATCTCCAGTCACCATATAGGAGAACGACATTCCTAGCATTCCATATATTATATAGTGTCTCATACAATACTCAATAGGAATATGATTCCTAACTCCCATGGTATTAATATAGTTGCATAAATTAAATATTTCATGAGAAATACGCCTGATTGAATAACATGACTGCACCCATGAAAGCTAATGCAGACATTTGAATGATAACTGCAATCGTGACAAACATAAGTTGACGGTCTCCCCACCAAGCTAATTCTTTCTCTTGCCATTCTTGTGCTTCTTCGGGTGTTGCGTCTCGTGGTGTGAAATGAAGTTCTAATTGTTGTTCATAACCTGACATAACATCAGCTGCATCGTCTACGGCAGATGGAACTGTCTTCCACCTTTTCCAAACTGGGTCATACTCTTGTTTCATATTGCTGGTGATACTCCTAATAGAGACAGACAAAAGATAGCAACCAACGCTGTGAGTTCGAGACTATCTCTTATCTTGTTTCTATCCTGTTTGGACATTATATACTCCAGCCTGACAATATCATAATGCCAAAAGGTAATAATATGGGAAGAGTTAACAGTGCTAGAAATTCTACTGCTTCTATCAACATTGATATAATCTTTGTATCAATAATGTTTTCGATTCTCACCACCATGCTCTTCACAGTTTCTAAAATTGCTGTGGTCATGGTTTTCCTAAAATTTAGTTATAAAGAAGACTTATGATGTATTATAATCATAAATTATCGTTAGTATATATATGAATTAAAAGTCTAACAAAAATATTTCTAATGAATTTTTTTCTTGTCTGTTGGGACAACCGAAGATTCGAAATCTGCAAAAATTTCATCGTCTATATTCCATTCTTCTTCTTCAATTCTCTTCAACATTTTTTCTTCTCTTTCGGTGATTGGGCCACCTGTTGCATTCATTAGTTCGTCAACGACTCTTCTAATATAATCTCTATGAGCTGTTCTTGGATTCGTCACCAAAGGTATCTTTTTATTCTCAACCATGTCAAACCATTTTGCACTCGCCTCGTCATAGTATTCTACAAACTGGGTGTTCATAGTATTTCTATGTGCAATCAAATCTTTTGGTATCACAACTGTTGGGTCTGAACTCAAAGGTGAGTAAGGGTAAAAGGTAGCAAGAGTTGCACTCTTATCGGGAATGACTTCTAACTGACATATCATAGGTAAAGTTATCTCCACACCTTCATGGGTGTCTCTAACCATTCCTACTATTTCCGAACCTGTTCTTAATTTAAGAACTTCGTATCTTTGTGGTATTAAATCTTTAGGTGCTGTCATTTAAGTCGAATTGTTTTATTTCGTATGGAAATCTTTCCTCGTTGTATATATTTATACGGTCTTTGAGGTGACGCAGAGTGTAATTATCACACTGTAAATCATCTGCAATATCAAATAACCTCATAGAATCTTTTCCTTCTGTCTTTCGAAGACCTCGACCTATCGATTGTAAGTTTCTTATTTTTGATTTACTAGGACTTGCAAATACAATATTATCTATTCTCTTTATATTTACACCTGTAGAAAATGTTCCGTAAGAAGCCAATATAACATTATCGTCTGACTTCTCTACTAATCCTCTAACCTTTTCCCTATCTTCTGTATCTGTTCCACCATAAACATAATGTAAATCCTTTACTCTTCCGTCTAATAAAGGATATAAAACCTCTCCATGTTTTTCTACATATTGAAACAATACTAATGTATTACCTTTGAGACTTGCAACTAAATTAGTGATAAACATATTCCTATGTTCACTGGAAACAAGATAGTCCATTTCCTCTTGGTATGACATAGTATTACACTTTTTATGTTTTAATATTATGCAGTGTATGTCTATATCTGCAATAGTTCCTTCGTCCATAAGTTGTTTAGAAGATATGACTTTTTTGACTGGGCCAAACATTCCTTCAAGTTGCAATCTGTGACATTCAGAACCGTCTAATGTTCCTGTGGTTCCAAATCTGATTGCAGTCTTCTTCATTTTTTCGAGGATTCCTTTGAGGACATTTGCTTTGAAGAGGTGTGCTTCGTCTCCAAAGACAACATCGAAACTTTCCAAGACATTTTTAGGAGCCTTACTAAATGATTGCCATGTCGTAATCGTAATGTCCGAATCAAATATAGGCTGACCCGAATAAATTTTACAAATCTTTTTATCGTATCCATAGTCTTCAAAATCCTTTGCCATTTGTTCTACAAGGGAAGTCGTAGGAACTATAATAACAGTTTTCTTGTTGTAATATCTTGCAAGTAAATAAATGATAAGTGATTTACCACTTGCAGTTGGTGAGAGTAATAGTTGTCTGCCGTATTGCACAGCACTTCTGAATGCTTCTAATTGATAATCTCTAGGTTCAAAAGGTAAACCTAATTCTCCTATAAACTCTTCGTTAGGTTGTCTTTCTTTATTACCAATGATATCATTTATACCTTTGATATCATATCCTCTTTCTCTACAGAACTCGTCTACATATGGAAGTAATCCGATATAGATTTTATTTGTTTTGATAGAAAAGAGTCTAACCTTCCCGTCCCAATACCTATGTTTGACTGAAGGCATGAACTTTGCATTAGGAACTGTAAACGAAAAGAAATCATGAAGGTCTCTTGCCAGACCGTCATCACATTGAACTTGCATGAAGACTTCGTCAATCTTCTTGAGAATTATTTCAGAGGCCATCCTGTATTCCATATCACTAGAGATTGTCTGACTCCTCTAGTCACGGGTGTCACTTGGTGGTGCAACCATGAAGGGAACACCAATAGAGAACCAAGTTCTTTTCCACTAAAAGGTGCAGTCTGAACTAGGTCGTCTGCACTTATATCTTGAGATTGAAACTTTAAATTATCAAAAGGTTTACAATGTTCTATCCATTGAAAATGACCACCCTCATAATCATCGGGGTCTGACAATTGAATTGAAGCTGATAGTTTTCGTATCTGACCATTTGGATATGGGTCTGCACCTGCGTCTGTATGCCATGTATAGAAATCACCTGTAGGTAAATCGGGTTGGTGTTTATAATATGTGTATTGCCATGTCTCCATATCATTTATATCATAGTTCCAACCTGACATTTGATTTGCAGCCATCATACCGTCAAAGATTTTCTTTTTTAGTTCTTGGTTGAACTCGGGGTCATTATGGTCTAACCATTTGTTTGTTGATTGTCTTATTTTATTATCTGTATTACCGTCTGTATTACCAGCAGCGTCTTGGTCTTTAGACTTAAACCCTATTCTTGCGTCTATTGTTTCGAGTTTACTTGCATATCCATGAATGTAATCTATGTCTTCTCTTGATAAGAAGTTTGGTGTTATACTACAATAGGTATTGTAAAGCATTATGAACCCGCCATGAACTTTCTCCAATCGATTGTATTCTTAATCGTTTGGTGTCTCCAAGTAATATTTTGCATACACTCTTTGAGAAAGTTTATTCTGATATTTGCAAGTTCTAATTGTGCAGATAATTTCTGTAGGTCTGTATCTGCATTAAAAAATACTTGCATATCATTTTTCATAATCTTAAGACCGTCAAAGGGGTCGTCTGACCAACCAAGTTCTTTGATTCTGTTTTCGTCCATTTTACCATTGAACCATAACCATTTGTCTTTAAGTAATGTATTATACTGAAACTGTATATTTTTCTGTGCAACAACAGCGTCAGTCAAGTATTCTGAATACTTTGCATGTAGTCTAGGGATTTCAAGAGACGATTTATCTAGTTCGATATCGTCAATTTCACAATCACTTTTCCATTCTGCTTTCAAATCGTCTAATGTCATAATGTAATTATATCACAAAATGTGATATTTAACTAGTGGATTCTATGTCGTAATAAGTAAATCTAAACTCCACAGTTGCAACAACGGTTTCACCGTCTGCACCTGATTCCAATTCTATACCACTTAATGATATAGGGAATGCATCGTGGAATCTAAAGTATTTATTTGCAATATTTTTATTAGTATTTGTCACCAATGTTATATCTGAATACTGAACCAAGTCATTATCGATAGAACTCGATTGATTAGTTTCAGTCTTCTTTGCACTTACATAGTTTGCAAAACTTTGTGGGTCTGAAACTGGAACAATAGAATCCATCCAGTCAAATATTTCTTTGAAGTTTTGTAAATCTTCGTCAACTAAAAATGATACATTCAATGTTTCAAACGAAACTTTATCGCCTGGAAAGAATGCGTCTAAACCAATACCAGCAGCTGCAACAGTTTCAGAAAACTGAAGGCCTGGAATATTCACAGTCTTCACAAAGAACTCTACATTTGGAACTTTGTCTATAAGAAGTCTGAAATTATTCTTACTTAATAATGATTTATTAATAGTTGTCATATAACTATTTAGGTTATTTCTCGTTTACAAACTCATTGAGTTGTCTTGCAACTGCAATAACTTCTTCCGTAGACACAAACTGGTCACCGTAAGGTTTCCTATCGTTTGGGAAGTTATTGTTGTGTTCAACAACTGCTTCATTGCTACGATAGATATTACCTTCCAGTAATCCTTGTGCTTGGTTTAGTAAGTCGGCTCGGATTTCGAACCCTGATTTTCCTTGAGACATATTTTTCTCCTGTGTGTTTGCATGTGTGTGTTAATAGTAGACGGGGGTATCTGACATGCCAGACCCCCCTTGCCTTTCGACTATAGTATATAGGTGTTAAGCAGACCATTTCTGACCACGGTATATACCTTTGGTCACTGGTTTGGACTTAACTGAAACACCATTGTGAGGAGTTCCACGATATACTAACTTGAGGTCAGCCTTATCTTGTTTTGCCATTTCCATTCTCCGTTTTAAAGTTGAACAAAAATGCGTTCCTTCGGCCCCATGCCTACTTCCGTTCACTGCTACATTTAGAGTGAATGAACGATTAGTAATATTTATAGCCAAAAAAAGCCGATTATTTGGCATTAAGATAAAACCCTTGCTACTGCTACCCCTTATGTGACATTTGTGTGCCATAGATTTTTAAAAATTTGATATTTTTTGCACATTGGGTATAATATACATGATGAAAAAAGAAATGAAACAAAAAACCAAGGAGGTAAAAATGGATTATTTCAAACTTGCAAATGCTTATGCAGAAAACAAATACGAAGAAGAACTTCAAAAGTTCTTTGACTTCGAAGAAGGTATCACCAAAGACGGGTGGTATGAATTTACAAAAAACAAAAAGAGATTCGTTGAAGACCTTAAGACTAGATTCTTAATTGAGTTTGTAGGTCTTGACCCTATGACAGGTGAAACTCTTGAATATGGTAAGGAGTGTTAATATGGAAAATGAAATTTTTGAAGTTCAATATCAAATCAAAAGAGTAGAAGAGAAGATTGACGAATTAACAGAAATTGTTCTCTCCCTCAAAAAGTTAAATTTGAGATAAAAAAAACCCTCCAATCGGAGGGTTTTTCTTTCGAAACTTAATTCGATTACAGAATATTGCTAACAGCCATTTTTCTGTAGTATTGGTTAGTTCCAGCACTTGCTAAACCGTCAGAAGGTGTTGAACCTACGAATGGATTAGAAACCATACCATATCTAGTTTTGAAACCGATTTTTGGTTGGAAAGTGTTTTCGCCAACTGCTCTCACCATTTGTAGTGGAACATATGGGCAATAGAACATACCAGCGTCATAAGGATTACTTCCTCTATAACCAACAGTCATGTAATCAACACCAGCATATGGGTCGATGTAGACTTTAACTCTTCCGTTTAGGACACCAGCAAATGTATTACCTGTGTCGTCAACATTGATGTTAGTGTTAAGAGCTGGAGTGTAATCTAATACACCAGCCATTGAAAGTGCAGATGCAACATCAGAAGAACAAAGAATAAAGTTTCCTTTACCCCTTCTTGTTTCTTTTGCAATTACATTTGATTCTCTTTCAATTTGGAATAATAAACCTTTAAACTTCTCTACAGACCATCTTCCGTTTGCATCAACATCGAGGTTAAATGTTCCACTAGAAGCAGTTGCTGACGCACCTGTTTTAGCTTGTAAATTAACATTTCTTACAACTTCTCTGTTGATTTCAGCAAGAATTTCTGATGATAGAATGTTTGCTAGTTCTGATTCTGCATCAAGACCGTGGATTGCTTTGAGGTCTTGTGCTAATTCTAATGTATACTCTGCTTTGAGTGCTCTTGACTTTGCTGTCACAGTCGCTTTCTCAATAGTGAAAGACATCTGTGCAAAGTGGTTCCCAGCTGCATCACCTAAACTCTCTGCACTTGCAGTAGACATACCAGCACCAGTTGTGCTAGCATATGAAGGTGAAGATGTGTCAAATGGGTCACCGATTGGGTCTGAACCCGCAGGGCCTGCTGTTGGGTCTGCGCTACCTGAATAGTCTGAACGAGCTTCATTAAATAAAGCTTCTGAATTGTTCAGTCTTGTTTCAGTTGGATAGTCATTGTATCTTGCTTTCATAGCAAAGATAAGACCTGTTGGGCCTGTCATTGGTTGAACACCGCAAATGTCGTATGCAACGAGATTTGGCATAGCTCTTCGAACTAGGGATATTAATATCGGATCCCAGTTAGAAATTGAGCTACCAGTAGAGTTTAAAGGTGCAGCTTCCTCAAGAGTTGCTCTATCTTCGTTAAGAGCTTTCTCTTGGTTTTCAAGTATAACTGCTGTGACTGCCTTCTTGTAGTTGTCTTCGATTTTTGGCAAATCGGAGTGTTCTAGAATAGGCTCCCACTTCTCTTGTAAGTTTTCTGATAAAAACATTTTACAGTTCCCCTTTAAATTAACCTAATGGTTTTAGTTTAGTTAAAGCTTCGGAATACCTAGCAATTGAAGGGTCTAAAACCTTCTCTTCGTCAGAAGAAAATTCTCCAGTTCCTTCTTCTTGCTTGGTTTCCTCGGCAATAGACTCACCGTCTACAGAGAAATAAGCTTCTTTAATTTCTGCAACTTTCTCTTCGAAATCTGCTTCGTCTGTGAAGTCTATCCCTTTAGATAGTGAAATCAATTTTTCTCGTTGTGATTCAGTTAGGTCTTCACCTGCTTGTTTCACAACATTGTCTCTCTTTAATGAACCTAACTCTTCTGTGATGTCCATATTTTTTTGAACTTCACCGTCAAGTTTTGCTTCCATTTCTTCGAGACGATTTGCGAGTTCGTCCACGACATTATACTTATCTTCGGGGACTTCAACATAATGTTCTACGAACAATGTTTTTAATCCTTCGATAAAGTTTTCTGTCATTTCAGACCTCAAACCTCTTTCTATTGCAAGTTCGTTTTCTTTCGACCACTCTTCAGCAACATAAGATAGATATTTGTCAACGGCTTCTGATAAGTCACCTTTAACTTTTTCTATCGAGGTTTTTAATTCTTCTGAATATTGAGATTCCAGTTGTTCTTTAATCTCTTCAACTTTGCTTGTGACAGCAGCTTTGAAGATTGTTTTTGCTTTTTCTGAATTCTCTTCTGATAATTCTAGTGCTTCTGAAATTTTTGATAGGTCGTCATCTATTTCAATTTCAACTAGTGAAGATTCGAGTTCAGCAGAAGTTTCTTCGTCAACGGATTCTTCTTTGACATTTTTGGACTCTTCATGTTCTTCATCTTCATCTTCGTCCTCTTCTTCGTCTTCCATTCCGTATCCTTCTACGAATTTTGCAACATCTTCTTGAGACATTGCCTTCAAACTTTCTACTACTTTTCTTGCGACTTCTGCTTTAGTCAAGGATTCATCGACCTCTTCGTCCTCTTCTGACAATGAAGCGAGCATTTCTTTAATACTTGCTTTGTCTAGACCTTTCATCTTGTCGACTACTGCCTTGATATTTTCCATCTTGGAAGTTGTTGATTCATCTACTTTAGACTCTTCTTCACCTTCTTTGAGTTTCCCACCTTTTTCAGCAGGAGCTGCACCTTTCTTCTGCGCGTCCCCTTCGTTAGAAGGAGCTTTCTCTGCAGCTTTAACAGATGCTACGGCTTTGTCAACAGGATTTTCTTCAGGCTTGACGACTTCAGCCTTGCCAGATTCAATTTTCTCGGCATCGGATGAACCTTGTTTAACAGCAGATTTATCGCCCTGTTCTGCACCGTCATGTGGTTGCTTAACTTCAGCAACAACTTCTTCGGTGTTTTCCACTTGGTTTTCTAAATCTGACATAAATTTCTCCTGTTTATGTAATTATTGATTACTTTTTTATTTATATGTTAAAGGCTTTCAACAAACCTTTTCCATAGGTTCAATTTGGTTTCTTGAAGTTTATTCAACCTAGCAGACTTTAATTCTTTCTGCATTTGGTCGACATCATAAGCTTTCAATCTCCCGTTTTCATAAATCCATTCTACACCTTCCATAATACCTTCTACGAAAGCTTCGGGTGCAGATGGGTCTGCAACGATATCACCTGCTGTTGCAAGTTGAAAATCGTCTTTTACATACTGTGCATTTCCTTTAGATTCTAGTGAACCTAGACCTCTAGAAGAAACACCCAGTTTGGCACCATCATCTATCAAATTTTTTACTATTTGACCGTTTGGTGTTGATAAAATCTTTGCTCTCCCAACGAAATTGTTTCCATCTTCTTCTAATTTCGTGATTAAATGGGATACTTTGTCTAAATTGATTGTTGGCCCTTCGGGGTGTCCTAACTCTCCGAATGCTCTATCTTTCTGAACGAACTCTTTATTATATCTTTTTACTTCGTTCTGTATAACTTCTTTAGGGTATATACGACCATTTCGATTTTTAATCTCTGATTGCATAAAGATACCCTCGATAAAATAATCTTTTTTACCGTCTTTGTTTTCTTCGACTATAACAGGTTGAACCCCGTAGTCATTAAATTCAGAAATTAATTTCATTTGTTATTTCCTCTATCGATATACCTTCTTCGGACATGTCTTTTAACATATTCTTCACTGTTCTCATACCGATTTTTAAGGACTCTGCGTCCTCGAAGGTTTCTTGTATTTCTTGTCCGTTTAAGAATACTGTTATACCTTCTTCACATTCTGTGTATACAATATTTATACTCTCTTCACCTATTTGGAAGATTTCTCTTTTGAGTTCTGTATGTCCCAAGGGAATCATGAATTTAGCTTCATGCAACTCTTGAGCTATTTCAGAAAACAATTTCACTTTTCTACTTCACCTGTTGTAGTATTTTTATCCATCCAATTAACAGATTGTTCGACTCTTTTCATGTCTACTACTTCTGCAGCTTTCTCCTTGATACCGTCAAAGATTTCACCCTTTGCTTGTTCAAGTTTTCCTGCTTCTATACTATCAACTATTTTATCTGATATTTTACTCATTTATTAAAATCCTCCAAAACCGTCATCGTCTCCACCTTCCTCATCACCACCTTCGTCTTGTATCTGTTGGTCAATGAGTTTGATATCGTCCTCTGACTGATGTAGGACATACTTTCTAACATACTCGTTTGAATAGTATTTACCTACATAATCACCTATTGCACCGAGAGTATCTAATCTCTCTCTTAATATTTCTGCTTCTTTCAACTCTGTAAAGTGGTTGTCAGTTGCAAAATCAAAATAGAAGAAGTCCTTTATCTTATCGAACTCTTCTCCATTCACAATATTCTTGAGAACTAATTGTGTCTTAAGAATATCTATGAAACACCTTGCAAATTTAGCTTGCAATCTCTGTGTAAACTTGTTGAACTTAAGTTCATCTCTAGAGATTTCTGAAGCACGACCCATGTTAAATCCATTGTCAGCTTCTAATCTCGTTGCAGGCACATTTAGTGACTGATATAACTTCTTCTTGAAGTATTCTATATCGTCAATGTCTGCAAGATTCTGTCCGCCTGGAAGTGTGGTAATCTCTGTTCCACGACCACCTTCTCTTCTAGGCAACCAAAAATCTTCAAGCATAGACATGTGTTTTCTATCATCTTTGATTTCACCTGTCTGTGCGTTATAAACAAGTTTATTTCTATACTTGTTCATGACATCTGCAAGATACTGTTCTGCTTTTGCTTTTGGCAAGTTTCCAACATCAATATAGAAGATTCTTCTTTCAGGAGCTCTTGATATCCTATAGATAACAAGTGCATCTTCCATCATTGATAACTGGTTTGCAGTCTTCAATGCCTTATGCAGATATCCAACTACTACATTCTTTGTGTAGTCTAGAAGGCCACTAGTAGTGTATGAGACGGCTTCAGGTGCAATTCTTACGGTATTCCCGTCTGTTGCACTAGATTTGTCAAATCCTTTGTCATTGAAGACATAGAACTCTTCAATCTTCTCAACTCGTTCTATCTTTGTCTTTGGGTCTTTACCCTTTTCGACATTTCTAACCTTCTTAATTTTAAGTGGGTCTATGATTCTTAAATCAACCACACCTAAATTTGGTCGTTTGCTATCAACGACCTTATGGAAGTATATTCTTCCATCTACATACCACTTTCTGAATATTTCATGAGAGTTCTGATTGAACTTCATTAAAGATAAGATGTGATTGAACTCGGTGTGTATCTTTTTCTTGATACCATCAGAGAGTTTTACATCTCTTAAATCGAGTGTCACAATCTTATCGGAAACATCAGCAGTGATACACTCATTCACGATATCTTCTATCGCAGAGTCACATTCGGGAACTAATGATATCTCACGGTATCTGCGAATGAGTTCTGCCTCATTCTTGATACCACCCTCCATATCAACATACGCACCATATGCTCCGCCAGATATATACCCAGCTTGTTGTTGAATGACGGGAGTGCCATCATCGTCAACAGGAGGCACGAATGACTTTGCATTCGGTGTCTCCTTGACTCTTAACTCGTCTTTCTTCCGAGTTATTTCAAACCCAAATATTTCCATAATATTATTTAGTCTCCTTTAAAGGAGTCTTTTCACTCGGGTTAAACGACTCTTTCCCAGTGAGAATATGTGAAGTCAACTGTAAACTCCTCTAATGCATCTACTGTTTCGTAATTTAAGTCGATAGCAGCGATGTTTTTAGGGAACATGTTGAAGAATTCATATCTCGCTAGAACTGCGTCATCTTTACCCAGTTGTTCCACAAAAGCTCTAGATAGTAGGTAATCATTACTTGCCATACCTACACCTGAATCAAGCTCTTGAATATCCTGTTGCCAAGCTTCTAATGCTGACCTCGCAGAAAATTCTGAATCATTGATTATGGTCACTGACCAATCTTCAAATGTTCTATCTCCTGCTAATTTAAGATTGTGTCCTCTAAAAGGAACGATAATCTCACCTAGGGTTGCAGCTGGAACCTGTGCAGCTTTACAAAGGAACTCAATCCTTTGACCACTACGAGGAATGAAAACTTTAAATCGGTTAGGTCTTGGGCCTCCTCCGATTAATTGTGCTTTAAATTCATCTATTGTTGCCATTCTTTACTCCTTAAACTGCTCCGTAGATTTCTTCAAACTCGACTCCTGACCTTGCAGCCACAAAGTTGAGAGTGATAAAGTTAATACTTCTAGCAGGTTTCACGAAGATAGAACATACAAATTCGTTTCTATCTATAACTGTATCAGTGTTGTTAGTTTCATCACATAATACAGCGAAGTCTACTAGACCCCTTCTGTTCTTAACATCTCTTAAGAAAGGTTCTACTGCAGCTCTAAACTGTGCTCTAGTGAATGCATCGTTGAATTCAAAGAGTTGTGCTTTTGCAGCTGTTGCGATTGCCTTTTCTAATACGATGAACAACCTTCTAACATTGATTCTATCGAATGCTGAAGGTGATGATAATGCAGTTTTGTCTCCGAAAAGAACTGTTCCTTGGCCTGGGAATGTGACGATTGGGTTAATTCTTGCACTGTATAAGTCGTCTCTAGACGATTGCGATGGGTTAAATGCAAGTTTTGTTATACCCAAGTATTGACCTCTTGAGAATCCTGCTGGTGAGAACCATGGGTCTCTTAATAGGTCACTTCTAGCCATAATCCCTGCTGTGTGTCCATTGCCTGGCACCCAACAGAATCTATCGTTATATCTGTCATATTGATAGACCCAACCTGAATCTAACACTGCATATGAACTTGATGTCACACTCGCGTAGTCTGCAATCACATTTACTGATTGTGCTGACTCTGATGCAACATTAACGACTGATACTTTTTTAGGTGAAGCAACAACCATACAGTCTTTTCGACTTTCTGCTATTTGTATAAGTTGATTAACGATAGTGTTGTGGTCTGCTTCATTCGCATTGTCTGTTCTTGTTGAACCTACGATTAAGAATGAAACATCTTGTGTTTCACTATCTCCAAATAGGTCGACATATGCACCGAACTTCTGACCCGCTGTGTGTTGACTTCCGTCAGCACCGTCTGCAAGTGAAGTATTAATTGGTGCAGAAGGTCTTCCGAAAGCAACTGACCCTGAAGCAGCGTGTGTTGTCACACTATTTGCAGCTGCATGAGTCGAGGTGCTATGACCTGTCCACCATATCCATTTGGATTGATTGTTAATAATTTGTTTGTAGTAATTAGATGCACCTTGTGAATCTTTTGAATCTGATGCACATGAAACAAATCCGTAAGTTTCTAGAACTTCGTGTTGTTTTCCTGATATTGCACCGTCTTCGTCTACGACTACTACATGAATTTCGTCTGCACTTCCTGAAGCAGCTGATGCTGATACAGATGTGCCTGGAGCTTTTTCAAATTGATTATAAAACTCCCAATATCTGTGAACTTGGTCTCCACTACTTGCTGCAGCGACTAGACCTGTTCCTGCTGGTTTGTTTAAAGCTTCGATGGTTATAGTTCCTGTTGCAGTAGCAGTCACTCTATATTCCTGAACATTAGTTCCAAATCTGACAATGTCTCTTACTTGGAATCCTGCTTCGGAAGTGACTGATATTACTGTCTGACCCACAGCTTCGTTTGCACTTAATGTAGTCACATTATCATTGAAATATGCATCAGATGATGCACAAACACTGACTTTTAGTGAATTACCTAGTGCGCCTGGGTATTTTGCAGTCCATGAACCTACAGTGCCTGCAGCTCCACCATTCTCAAATCCTGATTGGTAAGCATCTAGGTTTTTGATAACTGCATCGTTATCATTACCTGAATTTGCATTATAGGTTGTTGCACTTGCAACACGAACAACTTTGAGTGATGAACCATATCTTAAGAAACTCTCTGCAGCATAGAAATCCTCGGCACCTGCGTCTGTGTCAGCAGGTGTGTAGAATGTATCTACTAAATCGACAGCATCTGAAACCGATACTACTTCATCAACAGGGCCCCATCGAAATGCACCCGCGAATGCTCCAGTGACACTGGAAACTGCAGGCACAACATTTGTCAAGTCTATTTCTTTGACCTGAACGCCTGGTGATACTTGAAATGCCATACTTTTCTCCTGTTAATGTAAAAAGTTGTTTACTGTTTTATTTATAACTAAACCTTCCCTAACAATTACCATTTTATCTCGACATCATTTGAATTTGAGAACCAACGGTCACCTTCATCGTCTACGAAAGTGGTTTCTTCGTTCTTTTGACCTCCGAATACTCCTGCTGGAAGTAAGTCGTCTTCTATCATTTTCTGTTGTTCTGCATACAGTAGGTCTTTTACCTGTGTATCTGTTAAATGATAAAAGTAATCAGTTGTTATAAACCATGAAAATAATACTAAATTCATTACCATATCGTCATGATATCCTCTATCTGCTTCAAATGAATTACCCTTATTGACAAAAGTCATAAGCTCTGTTATAGTAGGTCGGTCTATTACAGATAAACGGTCTTCCTCTAATAGTTCTTTTAGAGTCGAACACCCGATTCTCTTAATTTTCTTGTTGACCGATATTCCTATATCCTCTGCTTTTAACTGTCCTTGAGTGAAGACATTTGGATATTCAATATCATAATGCAACTGTGTTGCAACAATCCCACCTTCTGCATTATTTTCTATAATTACAAGAGCCTCATTAAAAGGTCTTGCATATTTATTTATAATATCGGGAAACAGCATGGGACTTATCATGTCGTCTCTGAATGTGCAAACTTGTTTAAAAGGTTTTGAAGTCACATCGAAGATACTAAAAGTAGAGAAGTCCATACCTCTTCCTTTTGCAACATCAACTGTGCAAACATAATTATGACCTTCAATTGGTTTTTCATATAGACTTACATTGTCTTTTGACCATTCAGGGTCTATTGCTCTCATTCCCAATAATGTATTTGAATTAATTAATGTATTACCTGTTCCTAGGAAACTATTACCATACTCTTGTTCAAATTGTGCCTCTGATGTGTTTGCTATGGTCATTTCCTTCCATTCTTTATCACGGCCCGGCACATCATACCAGTTTATTATAAAACTCTTATATTCGGACTGCTCATGGACAGCACTCTCATATATCTTATGGAACATATTACCCACACCGTTTGCAGTAGAGGTAATAATAACCTTTGAATCTTTACCCGAGGTAATTACGGGATATGTTGCAGTATAGAATGTCTCTGCATCGTCTACGAATGCAAACTCGTCCAAGTATAGTAGATTGATTGACATACCACGAATCGAACTTGAACTTGTTGCAGCTGCAACTACTTTTGAATCATTTGAAAATTCTATCGAACCTTTGTTAAGAATCTTGACGCCTGGTTGTAAAAAGAATGGAACAGACTCTAACATGGTCACGATTCTTGCAATCATTTCTCTTGCAATTGCACCTTTGTTTGCAAGAACAGCCACGGTGACTTCGGGGTGAAATAGTAAATACCATAATAAGTATGCACACGAAGTAATAGATTTACCACTCTGTCTACTTGCAAGAACAACATTGAATCTATTTTTGTCATAGAAGTTTATAAGTTCTTCTTGATAACCACGAAGTTTAAATGGAACCATACCTTCGTCAAGAGATATAATCTGTGTATAATTCTCTATGAAATGTGCTGGGTCTTTAGAACACTTTATATATTCTTGTAGTTCGTCTTCACCATAATTAGTCTCAACACCAGCTCTCTTTATGAGTGTGTTTCCTAGATATCCTTCGTTAGTTGGTTTAACCATTAGTAAAGATTCCCATATGAATATTGATTAGGACTATCATTAAATTCATTATGAAAGTCCCAATAATTTCCTAAACACCAGTGTGTAGGTTCTCTAAAATTACTAAACAAAAACTTATCGTCAAATCCTACTTCCCAACCACAACAGTTTTCACTGTAAAATTCATACTTTAATCCACCGTAAAAGTTTCCATTATAGATAAGTTTCATATCTTTTATATTATCTCTAGGGTCAAACCACCTTTGTTGAGCAAACTTTGCACCCATACCTTCTGTGATAGGTTCCATTAACTTTAAAAACTCTTCTGTGTATGGCTCTATCACGCCACCATCTTCTGTCATATTATGTTTATCTTCTTTTAATTTGATATCATATAATTTGACTGTGTTTGGGTATAGTTTATCGTAGACACCTCTCTTTTTAGCAGCGTCACATAGGTCTATCAATCCCTCTTGATACACATTATTTCCAATCATTTCATGAATATAAATATCTGCTTCAGGCCATTCAATATCTAGAAAGTCTCCTTGAATTACTTCCCACTGTGGTAATCTTCCTTTGAGGTAAACGATAGGGTGAAATTGTGAATCGACTCCGATACACTTTTTTGCACCAAAAAAATCTGCAAGAAATAACAATGCACCAGGCCCACAACCTAAATCACATACAACTTTACCTTCTGCATTTGCAGCTAAAAAGTCTGCGTATGCCCTTTGTCTCTGTGAGTCTCTAATCATTCTCCAGTATCCAGCTGCTCTTTTACTCATAGTTTCAACTGCAAGAAACCATACAGGGTGTGATTCGTCCACATGTGCTGGGACAATGGGACATTTATCGTTTTCTACTTCTTGTCTTAATCTTTGTAAGTGTTGTTCACGGTCATTCATCTTTATTTTTCTTCAAGAACTTTTGCAACTCACTTGTCGAACCGACATATAAATGGTTGTGTTGTGTCTTGACAGAACTATCCTCTTTTTCTAAATCCTTTAATTTTTTTTGTATATCAATAAGTTTTTCTGCCGTCTCTGAAACGGTTTTTATCAATTGACCAGCAACCTCATAGGCACGAGGGTGTTCTGTTTCTTTGGATAGTTCTAATATGCCGTCTATGGCGTCTTGTCCTCGTTCTACGAGGTCGTAGAGGTTCTCACGGGCATATTTGTAGTCTGTTTCAATGTTCTCTGTTCTAGCAGGAACCTTGACTAACTTGGTTTCTTGTTTGATATCAGAATTGATATCTAGAAGATTATCTAATGTTTTATCTATTTCCTTTGCCATAATTAACCGTCACTGGTTCTATCCTCTGAATATGTAGAAGTAGTCCCTTCATCATAAAAAGTCACTGTTTCTGCAACAACAAATGTGTCATTTGGTTGAACTGAACCAACAAATTTCAGGTTTGTTCCAGCAGATATAGTAATTGGATTATTCAATACAATCGATAAGTTATCAGATGCAATGGACGAAATAGTTGGGTTTGTTGTTAAATTAGTTCCAAACACTTCGTCTCCAACTCCTATCTTACTATTTATTGCACTAGTAAATGTCACTGTTGCACTGTTAGATACTGCATTATTAGTTGACTCTGCAAACGCAGGTTCGTAATGTTTAACTTCTTTGACTAATCCACTTCCTTCTATCTGTGAAGTTGTAAATCCTGCTTGTAGGTCTGTATTAATGTAATCTCTTTCGATAACATTCTTAATAACCTCACCTGTATATACAGGGCCAAAGAAATAAGTTTTCATAGTAAACTCTAAATTATATTCTAATACTCTTCTTTCTTCAAATGTTCCCTCGTATTGGTCGTCCATTGATACACTATTCAATGTAATTGGAACATCTCTAGTTTCTGACATTGAATCTACTAACTTCATGGTCACTGTATACTCGGGTTGAAAATATGGAAGTATTTGTTCTACTATTTGAATTGCATCTATAACATTTTTTGCAAGTATTGATAATGTAAATGTTAAGTTGTAAGGTGCTGGTTGATATTGGAATCCTCTTTTTCCAACATCAGAAGTTTCTAAATTTGTTTTTTGTGTTCTGATTAATTTGTTTTGTTGTCTAGTCGAATCGTATTCTAACCCTGTCATTTCAAAAGCCATACGAGGTAAAGATATCGAAGTCACGCTTCCGTCCCTTGCTTTCAAGTCGTCTTGTAATCTCAATAAAAACTTTTGTTTTGGGCCATATGATATAGGAACTAAATTTTTTGACAATACAGTTCCGTCTGCTTGTATTTTACTGGTGTATATCTGATTGAATAAAGTCCCAAATACTGAAATTGACCTTTTAATAGTTTCGTTGTAAAAGAAAGTTCCAAACATTATGGTTCTCCGAATGGATTGATTTCAGATAGGTCAAGATAACTAGTATCCTTATCTTCAAACTCTTTATTTTGTGCAGAAGATAAGTTGTTAAATGTTAATACATCTGTGATAGTTTGTATAGTTCTTGAAGTTCCTGATGTTTCACCAACTATTGTATCACCAACAGATAATGTTCGTGTGTTGTCTTTGATTGTGAGAACCCTTGTATCTGACCTCCACTGTAATACTTCACCAACAATACTTTCTGTTCCACTGATAGTTGCTTTCACATTCTCTCCTACTGTATAGTTTCCTGAACCAGTATTCATAGTCATTTCTATTGTGTAAGCTTGGTCTGCTTCCACCAAGTCTGCAGCTGTTCCAGTATCGAAATCTTCTCCACTGTATTCGAATAGTGAACATTTCAATTTGAAAACAAATAATTTTCCTAACTGGAAGAAAGGGTCTTGGTCTTCTACAAATCTAATTTCAAACATAGAACCTGATAATGGGAAGTATATCAAGTCTCCTTCATTAGGTCTCAATGAAGTTGCAAGGTTTGAATCAAGAGAAACAAATCTCTCCCATGTTCTCAAACTAATTATGAAACTTGCTTCTTCCTGAATCTGAACACCGAACTTGGATACTAAATCTCCTTCACCTTCAAATCCTTCTGTATTTTCTAAATACATTTCTACAGAATATGCGTCACCATATCTAGATTGAACATCTTCTGTAAAAATAGTATCTTCTTCTATAATCTCTCTAGGAAGATACAAAACATCATGACCATAGAATCGTAGAGATTCAACAACTAAATCTTCGTAAAGGTGTTGTTCTGTGTTAACAGCATGGTTAAAATATACATTTGTAGGCATTTATTTATCCCATTAAATCCATAACTGGAAGTTCATAATTCAGTCTAGATTCTTCTTCTAATTTTGTTATTTCCTCTTGTGCTTGTGATTTCATTTCAGCTGCACTCAATGTCACTCCGCCTGGCAATGCAATACCGTCAAATTTAGATAAGTTCTCTGCCCATTGATACTTGACTAATGCAGTTGCATATCTTTTCAACCACATGTCATTGTAAATGTCTGTGAAATCATTCGGGTCTATTTTTCTAAAACATTCTATGACTATAAATTCACCAGCCGAGAATGATTCAATATCTGCATCTAGATATAACCTATTCATATTTTGTTTATATCTAATAGGAGTTTGACCTGTCAATATCATATCCATCATAGAAATGTGTTGTTGAACCATTTCGTAATGTAATATGTTTGTTGAGGTTAGGTCGTATAAATCATTCAACCTTAATTGATATCGAAGGTCGAACATGTTTAAATTGCTTTTATCGTTGAACGGAAATATTCTATTTACAGCTAATACAAATTCAGGTAATACAATGTAATTTTTTTGTTGTTTAACTATTTGATTATTGTAATCATGTGTTCCTGCTGAACTCTCCACAAACTGTTCGTCTGTTCTCATAGTTGCAAGATTATCTGATGTTAATTGGTGTTTAAGGTAAACACGCATAGAACCGTCATAATGATACTCTTGGAAGTATTGTAATGCTTCGTCTATTCTATCGTCAAATTGGTCATCGTCAACATTGATTTCTAGAACAGGAGCTCCAAGTTTTCTCTTTATGTATTCTTTAAGTGTTGATTTAGAGTTTGGTTTTGCCATAATAGTATAATCCTGTTTATACTACTATTTATACTAATACTACTCTTGGAAATAAGTTTTAGATTGTAAACGGTCTAACTTCTCGTCAATTTTGTTTATTGACGCCATTAATTTATCAAAATCTGCTTCGATTTGTTCTCTAGTGACATAATCTTTTGCTATTTCTTCCCTTGTTTTATTAACAAGTATATCGAGTCTTTTCTGTTCTGAAAGGACATTACGAATAAGAAAACCTAATGGCAAAATGATAATTGTCATTATGAGGTTCCAAAGAATATAAGGTGATACAGTGATTTCCATATACTTATTTATGAAAATTACTTTGTTAAATTGAATGTTTCGTCTAAATTAAAGAGGTTCCAATCTTCATCTATTTGACCTACTTGGTGGTCTCTTTGATTACCTATATGATTTGTATTGACATTAAATGATATAGAATATCTATCTTTATCAGTTCTATTTGGTTCAACCATATGCATCATGGCACTTGGGAACATGATTAAACTTCCTGTGACAGGTTTTACTCCATAACTTTCTATACACCTTGCATTTGGTGGATAATCTGATACGACTTTTGGGTCTGTATTAATAGCTAGAAATTGACCTTCGTCCCCTTCTGCATGTATATAAAAAGCACCACTATACCAACAACCATTATGTAAGTGAGGTCTATTCCATGCAAGGTGGTCATTCACATTTGCCCAGCAATTACCTATGTCTATCTGAACTTTTCCTCTATCAATACCATGGAATCCTGCTATCTCGTTATTCAATATGTCTTTTAAAACTCTCATTAACTTAACAAATGTTGGGTGTCTTTCACAACCGTCATTTGATTGCCAACCAGTATATGCATTTGATATCTGTCTTCCTACAGGGTCTTTCTGTCTCATACCGTCTATTGCGTCTTTCAACATACCACAATATTCATTTGTAATCCGACCACTCTCTATAAGGTTTTCCTCATAACAAATGGTTGGAAATAATAATCTAATCCCTTTCTTCATGTCCGTCCCAGTTTAAGTCTGTCAAACTTCTTTGTTTCTCTTTGAAATCCATTTCCAATTGAACTTCTTCTTTTTTATGCATAGGGCATTCGGGTGGTGGGTTCTCTCCTTCCTTATATAAGTTAGCCTTGTTTGTGTGGTATCCACCTTTTCTATAACCACCGATATTTAATCTGTCCTCTACTGACACATTATTACCACTTGAATCAGTTAGTCCTTGTTTCCTTTGCCATTTTTGCATAGATTGTTCCGATATCCCATGAGAATTAAACCAGTCTTTAGACTCTCCATACATAAATGTTGATTTCCATTCGTCTCTTTTAAACGGAACTATTTGTAATATAGGAGTCCCCTTTGGTATAACAAAAGAATGTTTTACTTTAGGATAGAAAATAATCTGTGCATTATCCATACCTAAATTAAAAGTATCTGTATCAATTATACCTTGCCATACTGCAAAATATTTATTTTGAAATAAAAAAGGGTCTATGAAGAAAACTGAATAGCCTGGAGGTGTTGTTATGTTCCAAAAGTTTCCCATTTTAAATGCGTCTTTGACAGGCCCTTCTTCACCCATATATTCAAAAGAATCTTGGAACTGTGCAGAGGGGTGTGTTGGTGACATTTGTAAATTATCACTTCCGTCTAAATTGTAAGGTTTAGTAGACATTTTTTCACTTTCTTCTGGCCAATCCCAATCATATCCATTCATAACAGGAATGTCACATGCAGTAATAATATACCAACCAGTTTTTAAATAATCGTCCATGGCTGGACAAGACCTTATAGTTTGAGCACCTTCTCCCCTATGGTCAATTCTAATCTTTGCACTCTTCCACCACTCGGGCATATAAGTTTTTGCAACAACAGGTTTGAATCTCTGAAAAGCTTCAGGATTATATGTTCTAAATTCAATTGTTGGCATATCTTTGGTTTCCGTCTAGTAAACGAACTTCGTCTCCTCTTAAAACTATAGACTTTCTATCTATATATCTTGCGTCTTGAGAGGGTGATTCTGCACCGTGTGGTAATCTTCCGTCAAACATTAAGAGACGATTTGGTTTGAATTCAACTCTTCCTATTTCATATCTATCCATGAGTTCTCTTGCACCTGTAGGAACAAATCTATCATAAAATCTCAAATCACCACCCCAGTTTTCATTCCAAAAAGTATTAGTATAATATAGAAATGATAAATTATAATTGTCTTCATTACTGCAATCAGAATGACAACTTCCATCTAATCCATGTGTTTGTGAGTTTGTTCCCATGTATTGAAATCTAACCCACTCGAAAGAAAAATCAGTTCTAATTTTTCTGTCAAACCAATACATTAAATGTGGACTTCCATATTTGTGTGATTCACATTCTAATTTTATGAACCTTCCGTCACTTACTTCTCTTCCTCTAAAATAAGAAGCACCCCATAATTGGTGATTCGGTAAACCACCTCTTCCACCGTCACCTTGAACTTCATTGTGTTTTTGCCATGAAGTCCTTTGACTTAAAAAATTGTCTACTGCGTGATGAAGTGAGGAATCTAGATAATTGTCTATGACATACACCTTATTACCAAGAGGCAACTCGGTTATATAAAAGGGAGAATCTAAATCGATTCTTTCTATGGATTTATAAGTTTCGCTCGGCATTAAATCCTCCGTCCTTCAAAAATGAAGGTGTAGGTAAAGCCATTAGATAATCTTCGATAGGTTTTAATGTATCTTCTCTAGTGACAGATATTTCTCTGAATAATCCGTCAAGAACATTGTTAACTGCATCTGCATATTCAAGAACCCTTCTTGCATCTGACCTATAAGGGTGAGCAGAACCTTCTCTTCCAGCATATACAGCTTCAAAAAAATCGTCAAAACCATGTTTTTGTGCATGGAGAAAAATATTATCTCTTGCAGTTCTATTGATTTCACCGATATATTGATTATTCAAATTAACACCGTGAGGTGGTTCAGAATTTTCAATGTATTGTTCAATACTATCTCTTTCTGTTTCAGATAAAGGTAATGTTTCTTGTTGGTCTAGGGGTTTACCCTCTTCCCATTTTAATACCTTGACTTCTATTTGGTCGTATATTAAAACATCAAAATCAAAACCTAAATCAGGTTTATCGACATTGTCGAATCTATATTCTAGTCCGTTTGGTTTTCTAATTATTAGATTTCCAAATTCACAATAAGTTAATGCATTCATAATAATCTCCAGTATATCACACTAATCTTTGTTTGGTAAGGTGCTTTTTACTTTATAATATTGCTCCAACATATTTATGTCTGAACAATCCATGCCTTTTATCCACGGCCCACCTCTTGTATAATGGACTGCATGGTGTGAATCAAGACATTCTGTTTCAAATCCCTCTGTTGCAATTTTTCCATGAGGTATTTTACTAATTTTATCTGTCCACTCAAACTGGTGTAAGTATTTACCAGTTGCAGTGTTGACGACTTCGGGTGTTAACTTTTTACAATCTTCATGTCCATTATTAAATATCATCATACTAGACCATAATTTTTTAGGATATGATACATTCTTTTCTCCACCCATTTTAACTTCGTCATGGTGTTCAAAATCATATTGGACACATGCCACTGCATTGTCGGGGTCAAGGAAATAGAAAAATGGTAAAGGTGTTCTTTTCCATATGTAATCGTTATCTATGAAGATACTAAAACCCTCGTAGTTTTCAAGATATGGAATTAGAAATCTACTGTAAGTAAATTCAGTAGATTGATTTGCATAGTCTCTATTATAATCTTTTAATTTGCTAATGTCAAGTAATTTAACTTCTATTTTGTAATCGTTAAAGTAATCTTCTCCTACGCCTTTACTTTTTGACCTTTCTATGCTATCATATATGGATTTTTCACAAACTTCGTGTATAATATTATCATGAGAAGAATCATAACCAATGTATATGTTTAAAGGTTTCTTTTTACATAACAATGAAACTTTTTTGTTGAAATCATATACATATTTTCTAAAATCAGTTCCCCCTCCTTGTTGTAAAGGAACACTAAATTCTATTTTCTTTTGGTCTGTATAAATTGCACTTACATTTTTACAGTCTTTAGAACATAAAGATAGCCAATATGTTGTTATATCTTCGTATGATAATCTAGGGTGATTAGGAAAACAATTTGCATAATCTGTGACTAAACATGTATTATCAGGATAGTCCATAGATTGAAAAGACCTACTTCTCATTGAGCCTGGGTGTATAGATAAAGAATTTTTACCGCCAGGATTTCCTGTATAATGAGTTAGACCTTGGATAGGTTGCCAGAGTCCATTATTTTGTATATCATTTATTAACCAGTGTGCTTTTGCAGCGTGATAAAATATAGATTGTATAGTATTTTCATGTTCTAATTGTAATGATTCGTCCATGATACCATTGAGTAAATCGATATAGTCTTGATTACCTTCTTGATAACCATACATTCTTGCAAATCTTTTTCTATCTTCTTCTGTGATTTCTAAAGGAGTTGTTATTGTTTTATACTCACCCTCTACTGTCATAAAATCCATGGAACCACCTTTCATTCCATGTCGAGGTCTACATTTTTCTGTCCAACCTTCATGTAAAAATTTTAAATATTGATAAGCATTATGGTCTAATCCACCCCATGACATAATCTCTTTACTATCCATTAAAGGTTTTATATCCTTCCATGTGACTAATCTGATAGGAGGCATACATTCTTCTATGACATATTTCCAAACCTCCTCGGTTTCGTCTGTATCTTTTCTATGAGGTGGAATTGGAACTTGACCTAGTTGCATTTGCCTAGTAGGCATATCCTCATAAGAAGTATAAGGTTTGAAAAATTGTTTTGCCTTTTCTAGTGTATTGATTTGTTCAAAAGTATCCATAATGTAAAAGTATTTAGTTAATTAAAATTAACTAGTAATCGGAGTTCCAGGCCACTGTTGTTGCAATACACCGTCCCATCTTGGAACTGGTGTTCTTCCTTGTCTTGCATAGGTGGTTGGATTCTGATTAGAATATGTAGTAGGTGTTTGACCCTGTCTTGCATATGTTGAAGGACTTCTATGATTGTAAGTAAATGGTGTTTGACCCTGTCTTGCATAAGTTGTAGGGTTCTGATTACTATATGTAAAAGGAGTTCTTCCTGTTGCTTGATATGTTGAAGGTGACCTAAAGTTATAAGTAAACGGTGTCTGACCCTGTCTCTCGTATGTTGACGGAGATTGATAATCATATGTGAAAGGTGTTTGACCCTGTCTTTCGTAAGTCGAAGGTGACCTATGGGCATATGTGAAAGGTGTTTGACCCTGTCTCTCATAAGTTGAAGGTGACCTATAATCATAAGTAGACGGTTGTCTTGCGTCTCTTATATTCGGTTCTTGTGCGTTCTTAATAGTCGG
>VTLG01000717.1_pt1 | contig 35211 bp, 56 predicted proteins | sample 4694571 | NCBI WGS metagenome assembly VTLG01 (sample SAMN12604809, study PRJNA352737) | marine metagenome | biome: ENVO:00000447; feature: ENVO:00000209|ENVO:00000569|ENVO:01000036; material: ENVO:00002151; isolation source: viral sequences binned using virsorter ...
TATTAGCATCTGTTACCAATTCATCTATTGGGCTTTTCGGTTCTGGATTTGAATCTGCTTTTTGTACTGAATTTAAATAAAATTTATCGCCAGATTGTTGATAGCTTATTATTACTGATGCCCCAGTTTCTATTGGTGTTTTATCACCTTCAAAAAACTTGCCATAATTTACCCATGATTCACCCAATTTATCTATTTGAAAACCATAAGGGCTTGTTCTTTCTATCTTTCCCCATACTTGTTTATATTTGCTTTCTTCACTCATCTTTGTCATTCTCTATTCTCCTTATTCTTGTTGCTTGTAATTCTATAAATTCACTTAATGTATCTAATCTATCACTTAATGTAGTTATTAATTGCCCTTGTTGTTCTATCAAAGATAATAAATTAGTTAAATCTTTATAATCTGGTTTTGCTTCCATTTTTCTTCTCCTTTAATTTTTTTCTTCTTTCTATTGCTCTGTCATGTCTTGCTTTTGATTTTTTTTTATTTTCATGATTAATTTCAAAAAATCCTGTTTTCTTTTTTTGCAAATTTCTTATTGTATGTATTTGAAACATTTTGCCCTCCTAAAATATTATGTGGCTCGGCATTGGGTTAACTCCCGGTTTGTATATATTCTTCCGATTTAATGAAGGTATCTATCCCATTCTCAACCACTCTTACATAATAAATTATTTTTATATAAAAGTAAATAAATATTTACAAATAGATGTTTTTAATTTATCTTGTTTTTAATGAACATAAAAAATGATTTACATGAAATTGTACGAACTAAATTATCTTATGGACAAAGCATTGCACAAGTTGCCCGTGAATACAATGTATCACGACAATATCTTCATGCCTTGTTAAAAAAAGAAATGCCATTAATCAAAAAGGTAAAAATAGATAATGATAATATTAAAGATTTGCCTGTGAATCAAAGAATAAAAATATTAAGAAAAAATAAAGGCATATCACAAAAACAATTATGCGAAGAATTTAATTTGCATCAACCACGATTATCTGCACTTGAACGAAGTGAGCAAAATTCTGCTTATTATGACAAGATAATTAATTATTTAGAATCTATATAGAATATTCTTTACCTTCTACCAAACAATCATATCCTTTTGTTTTATTAGGTATAAATAAATGTTGTTGCACATTAAATAAGCCATTGGCTTTTTCATAAATTACAGTTAACCCTCTTTGTGATGAATCAAAAGCTGTATATAATCCATCTGGCATTTTTCTTAAATCACATAAACAACCATTACACCAACCACCCAATAAACTTCCATCCATTTGTGTTGTAATAAACATATCAAATCTATGATGATGCCCTACAATAATATTTCTATTTGTATAATTTAAATGCACATGGGCAATATGTTTTGGTGTTATGAATCCTCTTTTCTCATGTCCGTGCATAAAATATAATTTCTTTTTTCTGGAAAATGGTGTTTTTACTTCTCTTATATTGAATTTTCTAAATTCTAATAATTCACGAATTGATAATTTGTTTTTTAAAAATGGGGCTAATGCACTACATGATGACATTATTTTTTTCTGCATCCTCTGTTCGTGGTTACCTTCAAAAAATATTATCTCACTTTTTGGGGCTAATTTTCTAAGATTGTTTAAAAATTCTGTGGTTTCAAATAATTCGATATCGATATTTGAATTTGTTAAATCTGGGCTAAAACTGGATATCGGATAATAATCTACTAAATCGCCACCCAATATTATCGTGTCATTATCGGTTAATTTATAATCTTTTATTATATCCATAGCCAAAGATAATGCTTTTATATCTTGATATGGAATATGTATATCACTTAGGAATATTGTCCTTTTAGTGAAATTCTTCGTTGTCTGCATCCTTCACCTTTCGATTTTTTAATTCATGTTGGTAATAATGCTCCTGTATGTCTTGCATAATCTGAAAAATATGTCGCATATACATTTGTTTTTTTACATCCGTTTCATATTCTTTTTGCATATGTATATTTAGTTTTAATAATAAATCAAATAGGTGTTCTGTGCAGATTCTAAAATCTACATCATTCACTTACATCTCCTATAAAATATTTGTTTAAATATTGCAGGGCTTTGCCCATCTTTACATCATTTGGTGTAAATCTAACCATATACCACCCATAATACACAGCTTCATTATATTTGTCAATGTCTTTAAGAAAACCTGCAGGTCGTACATGTCTACCCATTACCCAAACACCACCTTCAATCTCAACTGCTAACTTCTCTTTTAAAAAAGCTAAATCAAATCTCCATCGCCTTGTTTTATGGAATCTGTGTTCTCTAACAGGTATTGGCAATCCACCAAAATCGTGTATTTGTTGTAAAAGGACATCTGCCCAATTTACTTTTGGTTTCTTGATACGAATTGATTTTGACATTGGGTTCTCTGTAAGTCTACCCATCTTTCAAATCCTTCTGCTCGTTTATCGGCTATTGCATTAGCTTCTTTCTGTGCATCTGCTAATTTTTCTAATGACCTTGCTATACTTCTACTTATTTCTGCATTGCCATTTCCATTTCCATTTTGTTTCAATACAAGCCAGACAATAACAACCAAAGCCGGTGCTTGTGATAACATTGCTAATAATTCAGTTTCCATTTAATAAATCTCTCAATAATTTGTTTTGCTCTTGGCAGTTCTTTAAGTCTAACACAGAATTTATAGCATCTGTATTTTTAATACAAAGATAACCCGATATGTCGGCAGGACATTCAACAAAACTAATTTTTGAGTAATTTATTTTTTTTGGAAGTTTTTTTGGGAAAATTAACGATTTTGAGCATGATATAAGCGATAAAGATAATAAAGCAATAGTAATACTCCATTTTATATTTTTAATCGATTTATGGGTATTTAAAATGCTTATAAAGCCATATAATTTATTCATTTCTTATTTTGTTTAATTCTTCGGCTAAAGAACCATTTTTTTTGTGTTGCACACGATATTTCCAATCCTGTATTTTTTTTTCTACGATTTTTTCGTGTTCTAAAATTTTTATTTTATTTTTTAAAGAAGAAACTTGTTGTTCTAATTTTCCTACGCGCCTTTTGGTTAAATAACCTTTTAAAACAACAAGCCCTCTACTTATTAAATTAGTTATTAAATCTGATATGATTTTACTAACCATTATTTTTTTCTTTTAATAACATTGATACCAAACCTGCAACACCGGCTATGGCAGTTGATATTGTTTGCCATTCATCTGATGAAACACCAAATGCTAATGCAATACCTGCTAACCCAGCATATGTAGAAGGTTCTTTTAATCTATCTAAAATTGTCCACATATCTTTCTCCTTTTAAAATTTACTTTACAATTATTCTTGCCAAAATGCAAGGGACATTGGAAATTCAGCATCACCACTTGATGATGTATTTGCATTTCTACCTTTGAATTGCACAAATGTACTTGCTTGTGTAAAAAGTGTAATATTGCCAATTACATTACTTGTATGTCCTGTTCCAAATTGAAAACCCCATGTGCAACCATAATCGCCACTAAAAACTAAAGTAGATACAAAATTTGCTTGATATTTACCAAATGCAGTTTGTGTAACTGATGACATATTATAATCTCTACCCTGCATTGTTCCACTTGCAGTCATAGAAAACCATGCTCTAGGAAAATATTTTACTCTTGGTGTTCCAGAATCTTGTATTGTTAAGGTTGTAAAATTTTCTTGTAGCATATTCATTTTGCTACTTGTTAAAACAGAACCAGAATTAAATCCAAAACTTGTATGATATGTTGGCATTATGCTGAACTTACATCTGTATCAAAAAATACAGCAGTTGCATTAACTGGGTCGTGAAAACCATGTGAACTCTCCCTAAAATTATGATGTACTACTTTTATATTTGCTACGTTATCTTCATAAAAATACATACAATATACTACTTGTGCATTTCCATTTGTTGTATCATGTGCATTGCCTAATTGATATTGTGATTTTACTGATATCGAACCCACATTAAATTCGGAACAATTATTTGTAAAAGCAATGGTATATTTGCCTGTAGATGTTCTTGTTACTGAGCTTATATTTCTGGAAAAATTTATGCCACTAGAATCATAATTTACAATTGCAATAGCTCTACCTGTTGAATGTGGTGTTCCAGTTTCATCATCTGCTAATGCTGTGAAGCAACTTGATACTGCCGACATTGCACTTGCAGTCATTGTATCTCTAAATAAAAAAGTTGGTAAACTAAACCCCATTTGTTGGGTACCCCACTAATACACCGAATCTACATTGTGCAACATCTGTATTGCCAGAATCACTTGCTCTCCAATATATTGTTGCATTACTTCCAGTTTGTGTTTGGCATCCAAATTGGAAATTTCTACCTTCTGCCGTGCCATCTTTTACACCCTGAAAATTAATTGCATTAAATTGTGTTTGATATGGCACAGTATAATTGATTGTATATGTTCCTGCACTTGGATATGTTACTGATGAAATGCCTTGACCAAATATTTGTAAATTTTGTCCAATGCCATAAAAATAAACTGTCTTTACTGGTCGACCATCAAAATAAGGAATAATAGATTTACTTCCTTGCCCTGTATGTCCAACAGTTTCTTCTGTGTTTAATATTTCTGTAAAATTAGAATAATTATTATTTAAAGCCGTACTACTTAATTTTTGTCCGACTGTATATGAAACATCTTTAAAAGCCATAATTACAAATATACTCCATCTATGCTAATTTTCCAGCATCTGAATCTAACACACCCAATTCTGTATCATCTAATTCAAATATAGTAAAGTTGCCAACTGCCAATCCATGACCAACTGATAGTTCCATTGTGATAGTCTGTGAATCTATATCTATTTGTTTACCAATTAATGTATATGGTTCCTCATTTAGATTTAAAGCATCATGAGTTACATAAATTAAATCACCTAATTGTTGTTGTAAAAATTTTATTGGTGTTGTAATTGTTAAAGCTAATTCTGGTTGCCTTCTTCTGCCAACTATTCTTTGTGCTAGATTTAAAGCACTTCCAGAATCTACATACCAAATTAAATTATTGGTTGGTTGTTTTGCTATTCTGCCAAATGAATTTACAGATGCAGTATTTTCAAAGCTAATTGTTTGTCTAAATCCAGTAACACTATTTGATGTAACTGTAAAAGATATTGGAACTGTAAATTGATTACACATATCATTAGCATCACCTTTAGCTTGTATATCAATGATATCGCTATTTGTAACAGTTGCACTAAATGATTCAACACCCGTTATATTTCTAATAAAGAATATTTTATTATCTGCTTCAACATAAATAGCACTATCAGTAATTTCTGCAATATTCTGTAATGCAGATACATAATTAGTTTCAAATGGGAAAAAGGCATTTGATACAATTGATTCACTACCCAAACTGTTTTTCCAATTTAACCAAGATGTATAATTAATATCTGTGTTTGCAGTAGAAGTTGTATTATCTAATTTTGCCCCATAAGAATTACTTGTTAATATATCAAATGTTAAATCAGCAGGATTCCATGTAGAACCAACAAATGTCGCACCTTGTTGTGAAGTTGTATCTGTTGATATATTTATTTCGGATAATCTATCCATTTGGTTTTTAAAATTAAGTGTAGTTTGACCATCTATATAATTAGCATTTATTAATTTACCTTTTCCGATACAAGCAAAATCTATATGACTTGGATTAAATTGATAGCCATAATTAATTTCGCCTTCTTGTCTGAATTTGGTTCTATCTTCTATTATTTCATTCATCAATTTACTAGCATTTTCAAGGACAATGTTATAACCTTCGGCAACAACATCTTTATAAGTTTGATTAATAACAGGAAATGAAACAACCCTATCTGTGAATATAGAATTATTAAAAGTAAATTGTTTGACTATACTTCTTGGGTTTGTAGATTTCTGTTCATTTAAGAAGAATGGTGTTAAATCATGCCCTAATCTACATTTACTTTCTACAATTGTTGTAACAAAAACTGTGCCAACTTCTGTAGCAAAATCTACTCCATCTGCTAATAAACCACGACCAATTGATGGTGTTCCAACTGTGGTTTGAAAATCAACACCTGTTGGAATAAGTGATTCTGAAGTTGTTAAAAGTAAAGTAAAATCACCAACAGCAGAAGCAAAATCTACACCTGTTGGGCTTAAAGTTTCAAATGATGTAGCAATTGTTGGCTCACCTGCAATAGTGCCAAAATCAACACCATTAATTGTTAAACCATCTTCTCCTAAAACATAATATTGATATGGGTTTTTATGCCAATATCCAGTCTTTAAAGTTTTATGTTCTTCTGGAAGATTATAATATTGTGAAAATTCTTCTATTGAAGGGGTTCTACTTTTCTTATCTTTTGAAATGAAATGATAAGTAGTTTGGTTTATATATGTACCAATGAAACTTCCGAGCATAGATTAATTATATACTATGATTTAAAATTGGGTAATTTCAAAAGGAACAGTTGGACCAGTTCCAGAACTTAAAACAATAGTAATGCTATAACCTTTATTTGTGTGCATTGGTGGTGCAAAAAACATTGGTTCAGCTTGAACCCCACTAAAGTTATCTCTTGTTACAACTTTATTTCCAGATGCAACAATTGTGCAATTATTAACATTAATATTTATATTAGCTCCAGATACCATAGGAGTTAAATCAATTAAAGCAGAATAGATTCCTGCTGTAGCAGTTGAAAAAACTGTTGTTGTTCCACTTATTGCCTGTGCCCCTGTTGCTACTACTGTTTGTGCCATTTATTCTCTCCTAAATCATTATCCCATATTACTTGTAATTCTTCAATTGTATTTGCAGATTCTATTTCTGGGTTATTTGTAAAATCTCTTAATTTTTGTTTTGTTGAAACAATTTTTGTTGTATCATCTCCTGCTTCTGTTGCTCTCATATATTGTATATCTAAATCTTCAAAAGCTATTTTTCTTGCTTGTCTTATTATATCTTTCCAAATTTCTTTTGCTTTTTCCATATCTACTATTGGCTTCATTTTTCCATCTAAAACCCAAGCATCTCTAAATATTCTATTATCTAAATGTGATAATTCTTCTCTATCAATAATTTTATATTTTAGTCCTTTTGGAACATCTTTTTCTGCAATTTCTTCTATTGATAATCCAGAATTATTTGCAGGTATACATACTGCCATTATTCCATCTTCTTGATTATACACAATAATTTTTGACATAATTTAAATATACCTCTTATGATGTGCTAAAACAAGCTATTGATACATTTGCGGCATCAACAGAACTATTTGCATTATCTCTATTTGATAGTCTTACAGATTCTGTTCTTTTATAACTTGCAGGGTTAGCATCTCCTTTCATACATAATGCAGAAATATTATCACTATCTCTCATGGACATTCCAACACAACAATAATCATCATTCGGTAAACCAGATGTATAAACAACTGTATAATCTCCAGTTCCATTATCTGTAATAGATGAAACATTAAAATCATCTTCAATAGTAACTGTACTTGTTCCTTTAAAAGATACCCAAGCTAATGGAATATTATCATCAATAGCAGTTTCAGTTTTAACTTTTGTTACATTTGCATCTGTAATCTTTGCAGTTGTAACAGCAGTATCAGCTAATTTAGCTGTTGTTACTGTTCCATCTTCTATTCTATTTAATCTTCCTGCTATAGGCATTTTCTACTCCTTCGGATATTTATCTTTTATAGCTTTGATAGTTGTTTTCCAACCATCAATGCCATTGTGATATAAATCATCCAATTGGTCTTGCCAACTTGGATATTCTTTTTCTCTATCTCTTTGATATTGTAAAGAATCATAAACTATTTTTAATTCTGCTTGTTTTGCTATAATCTGTTCACCAGTAATATTGTTTGGATTGCCATCATGCCATGTAATTTCATCAACACCATCTCCATTAACACTTACTTGTGCATTTGGGTCTAAAGCTAAAATTGCAGATATAACATCATAATTCATATTTATCTCCTTATCCTGCTATCTCATAAGCAGTTATTGTACTTGCTCCCCTTCCAGTAAAAGTAGAATCTGAATCATTAAAAGTTCTATTTACTGTTAATGTTTTAGAAGTTCCATAAATCTGACATTGTAATTTATATGTTGTTGCACTTGTTGTATTTGGTGAATCAACATGATTCAATGAAAAAACAGAAACCTTATCATTATTAGAAGATTGAAATGCACCACCTTGTGAACATTCTACTCTATTTGATGAATCTGAATCACCAATACAAATTGCTGTGCTACCTCTTACTAATTGCACAAAAAACAATTCATTACCACTCATTTGTGTATCTACAAATATATGTATTTTACTGCTTGTTGCACTTGGTGTTATATTTAAAGTTAAACCAGTTATGTCTGTAAAAGAATTATTAACTGTTGTAAAAAAAGCACTTGTTTTGGTTACAGAAACTACTTGTAAAATTTTACCTGCACTAATTGTTTCTGATGCACCCAAGTCAATTGATGTGCCATTAACTGTTACACTATCATTTACTAACTTAGAATTTGCAATACTACCTGCTAATTGTGCATTTGTTATAGATATATCACTTCCTAATTTATCATTTGTTACTGAATCATCATGCAATTTTGTTGTTGTGATTGCTTCATCTGCAATTTGGTCTGATGTTATTAGTGAAATTGAACCTGCTACTGCCATTATCTTTGTAACTCCATTAAAACTATTTCGCTTTGACAACATCCTGCAAATAAATTATCTCCATCATTTTCTGACCTATTAATATAAACTATACCTGCACCACCTGCTACATAAGGATTTTTGCCCTGTATCTTATAAGTAATTTCACTTAAAGTTGCTGGGTTGTCTATGTAATGTCTATTTAAACAATGTTGTCTGTATGTCATAGATGCTATTGCTGTAAAAAAACCACCCATAAAAGCATTTTGATTATTACTGCCACTATTTCCTGTGCCACTTCCTATTTCTGTTGAACCTCTTAATAATCTAAAAAATGGATAAGCATCATTTATGCCACCACTCCAAACTGTTACATGAATTAATATTTCAGATGTTGCACTTTTTGGTGTTATTGCAGCACTTAATCCAATGTCTACATAAGTTGATGTAGCAGAAGAAGCAAATTTAGTTGTTAATTCTCCTCTTACTACTTGTAAGATTATGCCCTGCTCTACTAATCCTTGTAATGACATTTTACACCTTCAAGATGAAGGGGTCTGAACTTGGGAAAGTTATAGTAACTGTTCCACCATCTGGAGTTAGTGGAAACCCTGTGCCTTCACTCTGTATAAATAATAGTGGACTTGTAGATGAATCTGCTGTTGATACAAATAAAACAACACCATTAATTACAGAATTAACTGCAACTGTTGCAATATTTAAATTATCTGCATCTAATCTACCAGATGATACTGCGACATTCGATAATGAGCTACTTGCTATTCTTGCGGCAACAGGAATATCATTTAACATATCATGTCCTGCATTAAATGTGTAAAGAGTGGTATTCACTAAAGTTACACCAATAGTTTGTGTTGCAAGATTAATACTTCCACTTGCCAAAAATTGTCTTGCTGTATCGTAAATATGTGCCATGTTTAAATTCTACCTTTCTTATTAAATAGTTTCAAATGTAAGTGTACCCGAATAAAATTGTCTAAAATAGGGTTGCACAAATTTATTAAATGGTTCTTGCACCCCTGTAATTCTTACTGAATAAAAACTATTAGGAAATGTGTCATCTTCTATAAATCTTAAATCAGCACCAGTTTCAAAAAAACTATTTACAATACTTACATCTGATGATGCAACTAATGTCATTGGTATAGAAAAAGAACGATATCCACTTGCAGGTGTAATATAAGTAAATAAAGAACCACCTTTTGTTCTTATATCTTTCTTATCTAATATTTTATTGAATGTATAACCATATCCAGCAACTTCATCTAATGTTATATATCCAGAATTTGGTATGCCGATTAACATTGCCATTATCTTGCCTTCCTAAAGTTTAAAGTTGTTGTGCTTCCACTTTGTCCTAAATTATTTAAAGCAGGAAGTATTTTTTGTTGTGTTAAATCTACCCAGAATGACATTGGTTTATCTGTTAGTGCTTTATCTATACTTGCATTTGGTAGTATATTTACAACTCCAATTGATTGCATGCCACCCAACATTTCATTCGGTACAATTGTTCCTGCACTATCTGGAACAAACAATTCTGGTCCTCTCTCTCCAACTATTGATGGTTGATTTAGTGGTGGTCTACCACCATCTGCAAATGGACTTATTTTTTTAAGTCCTTTTCCTACACTTCCAATACCCTTTGCAAATCCACTAAATATTCCACCTAAACTACCACCCATACCCATTCCGAATCCACCCATACCTGCAGGACCCATACCTACAGCGGCCATAGCTATTCTTAAAGCAATTAATCTAGCAATCATTATTGCAACTTGTTGCACAATCATTCTAGCTAATCCTTTGAATATACCTTTTAAGCTATCCATAAAATTTTCACCACTTAAAACTGCATCTGCCATTGCTAATCCAACATCATCAATTGCTGTAATAACATTATCTGCAACAGTTTCTCCAAATTTTTTAGCTTGTTCTAATGTTCCACCTTCTTTTGGAAATGCTTCATCAAATGCTTCTTTGAATCCTAATCTTAATCCTTCTTCTGCCTGTTTTGCTGATGCACCAAATTCAGTTAATGCGGCACTTGCACCTTTGGTTTTTTCTGCGGCAGCTTCCATACTTGGAGAAATACCTGCAATATCTGCTCCAAAAAAAGTGGTTGGTGGTTCAAAGTCTTCAATAGTTCCCAATAATTGTCCAATTTTCTTTCTTCTACTTTCTAATTCTTCTTCGCTTGGAATATCTTCATTAAAAAGTCTTATAAAGAAGTTTCTTAATTTATCGCCAATATTGGTTAGACCTCTAATTTTTTCTCGCATATCTTGAAAGAAATCTATAATAGCTTTTATTGGACTAAACAAAATAGTAAAAGCAATACCCAATAAATCTAATGAGGTTTTTAAAAATCCTAGCGTTGGTAATAATGCAATTCTTACAAAATCAAATAATGCAGTAAATATAGGTATTAATGCTTTACCAATTATTCTTCCTAAACCTATAAATACACTTTTTAATCTTAATAAAGCATCTTGGAAATCTTCTGCTTGTTTGGCTTCTACTTCATTAAAAGTTATTCCAAGCAATTCTGCTTCTTCCATTAATGCTTTTATGCCATCTTTACCAGTAATTAATATTGGTACTAAATCACCACCACTTCTACCAAATAATTCCATTGCGAGTGCTGTTCTTTCGATTGGGTTTTCCATATCTTTAAAAGCATCTGCGGCATCAAGTAATAATTCTTCAGCATTTTTTAATTCGCCATTATGTTTTCTTACTGCTATTCCTGCTTGTGAAAAAGAACGAACTGATGTCATCAATCCATTATTAGCATCATTTACTCTTCTTGATAATATTCTTAATGAGGTGGCAACTGTGGACATACTTGCACCACCAATTTCTGCGGCAAAACTTAACTTAGATAAAGTTTCTGCACTTGTTCCAATTCTTGTTGCAGTTTTAGCAAAATCATCTCCTGCACTTGCGGCAGAAAAAGCTAATTTAGTAAGGGCAGCACCCAAAGCGGCAACTGCTAAAGTAGTACCATTTAATAATTTTCCAAATGAACCTAATGAGCCACGAAGTTTATCTAAACCCTGACTTGCTTGGTCTTTTAAACTAACAGCTAATGATATTTTATTTTCTGCCAAGTTATTTCCTCTTATGCCTATATTGTATTTTCTTGACTAAATAATTTATTTCATTAGTCGTTAATTCTAGGCAATCACTTTTACTCCAACCATATTCTACTCCAAACAAATCAAATATATCTAAATATCGTTTGTTTATTAACTCGGTATCGCCAAAAAATAATTCATTACTTCCGTAAATGCAGACATCTCTGCAATTGTTGTATTTTCCTCAATCCAATTATCTGCAACATCATTATCTTGTTGTAATGCACATTGCACAATAACAACAATATCGGAAAATGCTATATCATTTCCAATTTGTGATAAACCTTTACCCAGTTTATTTTCTATCGCAAGAATGGATTTAGTTTTGGCAGGTTTGATATCGAATTCCGTACCACCTAATGTGAAAGTCATGCTTTTCTCCTAGTAACTAGCTTGTGTATTTTGTAATGTAAATCTTACAGAATAGCTAGAACTTGTATCATATTCGCCATTTCCATCATAAGATGCTGTGATTCTTCCTGCACCACCTATTGGGAATGAAAATGCCGTATAATTTGTCTGTGGCATATCAATAGTTAGTTTGTTGTTTTTACTACCACCAATATCGCCACCTGTTAATGTAAATAAAAATCTCTGTCTTGTTTGTGCTTTAAAAATATCAGATTGTGTTTGATTACTGAAATCTTGGTCGCCTGCAACTGTTACTGTTCTAAAGCCACTTCTTTTAAGTTTTGCTTCAGTCTTTTCACCATTAAGAGTTGGAACCCCTTCTATTGGGTTTGTTAATGTAATTGTTGCAGATTCAAATTCACCATTTGCACTTCCACCAACTTGTAAAGAAACTGTATCCCAAGTAAATGGGTCTGCATCAATATAACTTGGTGTTTGTTTTGTAACTGCACTTGCTGTTCTAGCATGGATTGTTGCAGTACATTCTGCAATTGCACCTGCTGTTAGATTAATTTGCAATGTATGTATTTGTGCATCTGTATATCTAAAGCCATCGCCAACACTTTTATATACTTCTATTGTATATGGTGGCAATGCTACTGTTTCATCAAAATCTACTTGTCTTGGTAAAAATTCATGGATTGCGGCAGATGTTGAAAAAGTAGTTGATGATTGTCCACATACACCTTTTAAGAAATGCCCTAAATATATTGGATGTGGTTCAAATATAATATCACCAGTAATATTTTTAATACCAGTTATTGTATCTGGATTATCAAATATACCTTTTAAATTCTCCGATTGTAACGGTTCTATATTTTCTGTTAATGATTCGCTTTTAAATGGCACATATACTCTATTTGTAGTTGCTGTTCCAGCACTATTCTGTAAACTAAGTGATATATAGCCACCAATTCCGTAGCCCATGTTATTTTACCTCGCTTGGCTTATCGCCTGTTTTAATTTTACCCTTTTTAACTTCGATTGCAATATTGCTTTCTATAAGAGATTGTGCTAATTCTTTTGGCACATCTACTGTTTTTCCTTCTTCCGATTTTCCAAAGCCGATAATTGATATATCGCCAATGATAAATTTAATTTTCATTATTCTCTAACCTCGCATTGTAATCTTATTGATACACCCTTAAAAAAACCCAAGCCAGATGTATTCTTTTGGTTATCATAATCGCCACCTAGAAATCTTGTTATTAAAACTGTATCGGATAATGTTCTATTTTCTTTCATAACTTCTTTTACTTTTCCTAATAAAACATCCCTATTACTTGCACCATCTAAATTTTCTAAACTGAAATCATAAATCCATAATTCAATAGTTAAAAATGTTCTAAATGGTTTTGTACCACCGATTAATTCATCATCTGTTGGTGTTTCATAGCTATCTAAATAAATTCCAACATATGGGCAAGAATCTGTTCTTATCGCTTCTGGTGGTTCTATTTCAACTAATAAATCTTGTGTTCGTGAATCATTATTTAAAAGTGTTTTAATAGCTTGTTCTATTCCTAGATAATCAATTATAGCCATAATTTAATAATATACTTATTTACGAGTTAATTCCACCAGATATTGTTGCATTTCCTGTTTTGCAACTTGGATAGCTTTCTGTGGTTTAGGTAGCATTTTTCTTTGTGGTAAATTGCCATCACCAAATTCGTGAAATTCAGAATAAAATACTGGTGAACCAACTACAACTGTATCATTGCCCCTTAATTCAAATAAAAAACTAGCTCTTAGATTTCCAGTATCAACTAATATTCTACTACTGCCTTTTCTAGCAATTGCATTTTCTGATAATGGCTCCCAACCTTCGCCATCATTTGATTCTGTTTGAAAGTTTTTATTAACAAGATTTAATAATTTTATACCAATTCTTTTTAAAGGTATTTTTGGATTTTTAATACCTCTTTGAACAACATTTAACTTATTTTGTACTTGTTTTCCACCAGATGATGATAAATTAAAAGACATTTAGTAAAAAGGATTCCATTCTTCATCTTTTACGGCATCATATTCATCTTCTAATCTATCAGAATCAATTTGTTGTAATGTTTCATCAAGCATTGTAAATGTTGGGTCGTATTCCATTGTATTACTAAATATGGTATCGCCAGAATTATAAACTAATAATTCACCAGATGATGTAACTAATCCAAGTGTTCCTTCATTTAATTTATTTAATGTATCAATAATATATTTTTTTCTTTCTGCAACCCAAGCATTTTGGCTCCCCACCTCTTGAGTGAAAAACCTCTCCAGAATTTTAACTAAGGAATATTCGGTTGATAGAGTTGTTATCATAGGTGGGGATGCCGAAAATGGTAATGTATAATTATTGGCAAGATAACCATTTATTTCATTCTCTGCTTGGTCAATATAAAATGCAATGCTTGCACTATTTATTGATGATAAACTCCCAACTCTTGGATATAAATCTTGAACATTTGCAACTGTTGTATAACTAGGCATAGAGATATAATAACATAGAGATATAAATAATTGAATATAATCAATCATTTTCTTTAATATCTCTCTTGTATGGGTCATTTACAGGGTTCTGGTGGGTATATTATCTTCTTTTGATTATCTTAATTGGGGATTCAAAAGACCAACTCCATTGATAATCTTTCTCGGTTAATCTCTCATAATCATCAGCTCTATTATATGAAGATATCAATTGATGGGTTTTGATTTTATGTTCTCTATAACCATCATAAAGCATTTTATAATAATATCTGCTTGGTGTTTCTAATCTGGTTTTATTTCTAGCAGTCATAATATAAAGCATCATCCTGCCTTTTTTGGTCTTGATATATTCTTTCGTATAAAAGGTTGGATAACCTTCAAGAATATCTAATGATTTCTCGCAGTCTTTAGATATATCCCAAACTGTACCAATAACCTTGTCTTTTTTGTTTCCAGTATAATCAATATCTGCTACCCTTCTAAATTGAAATAGAAATTTATAAAGAGTATAATTACCCAAATATTTAGCTTTTGGGCATCTTGTCGCCATTGATTCTTCGTTTGTATTCATACCATAGGCAAAATATAGCATATTAGTTGTATCTCCCGGATTCAATAAGAAATCCATTCTCTATCAATGAATTGATAAAAGAATCTGCATCATCTGTATCGATAATAGTTTTATCCCATAAATATATTCTTTCTGCCACCGATTTCATATAATCTTGTGGGATGTCGTGATGATTGAATATATCTTCCATCATCTTTTCTACTGCCATATCTGGGCTTTTTGAAATGATATAGCTTTTTCCCCATTTGTAAATTGTAATTTCTTTCATTATGCTCTCACCTCGTTTTCTGGATTTAGTTCTGCTCTTCTGTTTAAGAAGTAGTTGTATGAATCATTTGATAATCTTCTTTTGAAAAGTTGGTCAAATGAATTTTCTGCTTTCTGGGCAGTTGATATTGCTTTGTTTGCTTTAGCTTTTTTGATGGCTAATTCAATCATTGTTTCTAAAAGTTCTATCCATTTTTGAATCTTTAGAAAATCTTGTGATGAGGAATGTTGTCTGAATTCGATTGTTCCATTTCTCATGAAGTTTGTTAAGTTGATTGCTGTATATCTTGTTTTATGTACCTGTCTGTGAATTTCTGAAATTGTTTGGCATCTGTTTAATGCTTTTGAATATCTTTTTAGTGAAGATGTTCTTGCTGTTCTTTCTTGGAATCTGTGGTCGTTGTTTCTTGCCCATTCTGAATTTCTTCTGCTTCTAGGAAGAATTGAATTTATATCTTTTTGAAATTTAGTATATGTGATTAAAAGATTTTTGATTGCTTTTAATTTTTGTTCTGGAGTAAGATTTGCATCATCCATTGCTTTGTCGATTCCGAAGTGGATGTGAAGTCCGGTTGATTTGTTAACCTTTGTTAATTCATTTGAGTTGAACCAATCTGTAATCTTTTTTAAGTCGTTAAGATTTTCTAGGATTGGTGATACCAATTCAAAATTTTCTCTGTAATTATCTTCTGTTCTGATTGAAGAATCATAAACCATTTTCCAGTGAGGTCTTGTTGAGTGATTGTAGCTTTCTTCTATAATCTCAACCTCTGTTGCTGTTGTCATAGTTCTGGCAAGTTCTTCTCTGCCGATTTGTGAAATACCTTCTATTTCAATTCCTTTTGTTATTCTCATTTTGTTTCTCCCGTGATTTGAATTTATATTATTTATCATCATGCTAGTATTATTGGGGCATATAGTATAAATGTCAATAGAATAAAACAAATTTTTTTACCCTCTATTTATAAGGGTTCCCGGGTTGCTTTTCTTAATTATATGAATATTCCAGTATAGGGTTCTTTTTTTTCTTCAATTATATTTTTTAGATATTTCATAAAATCTTCCGAAGTTTCGAACCTGCATACAGTATCTTGAGCATCTGGTTGTATCTGATGTTGTCCAATATTAATATTAAATCTATATTCTAAACCTTTTCCAAGTTGCATTAATGCTTCTGAGTAAAACAATAATGCTTCTGCATTATAGTTACTTGGTTTTTCTAAGAATGAATCTTTATATATTTCTATTGCCTTCTCCAAACATTCTATTGCTTTTGGTGTGAGTTGATTTTGATTTTGTTCTTTTTCATATCTAGCAATATGGCAATAATCTCTCAGCATCAAGAATCTTGTTAAAAGTCTATTTGGATGTAATTCAAATTCTTTAAACATTAAATTTATATTTCTTGCGAATCTTCCCCTTCTTCTATTCTCGGAAAAATATCCATCATGTGCTATATTCACATCTCCAAGTAATGTACTGATTCCAACTCCATCATTCATTTGTCCTTCAACTTCTGGATGTTCATGCACAAATCCATAAAATACTATTGAACGATTATTTCTAAACAATCTTATTGGTGTATCTATTTTGGTTTCTCCTGCATCAACTGCAAAATGATGTTGTCTTATGGAATATCCTGCAAATATATTTGGTCGTAAATATTTATAGATATGATTTGTATCTAACAATTCTTCATCAGCATCTAACCATAAAACCCAATCAGATTTAGCATGTTTGATTGATTCATTTCTAGCTTTATCAAAGCCGATTTCTAATGGTGATTTACCATTTATTATTTTTGCACCATATTGTTTTGCTATTTCTAATGTTGAATCAGTAGAACCTGTATCATTAATTATTAATTCATCTGCAATTGGTCTTATAGATTTCAAACATCTATGCAACATATTTTCTTCATTCTTAACTATCATACAAACAGAAACAGTTTCTCTTGGATTTTGTATCACTAATTTTCTTTTTATATCTACTGGATATACCGGTTTATTATCATGAATATATGTAACAACCCACCAACCTAATTGTTGTTGTTTATCCATATTTATGCCACCCGATACCATTTTGATTTGCAGGTCTTTTTTATCTTTAAACATTTCTGCTAAATCATATCTTTCATAATTCCATAGATGGGCATATCTTCTATCTTCCCATAATCCAAATGGCACAGTTATTACTACAATTGTATCTTTCTTAAATACTTTATCGAATTGCTTTATAAATTCATCTGGGTTTGGTTGATGTTCTAATATTTCACCAAAAAATGCCATATCATAATGCCCATTTAAACAATCGACATCATGCCCAATTATCTGATTGACTTCACCTTTTTTAAGATATTTTTCAATCATCTTTTCTCCTAATTCTGTTTCTGCATCTGATATATTTACAGAATCTACTTCAGCATCAAATAAATTAGCCAATTGAATTGATTCATTACATATGCCACTTGCAAAATCCAATATTCTTGGCTTATCTTTTTTATTTAGAGTTTTAAAATCTTCTAATGCCAGATTTGTTCTTGCATAATTTCTTAATTCTATATTTTGTTCTACTTCTGCATATTCTTGTCCTAATTCGATATATTTGGCTCTATAATCATGTTTTGATTCAATATATGAATAATTTTTTAAAACCTCTGTATACCCATTTAAATCGGCTCTAGCGACCTGTTTTAAAGCCATTATATCTTCTCTTTCCAATAGATGCCTACATAATCGATTTTTATTCATGGTTTTTTCATAAAAGATTTCCATAAATAGATTTTCCCATTCTTTTGCCATTTCATCCCAACGATATTGTTTGGCTTTTTCAAAACATTTTTTTTGCATCTCTTTGATTTCTTTTGGGTTATTTAATAAATTTAATGTCTGTTCTACAAAGACATCATTATATTCTGGTTCATTTTTATAATCGCCAAAAACTAATATATTGCCTTCATTGCATAAAGTTTCTGGTAATGCCCCAATATGTGATGTTATCATAGGTATGCCACACATCTGTGATTCCATAGCAGTTATACAACTGGTTTCATGAAATGCTGTTGGGTAAACATATAATGTTGCAGTTTTATATAATTCATATAATTCATTTTTATTTAATGCCCCTAAATGTGCAATCTTACGACCTTGCTGTTGGTATTCAGCAATTTTAGCATAACAACTATTATAGAATTGTTCCATATTGGGATGTGTATTATCATAACCTGCTAAACATAATTCTATTTCTGGGTCTTTCTCCCATAATTTAGGCATGATGTTAAATAATAAATTATCCATTCCTCTTTCTGGTCTATTTGTATAAACAAGTCTTTTTGGTTGTCTTTTTGAATTATCTGGTTGTGGAATTAAATTAATACCATTTCTGGTTTTATAAAATAAATCATCACAATTTATTTGATATATATCTTTATATTGTTGTATTTGCCAATCACTTAGACAAAATACTTTATCGAGATTCCACAATGAGCCATGAAATTCTTTTCTTTGTTGTTTTAATGCCACATCATGTTGCCATAATATATTTATTTTGGATTGTAATTTGGCTCTAAAGACTTCGGGTATTCTTTGCCCAATAAGCACATCATGTGGACATGAAGTTGCATATGCTTGAAAATCTTGCATGGGCAAATATTGCACCCCTTTATATTTTTTACTTTCTTTTGTATTACAAAATAATAAGACATGATGTCCTAATTTGGCTAATTCATGTGCCATTGATATTCCAGCAGTTTCACTTCCACCTAATGATTTTTCTTTTAAGGTTTCTGGATTAACTTCCATACCTGCACAAAATATTGTTATATCTAATTTATGTTTTTCCAATTTCTCCCTCTCTTTATATCACTAATAGTTTTAGGGCATACATTATATTCTCGCGCCAAGCGTGATTGCACACCCCATGTTTTATCTTCTTTTAATATTCTTTTAATTCTTTTTATTGATTGTAATTTTAATTTTCTTGCCACATTCTTTTCGGATGTCCACCATTGTTTATTAGTGCCATGCTTTGCCATATCCATAACATTTTCACGGTGAGTTGCCCATTTAAGATTAGACCAATGATTATTTTGATTATTGCCATCCTTATGACAAGCTAATCTTTTTTCTTTAGTCTTTCCTTTAACAAAAGCTAATGCAACAAGTCTATGAACTTTTGCTTTTATATATTTTTTATCTGGAAATAAAGTAACGCACATATAACCATCTTTATCTGGATTTTGTGCAAGGATTCTAAAATGTTGCCCTCTTGTATATTTTAAGGACTTTACTCTTCCTTTATCTGAAACTAAATAATCTGTATATTGAGTTGGTCTCCACCTTTCTATGTTACTCATGGTAATCAGTAAAGAGTAGTGCTAATCTCTTAGCTTTCTTCGTTATCTAAACAACTTTAGAATCTCTTTACATCAATAATATAATATATATTTAGTAAAATAACAATTCTTTTTATGTTTAATTTTATTACTTTTATATTTTCTAAGAGATGCAGATACAGCATCAGTAACAAAGGGGGTTAATTTAATAACCCCACTTTGATTTAGCAATGGTTTAAGCGCAGTCTTTAAGAACATAACCTAAATCTTTTGCAGTGATTTTTTCATCTTGATAGTATTGAACTCTCAAGTTAGTAAAGTTTCTGTGGTCTGGGTCATCCCAACTTTCAACTGCCATTGGCGAACCGAATAATGGGTTTGTCCATCTAAAACCATACATTAATGAAGGATTTTTTCCATCTGTTTCTGGTTGTGCAAAGTGTGCAACGATTGTGTCATCACCCCAAACATCTGAAAAACTATTTGCTAAGTTTTCATCACCAGTATTAATGATTGAATTTCCAACATATACATTTTCGACATCAAAGAGTGCAGCAAGTAAATCTGCTGTTACAACTCCTCTTTGCACATATTTGATTCTATCTAAAATATCTGCATGTTTAATTAAAGCATTATATGCTTCTCTGCCGATAATGATTGTATTAGCATCATAACCAGTTTGACTTCTTATTGTGTTTTTAGCTAATGCTATATCTCCAAATGGGTCAGATTTTCCTGCTTCAGCAGTTGACCATTTAGAAGCTACAGTTGAGCCAGAACCCATGTTAGAAACACTTCTTGTTTGTGAAGCAATTCTATTTTCCATATCTAACATTAAAAGGTTTACAAGATTTCTTGCTCCTTTTTCTTTTAGTTTTAATGGGTCATCTTGGTTAACAAGTGTTTCAAAATCCATTTCATCAACTAACGCATAGTTAGTTGCATAATAAGATTCTGAACTTACATTAAAATGTGTTGTTCTTCCTTTAGTTTTTGGTGCTCTTTCAGTAGAACTTGGAATTCTAAAGAAATCGCCTTGTTCGTATTTAAAATACAAATCGCTTTGTTTGTTTACATTAACGATTGGTAAAAAGTTTTGTACTATTGTCCCTTGAGGTTCGAATCCAACTACTAAATTGGATAACGGTCTATCAATATGGACATCTCTTGCTGTTATTGGCATATTAATCTCCTTTTATTTTTATTATCCTCTGTAACCATTATGTTGAATTAACAATTGGAAGTTACTACCAGATGCACAACCTGTGATTGCTTTACCTAGCATATATTGTCCAGAAGCAACAGCAGTTGCAGTACCACTTGCAGTAACAGTTATGAAACTACCTGCAGTAATTGTAGCGCCTGCAAAGCATCTTGTTAATCCAGCAACAACGACAGTAGCATTTTCGCCAGATTTTGGTTTGTTATCTAAAACACCTAATACTCCTGCTCCTGCGGCAACTCTTAATTTTACTCCGTTTGCATCATGAACATTTAAAATTTTGTATTGAGCATCTGATAAATCTTCTCTAGCAATCATTGATAAATATGTTTTTTGACTCATTTTCTATCTCCTGTTTTTATTGTTGATTATAATAATCTGTTTTTAATTGCTCATCTTCTTTAAGAACTAATTCCATTGCTTCAGAAGGGTTTTTAGCTTTTCCTTTTTGCTGATAAAGTTCCATTCTTCTTGCAACTTCATCTCCAGCATTTGTGTAAGGTTGTCTATCTACGATATACTCGCCATCTACACTTACTTCTGCAAAGTTAATTAATTCTGGTAGAGATGATACTATTTTTTCTACTAAATCCATTTGTGAAAGTTCAACCTTATTTTCTTCTTGAGTATAAGAGTAGACTTTTTCTTCGGTAGCAGAACTTAATAATGCTGTTATTTCATTTTCAAAAGAAGGTAGTATTCTTCCTGCTTCTTTCTGCTCTGAAACAAATTTAGAAATTCTTGCATCTTTCTGTTTGCTTTTCATTTCTTCTAATTCAGCATTGGCTTTTTGGCATTGTTCTTCAAGTGCTTTATTGCGACTTTGAAGCTCTTGATATTCTTTTGTTATATCAGTTTCCATAAGCTCACTCTCCTTTCCAGTATAGTGTTTTTTTACTTCGCCAGTTCCAGTATCTTTACTATATAAACCTTCAATTGCTTCAAGGTTAGTAACTGCAGGGATTTCTGAACCAAGTAAGGCAACGGCTTTCAGTACTCTATCTAGTACAGAACCATTGTTTTTGTAATTCCAATAAATCTCGGAACTTACTCTTTTATAATTTCCTCTTTTCATAGCTTCATAAACTTTTTTTGGTAGCTCTTTGAAGTCTGCTAAGAGTTTATTTCCATTCATATAAATTTTATCTACATATCCTAATGCAGGTTCTCCATCTTTCATTTCTGGTTGTTCTTCGTTATGACCTAATTTTAAAGGTGGTTCAAAACCTGTTTTATCAAAATTAGCAATCATAGCTTGTAAGTCTTTTCTGGAATATTTATCGCCATTCCATACACCAGTTGAAAAGATTTCTACACCATTGATATTAAATGTTTGTTCTATTTCATGATTCTTTACTTCATTACAAGTATCATCACAAACTTCTAGTTGTTTATCACAATCGCAATCTTCGCCTTGTGCATTTTTCTTTTCCTTTTCCTCATCTTCATCTTCTTCATGACCACCCATATCCTTTTTATCATCATCTTCATGACTGCCCATATCTTTCTCTTTGTCATCTTCTTTCATTTTTTCATCTTCTTCGTGTTTACCCATATCTTCTTTATCTTCTTTTTCCATTTCTTTTTCTTTATCATCTTTTTCGTTATCTTTTTCCATTTCTTCTTTGGCTTTCATATATTCATCATGAGATGCACCCGGCATATAATAAACAGTTTCTTTTTCATCAATTATATGGACATGAGTATGTGAACCTTTTAAACCCATTTCCTCTGCTCTCTTTTCTGCTAATTCTTTTGAAGTATATATATCTTCCATAGCATACTTTCCTTTTAAATAATCTTTGTCATGCTTGTCCATTTCTTTCTCTTTGTCTTCATGGGCACCCATGTCTTTTTCTTCATCTGTTCCGTGTTGTCCCGGCATATTTACACCTCATTTATTTTTCCGCATCTTGGACATTTTATTTCACAAGCCAAAATACCTTTTGTGTTTATTTTAGCTAATAGTTTGCCACAATGCAAACATCTAAATTCATTTATATTCATAGATTTTATAAATGCTTTTGCTTGTTCTAAATTTTGAATAGAATTAATTGCTGTCATTCAGTCATACTCGCCATTGCAATTATCTCGGATAAGTCGCCTTCTGTACTCCATTGTATCGGTTGGTCATCTTTTGTAAGAAATACCATTAGGGTTCTACAGTTAAAATGTAATGGTGGTGTTAACTCATTTAATGTTGCTTCATCTTCAGCTTTTATAGTTGGTTCTAATTCTGCAACTAATTCACAGATATCGGATGTTCTTTCATCTAATACAGCAGATAACTGATATCCAACAACAAAATCTTTTACATCTGGGTCTTCGCCAATACTTCTTCTGCCATAATTATATGAACCAAGTGTTGCTGTTCTTGTAACAGCTTCTAATCGATATGGAGTTTGTATTGTTCCATTAGGTTTGATTACACTTCCATCTGCAACATATGGTGCAAATGCTTCTTCGACTGCTAACATTGTTGCTGGAACACCTTGCCCAGTAGATATAGCATTTAGCATAACAGTTGTAATATTGCTATTTACTTGTGCTAAAATTCTTTTAACATCTAATCGTGACTTGGATTGCAAAAATCGCAGAAAACCTTTGGCAACTAACCCTTGCCCTATTTTGGTTGTGGATAATTTTCTTGGTAATTCTTTCCTTGATTGTTCTGCACCTAAATCATAAGCAAATTGATATCCATCCTTAAAAGCATTTATTAAATCGTTTTTATTCTTGATTTCTAAATTATCAACTGCATTAAAATCTAATTTGTCCTGATTCATTTTGTTTTCAATATATTTCTTTACCCCTTCCATTTGCTTTTTCATAACTGCTTGAGTATTAAAAAGAAATTCATTTTGTGCTTTATCTAATTGTTCATCTATCTTTTGATAATCAACTCTTTTTTCTGCTTTGGTTTTATAATGCTTATGACCATGACAATAAACAACTTCTTCGTTTAATTTTGATTTATCTTTTTTTTTGGTAGATAATGGATGTCCTTCAGGAAATAAATCTGTATCATGTCTGCCACTTCTAAATCTGCCTGTTCTTAATGCGGCTAAAAAGCTATTTACTCTTGCCATTGCCCATTGTTCACTTGAACCAACGCCCGGTCTTACACTTCCGGGATTTGTTCTGAATGCACCAACACCTCTATCGTATACAGTTTTTAATTTTCCAAGTGTTACTCTTTTGGTTTTTGTATCGCCATATTCTTCATTATGCTTATCAACTTTATTTTGTAGGGCTTTATCTCTGTTATAAGTTAAAGCATTATTATCTTGCTTTTCTAATTGTGCTGATTTCATTTTAGCCCATCTTTGTCCTGCATCACCACCCCATAATGCCCATGCTATTCTGCCATTGCTTGGAAAACCCTTTTCTCCAGGACTAAAACCTTCTGCCTGTTTATCTACTTCATGTCTTGCAAAATAACTATTCATTCTTCTTACAGTTGTTGGTGATAAATTTTCTCTATTCTTTAATTGATTGGCTCTTGTTACTCCAATTATTGTTCCACCTCTACCAAATTCAGCTCTCCATTTTAATCCTTTTTCTGCTTCTGCTTTCATGCCTTCATTGGGTCGCAAATCTATTTCTGCATAACTGTTTTCTGTTATTTCTTCTATTTCTTCCTCATCTGGAGTTTCTTCTATTTCTGTTTCTGGTTCATCTGGTTCATAATCTTTTTCTGGGAAATTTAAATTCTTTCTTAATATATTTTCATCTTCAATAGTTGGATTAATAACTCCTTTTTGAACTGCATCAATGAATAAAGTATTTAATTGTAATTTTTGGTCATCAGTCATTGGGTTAAATTTAAAGTGTGGTAATTCTTCTACATTGGAATAATTATATGCAACTAATCTTCTTATTAATTGCTCACCCATTACTGTATGTTCTATATCTTGTCTTAATTTTTGTATAACCCACAAGAATACATCAAAGTGTATTTTTGCTTGTGCATAAGCCCCTGTATCGCCTTCTGCCATTAATCTATCTGGAATCAATATACTTCTTGCAATAGATTTGTTATAAAAATTTAAAGCTCTTTCAAAATCATCTGTTGCACTTCTGCCAGATTCCAAAAGTTGTATATCAAATTCTTCCATTCTGTGTGTGATAGAAGTCTTTGCAGTTAAATTATCAAGTATATTTCTAAGGTTCTGTCTTGCACTTGGGTCATTTGTTTTATATTTTCCAAGTACAGTTGGGTTTGCGAATCTTTCTAAATAAATATTCCACATTTTAATTAGCACATCTTTGGACCAATAACCTCTATAAGCCGGTCTTAAATCGGAAGTTCCATAATGATTGCCAAATTCTTTTTGATAACTAAATATAAGGAATTTATTTATTGGATATCTTTTATCTTCTCCACCTTCTTGATAAACAACCCCATCTTTTAATAGATTGGTATATTCATCAACTGCAAATTTATAATAATGTGGTTTTTTTGTTTTTATATTTTTTAATCCAATCTTTCCTGCAAATTGCCCTGTTTCAATTGTTTTGTAATTTATTTCTGATATAGAAAAGCCATAATCTAAAGCTGTTAATATTTCTAATATATTATCTACAATATTGCCTTGCATTTTGTTAAAACAATATTCTACGAATTCTGCAACTTCTACATCCTGCTCATCATCACTTGCAGGTATTATTTGAAAACTTGGTGCAACTGTTGCAAATTTCTTTAAAGTTAAACATGCTTTTATTTGGTCATCCACTCGCATCTGGTCATACATATATAATCCTCTACGACCAATTAATGTATCTGGGTTATATGGAACAATATCGCCTTTGATTCCATACATACCAACATCAGCAGATGCTATTTCATTCATATTTGGTTTAGTTTGTTCTTGTAGTTTTTTTAAATTGTCGAATAAAGCCATTTGTTAGATTATATTGTATTTTTTCTAATATTACAATATAAAAGGTGGCACTGGAGGGATATGATGATAAATGTTTTGTTTGTGGAGAAACAAAAAGTGTGCCACCCTAGATTATTATAGCTTATCTAATTTTTAATTCTATAATCTTTATATATCTTTCTTTCTGCACCAAGATTAATAATCTGTGGTTTAATGTAAATCTTTTTACCCGATTTGTATGTTCTTTGATGTCCTCGCCTTGTATGTTGTCCGGGTTTCTGTCTATTAGGAAATTTAAATCCACCATTTTTAGATTTTCTTTTAAAAATATTTATATCTAAAACCTTGTAAGATACTGGTGGTAATTTTCCTTTTCTTAATGCCATTTTTATCAAATTGGAATCTGGTTTTACTTCTTCTACCTTTTCTTCTATTTTTTGATTAGATAATAACCATGATGTATTTGCTAAATGATTTAGCATGAATACTTCATCTTTATCTAAATCATCATAAGTAAAATAATCTCCATTGATATTTAATGTGCCCGGTGATGGGGTTTGAAATCTTCTAAATGGTCTTTCTGAATGTATGTTTGTGGCTAATGTTCCTGTTGCATTGGTTCTTACCGATAGCCAGTAATAATCGGATAAAATATATTTTGGCATATGCTTATCAAAATGTATTCTTTTCATCCTAATATGACCATAATCTGGCTCATGAATTATTATCATAAAATAATCTGTATCATAATCTCTATCATCTATATAATGTATAATCCATTTATGAAAAGGAATAACCAATTGCAGTATATCTTCATTTTCATAATCAGATTTTTCTCGTTCTTTCATTATATTAGAAAATTCGTTTAATCCCCATCTACCCAAACTGAATACTGGGATTTTCATGATGTCTGTTTTTTCTTTAAGAGTAAATGGTCTATCGGCTTTTATTACCTTTGCTGAACCATCTTCTTCTTCTCCAAAAAAATAAATCATCTTTTCGTATTTATTATTTAGATATTTATCTATTCTCATCATATCACCTCATAGGCATTATAAAGGATTGATATATATAAGTCAATTAAAAATACTGTTCGGTTGTTGCTCTATTGCCATAGGTTTCTGGCTCATCATCAAAATTATTTCCAATTATTCTTTCTATAATTGCATATCTCAAAGCATCTACTGGGTGGTCAAAACCATTTGTATCGTAAGTTTCTATATTTTTCCTATCTATTGGTATTGATTGTAATGTTTCAAAAGTTATTGGGCAATCTTTGGTAAATAACAATCTTGGCTTTTCTCTATCTTCTGTACTTAATCGCATATGCAATTGTTGTGTTCCTAATATTCGGTCATTGTTTGCTTTGTGCATTACAAGCCCTGCTGATTCAAATATATCTGCAAGACTATCTCCAACATTTTGTTTACCCCACATTGCAGGGTCGGCAGGTGCATAATATGGTCTTATATTGTGCCTTTTTTCTATATCATTAATTCTTTGTGCAACAATATCTGCACCCATTTGTAATCCCTTATTTGTGCCATCTTTTGTGCCTATCCATTCTTTAAAAACAATTAAATCGCCATCACCATTTTCTGCTAACCAAATACAAGCAAATGGGGCAGTAAATCCCCAGTCGAATCCTCGAATAATAATGTCGCTTTCTGTCGGTATATAACTATCTATCAAATGATGTTGTCCTAATTCTGGAAAACAAACACCTTCTAATTGTGAAAAATCTCCATATCTCAATGCTTGATACATTTTATTTCCCTGTAATTTTAATCTTTGTTCATAATTCGGGTCGTTTAATTTTAGATATGGGTTATCATCTAAAGTTGCAGGAATATAAAGTCTTGATAAATTGGTTTCTACATCTTTTACAATATTATAACCACCATTATTAACAAATCTTTTTCTTACCCAATCAATATTCTTACCGACTGGAGAACCTGTGCATCTAACTCTCGGAAATATTTTTGGGTTTGTACTTCTGCATCTCGAATGTAGATACAAATACATCTTTTCGGTAAAATGGGTTATTTCATCAAAATAAACACCTGCTGAATATTCTTGTCCATCATGTTGATGTATATCATATTCATTTTCCATATGTGAAAAGAATATTGTTCCACCACTTGGAAATCGCCATTGATTGCCTTGAGCTTTAAATTCTGCACCCAATGGTTTATATATCTTAAAACTATAATCTATTAATTGTCTTAATTCTTTGGTTGTTCTTCTAAATACAACTGCCTTTGCATCTTCATGATTCATTTGTCTACAAGCATCAATTAATAAAACAGATGATTTACCCGAACCTGCTCCACCCAAATATGCAACTTCAAATATATTGCCAGTCTTTAAAAACTCTAATTGTTTTTTTGTGGGCTTCCAGATTATTTTAGTGTTCTGTATCTTCGGTGATGATTTCATCTATACTTGGTTCCTCTGCTTCCATTGTTGGAACTTCAAGTATGTTAATCACTCTATTAGTTTGTTCTACTTCCTGTTTCTCTACATAACCTCTATGCTTACCTTGAGTTCTTAGTAGAAACATTATCGCATTGCAGTTTCCTGCATTAACCAGTTCCAATAATTTGCTTTCAGCATAATCTACTATTGATTCTCTTGCATCTTGTAAAGCTATCTCTATATCTTGATTATCTCGCATTCTTCTATAAAACTGTGTTCTGGACATCTGTGCTGAATTACAAATCTGTGTAACAAACCCACGATATTTAAAAACCAATTCTATTAGCTTCTCATCAGATAATCTTTTAACATTCATATATAAACTATAACCCTACTTTTTACGATTACCAACATATTCATAAGAATAAGTATATTTGTTTTGTGTTCCAAAACCTGCACCCACTCTATCCGATTGTGATAAATCCCCTTGATGATTAATTTTTCTGCTCTTACTTGTTATAACCCATTTTGGGTCCCTCTGTCTTTGCCAAAATAATGCTTTATTACTTGATGTATTTATAAATCTATATCCATCATCCTTATATCTTTGTGCAATTCTATTAGCAAATGTATGCCCAATATTTAAACCTTGATAATCGGGTAATACAACCAATCTATGCCCTCTCTTAAAATTATTAACAGACCTATGTGGAAAATGTAAAACTGCATAAAATACAACAGGGTTATTTTCAAAGTAACCAATATAGCATTTACTTGCATTGTTTACTTTATGATTCATATAGTGATACTTTCTAAATATTTCCCATTCGTTTGTACTGCATGAATAGATTTTGAGGTCAATGTTTGGTCTTTTGTATTCTTTTGGGCAAAAAAAAACTTTTGTTTTTCAGTATCAAAAACCCAATCTGGTTCAAGCCATTCTATTATATCCTTATGACAAGAAACAGCTATAAACTTTTTATTTAACTTTCTTACAGCTTTTGATATCGCAAATGATGCAGTCTTTGCAACAACTCTATCTACAACAGAAGTGAATTCATCAAAGACTATTTGGTCTTTTTCTTCTAATATACATCTGGCTAAATCCATTCGCATCTTTTCGCCATTGCTTAATACATTATATGGCTTTAACCATGTCCAAACTGTACCCAATCCAACAGATGTAAAAACACCAGTTATTTCTTCTATGGTCTTTTCTTCTGGCATATTATCAATAACTGCCCCATCTGTCCATTTATGGTTTTCAAAATAGAAATTTGGAAAAGCATCTTTAGCAATTGTTGTTTTACCGGTTCCACTTCTACCAACAACAATGCCAACATTCCATTCTTTATCTTCTATATCTATATTACCCTTAAAAGTTTCTTCTATAATGCCTGTTGCATCTAGTTCATATGTATCAACTATTGCTTTTGTTCTAAATGTTTTTATAACATCTGATTGTTTTACAATGTCAAAATTCGGCATTTATATCCTAACTCCTCAATTTTCTTAAAGACTTTTTCCTGTTCTCCCTCGTTGGCACACTCTACAACGACTTCATAAACTGTATCAACACTATCGCTTAAATCTTTTAAATCAGCATCAACACCTTCTATTAATCTTGCTAACTCTTTATCATCAAAACCCAATAAATCTATATCAAAATTCATATCCAATAAATCGCCTATTTCTTGTTTCAATATTGGAAAATCCCATTGTGCATCCATTGCAACTCTATTATCTGCAATCCTATATGCAACAACTTTTTCTTTTGATAAATCTTTGGCTATATGAATCGGTACTTTTTTTAAACCTAATTTTTTTGCGGCTTCAAATCTGGTATGCCCTGCAATAATTACATTCTGCTTATCTACAACAATCGGTTGTCTAAAACCATATTCTTTTATGCTTTCTGCAACCTTATCTATTGCTTGGTTTCTTCTTGGATTTCTACCGTAAGGTTTAATATTGTGGACATCTTCTAGTTTAATTTCCATGTGTCTCCCGTGTAACCTATTGTAACACTATTTAAGGATTTTAGTCAAAAAATATTTTAAACAATAATAATATGCTTCTTCCCAAAATTGTATTCTATACTTTTCTTGCATATAATTTATACCCTTTGCATGTAATTCTGTATGTATTTCTCTGCATAATGGTATGCAAGTAAAATGTTTTATATTCGGTTTATTCCTATTTGCACCCATTCCTAAAGCATCAAGATGATGTGGTTCTGCTTGTCTTCCAGTAACACAACAGGGTTGTTCTCGTATGAAATCTACATAATCTAAACTTCTATCCTTAATTATGTCCTCATTTTCTACATATCGCATATATCTTTTTTTTCTCCCTCAATAAGTTCTTCAATCTAATCGCCAATATATCGGCTTTATGTTCTTCACTTTTATACAATTTTAATTCATCTATTATTAAATGTCCAATCTCATGTAATAAGATATCTAATATATCAATATTCTTATAATCCTCTGCCAAATAGATTGTATTTTGTTCTGGCACATATAAACCACAGAAGTTCTTATCGCTTTCTGGCTCTTTTTTCTGTAATTCTTCATATGATAATTTAATTATTTTTACAGATGAAATCATATCGCCTAAATCAAGGTACATATTTTGATTTTACCACACAAAAAAAAGGAGAGGGAATGGTTTATAAACCTCTCCTTCAAGCCATCTTCTGGAAAAATGGCTTTAATGTTCTAATATATTATATGCTTGATATCCACCGGATACTTCTTTAGTTAATTTGTTAAGAAATGATTTTACCTTTTTCTGTCTTCTATCTTGTGAATAAAAGGTATTATTTTCTCTTTCTGAATTTTGCCCATCAATTCCATAAGTGATATATTCGGTTAATCCATTGTAGAGATTCCAGACTGTTGGGTCGTAAGATTCATAAATTCTTTGTTCTCTTTCAATCAATTCCCAAATACCTTCTGCTCTATGGGTTTTTTGTTCATTATCTACCCATTTATCGAGGACTTTACTTCCAACCATTATAAAATCTTCTTTGCGGATATCCAATCTTGTTGTTGCCCAATCTTTGTAATTATTCATTCTTTCTTTAGCCATATTTAAACCACTTTCGATTCTTGAATAAATTGTATCTTGCATTGCATCAAAATCGTTACCCATATGCCTTAAAGTAAATTCTGATATTGGTTTAAAACCAACCATGCCATTTTTGCATAATAATCGTAATGTATCTATTCTCACCGATACTGGTAATGTACCATCATAGCTGTTTGTTACTCTGATTCTAGGTATCAAAGAATCGCCTTCAGTTTCTGTTATATCTGTTATCGAATCTGTTAAATCATAGTGTTGTATAATAGATTGCCCATTATTTTTCATCCATGATTTCATACTTACCTTATCTGGTTCATAACCTAATGTATCAATCAAGGCAGTTTCTACCGAATTGAATAAATCTTTATTCTGGCATACCTTATAATCCGGTGAATTAACTCCCAATACCTGTTGTGTTTGTTCATTAATAACTGCCAGATAATTTGATGGTATTGCAGATATCTCTGCATTTGTTGCAGTTGTTACTTCTGCATCTCTTACTGGGTAATCATTACCCAAGATTCCTATTTCTGTATCGTAATCGTGTCTACTCATATTTTTTCTCCTGTGCTTTCAAAAAAAGCTAATTTAAATGTTTTGTAATCTGGAAAATAATTTATTATCTTCCTTGCTCCTGCTTCCATATCTTTATTTCTAAAATAAAAAGTTCTTGCATGAGCTATTTCAATTCCATCTTTATCATGTTTGCTCAGTCTTTCTCGACCTGCTATATTTGTATAAGTCCAGAATTGATTAGTTTTTACTTTCTGTGCTAAATATTTAATATTTGCCATCTATGTTTCTCCTCTAAATCATAAAACCATGCTAATACTTTTTCTTTAGCCATGTGTGGGTATTCATCAGTCAAATCGTGCCAGTTTTTATTATATTGTTTATATTCTAGCCAAATTTTTTCTGCCAGATTTGTATCAAGAAATTGTACCAAATCTTCTTCCCAATTAATTAGATTATCTTTATAATCCATTAAGCCACCTCCTTATTTTTAGATTCTTCTTCTTTCCATATTCTTGTTCTTACTTCTATATTTTTTTCATATAAAAAACTTATAGTTGTATTTAGAAATATGTTATTAGTCATACTTTCTTCATCCATACCCGGGTGGTCTGACCTTAATGGATTTTCTCTTAGTTCAACCAAATCTTGATATGCTTTCAAGATTATTTCTCTTGCTGATTTTTTTGTATCTATCTTTTTAGATTCCATTTGCTATCTCCTTTTCTAAATCATAATTTATTTTTGCTTCTTCCAATTCTCTATGTAACCATTGGTCGATTCTGTTATAAATTTCTGATTCATCTATATCTTCCTCTATCCACCAATTTATCTGCTCGGCAGATTGTAAACTGGTTAACCAAATCCTTATTCTTCCTGCTTGGCTTTGGCTTATATCATTCTCGATTTCCGAGAATGTTACCTTCTTCATAAAATCTTGTAATTTTATAATCATAATTAACTCCCTATGATGATATTGAAAATTTGAGTTTGGTAGCTCATTAATTTCTGGGTTATTGAAATTAAGTTATATATCATCATATAGGAATAATATAGGAATCTTATATATAAGTCAACAGATTATAACAAATTTATACAAATTAATATATATCGAATCCTATGAGTTTTATTGATTTATGAAGGGTAATATATCATTTTTAAGATAACATCAAGGGAATCTATATGTAAATCGATATTAGAGGGTTTTTATATGATTTTCTATGATAAATCTTCTTTCTTATAGATTAATCCACATTCTTTACATTTAATTAAGACTATATAATTCTCATCACAAGAAGTACAAGTATCGGTTGCTTTTTTGCCTTTTAATTCTCGTAAATTGTTTTCAAAATCTCTTCTGTTACTTCTTATGCTCATATCTAATAAATCCAATTTCTTTTCATTACTAACTGGTTTATCTACCAAAGGTAATAATTTATATAATCTTTCAAATCTGCATTTATTAACATATTCTGGATTGCCAAGTATAAATAAACTAAATTCTTGGTATATTTTTATTTCTGCTCTGGTTGTTTCTCTTTCTAAACCAATTGCATCTAAAAATTGTTCCCAAGTTTCACAATATCCATCATAGCCAATATATGCTCTATTTTCTTTTATTCTATGTAGAATATTTCCCCTTTCTAATCTACATCTTAAAATACTTAAATTTAATGCTTGTAGATTTTCCATTTCTTCTTGTAATGTAGGTACTAATTTACTCATTTTTCATTCTCCTTAATTCTTTTTCATAAATAGCGACCATCTCGGTGTTGTTTTCTTTTCTTGCTTTATCCAGATATTCTTGAATGTCTTCTTCGTGGATTCCTTCAAATGTTTCTGCTTTGTTGCTAAATTGTAAAGCCAAAGTATTTTTTGGTTTCTCATATATTATTTCCTCTTTCCATCCCTCATTCTTCAACCATTTTTGAGGATATGGTACAAATTTTTCTTCTCTTGATTGTAAGAGTTCATTATATTTTTCTGCCAATTGTTCGGGTGTTAAATCAGTTTTTATTTTATCAAATGCTCTTTCTGCATCTGCCTTATTTCTTTTTCTAGCAGTTATTAAATCCCAAAATATATTAAATTTATTATTAAATTTTATATTATTATGGGTATCAATATTGATAGGGGTAGGTATATCATTTTTGATACTGCTAGGTATCACATTTGTTATGGCTAATCGTAAGAATCTTTTGCTTTCATTAGAATTTATATTATGTATTTCTCTAATAATATGCCCATTGTTTATTAAAAGTGTTATTGCTCTTTGTATTGTTATTTCTCTAACTTCAAAATTTTTGGCAAAATAGGCATTTGTTGCCCAACAATAACCTTCTTTATTGCATAATGCAGTTATCTCTGCATAAAGTAATTTAGAAAAGGGAGTTAAATTCTTATCATATCTTACTTCAGCAGAAATAATTGCATAATAATTAGGTTTATCCATTATTTTCTATGTACCCACCTTTCAAAAGTTTCAGCAGTTGTTAAAACAGTTTCTATATCTGTTTCTGAATCTACTTGATGAAAATTCACTGCATTGCCAATACAATTTTGCCTAATAATCATTGTCTGTCTTCTATCTGCATCATTCATATTGGCATCTGTTACCAATTCATCTATTGGGCTTTTCGGTTCTGGATTTGAATCTGCTTTTTGTACCGAATTTAAATAAAATTTATCGCCAGATTGTTGATAACTTATTATTACTGATGCCCCAGTTTCTATTGGTGTTTTATCACCTTCAAAAAACTTGCCATAATTTACCCATGATTCACCCAATTTATCTATTTGAAAACCATAGGGGCTTGTTCTTTCTATCTTTCCCCATACTTGTTTATATTTACTTTCTTCACTCATTATTTTTCTCCTCTATTCTTCTTCTTTAATTTCTTTCTTCTTTCTATTGCTCTGTCATGTCTTGCTTTTGATTTTTTTTTATTTTCATGATTAATTTCAAAAAATCCTGTTTTCTTTTTTTGCAAATTTCTTATTGTATGTATTTGAAACATTTTGCCCTCCTAAAATATAATGTGGCTCGGCATTGGGTTAACTCCCGGTTTGTATATATTCTTCCGATTTAATGAAGGTATCTATCCCATTCTCAACCACTCTTACATAATAAATTATTTTTATATAAAAGTAAATAAATATTTAC